>Ga0153916_10002766_pt1 | contig 12848 bp, 10 predicted proteins | sample Opewatmetagenome_FD_109642 | JGI IMG/M metagenome (GOLD analysis project Ga0153916, IMG submission 109642) | Freshwater wetland microbial communities from Ohio, USA - Open water 3 Core 3 Depth 4 metaG | ecosystem: Environmental > Aquatic > Freshwater > Wetlands | place: USA: Ohio, Lake Erie...
ATGGGCGAGGGCGATCGGCGTTGGAGCTGGGAGATCCGCAGCGTCAACAGCCGCAATCTGGACCTGCGGCTGCGACTTCCGGCCGGTTGCGAAGCGCTCGAGCCGCAGTTGCGCCGAGCGGTGCCGGAGCGCTGCCGGCGCGGCAATATCAGCGTTCAGCTCGAGGCAGCGCGTCAGGGCCAGCCGCAGTCGCGCTACCGCATCAACCGCGCAGCGCTCGATCAGGTCATCGAGGCGGCGAAGGATCTGGGAATGTTGATCGATGCCGAGCGCCCGAGCCTCGATGGGCTGCTGGCGCTGCCGGGGGTGGTCGAGCGAATCGAGGAAGAGGAAAGCGAAGAGGCGCGAGAAGCGCGCCTGGCGCTGCTGCTCAAAGGGTTCGGCGAGGCCCTCGACGGGCTGGTGCGGATGCGGACCGAAGAAGGGGCCAGGCTCGCCCGCATCGTGCTGGATCAGCTGGGCGAGATCGACCGCCTGGTCGGCCGGGCGCGGGCACTCGCCGCGGCGCAGCCCGAGGCGCAGAAGGCGCGGTTCCGCCAGCAGGTCAGCGAGCTCCTGGCCCAGATGCCGGCGCTGTCGGAAGACAGGCTGGCGCAGGAATTCGCGCTGCTGATCGCCAAGAGCGACGTGCGCGAGGAGCTGGATCGGCTGGCGGCCCATATCGAGGCATCGCGCGCCTTGGTGAAGGCCGGCGGCGCCATCGGGCGCAAGCTGGATTTTCTTTGTCAGGAGCTCAACCGCGAGGCCAACACCGTCTGCAGCAAATCCGCCGACCTCGATCTCACGGCGGTCGGGTTGGATCTGAAGGCCGTGGTGGAGCAGTTGCGCGAGCAGGTGCAGAACATCGAATGAGTGCGGCGACCTCGAACAAGAAGAAAGCCGGCGCCTCGGTGCCCGAGAAGGCCGGCAACGGCTTTGCCGAGATCCGCCGGCGCGGCCTGATGCTGGTGCTGTCCTCGCCGTCGGGCGCTGGCAAGACCTCGATCTCGCGTGCGCTGCTCGCACGCGATCCCTTATTGCAGATGTCGGTTTCCGCCACGACCCGCCCCAAGCGGCCGGGCGAGGTCCCCGGCGTCGATTATCATTTCGTCGATGCGACCGAATTCAACCTGATGGTGAACCGTCAGGAATTCCTCGAATACGCCAAGGTCTTCGGAAATTATTACGGGACGCCACGCGCGCCCGTCGAAGCCGCGCTGAGCGGCGGGCGCGACGTGCTGTTCGATATCGACTGGCAGGGCACCCAGCAATTGGATGCAAGGGCGCCCAAGGATCTCGTCACGATATTCATCCTGCCGCCTTCGACGCGCGAGCTCGAACGCCGGCTGCATACGCGGGCCCAGGATAGCGCGGAAGAGGTGGCAAAGCGCATGGCCGAGGCGGCCGAGGAACTGAGCCATTGGCCCGAATACCACTATGTGCTGGTCAATCACGAGCTCGAGCAGACCATCCAGCAGGTGCAGGCGATCCTGCAGGCCGAGCGGCTGCGCCGCGAGCGGCAGGTGGGCCTGCACGAGTTCGTCAAGGCGCTGCGCGAGGGGCAATAGGGCGTAACGCTTCTTATCCCCTCCCCCCTTGCGGGGGAGGGTTAGGGTAGGGGGATCGTTGTCCCTCGATCGAAGTCGATTGTGTCTTACTGCAGCGGGCTATCGCGGCGCGTCGCCATCGCGCATCCTCCACCCCCTCCCTAACCCTCCCCCCTCAAGGGGGAGGGGATAGAAAGAGAAGGGTGGATATTGGGCGAATCAATCCTGCCGCCCGCGGCCCTCGGCCAAGGCCCGCGCCAGGGCGCAGAACTGCTCGACGCTCAGATCCTCGGCTCTTGCCGTCCCATCGATCCCGGCCGCCGCGAGCAGCGCCGCGGCGTCGGGCACGGCCGAGCGCAGGCTCTGGCGTAGCATCTTGCGGCGCTGATTGAAGGCGGCCGCGGTCAGGCGCTCGAGCAGTTGCGCATCCGCTGGAAACCGAGGCTTTGCCAGCGGGCGGATTTCGACGACGCTCGAGGTCACCTTCGGCGGCGGCGTGAAGGCCCGCGGCGGCAGATCGAAGAGTCTTTTTACATCGGCCCGCCACTGCAACGCCACCGAGAGGCGGCCATAATCGCGGGATCCGGGCGAGGCGGCCAGACGCTCAGCCACCTCTTTCTGGAACATCAGCACGAGCCGCTCGAGCCGCGACAGCGAGGGCAGCCATCGCGCCAGAAGGGCGGTCGAGACATTGTAAGGCAGGTTCGCGACGATGCGCCGGGGCTCTTCGCCAAGCTTCGCCGGGTCGATGGCCATGGCGTCGCCGGCAATGATCTCGAGGCGGCCGGGATAGGCGGCCGCCAGCTCCTGAAGGGCCTCCACGCAACGCGGATCGAGTTCGATCGCGATCACCTTTCGCGCGCCATGGGCCAGGAGTGAGCGCGTGAGGCCGCCCGGGCCGGGTCCGACCTCGATGGTGGTGCCGGTTCCAAGATCACCGGCGGCACGCGCGATCCGGCCGGTGAGATTGAGATCCAGCAGAAAATGCTGGCCCAAGGCGCGCTTTGCCGCGAGGCCGTGGCGCGCGATGACGTCGCGCAGCGGCGGCAGAGTGGGTGGGGCGCCGGCGGTCGGTTCGTCGCTCATCGCGGTTGCCGCCCGGTTGGCCGGGCTTCGACCGTCGCGCCCGGCGTCGAACGCCGTGGCGCCATGGCGGTCATTGGCGGATATCGATGAAGGCCTGGGTGCGCAGGTCGCTCAGATAGCCGCGCGCCAGCGTGTCGATACGCTGTGCCGTCAGGCGGTCGGTGACGGCCTTCTCGTCGAGCGGCTCCTGCCCAGCCGTCCGTTGGTCGAAGACCGTCAGGATGGAATAGCCGCCGGAGGTCTGGATCGGGCCCGTGACCTGGCCTTTGCTCATCGCCGTGACGGCGCCGCGCATGCCGGGATCGAGCTGGTCCGGCCGCAGCCATCCCAACACGCCGCCGCCGCTGGCCGTCGGCGATTGCGAGAACTGCTGGGCCAGATCGTTGAAGTTGGCGCCCTGCTGCAATTGGGCCATCAGATCCTTCCCGGTCGATTCCACGGCAGCCGCGTCGGTGGGCGTGTAGACGGGAAGGAAGATCTCGCCGACCAGATATTCCGGCTTGCCGTCGCTTTCCTTCATCTGCGCCAGTTCGTCGTCGATATCCTTGCGGCTGACGGTTGCGACACTCCGAAACCGCTTTCGGACCACCATCTGCCAGGCGATATCGGCGCGAATCTGGTCGGCCAGCGAATCCATCAGGATGCCGCTGGCCGCCAGCTTCGACTTGAATTGCTCCAAGGTCGAGTTGTTCTGTTGCGCCAGAGTGGTCAGGCGTGCCGTGACCTCGGCTTCATCGACTGTGATTCCCTGCGCCTTGGCGGCCTGGGTCTTCAGATGCTCGTCGATCAGATTGCGCAGGACCAGGCCCGAAAGGCGCTGGCGATTCTCGGCCGTATCCGGAACATGCGATGCGACCATGGCCAGGCGAGTCCGGACCAGCAGGTCGATGATGGTGATGACGTCGTCATTGACGACGGCGGCGATCTTGAGATCCTGGCTCGCGGCCGGGTGGGCCGTATTCGAGACGAACAGGAGAAAGAGCGCGAACGCGAACCAGCGCCTCACTATGGGTATTGCCTTTCGGGTCCGGCGCAGGATCGGAACGGCGCCAATCGAGCGGCTCCGTCGATCTTGCGTCACTTCAACGATCTAGAGCCTGACGCAAGTCTCGGGCCGCACCGGCACGAAACGATCAGGCTCCAGGGGCGACAAAATCGGCGCCACTATAAGCGAAGCCCGGCGTGGCCGACAATCTGGCCAAATTGGGCCCTTGAGAGGGGCCCCAGGGGCCGGAACCGGGCTTCTCACGGCGATTGCGACGCTCCGAGGCCGGCGGGCGCTCAGAAGGGGACGTCGATGGCCCCCAGATTCTTGAATCCGACCGTAAAGAGGAAGCTGGTGCCCGAATTCACTTCCTCATCCTCGACATTGCTGTGGGTCACGGCCGCTCGCAGCGTGATGCATTCATCCTCATAGGCAATGCCGCCGCCGACATAGCGCATCACCCCGTTCTCGATATCTTCGCGGGCCTTGAAATAGGTCGACCAGTAGTCGCTGATCTTGGCCGACAAAGTTCCGTAGACCTCTTCGCGCTTGCCGAGATCGCTGCTTTCGATGTTGTCGATCTGGGCATAGCTCAAGGTCGCGTTGATCTCGGGAATGCCGATCCGCAGGCCGACCTCGTTGTGCCGGGGACTGAAGGTGTTGGCGTCGAAACGGAACCGGTAGAGCAGATCGAGCCAATCGGCCGGCTGGACGTCGATGCGGCCGACGATGTCCGACAGGTCCTGCTGGATGCCGGATCCGTCGCCGAACACGCCTTGGTCGCCGCCCAGGCGGAAGCTCTGGCCGAGGAAGATCGTGGTCGATCCGCCGCCGTCGCCGATGGCGCTCCAGCGCAGCCCGTAATCGACCCGTTGCCCGTTATCGACGCGATCGAGGCCGGCAAAGCGATCCGCGTTGAAGAGATTGGTGTCGTCGATCTCGGTCCCGATGCTGTCCTCGTTGGGAATCTTGCCGGTGTTCCCGGCGTTGGTCGACGCGTAGACGCCGACGATCGGCTCCAGCACCTGATGCACAGTGCCGCTGGTGCGCGCGAAGGGGTAGCGCCACTCGAAGGCGAATTGCGGGAAAATTCGGCCGGCCAAGCCGCTGAAGGTGTCGCCGGTCGGATTCACATCGTTGGATTGGGTGTCGACGTCGTTGACCCAGTAGCCGTCGCCGCGGACGGAGAGATCGAGCTTGTAGATGTCGCCGGCCGGCGCGGTATAAGGCAGGCTCCAGCCGATATTCATCGACAGGCGCCGGCTATCCCGCCCCTGGATCCGGTCGAGGACCATCGTGTTGAAGTCGAACTTGTAGTAGCCGCCATAATCGCCCGGCTCGCTCACGAAATTGTAGTCGATGGCGGGCGTGACGATCGGCGCCTCGTCATTGTGGTCCTCGTCCAGCGTGCCCTGAAAGGCATAATTGTTGATCGCGAGATAATTCCGGCCGTGGAAGCCTTCGGCGAACAGCCGGCTGGTCAAGGTCCGGTCATTGCCGAGGTTGTAGAGGCGCATATAGGTCTTGTCGGTCTCGCGGCGCGCATCGAATCCCCAGCGCCAGTAGTCGTTGATATCGAAACGTCCGAAGCTGTCGATATTGCCGCGAAACTGGTTGTCGAGAGTTTCCTCCTGACCGTGATGAGTCCGCTCGCGATCGGCCACCGTGGCGCTGCCGGCGAGCTGCAGATAGCCGTCTGGCAACCTTGCGCGGTATTCCGCTTGCGCCACCGCGCTCTGCTTGGTCGTGATCAGCGGCGACAAGGTGATGTCCTGGTCGGGACCCAGCACCCAGAAATAGGGAATGCGCGTCTGGAAGCCGAGATTGTTGTTGACGCCGAAGGTCGGCGACAAGAACCCGCTTTGGCGCTGAACGGTCGGATCGGGATGCGAGAAATAAGGCGTGTAGAAGATCGGTATGCCGTAGATCTCCATCCAAGCGTCTTCATACTCGATTCGCTTGGCCTGCTGGTCGTGGATGACCTTCACCGCCTTGATCTGCCAGAGCGGCGGGCGCGTCGGGTCGCTGGCGCAGAGCTCGCAGGGCGAATAGACGGCCTTGTTCATCTCCGTATAGTTGCCGGCATATCGCCGCCCTGAGGCCGCCGCGACGCGCGAGCGGTCGGAGAGCAGCATCCGTATGTCGGAGATGGCGCCTTCCTTCAGGTCGTCGCTGAGTTCCATATGGTCGGCAAAGATGACGTTGCCTTCCTCGTCCATGATGCTGACATTGCCGTCCGCCGTGACGACCTGAGTTCGCTCGCTATAGGCCACGCGATCCGCCAGCAGCACTTTGTCGTTCTGCGAAATTTCGACATGACCGGAGGCGACGACCAGGCCGTTTTCCTGGTCGTAGGTCACTTCGTCCGCCGTCAGCAATACCGGGCTGTCGGAGTTAGGCAGCAGTTGCTTGAGCGTGCTCTGCTCGCCTTGTCCTGTGGAGGCCGACCATGCCGCGGTGGATGCCACGACAATCGACAGCGCCACCCCCGTCAGCGCGGCCCATCCCCCTCTCATCGCCCCTTAGCCGTCCTCGAAATGCAATAGCATCGTGATGCCCAGCAAGGCAGTGACGCCCGCTGGCGCCCATGCGGCCAACTGCAGTGGAATACTTGAGTTGATCCCCAAGGCGTAAACCAAGTCGGACAGGAAATAGAGCAGGAAACCCACGAAGGCGCCAGCCCCGGCGAGCAGCGCCGCGTCGCCTTTGCGGTGAAACCGCAGCGCGAAGGAGGCGGCGACCACGAGCAGGGCCATGTAGAGGACCGGCATGGCCAGCAAGCGGTGCCAGAGCAGCCGGTGCGGCCGAGCCGAGAAACCCGTCGATTCGAGCAATGAAATGTAGCGTGGCAGGGCCCAGAAGGAGATCGAACTGGTTCGTGCGAAGCGGTCGAGAATCTCGTGATAGCGAATCCGCGTCGGAACGGTAAGTTCATCCATCCGCTCGACGCCATGACCGGCGATCACCCGCTCGACGCCGATCAGCCGCCAGGCGCCGTCCTCGATTCTGCCGATCTTGGCGTCGACACGTTCATGGAAATGATCATCTGGATCGAACATCAGGAGAACCAGGCCGCCCAAGGCGTGATTGGCCAGGCTCACATGCGTCGCGTGGACGATGGCGGTTCCGTCCGACCCCTGCTCGCGCAACCAGACGCCACCCTCCGCCGATGCGACGAGATCGCCATTGCCGTCGCCGAACCAGCGGTCATGGAGCAGGTCATATTGACCCTGGAGCGTGGTGGCGATCGGATCGAGTACCGTGACCCGGAGGATGCCGATCATCAGCGCGGCCAGCAGCGCGGGCGCCAGGAATTGCCACACCGATACGCCAGCCGCGCGCGCCACCACCAGCTCGCTGGTGCGGGTGAGCTGATGGTAGGTGCCCAGCCCGGAGATCAGAATGACGAACGGCAGGACCTGCTGGAAGGTCTGCGGCAATCGCAACAATGCGAGGCCCATGAGGCGCAAGGGGCCGATATCGCTGCCGGCGGCATCATCGGTCATCAGCTGGATCAAGTCGGCGGCGAAGATGATGCTGCAGACGGCGAACGCCACCGCCATGCACCACAGTAGGAAGTGCCGCAGCAGATAAAGAGAGAGCGTGGGCGGCAGCAGTCTCATGGCTGGATCGTCCGGGCTCCGGCGAGGAAGGGGGGCCCCAGCGAGGGCATGCGCAACGAGGCCAGGGCCAGCAGGGTCGGCGCCAGCGGTACCGCATAAAGCAGGGGCCAGAGCTGGGGCACGCGGATCGCCAAGCCGAGGGCCGCATAGGCCGCGCCTTGCATGGCGCAGACCGAAAGCACTGCGAGGATGCCGCGCCAGAGCTGCGCCCGGCGGCCGATTCCCCCGATCAGGAGCGAGGCCAAAGCCATCGCGGCATAGGCGAGCGCGAAGAGCGGCTGCGTCAGCCGCCAATGCACCTCGATTCGATAGCGGGCCCGAGTGGCGCTGTCGAGGTCGTCGGATGGCTTCATGAGCTGGGCGAGCGTCAGCCATTGCATGCGCGGCTGAGCCGCGCGGCCGGCGCCGCCTTGCCCGCCCAACTGCACGAGCGTGCGTTCGAACGAGAGGATCGACGGCGGGTCGTTCTTGGACGGGCGCTGCTGCAGGGTCCCGTCCTCGAGCAGAATCATGGGCCCGTCCGCGCCGCCGGTGATGAACCCGCGCGCGGCGGTGTATATCGTCTGTGGTTGGCCGGGGCGTTGATCATAGACAACCACGCCGGCGAGCGCGCCCTCGGCGGTGCGGGCACGCGTATAGACCGTGATGCCCGGCGTCGCCTCGGTGAAGACCCCCTCCTGCAGCAGCACCTGGGAGAAATCGTTGCGAAGCTCGCTGGTGAGCGCGGCGAAAGCCCGGTTGGCATGGGGTGCCAGCGACAGGCAGAGCCAATAGCCCAGCAGGGTGACGATCAGGGCCATCACCAGGGCCGGCCGCGCGATCTGCCAGGGGCTCATCCCGGCGCTGCGCAACACCACGAGCTCGCTGTCCACGCACAGGCGCCAATAGACGAACAGAGTCGCGATGAAGAGGGCGGCCGGGAGCAGGATGATCAGCAGCTCCGGCACCAGCAAGCTCAAGAGATAGAGCGCCGTCGTCAGCGGCAGGCCGCGATTGATGATCAGGTCCAGAAACCGCACCGTCTGGGTCAGCCAGATCACGAAGGTCAGGCCAAAGGTGATTACCGCCAGAAGCAGCGCTATCTGCCTGCCGATGTAAATGCTGACACCGCGGACGGTCGTAATTCGGACCATGGCATGCATGATAGGCAGTCCCGCCATGCGCTTCCTAGCCCGGATTCACCAACGCGATGAAGGATTTCGGGCCGGGCATTCTTCGGGCTGGGATCGGCCCCCGCTTTATCGCTCCCGGGCGCTGTGATACAGGAAGTTCGCCGGCAGCGTCCGCTGCCTCGCTTTTCACGGGCCCGTCCGCGGCCCCGGCCCCCTGTCGCTCCCGCGCCGTGGCCGCCTTGCCTGGAGATCGCTTTCGATGAAGATCCATTTCGCCAAATTCGAGATGCCGGAATCCGGTGCGCTCGCCGTGGGCGCTCTCGAGGAACGCAAGCTCCAGGCGAGCGCGACCGCCGTTGACAAGGCGGCCAAGGGCGCGCTCAGCCGGGCGCTCGATGTAAGCCGCTTCAAGGGCCGGGCCGACGATCTGCTGCAGGTGTTGGCGCCGGGCGACCTGGCGTTGTCGCGGGTCCTGCTGTTCGGTCTCGGACAGGCCAACGCGGTCGACGCGCTCGCCGCCCAGGCGATCGGCGGCCGTCTGGTCGCCCATGCCAATGGCACCGGCGACAGTTCGCTGGCGATCGCCATCGATGCCATTCCCGGCGCCCCTCTTTCGCCCGCGGAGATGGCGGCGCATCTGGCCTTTGGCGCCCGTCTGCGGAGCTACCGGTTCGACAAATACCGGACCAAGGAAAAGCCCGAGCAGAAGCCGAGCCTGAAGAAGCTCACGCTGTTGGTGGAGGATCCCGGCGCCGCCAAGAAGCTGTTCGAACCGCTCGATCGCCTCGCCGACGGTGTCGCCTTTACCCGCGACCTGGTCTCCGAACCTGCCAATGTCATCTATCCGGAGAGCCTCGCCGAACAGGCGAAGACGCTCGAAGAGCTCGGCGTGAAGGTCGAAATTCTCGGCGAGAAGGAGATGAAGAAGCTCGGCATGAACGCCCTCCTGGGTGTTGGCCAGGGCAGCGCCCGCGAGTCGCAACTCGTGGTGATGCATTGGAAGGGGTTGCCGGAAGGCCGCAAGAAGCCGCCGGTCGCCTTCGTCGGCAAGGGGGTGACTTTCGATACCGGCGGCATCTCGATCAAGCCGGCCGCCGGCATGGAAGAGATGAAGTGGGACATGGCGGGCGCCGGCGCGGTGATCGGCCTGATGAAAGCGCTGGCGGGCCGCAAGGCCAAGGTCAACGCTGTCGGCGTGATCGGCCTGGTCGAGAACATGCCCTCGGGCACCGCCCAGCGGCCCGGCGACGTCGTCAAGTCGATGTCGGGCCAGACCATCGAAGTGATCAACACCGACGCCGAAGGCCGGCTCGTGCTGGCCGATGCGATCTGGTACACGCAGGATCGCTTCAAGCCGCAATTCATCGTCAATCTGGCCACGCTCACTGGCGCCATCATGGTCGCGCTGGGGCAGGTGCATGCCGGCTTGTTCTCGAACAACGACCAGCTTGCCGAACGGCTGCTCGCGGCCGGTCGTGCCAGCGGCGAGCTGCTTTGGCGCATGCCGCTTGGCGATGCCTACGACAAGATCATCAATTCGGATATTGCCGATATGAAGAATGTCGGCAACCGCTATGGCGGCTCGGTCACTGCGGCACAATTCATTCAGCGCTTCGTCAACGGCGTGCCCTGGGCGCATCTCGATATTGCAGGCATGGCCTGGTCCGACAAGGATGCGCCGACTGTGCCGAAGGGTGCGACAGGCTATGGCGTGCGCCTGCTGGAGCGGTTCGTCGCGGATCACTACGAGGAGCGGTGAGGCGGAACCCGAGGGCGCCCGCAACCGCGCTCGGGTCCATGCCGGCTGCGCGGGCAGGGGGCGGCGCATGACCGAAGTCCGGTTCTATCATCTGCAGCGCACCAGCCTCGAGGCGGCCTTGCCGAAGCTGCTCGAGCGGACGCTGGCGCGTGGGCAGCGCGCCGTGGTGATGGCTGGATCCAACGAGCGGGTCGAAGCGCTGACCGCGCATCTCTGGACCTATGACCCCAGCAGCTTTCTGCCCCATGGCAGCAAGCGGGACGGTCACGCCGAACGCCAGCCGGTATGGCTGACGGACCAAGACGAGAACCCCAATCGCGCGACGGTCCTTTTCCTGACCGACGGCGCGCAATCGGACGCGATCTCCGGGTTCGAACTTTGCGTCGAGATGCTTGACGGACAGAATGATGCCGCCGTGGCAGCCGGTCGGCAGCGCTGGGCCGCCTATAAAGAGGCGGGGCATAGCCTCGTCTATTACCAGCAGGATGAGAACGGTCGCTGGCAGGAAAAGGCGAGGGGATGATCATGGACGGGTCCACGGAACTGCCGGATGGCGTAACGCTGGCCCCGGGCGGGGCGGAGAGCCCCTACCGTCTCAAGCGATGCCGGCACGGCGTCATGCTTTTCAACGTCAATGACCGCTACATCGGCGAAGCGCTGCATCGCTATGGCGAGTACGGCGAAAGCGAGCTCCAGGTCCTGCTGCAACTGGTGCGGCCGGGCGACACTGTCGTCGAGGCCGGCGCCAATATCGGCTGCCATACCATTCCGATCGCCAATGCGTTGCGGCCCAACGGGGCGCTGGTGGTCTTCGAACCGCAACGCCTGACCTATCAGATTCTCTGCGCCAATCTGGCGCTGAACGGTTTGTGGAATGTTTATGCCCGCAACGCCGCCGCCGGTCGGGCGCCGGGTCAGATTTCCGTGCCGCTGCTCGATCCCCGCAGCTTCCAGAACTTCGGCGGCCTGTCCCTGGTCGGAAGCGAGAAGGGCGAACCGGTGCCGATCGAGACGATCGACGGCTTGTCCTTGGCAAGCTGTCGGATGATCAAGGCCGATGTGCAGGGCATGGAAGCGGATGTCCTGGCCGGCGCCGAAGCGACGATCAAACGCTGCCGCCCGCTCCTCTATGTCGAGAACGAACACGCGCCCACCTCTGCGGCCCTGATCCGCCAGATCCAGGGCTATGGTTACCGGCTTTGGGATCACCGGCCGCCGCTCTTCAATCCCGGCAACAAGGCCGGCGTCAGCGAAAACCTCTATCCGAATGTGGGTTCGCTCAACATGCTCTGCGTGCCGCAGGAAATCTCGGTCAAGATCGAGTTGCGTGAGATCCGCAGTCCGGAAGACTGGGTGCCGGCGGTGAGACGGTGAGGCCCGTTTAGCGGCCCTTGTTCGCCCATTTGGACGGCGGCGTTGGCCTCAAGCCCGCGCTGCTGCGGCTCCCAAGGGCCTGAATTCTGCGATCCTGCCGGCCCAATAGTCTCCAAAGACGCCTATCCGAGCCAAAATTCAGCGCCCAGATTCACCTGGACAGCGCTGGGAAAATCCTTTAGTTTCAAGATAATATTATCTCTCTCCAGAAAAATCTGATTGCGAAGACGCACAAGCCTTTCTCCATATTGGAGCAAGGTGGCGATTGATTGCCGTTGTGCTGGAACCTTGCGCTGAGCCGACGATATTGCCGCTGGCCATTGATGAATCCTTGGCGCGGTCAATCTGAAGCTTCCGCAACCATCGAAAACGGCGCGATATCCCGCGCCACTGAAAGAGCGAGTCCATGGGCGCACATAAATTCAAGGTCGGCCAGTTGGTCGATGCCAGGCCGAACCTCTCCGCGGCAACCCCGCCGGGGTCTTATAAGGTCGTGAGACTGTTGCCGCCGACGGGCGTGGACAATCAATACCGGCTGATGTCGCTCAAGAACGGCCATGAGCGCGTCGTGCGAGAGTACGAGATCGATCTGAACGAGGAACGAGCCGACGCGGCCGAATAAAGGCCCAGGCGTCAGATGATCCTGGGGCTCGCGCGGTAGGCTTTCGCCGACGCTGTCCGGGTCGGTTGTCTCAGCTGTCCGCGTTCTCGGCCGCTTCGAGCGCGGCGGTGGCTTCGAGCCAGGCCTCCTCGGCGGCTTCCATGGTCTTCCCCAGCTCGCCGAGCTCGCGCTGCAGCTCGCGGGCGCGGGCTTGGTCCTGCTGATAGAGCTTCGGGTTCGCCAGCGCCTGTTCGAGCTTCGATTTGTGCCGGGCAAGTTCGGCAACCTTCTTTTCGGCGCTCTCCGCGGCCTTGCGCAGGGGGGCGGTGGCCACCCGCGCCGTGGCGCCGTCGCGCCTTCGCTGCGCGCGTGCCTGCGAATCGTTGCGCCCGGCGGCCTCGATCGCGCTCCCCTTGCGCGACTTGCGCTCGGACAGCAGATGCTGCCGATAATCGTCGAGCGAGCCGTCGAAAGGCTTGCAACGCCCGTCCGCGACAAGCCAAAGCCGGTCCGCCACCAGCTCGATCAGATGCGGATCATGGCTGATCAGCAGCACCGCCCCCTCATAGTCATTGAGCGCCTGGACCAGCGCCTGGCGCGCATCGACATCGAGATGGTTGGTCGGCTCGTCCAGGATCAGCACATGCGGCGCCTCGCGAGTGACCAGCGCAAAGAGCAGCCGCGCCTTCTCGCCGCCTGAAAGCGAACCGACCTGCGTCGTCACGCGCTGCTGGCCCAGGCCGAAGCGCGCCAAATGCGCGCGGCGCTTCGGCTCGTTCAAT
>Ga0153916_10002767_pt1 | contig 12845 bp, 7 predicted proteins | sample Opewatmetagenome_FD_109642 | JGI IMG/M metagenome (GOLD analysis project Ga0153916, IMG submission 109642) | Freshwater wetland microbial communities from Ohio, USA - Open water 3 Core 3 Depth 4 metaG | ecosystem: Environmental > Aquatic > Freshwater > Wetlands | place: USA: Ohio, Lake Erie, Old...
GAGCCAATTCAGCAGGTGGAATTCGAACTCCGCGGTCCCGCTCGGTCCCATGAGGACGACGGTCTTCACTGCGGCCTGGAGGTCGGAGGGGATCCGGTTCAGCATGAACGGCAGGACATCGGCCCCGAGCGAATAGCCGATCAGGACGACCCGTTTCTTTCCCCAGGCGGAGAGGTAGCGCCTGAGGATCCTTTCCAGGTCGGCCGCGGCCCCCTCCGCCGTCTTCCTGGTCCAGAAATACTTGAGGGAATTCAGGGCGACGACAGGAATTCCGTTTGCGGCCAGCTCATTGGCTAACCCCCGATCGGTCACTCCCCAGCCGCCGTCCCCCGTGATGTGGACGGCGAGGATATCGCGGTCGGAACTCCTGGCCGGGACCTCGATGAGCGGCAGGTCCTCAAGGCTCTTCACGACGACCGCGTTATCGGGCAGGGTCGCGCTCGTGATCTGCCTAAACGCATTCTTGAACTGCGGCAGCCAATTTTTTTGAAAGAGGAAGCCGTGGCCGACCCGGGGGAGCTTGACAATGCCTGCCTTCCGGGTCCGGCGGACAAAGGACTCGGTGGCGGCCGGGTCGCAGACCTGGTCATCCAGTCCCTGTAGGGCGACCCACGGGACCTCGAGCGTTTCTGAGGGGAGAAAAACGTAGGTGTTCGGCGTTTTCGCCATGTCCCATTCGAGCCCGCTGCCCCGGCAGGGCGGCTTGGGCAGGCGGAGATCCGGACAGAACCCGAGACTGATTCCCCCTTGGAATTCCGAAGCCGGCGCCTGGACGAGCGTAGCATAGACGAGCGTCGCCCCCGAGGAATAGCCCACGAGGACGGGCGCGATGTACTCGGGAACGCCGATTTTCTGCTGGACGAACTTACTGAGCGCCTCGAAATCGGCCGCCGGGTAGAGGCAGGGGTCGCCGGAGGCGGCCAGCTCCCGCAGGTAGCGGGTGATATCGACTCCGGCGACGAGCGCGTCGAGGCCGGTGAGCGACCTGGCCATGTCGACGACGCCGAGGTTCCAGCCGCCGTCGCCCGAGACGAAGAGGACCACGTTTGCCGGCGGCCGAGGACCATAGTAAAGAGCGACCGGTCCGAAGCGGCCGAAGGAAACAACTTCCTCGGTTCCGCCCGGCAATCCTGTCCGGAGCAGGAACAGGACAGCTAGGCCGACGAGAGCTCTCTTCGGGCGTAGAGCCCGGGCCCCGGGTCGGGGGGTCGTCATGCCCGCGCCCTCAGATTCTTGAGCCGGTCCTTGATCGCGGCGAGCGTCAGGCCGCTCTGGCCCAGGGCGAAGAAGCCGATGACCCAGAGCGGGATCGTAAGGAGGACGAAAACGACGATGGAAAACCCGGCGGCCGCCGTTTTTTCGACGCCGAAGAGGGTCAGTCCAAGGACGCAGAACAGCTGGTACGTGCCGATGTTGGCCGGAGCGTTGGGCAGGGCGGTGCCGAAATGGACGATGAGGAAAACGGCGGCCCCCACCCAAAAAGACAGGCGCAGCCCGTAGGCCCGCATGACGAACCAGAACGAGAAGGCCTGAAAGACGAAGAGAAGCAGGGAAACGAAGAAGGCGGCGGTAGAATAGCGGGTGATCCCTATCGAGCGGAATCCGCCTTCGAGCCGCCCCGGGACCGAGAGCAGCCGTTGGACGAGCTTCGAGCGGACGGGCCTTTTTGAGACCTCTCCGGTTTCCGCTCTTTTCTTCCTGAGCGTGAGGTAGAGAACGGCTCCGGTCAAGGCCAGGACGACCAGCCCGAAGACGTCTCCGGCCCGGACGAGGTTGCGCGGCAAGGGGACGAACATAGCCGTCACTCCCAAGCCCGCCGCCAGCCAGATTCCCTCGAAAAGACGCTCCATGGCCATGGACGGGATGACGGCCACGACGTCCTTCGCCATCCAGAGCGAGATGAGATAAGCCCGGGCGATCTCGCCGATCCGCATGGGCAGAATCTCGTTGATGAACAGGCCCGAATAAACCGCCTGCGTCGTGCGAAGAGGACCGATCTCTCCCAGGGGCTTGAGCAGAAGATGCCAGCGGTAACCCTGGCTGGCGTAGCTCAGGACGTCGAAGAGAACGCCGAGCGCCGCCAACCTCCAATCCAGCCGGAGGATGGACCTCCCAACGGTCGACCAGTCGGTATCATGAAAGACCCAGACCAGTCCTGCGGCGGCGATGAGGTAGGCCGCGACAGTTTGAAGCACCTTCCGGGCACGGCCGTTACTCATGAGAGATCGCTCCGGGTTCGTGCACGGAGACTCTGGTCAGGGCGATCGCCAGTCGGGGGAGGTCGATGACATTCCGGTAGATCGTATACCGGGGTTCCCAGTGCGTCGCGAACTTGGCCTTGTACTGGTAGAGGCCGGAATAGCTGAACAGGAAATTCAGGCGCTGGAGAAAATACTGGACGGTGCGTTCCTCGGCCCCCGCCTCCTCGCCCTCACGGAACCCCGACATGGGGGCCATGCCGAGGCTGAACCTCGTGAAGCCCCTTTCCTTCTGCCTTTCAAAAAGCTTGACGAACAGCCCGTCCATGATCCCGTCCGGGGCGTCGCGCCGATGCCGCATGAGGTCGATGGTCGTCTCACCGGGGGCATAGGATCGGATGATGTTCATGAAGGCCAGGATCCGGCCGTCCGGGCCGATGGCGGCGAAGACCGGCGTCTTGCGAATCTCCTCCTCGGAAAAAGTGCCCATCGTGAAGCCGCGCTCGCGACGTCCGGGGATCTTCAGCCAGTCGTCCGATACCTCCCGGATTCCGGCCATGATCTCATCTTGGACGGGAGGCTCGTGATAAACGGGCCGGATGCCGGATTTTTCGAACTGGTTGAGATAGTGACGGATGTGCTTCATCCTTCTCCCGTCGAGCGAGAATTGGCCGAGGTCGACGATGGCGTCGTCGCCGATCTTCAACTTCTTGAATCCTTCGGCCTTGTAGTGGGGCAGGAAATCGGGAAGGACCTGGTGGAAGGCCAGCTTCCAATCGTTCTCCTCGCAGAGTCCCTTGAAAGCGCGGATGATCCCGGGGATCTCCTCTTCGGGCCCCACGGGATCGGCCAGGACGACCGCGAAGGCGCCGGACATCCGGTAGGCGAGAAAACTCAGGCCGGGCGGGGAGAAAAAATAGGTCTTGTCGGAGAAGAGCTTGAAGAGGTCGAGCGACGAGCGGCCGTGTCTTTCCAGGATTTCGGCCGCGCGGCTCCGCTCCTGGGGAAGAATCCGCAGCCTGTAGATGACAGGCCGGAACAGGGCATACAGCGCATAGAGGAGGGCGGCGATTGAAATGATGTTCAGCGAATTGAGGAACCATTGGGCGAAGCGCGTGCGGGGGATGAGTGCCGGATCTTTAACGAAAGCTAGGGCGGACACCGTGCGCCGGATGGCGTCAGGGACCGTGAAGGCGATGCCAAAATCCCTTTTGTCGAGAAGCCAGAATCCCAGGGACCCGTAGAACAGGGCTGCTCCGGCGGCTAATAGGAGGCCGGCCAGGGAGGAGCGAAGGTCGGGGATGCTGCTCTTGACCGTGAAGCTCTTCCTGGCAAAAAGAAGTGCGGCCATGAGGACGAGGGAAAGCCCGGCTTCTTCGTAGTCCAGACCCTTGGTCAGGTGGAAAACGACCGACAGCCCGGCGAGGGATAAGACGAGAATAAAAGCCCTCTTCTTTCTCTTGAAAATGTTCAGGGAGGAGACGACCAGGGCAAAGCCGACGAGAAGCGCGAGGAATCGGGAGAGATGGAGGAACTCCAGGGGAAAGAATTCCCTCAGCAACGCGTGACGTTCCGGAAGGCTCTTTCCGGCGGCCGAGATAATGTTCACGATGCCGCTCCCGAGCGTCATGAGGCCGACGGCGACGACGAGAGGGCGGTGAAACCACCGCCTTAGGGCGGGGGCAAACATCAGGGAGTCCTGGCCTTGCGCGGACATCTGTCCCAGCTCCCGAAACCGAGAGCGCTGACGGCAAGATGTTAGCAAATCCCCGTTCGGTTGTCTACGGGGCGCCCGGGCGGCGTCTGAACGATTCTTCAGCAAAAGTCCAGTGGCGGAATCCCAGGTCGAGTGCTATATTCGGAACGACCGGAGGGGGAACGGACGAGCTGTCCTGGGACTCATGAGAGACCAGACAAGAGTCCGGTGAGTTATGCTATGATTAAAAGGTAGCCGAATTTTTCCACGGTTACGGCGCCGGCCGGATTGAACTCGATAGAAGGAGTAGAATACATTGAGAGGTGACGACAAAATGAGAGCGTTTCGGATGGGTTTGGTCCTTCTTTTGGCGACGGCGGTGGTAGGCTTCGCGGCCGCCCAGGCGCAGAAGCCTGCCGGGTATCATCTGCTCAAGAAGCACGTGCTCGGCGGCGAGGGCGGCTGGGACTACATGGCCTTGGACGGCAAAACACGGCTCCTCTACGTGACGCACGGCAACGCGGTCGAGGTCCTGAACGTCGACACCGGCGTCAAGGGTGACGCTATCACGGGTCTCCAGGGCGTCCACGGCGTGGCCTTCGCCCCGGAGAGAAACCGCGGGTATATTTCGAATGGGCGGGGCAACAGCGTCTCGGTCTTCGACCTCAAGGCTCATAGGGTCCTCGAGGTGGTCCCGTCCTCGGGTCAGAATCCCGACGCTATCATGTACGACGCCTTCTCGGGCCGCGTCTTCACCTTCAATGGCCGGACATCGAATGCCACGGCCATCGATGCGGCAACGGACAAGGTCGTCGGGACGGTCGATATCGGCGGCAAGCCGGAATTCGCCGTCACCGACGGCAAGGGTACGATCTTCGTCAACAACGAGGAAAAGAGCGAGGTTGTGGCCTTCGACGCCAGGTCGCTTGAGGTCAAGAAGAGATGGCCGATCGCACCCGGCGAGGGTCCGAGCGGCCTGGCCATCGACCTCAAAGGCAAGCGCCTCTTTAGCGTCTGCGACAAGGTGATGGTCGTCTCGGATTTCGTGAACGGGAAAGTCGTGGCGACCGTCCCGATCGGCGGCGGCCCGGACGCGGTCCGTTACGACCCGGGGACGAGGCTCGTCTTCGCCTCGAACGGCGAGGGGACATTGACTGTGGTCAAGCAGGAATCGCCCGACACGTACGTGGTCGTTGAGACGGTCCCGACGGCTCCCCGTGCCCGGACCATGGAGATCGACCCGAAGACACACCATGTCTTCGTCGTGACGGCGGAACTCGGTCCGGCCCCGGCTCCCACGAAGGAGCAGCCGCGGCCCCGGCCCGCCATTGTTCCCGGCTCGTTTATGGTGCTGGAATTCGGAAAATGAATCGCCGCCGGCCCCGGCGTGATTCATGGTTTTGGGCCTTGAGCTCGGCGCGCCTGAACAAATCGTGCAAACCGGGCGGCCCTAAGGATTGTCTGCCTTGTTGAAGCGCCTCGTGACGCCGGGCGTCCCTGAGCGGGGAGGCCTGTCCAGGGCGGACTCCTGGAAAGCCTTCGGGAAGAGATCCTTTGTGCCGGCGGCCCTGATTCTATGCATCTTTTTCTCCCTGCTGATGTTGGCTTTGAAACCCATTCCCCACGGACATGACTACTGGATGTCCCTCAAACTCTCATTGGTTCTGGCGGGGATCTGGTTCCTTTACCGGATAAAACCAGGTTGGGTATTCAGAAAGGAAATGCGGATCTTCGCCCTGGTTGCGGGCCTCGGCTTTTGTATCGGGGGATTTATTGCCCTCAACCCGGACGCCGAGATCGTTCGTCATTATGACAGTGTCTTCCAGGCGCTCAAGACCGGGCAAAATCCCTATACCTGCGGGACGATCTTTCATCGCGCGGAATTCTCGAAGCCCGTCCTCGGGAATTTCAATTACCCGCCGTTGGAGATCTATCCCTATTATCTGCTCTACCTCGCCACGGGGACGTGGAATATCTGGCTCCTGACGTTCTTCAAGCTGGCTCTCCATGCCCTCGCCTGCCTGATCTTCCTGTGGACGTTCCCAAAGATCAAGCGGAAATATCTTCTGCCCTTTCTGCCGTTGTGCCTCTTCATCGAGCTCCAACAGAATCCGGCCATGGCGTTGCTCATGATGTCCCTGATCCTCCTGGCCATCAAAAAGAACACTGAGAAGCCCCGAACGGGATGGCGGTATGTCATAGCCGTCCTTTTCGGCATCGGATTGATGACAAAATTCCTGATCGTCCCTCTCATGGCGGCCTATTATTGGCACGAATTCGACCCGAAAAAACTACGGTCGCTCCTGAGGATCGCCGCGGAAGGGGGCATCGCCCTGGCCACGGCCGTCCTGATCATGGCTCCCTACGGCGTTGCGGCCGTCTTCAAGGAAACGGTCCTTTTCAACCTCGTCCTCAAAGACCGCGCCGTCCTGACTACCTTTTACCCCAACGTCCTTTCGGGTTTCTTCAGTTGGATCAACCAGGAAGGGCTCTATTCGCTCGCCGCGGTCGTCATTCTCGGTTTATCGATCCTCGCGGCTCCCAAACTCAACGTCTTCTCGGCGATGCTGGCGGCCGTGTTCACCTTCTTGCTTGTCTCGCCGACTCCAAGGGCTCAGTTCGTGCCGCTTGTCATTTATCTGGCTCTCGTGGGCATCCTCGCGAATTTCGAGAGGCAGGGGAAGATTCCTCAGGCGGTTCGGGCGGCTGCCTGAAAAAACCGTCTTCTCGGTGAAAATAAATGTTTAGAGATCAGTCCACCTTGCGACGGCAGACCATCAGGTAGTAGATCGTCGGCGTGGCGATCAATGACAGGAGAACGGAGATGGCCAGGGCCCCAATGACCGCGATGGCCAGGGGCTTGAGCATGTCGGCGCCCGAGCCGATGCCGTAGGCCAGGGGAAGCATCCCGAGGGCGGCAGCCATCGACGTCATGAGCACGGGCCGGAGCCTTCGCCGGCCCGACCGGACCAGCGATTCGGCCAAATCCAGCCCCTGGGCCCGAAGCTCCTTGACGAAGTCCAGCATCAGGATGCCGTTCTTGGCGACGATGCCGACCCCGATGATGGCGCCCAGGAGCGAGACGACGTTCAGAGACGTCCCCGTGAGCCACAGGGCGAGGACCGTGCCGAACATGGCCAGGACCGCGCCGAGGACGATGGCCAGGGCCTCGAAGAATGAGCCGAACTCGAGGAGGAGGACGGTGAAGACAAGAAAGATGGCCATCAGCAGAACGATCATCAGGTTGCGGAAGGATTCCTGCTGCTGCTGGTAAACGCCGCCGTACTCGATGGCTCCCGGCGGCAGGCTCCTATCCTTGCTGAGCTTGCCCCGGATCTCGGCCATGGCGCTTCCCAGGTCGCGGCCTTCAAGCCGGGCCGTGACGGCCACGTCCTGCCGGAAGTCGTCGCGCCGGAGTTCGAGCTGCCCCGGCTCCTCGGCTACGTCCACGACCTGTGACAGTGTCACCAGCGCCCCGTCAGCAGCCCGGAGCGGCAGGCTCCCCAGCTTTTCCAGGCGGTTGATGACCGACGGCTCGGCCTTGATCCGGATGGCGACGACGCGGTCCCCCTCGAGGACGGTCGAGGCGGTCTGGCCGAGCATGGCTGCATTGACCGTGCCGGCGATGTCGTCCGCGGTCAAACCAAACCGTTCTGCGTCGACGTAGCGGACGCGGAAGCTGATGGTCGGTCCGGTGTAGATCAGGCCGTTGAAAACATCGACGACCCCCGGGATCTTGCCCAGCTCATCGGCAATCTGGGGGGCTTTGGCCTTCAAGTAGGCGGTGTCGGTCGAGAACAGCTTCACCTCGATGGGCTGCGGCGCGTACATCAGGTCGCCGATGAGGTCGCCCAGAATTCCCGGGAATTCCCAGATGATATCGGGCAGGGCGGCGTTGAGCCGGTGCCGGAGTTCGGCCAGAACCTCCTCGGTCGACCGCTTGCGGTCGGGCTTCAACTTGAGCAAGAAATCGCCGTTGTTCGGCTCGGTGATGAACAAACCCAGCTGGGCCCCGGTCCGGCGCGAATAGCTTTCGAGTTCGGGCACGGAGCGGATGATGTCCTCCGCGTACTGGAGCTGCCGGTGGGTCTCGGCCAGGCTCGTTCCCGGCGGCGTGAGATAATCGATGACGAAACCGCCTTCGTCCATCGGCGGCAGGAACTCGCTCTCGAGCCCCCGGTAGAGGACGACCGAGAGGAAGAGGACAGCGGCGCATACCGCGATCGTCAGCCATGGCCTCTTGAGCGCGGCCCTCACCCCCGTTTCGTAGATCTTGATGACGCGCTGCAGGAGGGGGCCGCCGTGCTCTTCGTGGAGCGGGACGGGCTCTTCTTTCCGGGACCGGAGGAACCAGGCGGCGAGCGACGGCGTTAGGGTGACGGCCAGCACCAGGGAGGCGAGGAGGGCCACGACCATGGTCAGGGCCAGGGCGCGGAAGAAGACCCCGGTGATGCCCTCCAGGAAGGCCAAGGGGACGAAGACCACGACCGGCGTCAGGGTCGAGCCGACGAGCGGCCGGAAGATTTCGCTGATGGCCTCTCGGATGGCCGTCAGGCGGTCCAGGCCGGACATGCGCTTGGTATGGATCGCCTCGACGACGACGATGGCGTCGTCGATAACCAGGCCGATGGCGGCCGCGATGCCTCCCAAGGTCATCAGGTTGAACGAGAGCCCGGCCGCCTTGATGGCCAGGAGCGTCATGAGGACGGTCACCGGGATGACCAGGATGGCCACGAAGGTGGTCCGCCAGTTCTTCAGGAAGAAGAACAGGATGAGGACCGACAGGACGAGGCCGAAGATGATGGCCTCCCAGACGCTCTGGACGGAGGCCCGGACGAGGAGCGACTGGTCGTAGAAAAAGGTCAGCTTCAAATCGGACGGCAGCTGGCCCTTCAGGACCTTCAGGTCATCCGTCAGGCGCCTGGCGATGTCGAGGGTGCTTCCGTCAGGCTGGCTGTAGATATTGATCAACACGGCTTCCTGGCCGTCGGCGGTGACGACGTTGAACACTGGCTCGGGGCCCCTCACGACCCGGGCGAAATCGCGGATGAGAACCGGATGCCTGCCGGCGACCGTCAGCGGAAAATCCTCGATCTCCTTGATCGAGTGGACCCGGCCGTCGACCACGGCCAGGTAGAGCATCCGGTTTTCTTCGTGGAGTCCGGTGGAGGTCACGAGGTTGTTCTTGTCCAGGGCCTCGGCAACCTGGGTCAGGGTTAGGCCGGCGGCCTGCAGCCGGACAGGGTCGACCACGATGTGGAATTCGGGCGTGCGGCCGCCCACCAGATCCACCCGGGCGATGCCGGGGATCTGAAGGAACCGCGGCTTGATCTCGTAGCGGGCGATCTCCCAGAGCTTGGTCAGGCCGCGCCTCGGGCTGGTCAGGCTCACGCCGATGACCGGGAAATTCGAGAACGTCACCCGGTAGACCTCCGCCTCGGCGGTGGACGGCAGCGAGGCGCGGATCTGGGAGAGCCGGCCGAGGACGTAGAGCTCGGACTGGATCATGTCGACTTTCCAGCTGAAAAAGACATTGACCTCGGCCGAGCCGCGGCCCGTCGCCGAGCGGATCGTGACGACCCCCGGAATGTCCTTCATGCCCTCCTCGATGGGCCTGGTGATCGTCGCCATCATCTCGTCGGCCGGCATGACGCCGTTGTCCACGAGGATGACGACGCGGGGAAAGTCTGTCTGGGGGAAGACCGACGAGGGCAAGGTCAGGGCGGCGTAGACCCCGGCCAGGCACAGGGCGATGCTGATGAACACGATGGGCAATGCATGCCGGGTGGCGAACCGGCCGAGTGCTGTCTCGTTGCTCATCAGGGCAGTTTGTTCTCGATGATGTGGATCTTAGTTTCCCCCGTGATGTTGTAGGCGTCCGCGGTGACGATGACTAGACCTTCCTTCAGCCCCTCGCCCTCGACCTCGGCCAAGCCGGCATCCCTGAGGCCCGCCTTGACCGGCCTCGGGACGGCCTTGTCGCCCTCGACCATCATCAGCACGGTCCCCCCGTCGGGGCCGGGGACGACGCTCTCCTCGGGCACAGCGAGGACATCGCGGCGCTCTTCCGAGACGATCCGGAGGCTCAGGAATTGTCCCGGCTGGAATCCCGCGCCCGGCGGCAGGGACGCCCGGACGAGCACCGTGTCGGTTCTGGGATCAATGTCTTTGCCGACAACAACGAGCGCTCCCGTAGCCTTGCCGCCTGCTCCAAACTCGACCGGCTGACCAGGCTTGAGCCGGCCGGCTTCACGGCTGGGCACCTGGGCCGTGACGACGAGGCGGTCCAGGGCAATGACCTCGGCCAGGACCGCGTTCGGCTCGACCGATTGGCCGAGCCGGGCGCTGATCCGGACCACTGTGCCCGCCAGCGGCGCCTTGATCTCAAGGAGGGAAAGCTCCGTTTGGGCGGCAGCCAGTTCGCTCCGGGCCGTGTTGAGCGCGAGTTCGGCCTCCTGGAAGCTCTTCTGTGACGTTCCGTCGGCCGCCAGAAGCTTCTTCTGGCGTTCATATGTTTGTTCGGCTGACTCCAACGTCTTTGCGGCCTTGGCGACGGCCACTTCCGCCAGCCGCGTGTCGAGCCGGAAGAGGAGCGCACCCTGTTCTACGGGGCGGCCTTCTGTGCACTTGATATCGGCCAGGATCCCTCCGACCGGAGCTGAGATGAGGGCTCCACCCGCCGGTCTCCCTGGCCCGGGAGGCTCCGGCTCCACCGTCCCGTAAGCCGTGACATAGCGGTGGAGCGTCGCCCGGACGATCTTGCCGACATGGACGCCGACATCGGTGACAACCCCCTCTTCCTCCCCGGCACCCTTGGGTCCGAGCCCCCTGATGAGAATGACGTCCGCCACCGCGGCGACCGCCAGAATGATCAACCCGCTCGCAACCTGGCGTTTAGTCATCCTTGCGCTCCTTCACCGGCCCGGCTTGCGCCCGGGGCATCGTCGTGATCCAATCCTTGACGTCGAGCGGGCTCTGGGCCGCATTCTCCAGCCGGCTGACGGCTTCGCGGGCCTGGACCAGGGCCTCCAGCCGGGCCTGGGCGCCGGCGTTGAGCTCGAGCTGGATGCCCAGGAACTCGAGCTTGGAGATCTCCCCGGCCTCGCGCCTGGCCCTAGCCGCCGCCTCCTGCCTGCTCAAGTTGGCAAGTAGGTCGTCGGCTGCCTGAGATTTCAGCAGGGCCACTCGGCAGTCCTCGACCGCGGCGTCGAGCTCGCCGATGACCCGCGACTGGAGAGCCAGGAAGCGGGCCGCGCTTTCCTCGCGGCGGGCCATGGCCTCGGCGATCGGGCCGCGGTTGCGGCTGAGAATGGGAAGGTCGAAGGCCAGGCCGAGCGTCCACTTGCTGTCCGTTTGGTCGAGCTGGTAGTCGGGTCCGAGGCGGATATCCGGATACTGCTTGGCGATCTCCAGCCGAAGGGCGGACTGGCTGGCGGCGTATTCGGAAAGCGAAGCCAGGATGTCCGACCTGTTGAAGACCGCATGGCGGCGGACCTCGCCCGCGGGAAAGTTTGGTTCGGGCCGGCCGAAGAGGTCGAATGAGATCCTGACGCCGTCCAGGGCGCGCCGCGGCAGGCCGAGGGCGCCGGCCAGGCGGGCCATGGACTCTTCCTTGGCCCGAGCGGCTTCGATGGCGGCCAACCGGCTCGCGTCGAGCGCGACACGCGCCTGTGTGACGTCGTAGACGGAGACCTCACCCGTTCCTTTCTGAAGCTCCAGGAGCCGGACAATCTCCGCCTGGAGCTTCTCTTGAGCAACGAGAAGGAGCTCTTTCTCGCCGGCCGCATAAACTTCGAGCAGGCTGCCGCGCAGCCGGCTGCGCACCTCCCAGGCCGTGGCCAGGATATTCCAGCGCGCCGCCTCGGCCAAGTCGCGCGCCTGGGCGATGCGGAGGCCGCGTTTGCCCGCGGTTTCGATGGTGATTTCCAGGGCGAGCTCGGGAATCCAGGGTGTGATTTCGCTCGCCGGCGTCGTGGTGTTATACCCCATCAGGGGGTTGAGGGACGGGTTCGGGCGCTCGCCCGCGGTGATCCTCCCGCCGCGGGCAACCCCCCACTGGGCGCGCGCGACATCCATGTCGGGATGGAAGTAGAGCGCCACCAGGGTCAGGGCCTTGAGGTTCCAGGCGGCCGGAGGCCACTCCTCGACCTCCCCGTTTGAGACAAGGAGCGCCTTAAGTTCAGGCGAGTCGAGCCTCCGCAACTCGAAGTCCTCCATCGACTTGGCCGGCACGAGGGGCTGGGGGTGATAGCGAATGCACGAGGCCGCCATCGCCAGGCCGATGGCCAAGCCGATAATTTTGAGCAACCAGTCCGTCTTCACGAAAAAGCCTGACACTGTCCCGGAATCCCACGTCCTCCGCAGGCGCCGAGGCCGGGCCTAAAACGAACTAATATACCTAACCCGGCCCCCATTTCAACTGAATTAGTTTTCAGGCCGCCGTCCTTTTTTCGTCTGACCTGAACCGTGCCTTTTGTCCGGCCTAAGCTCTTGTAGTCCGATCCCGGAACATTTCAAGCGGTACGGCTCCATGCCGGCTAAATTTGAATCCACCCGGCACACTGTCTATAATAAATATAGCTTCGGCAGGCACACAGTCGCGAATCCGGGCACAGGAGGGCCTGATGAAATCCATGAGACAGAAGGGGACGAAAATCCTTGTTTCCTTTTTTACGGCTCTGACTCTGGCCGGGGGGATGGCCCTGGCCGCCGGGCAGGCCAATGATTCAACTGAAGCGGTCAAGAACCGGGTCGTTGAGAAGTTCAAGCAGTCGGGCCTGCTCGTCGGAAACGACATCCAAGTCGCCGTCGAGAACAAGACCATCACGCTGACCGGGACCGTTCGGAACCTGGCCCTGAAGGAGCAGGCCGGCCGGGAGGCCCTCTCCGTCGCGAAGGGCTTCAAACTGGCGAACAACATCGCCCTGGCCGCGGCGGACGTATCTCCCCAA
>Ga0153916_10002768_pt1 | contig 12842 bp, 26 predicted proteins | sample Opewatmetagenome_FD_109642 | JGI IMG/M metagenome (GOLD analysis project Ga0153916, IMG submission 109642) | Freshwater wetland microbial communities from Ohio, USA - Open water 3 Core 3 Depth 4 metaG | ecosystem: Environmental > Aquatic > Freshwater > Wetlands | place: USA: Ohio, Lake Erie...
ATGCGCAGGATTGGCGAGCAATTGACCGCGCAACCAGTAAGCCAACTAGCTGCTGCTGCTGGTGCAGGTGCTGGCATGGGTACGACTAGAGAGATAGGCGCTCCTGTTCCGGTACAATTAGCCGCAGGTTTGGCTGGTGGCGCAGTTGGCGGAATAGCAACGATGCCAAAAGCACAAATCACGCCGACGATGAAAGGTTCTGTTGCTCAGGAATCAAGACAAGAAGGTTATGTAATTCCACCAAGCCAAACAAAGCCGGGTATGGTTAGCGGAACATTAGAGGGAGTTTCCGGTAAAGCGCAAACATGGCTTCACGCTGCTGCCAAAAATCAAGATACGACACAACGTTTAGCCGCTAAATCAGTAGGATTGAAACCAGAGGATTTATCCCCTGCGAATCTGGCTTCTATCAGGAGCGATGCGGGTCAGGTCTATGCAGAACTAGCCAAGCAACAACCATTTAAGCCAGATGCTCAATTTCAATCAGATTTGCTTCAATTGTCTCGACGTAACAGAATGCTTGAGGCGAATTTCCCAACATTGGTAAAGTCAGAAGTCGATGCGCTTGTAAAATCCATGCAAGGTGGTCGCCCGATAAATTCGGAGGCTGCCGTGGAAGCGATCAAGCAATTCCGGGCAGATGCAACGAAGAATTTATCATCGATGGAAAATAAACCAGCAATGGAAGCACTTGGGAAAGCACAAAAAGCCGCTGCCGATGCGCTGGAAAATCTGATAGACAGAAACTTGAGAGCACAAGGGAAACCTGATTTAGTAACAGATTTCCGAAATGCCCGTCAAACTATCGCTAAGACATATTCACTCGAAGAAGCCATCAATCCCGCAACCGGATCAATCGACGCCAACAAAATTTCCAAAGCATGGCGCAGCGGTGATAGATTGAGTGGTGAATTGCTGAAAATTGCCAAATTCGGCGCGGCTTTTCCGGAAGCGGCGAAAAATGTTACTACACGAAGCGTGTTGCCTGTCAGTCCGCTTGATTTATATGCTGGTGCTGGTTTGGGTGGTGTGGGTATCGCATCAGGCAATCCTTTGTTGGCAGCAACGGCATTAGCACGGCCAGCGATCAGATCGGCTATTTTGAGCAAGCCTTATCAGCAATATCTAGCCGCAACGCCGGGAACAGGCCCAAGACTTGCTGATTTGCTTTCTCCCTATACCGGCGCTGGATTGTCGACTATTGCGAACACGAAATAATGTCCAATCCACTCGATTCGCCACCACGCAGCGTTAAAGAATTTACCTCCGTAAAATGGCAAGAATGGTTCTATTTGTTGTGGGCTAAGAGAAAAAACAAGCGTATTGAAACAAATGGCAATCCGGCTAAGGGTACTTCTGCTCCGGTAGAAACATACCTGAATAACACAGTAGGGCTTAAATTTGCGGTCGGTGATTCCGTATATTTCAATTTGGCCTTGCCTGATGATTGGGTTCCGAATACGGATTTAACATTTGAGGCTCATTTCTATTCATCAAACACAACCGCTGCAAGATATGTTCGAGGTTCCTTGGATTGGCAAGCGTGCGCATTGGGCGAAGCGATAACTGCACCGGGTTCGTCAGGAACGCTAGATACTGGCGATATATTAATGGGAACAACTGCCAATCAATTAGGAGCTGTTGCTTTTCCGGTAATTCCGGGTACAAGTTTGTCTTTCGATGACCATATTTTTCTTAAATTGACCAGAACAGCTGCAACTGGAACTGCACCAGCTTCACCAGCGGATAATCCGGTATTAATGCACTTTGAAATCGAGTATACGGCTTATGTAATCAGGGCAAGATAATAATGAAAGGGGAGAAAATGCACGAACAAGAGCCGTATAGTATTGCCAGTTTAATAACTTGGTCATGGGTGATATTTCTTTCTGTTCTTGGTGGATGCGTTAATTATTATCATCGCGTAGATACTCACAAAATCAGGCATACAATGTTCCGGTTCATTGGAGAACTTCTTACCAGCGCATTTGTCGGGATCATCACTTTTGAATTATGCGATTATGCGCAATTTTCATGGCAACTTACAGCATCATTCGTAGCAATCTCAGGTCACATGGGGACAAGATTGATATTCAAACTTGAAACCATTTTTGTTGACGCTCTAAAGGCGTTTTTTAAATAGGAGAAGTGAAATGGCAACAGCTAAAGAGCAATTGAAGAAACCCAAGAAACCGATGAAGATGCCTGGCAATGGCAAGAAAAAAGGCTGCTGACAATGAAACTCCGTCTTGATCGTGCTTTCCTTACTGACAAATCAACCATAGGTAGATTATTCGTGGATGATGTTTTCCAGTGCTTTACGCTGGAAGATGCGCAGCGCGAAGTCGAAGGAAAGCCGGTCAAAGACTGGAAAATTCACGGTGAAACAGCCATTCCAAAAGGCACCTACCAAATCATCATTGATTATTCTCAACGATTCAAGAAAGACCTTCCGCGCTTGCTTGATGTACCCGGCTTTGAAGGTGTGCGCATACATTCAGGAAATGGGCCAGCAGATACCGAAGGTTGTATTTTGGTAGGTACGAATTACGTCAAGGATCGTGTGAACAATTCGCGCACGGCGTTCATGCCGTTGATGACATTGCTTGAACAGGCATATGATATTTCAGAACCGATCACAATTGAGGTTTCATGATGAAAAAGAAACGTCACTCAAAAACAATGTGGTGGGGTCACACCCAATTCATGGCTGGCGCTTTCGTTGCTGGTGCCGGTTATTTTACACCGGCTAATTTCCCTAATTTCCCAGCTTGGGCTTACGGTTTGGCCGTGATGGGTGCGGGTGTATTGACTTACTGGCTACGGTCTAAAACATCGTTGCCATTAGAGAAAAAATGAAACGTGTTATCGTTCCATTACATCAAGAAACCCCAACTTCTACCATTTGTGTAGATTGCATCTGGCACGGTGATGGCATGGTAATTGGCCCGCCGCCGATGTGGGCGCATATCTGCCGGTCTGATGGCGATTGCATGCCGGGCGATGATGTGAAGGAATGTCCGGACTTTTTGGAGGATTGCTGATGCCTAATATCCTGATGTTTAAATTTCTTGGCGGACTGGCGATAGCAGCCATTCTTTCAAGCCTATATTTCTATATACACCATGATGGTTATATCGAAGGGAAAGCCGAAATACAGGTGGTTGTAGACGATCTAAAAGCCAAAATCAACGCCGCCGATACGCAATCAAAACTGACCATAGCAAATCAGGAGAAAATTAATCATGATCTCAAAATTGAAAGTGATAAGCGCGTTTCTGATATTAAGCGTTACTATAGCCGGATGCTGCACACCGGAAGTCAGGCTAGTGCCAGCACCGCTTCCAGCGACAACCAAGGAAATGCGCCAGCCACCACAAAACAAACCATTACTGGATGCCCTGCGGAAGTTGAACAGCGATGTGCGTTAGACGCAAATTCTATTGATGTATGGTTGGAATGGGCGGATCGGCATGGGATTCCGATTGGAAATTAGCAACGAAATCCGTAGCCAGTTAAATGCGCTGATTGATTGGGAGGATGGGCGATAAAGAACGGTTATGGATATAGCTTTTGTATCCGCACAAATTCCTCGTTTTCACGTTTTTTCAGTTCGGCTCTATCGGCATCAAAGCAATTTTGCATTAATGCTCTAAATTCCTTTACGGTAAGTTCGCCGATCTTCTTCTTTTCAAACCTGGCTCGCGCCATGAGTGCTTTATTAACTATCATTTTTCACCTTTCGCAGAGCCTAACCCTGCATTAAAACGCATTGTGATGGCGGCAAGATTCGAACTTGCGAGGTGTGTAGATGTCGTGGCATTTCTGCCAAAACTGGCCGCACCTTGGTATATAGGGCTATTCACTCCCATCCATGCCTTAAACCTCTCAGCCACACCATCACAATGCGCTCTAATCTCGCACAAGAGGCACATCTTTCCACTCATTCCCATGCAAAATATAAAAATTGCCGTCTTTCACTGACGTTACTTTCTGGTCGCCATTACGATACTGCAATTTTTGGTACAGTCTATCCCCTACGCAAATACTCCCTGCCGGCGGTGGCCCGTCTTTTAGATCATAGTAAACCCAGCGCATTTCTATCATTTATTTCTCACTGCCCACTTTCTACCCTCGGCATAGCCTTGCGCAATCCAGCAAGGATTCTCGACATGCCAATGCGTCTTTTCCATAACCGATTATCGACCATCACCCGATAGCAATCACGCCTATCCGTTCTATATAGTTCCACCACGTGCGTTTCATGGCCGAAGTCAAATTCTTCGATGGTAAAGCGCTTGCGTAGCTCAGGCAGCTCTCTAGGATAATCCGGGGCAGGGCGTGCCATTCTGGCGGCATCCTTCCCGGTCTGCATCCTGGCTAGAGTTTCCTTGCTGCGCTTGGTTTTTCGGTATGTCATTTTCTCATCACTACCTTGCAAGGTACGGATATTACTTGTTCGACACCTTTTTCCATGCGCTACATGACGCGCAAGAAGCTTTTGTTTTTAGACCTCCGTAACAACATTGGCCAAGCGGATTTTTCGCGAGTATTGCCAAGCACTTTTTGCAAGTCACAGCCTCGGCTCTATTTGTCCAGAGTGCGCGGGTCAAATCTATCGACCGTGGTTGTTCAAAACATAGGGCCGATACTCCGCCCTGTGGGTTTACTTTGTCTGCCATGTGGTACGTTTTCATAGTCTCTCCGCTCCCGGTGTCGAACCAGTCATTCAAGCGGGAATGCGCGAAGCGCATCCCCTTAATTCAGTCGTTAGGGGTCAGCACGAAACATGCGATGTGCCGCCCCGTTCCCTTCCCTGCGGATCCGTCTTCCGTAGCGCACCACTTCACGTCGCCAAGGTTGCGAATGTTCTGCGCCCCAATCGCGGCCATCATCATCAGCACCCACTTGTCCACCGGGTACACCACAACCGACAGCTTTCCTTTCCGCTGTTCCAAGATGGCCTTGCGCATCCATGCAGTCGGCCCTTTCTTCTTACCCTGGTGCACGATGGATCCGAAAGGCGGGTTCACATAGTTCCGCTGCCCCCACTCGCACGTCAGCCCGTCGAAGTCGTCCGGTTTCGGGTAAGGGCATGGGTCAAAGTCAAAATTGAATTCCGCGTTCAGTTCCGCATAAAGATCGGGTGGCGTAAGCCAGTAGTGCTTACCGTCGTCCCCGTTGCCGGCGTGAAACTTGTTGTCGTGCGGGTGCATCCGCGTGGAACCCACCCCTAACACGGCGGTCAAGGCCGACCCGCCGCAAGCGGCTTCGTTTTCGTTCTGTTCTGTGTCTAGCATTCGTTTCCCTTGTTCGGCTCGTTGGCGGCGGGCGGCTTACCTTGGACGTTGGGCCTCATGCCGTCCGCGCAATCTCGTAGGCTTGCTCAGCTTTGCACTCCGAGACGAATCCAGCCGCAATTAGCACCTTCACCGTGCGCTGCAACCGTTCGCATTCGCGTGTCAGTTCGCCGTAGCTGTCGGGCGTCGTGTAAAGCCAATGCTCCGGGCGTCCGGTTGTTTTCAGTTCGCCGCGTTCCTTGTTGTCGTCTCGCATGTTCGGTTCTCCTGTGCCTCTGTCGTGGGTAGAGGCCCAACCCATCATTCCACCGGCCTGCGCAAAAAGCCGCGATCTGGCTCTTTCGCGCGATCAACCGCCTTTGCAAGCCAGTGCCCAACAAATCATTCCAGCGGACGGGCGAAAAGCCACCCGCCCCTGAATTCAAGCGTTGTGCGTCATCAAATCGTCATTGGTTCGTGAAGCTGCTGCCAAGTTACTTTCCTCGCATCGTCCAGTTCGTCGCAAGACTTCTTTGCCGCATCCAGGGTGGCTTTTATCAGCGGTTCCACCAAGATAGAAATGCAGGCAATCTCAATATCCAGCGTGCCAAAAACAGCGAGTATGGCTGCCTTGTATGTGCTGCCAAAAGTAGAGCCGTGCTGCCGATTAAACTTCCAAATCCTTCCGGTCATTCGGTGCTGTTTGCCGTACCCTTTACTCAACACCACGTCACGGCCAACACCGCAGGTTCGCTCGTTCCAGCGTGGCCCATATCGACGCAATTCTTCGCGCTTGCTGCCATCTGCAAACGCTTCGTAGTATTCAGTTTTCAATGGTATAAAAAGCGGTTTCATTCTTTCTCCGTATTCAAAGTCGCCGCACAACCCGTCAATCGAGCGGGACTTGCTGCGCAAGCCCCTCATTTTTTGCGTTCGGCGTCACTGCGCCAAGGAGCGTCAGCGACAGCAGAATCACTTCCGTCGTGCCGTTGTTCGCCTCATCCATGAATTCGGTAATCTTCTTCTTGAGTTCTCGGTATTGCTCCGGGTTCGATAAATCGGCACTCGACGTAATCGTTCCGTCTGAGTAAGAAAGCACGCCGGGCTTATCGCCCTGGCGCATCGCGCAAAAGTGGTAGAGCTTCATGTTTACCGCCTCCATTTATTCGTGGTCCGTGCCGTCGAACATGGCGGTCAACCGGACCTGCCGCAATCGGCGTTTGTGGTGTCGGAACCGGCGTCTGGTTGCGGCAGGCCGGTTACCTTCACGTTGGGCGGCTGGTGCTTTGCTTCCCATTCCGCCTGATACGCTTTCTTCACCGCCGAGAGTTCGGCGTTCAGCCGTTGCATCTCTCGGCCGATGCGCCGGTACTCCTGAAACGCTCTCGGCTCCCTTGCCACTCGGTATTGCGCGAAGCGCTTGTTGGCTTTCCACATCATGTTCTTGTGCTGGCTCCTATTCGCAATGCCTAGAACGCGCTTCAGCAGCCGCTGCTTTCTGCTCAGTCGCTGCACGATGTACGCCAGTTCTTCCCGCGTCAGAGGTGAGTCCTCTTCCGCCGCGCCACGCTGCGATACCACGCCGGCCGAAAGCCGGTTGATGGGCGAGCGAATGAAAATTGCGTGCAGGTCCATCGTCAGCCGCCCAACCCTACGGTGCAGGGGAACTTGCGCATGAATCCGCGCAAGTTCCCCTGACCTCCAAGTTAGGGGCTATCATTCTCCGATCACCACACATGCTACTCCCCCGCGAGATACAATTCTCCACGGGTCTGCTTTCCCCGTAGCCGTGTCGTACACGTTCGCAAACATCAGTTCTCGCCCATAGGCTCCCAGCCTCACACGGCAGTCGCCTCCGCGCTTCGCTTTCAATTCCTCAAGTCTTGCAATCATCTGGTCTATCGTTTGGCACTCCATAGTTTCACCCCTAACTTTCCGTTCGAGCGGAGCGCCCGAAGCGTGGTTTTCCAATCAAAAATTTATACGCGCCCGCTCAACTACACGTTAATCACGCCGCCTTAGCCTGAAACTCATCACTAATCCACCCGGCAGCGGTCTGTTCACTCACGCCGTATGCCACCGCTATCGTAGCAACAATCTCTGCGCGGGTAGGGCGCTTTGGTTTGTCCTGCTGTACTGCTGGGGATGTGTGCAGGACGGCGGGGCGGGGTTGGTATTCGGTCACGATGTAATCCAATTAGAACGGTATATCGTCAGCGAAATCGTCAAACGGATTCGGATTATCGTTGTTTTTCATTTGATGATCTTTCTTGTCACCCTGTTCGGGTTTGTCTGCTTTCCCTCCAAGCATCTGCATTTCGTTGGCGATGATTTCGGTGGTATAGCGCTCTTTGCCTTCCTTGTCCTGCCATTTGCGGGTTTCCAGACGGCCTTCGACATAGACCATGCCGCCCTTTTTCAGGTATTCACCGGCAATCTCGGCCAACTTGCGGTAGAAGGTCACGCGATGCCACTCGGTCTTTTCCTGCTTCTCGCCGTTCTTGTCCTTCCAGGTTTCACTGGTCGCCAAGGTCACGTTCGTCACTGCTTCGCCATTTGGCATGTAGCGCGTTTCCGGGTCTTTGCCCAAGCGCCCGACCAGAATCACTTTGTTTACAGATGCCATGTTTAAGCCGCCTTTCTGTGAATGTTCATCAATGTTTCGTTTACCAGTTCAAGGAATTTTGCTCTGCGTTCAGCCAGCCTTTCCAGTTCGTCCTTGCATTGCTCACGATATAGCCTGTGCGTGATAAGCTGTTTTTCTGCCGGGAAGTCAGAACAGTAGCTTACGAAATCCACCCATTCTCTTCCGGTGCAATCCAGGTGTCCGATCAACTGCCAGCGGTAGGATGGGTCGAAACTTCCACGCAGCAGCGTTGCATAATGCGTTTTGGCGATGACTGACTTAATTTCTATTACCCCATTTTTACCTACTAATCCATCGGGAGAATCGCCATAATCACCCCAATCGAAAAAGCCACCATTGCTCACATCTATGAAGTTTTCTTCCTCGTACAGCATGCGGGCGATAGGTTCTTGTTCGTGTCCACGTTCGGTATGCTCGTTGCTGAAGCCAAACTCTGCATTGTTTCCGGTGCTTAACTCCAATGCAATCTGTAGCGCATATGCCTTAGCAGGGTCTCCAAAAGCCTTCCCATCGTTCGCCATGAAGCATCCAAAGTTTGATGCAGTAGCCTTGCCGACACGTAAGGCAAGCCATTCATCTGTATTCTGTTGCACATCATGGAATAACATTACTGCCCCGCACACTCGTTGATGATCTGATTTTGATGTTCTTCGCTCATGCCGAAGCGATTAAGCACCGCAACCAAATTTCCGTCACGTTTATATGCGGCCTTGGCGTTTTCCCACAGCTTTCCGCTTTCTGGCGTGAGGAATTTCTTTTCTGGCTTGTGTGGGCTGATGCGCAACCCTTCTACAGTTTCCTTGCCGAACCTGACATTGTGGTCAACGTAAATCATGACACGAACGTCTTTCCAATCATCTATAAATGCCGAATTTGTCAGGCCGCGCATTGTCTTGCTGTTTGATGCGTTCAGGATCATCGGTTTTAGCGGTTCGCCTGGGCGGATTTCCTTTTCTGCGAAATGCGCGGTATTGAATAAGTCTTTTGTTTTCTTGGTTCGGTCAGCCTCAAGCGTCACGCATCTGATTGTCAGCACCGTTGATTCGACAATATCCGCGCTGCTGAGGTAAGGCGAATCAAATGCCTTGCGGTAATGCGTTTTATCTTTATTTTCCATTTTCAAACCCTCCAAAACAATCCAAATTTAAGCCGCGCCCAGTCCTTCATGCGCTGGATGAACGTGGGCCGTGTGAATAACCTTCGCTTGTGCTTGATGGTCTGGTACATGCTGGCGCTCCTGAATGTAGCTGATATAGCCTTTACCTTTCGGCTCCGTTACCAAATTGCCTCCAATCGTCCAGGCGATCAGGCAGGCGGCTGAATATGCGCAGTTAGGATGATGTAGATCATGGCTCGCCAATTCTCTCAAGTACGGCTCGCGCCTCATCCATAATGTCTGATCCAATAAACCAAAGCCGCTTTCCGCTATTGTCTGTTGCGCCAAATCTTTTTCCGCTTTCATCCTGCCATTCCTGCGATGCAAGCGAGCAAATCAAATCAAGCGCGTCTCTCATATCACGAAGATCGTCTTTCAATTTATTATTCACGATTTCCCCCCAAATCCAACCGGCTGAAAATGTACCTCTTCCTTCAATCCGCCATTGCCATCCGGTACGGAATAGATCACCACGCGCTGGCCTTGGTCGGATGGGGCGGGGCAGGTTGGTTGCTTGCCGCCGATCCGGTCAGCGTTGGTGGTTACTAGCGCAATCAAGGCCAGCAGTAACGCGCCAATTGCCAGCGCGAGATAAAAACACATGTCGCGTTCGCGTTGTGAGTAGGGTTTGTGGCTCATGCTGCTTTACGATCTTCTGCCACCAGCAGCGCTTTCACGTGCATCAAAGCAGTAATTGCTTCATCCACATGACGCATGCTCACATTCGGCCAGTTAAGCGCTTCCGCAACAGATGAATTTGCGCTTATCAAAAAGGTGGTGATTTCGTTATTTGACTCATTACTATTCGCCATCATTTACCTCGCACACAGCAAACGCCGTTAATTGAGATTCAAGAAACTCTGCGCCCTTGCCCTCTAAGTGGGCCAATATGGCCAACTGAGCAAACTGATACGGATCGGCCAGGTGATCTAAAATCGCCTTTTCAATTTCATCGGTGTCTTTTCTGGCTTTCCAGTATTTGACTGTTGTGCGCACCATGTCATCAAACACCTCTTGTGCGTCGATACGCTGTTCGTGGTGTGCTGCGCAAGCGCTTGCCATATTCATAGCTTCCTCCTGTGTTTGGTGTCTTGCTCTCAGGCTGTCAACGGGCCTTCGGCTCCCATTTGCGGCTGTTACGGTAATCAGCTACCGCCCGGCCTACCGGGTTCTTTTGCCGTGTCGTGGGGCATTCTTACCCCCGTTGTCACGGCTTGCGGCTTATTTCTCAGCAAACGCGATCACGTCAGCCGGAACGCTGCGCTTAGATTGGTTAGTCACCTGAAGCTGCACTTTAACCGTGCGCAAAATCTCACGCGCCTGAGCGGCGACTGCATCCCCTTGGCCGGGCTGCACCGTGCCGTCCTTGATGGCTTGCAACGTCTCCCACAGGGCCATTTTCAGGTTCGTGGCGTTCAGGTCTTTGTTCGTCGTGGCGGTCATAGCAATCTCCTGCGCGTCTGCGCTTTGTTTAATGTTCCGTTGGTGCGGTAAATCTCGTAGCGTGTCGAGTGCTCGCAAATCTCCCGCTCGATGTCCTGCAACAACAGTGCAGCTTCGGCAAACTCGCCGAATTTCTTGCGTGCCAAGTAGCGCTTGTCGTAGTCGCACTTCCACACCTTGTATTCTGGCCGCCGGCAGTATTCAACGTGCTGCGGCATCTTTGCCTTACGCTCTGCTGCGGCCTTCACCGGGTCATAGGTGCGCTTGAAGTATTCGCGCTTCATGGCCCTGATTTCGTCCGCCTTCTCTACTCGTCTCCGTGCGTCGTACAACCGCTTAGCTTCCTTGCGTTCTGCCTCTGTCGGCTGGTTCACCATCCGTCTCGCCAAGCCAGCGCATTTGCGTCCGCAGTACAATGGTGCGCCGATATTCCGAGCTCTATTAATGCGCTCGTTTTTTGCCTCAAACTCTGTGTTGCAATGCTTGCAAGTGACTATCGTTGTAGCCATATAACTCCTCATGCTGACCGCTTGTTCTTCACCGCGCCCTGTGCCTTCGTGGCACTCCTAGAATCCATTTCTGGAAACCGTGGGATGCGTTTGCTCGCATCACGTCTAAGACTTACGCTTGCGCTGCTTTCCGGGGTTGTTTCGTTACTGCATGAGACAAACTATAGCAAACAATGTTTGCACTTGTCAACATGAATATGCAATTATCTTTACTGCGAACATAAATAAAAATACTTGACCGGGCAATAATAGTTTGCTAGCATTTACAACATGAAAAATCCAGCAAATACATTAATCAAGTTTCTTGGCTCTCGCGGTGCAGTAGCCAAGCATTTCAACAAAACACGGGAAGCTGTGCGAATTTGGACGATTCGCGGTATTCCGCCGGATCATGCGCTAGATGTCGAAGAATTGACAGACGGCGCAATCAATATCCGCGAAATACTTGTGTTTTCTAGAAAGAAAAAGCTCGCACGTAGAAAGAATATAGAAAATCTATAGGCCAGATCGCGGCCTATTTTTTGCTTGGTGTGTCGCAAGATTGGTACACATTGGGGGAAGCAGCATGGATATAATCAATAACTTCTTCGCTGCGCTGGTTCTATTGGGCGTGATCTGGTGTATTTGGCAGGGGATGAAATGAGAAACGCAATGGCAGAAACCTCATTGGATGCTTTTCACTCTTTCGCGCCTATCGAGCTACAGCGCAAGGAAAAGGAATTGCTTGGCGTGTTCATCCTTAATCCTAGTGCTGTACTTACACGCGAACGGCTTGCTGCTGTTCTCGGATGGAAAGAGGCAAGTGTCTGCGGCAGAGCATCCTCACTGGTAGCCAAGAACGTACTGGAAGAAATCGACGGCGGCAAGACCAGTAGCGGACGCAGTGCGAAGTTGTTGCGCCTTCCGGTTAAGGGCCAGACGGATATGTTTGGCGGGGTGCATTGATGCCAAACCGGATAATCAAAGAATCGATCTGCACCAGCGAGGAAATAGATTCCCTGGATGCGATGTGTGAAACCTTTTTCTATCGGCTGATGGTAAGTGTTGATGATTTTGGCCTGCTTGATGCCAGACCGGCGATAGTGAAAAGCAAATGCTATCCGTTGAAATCAATTGATAGCAAGTCAATTCAGGCGATGTTAGGCGTTTTAAACGATGCCGGGCTGATTTCTCTCTATCAGGTCGAGGGGAAACCCTATCTGCAAATCACATCATGGGCCAAACACCAGCAAATACGGGCGCAACGGGCTAAATTTCCTACCCCTGATATGGGGTCTGCTATCACTTGCAATCAATTGATAGCAAATGTCCCCGTAATCCAATCCAATCCAATCCAATCCGAATCCAATCCGAATCCAATCCCCTCGCCTTCGGCTTTGGTAAGTCAAGATCAAAACCATTCACAGTCGGCTTTGCCTCCTGTGGCCGATGTTGTTCCTTCACCTTTTCCTAAAGACAACCTCCCAAAAACTTTGATCGGAGAGATACGCGAGGGCAATTCCGAAACCGAGTTGCAAGCCGCTTGCCGTGAAACATGGGTGAGTTATGCCGGGGCGTATTTCGACCGATACGGCACAGAGCCGGTGCGTAATGCCAAGGTCAACGGGCAAGTGAAGCAGTTTGTACAGCGGATCGGGGCGCGTGAATCGCCTGACGTGGCGGCGTATTACCTCACCCATCACGATTCGTTCTACGTTCGCAAGCTGCATGATTTCGGCCTGTTGCTGGCAGACGCGGAGAAGATCAGAACCGAGTGGGCAACGGGCAGGAAGATAACGGGAACCAGGGCAAAACAGACTGAGCAAACC
>Ga0153916_10002769_pt1 | contig 12834 bp, 12 predicted proteins | sample Opewatmetagenome_FD_109642 | JGI IMG/M metagenome (GOLD analysis project Ga0153916, IMG submission 109642) | Freshwater wetland microbial communities from Ohio, USA - Open water 3 Core 3 Depth 4 metaG | ecosystem: Environmental > Aquatic > Freshwater > Wetlands | place: USA: Ohio, Lake Erie...
GCGGTCGATTAAATTGAGCGCGTTCTCGCCGTAGCGCATGACCACGACGCCACTAACAACCTCTCCTTCGCCGTTGAGCTCGGCGATACCGCGCCGCATATCCTGCCCCAGCTCCACCTGGCCGATATCGCGCACGAGGATCGGCGTGCCCCGGCCATCGCTCCCCACGGCGATCATTTCAATGTCTTTGATCGACTTGATGTAACCGCGTCCGCGCACCATATACTCCGCGCCGCTGAGTTCGACCGAGCGCCCACCGACGTCGTTGTTGCTCATGCGGATGGCATCCACGACACTCTTGACCGGGAGGCGGTAGGCCGACAGACGGCTCGGGTCCAGGTTCACCTGATACTGGCGCACAAATCCACCCAAACTCGCTACCTCCGCCACGCCTTCGACGGCGCCGATTTGATAGCGTAGGTACCAATCTTGAATAGAGCGCAGTTGCGCCAAATCATGCTTTCCGCTCTTATCCACCAGGGCGTACTGAAAGACCCAGCCTACCCCTGTGGCATCTGGCCCCAACGTCGGGGTAACCCCCCGGGGAAGTCTATTCTGCACCTGGTTCATGTACTCGAGCACGCGGCTTCTCGCCCAATAAATGTCCGTGCCGTCCTCGAAGATAATGTAGACATAAGAATAGCCGAAGTCGGAAAACCCGCGCACGAACTTGACCTTCGGCGCCGAGATCATGGCAGTCACGATCGGGTAAGTGACCTGGTCTTCCATGATCGTCGGGTTTCGCCCCATCCAGGTGGTGTAGACGATGACCTGGACATCGGAGAGATCGGGAATCGCATCAAGAGGCGTATTCTTCAGCGCCCAGACTCCTCCGGCACTGAGAAATAGAACCATGAGAAAGACGAGAAACTTATTTTTCGCGCTGCCTTCGATGATTTTCTCGATCATAGCGCTATCCTACTGTGCCGTGACGGTGAACTTTTCCTGCACCGGTTTTTGCCCCGGACGCTGTACCGAGACGCCAATTTCCCACGCTCCCGCCATGGCGAGATTCACCGTCGCTTCGTAAACACCGTCCTTGACATGCTTGGCGACGGCTTTGCCGGGCGCCATACCCGGCATAGTCATCGTCGAGGTGATGTTCACGGTCGCGTCCAGCACGGGATTCCCCTTGGCGTCGCGAATCTTCAGTCTGACCCTGTTCTCGCCGAGTTTTGGTTTTACCGGTTGAGTCTCAAGGGACAGCGTCAGGTCGCCGGCCTTTTTCTCCGCGGCTTGATCCGCGGCGGGCGCTTTTTTCTGCGTCTCGCCCATGTCCATTCCCGGCATACCCGCCATCGCCCCCATAGCCTCTTTAAGCCGGCTCTCCGAATCCAGGAGAAAGCTGGCGCTGGCGATAATTCGCTCTCCTGGAGAGAGGCCGGAGAGGACTTCGTAGTAGCCGTCGAATTTACTGCCGAGCTTAACCTCCGCGGGCGCATAGCGCCCTTCGCCTTTGTCGATAAAGACGATTTTTCTGATACCGGAATCCAAAACCGCCTCATCGGGGATCGCCAATTTCTTTCCGCCATCCACTTCGATTTCAACATTGGCGTACATTTCCGGCTTGAGCTTGAAGTCGCGGTTAGGAAACTCTAGCCTAACCTTCGTGGTCCGGGTTTTTTCTTCGAGAACCGGTGAGATCCAAGTTACCTTTCCGGAAAACGTTTGGCCGGGAAAATAGGACAGGACGATCGTCGCTCTCTGCCCCAAGCGGACATTGGCCAGCTCATACTCGTAGATATCCGCGTTCACCCAGACGGTGGATAGATCGGCGATGGTGTAGAGTTCCTTGTCCGGCATGACCCTCATCCCTTGAAGAACCTCTTTTTTAATCACAAAACCGCTTATCGGCGAGAATAACGTGAGACTCCTCTTGGGCCGGCGGCTTTTCTGCAACTCGCCGATCTGATCTTCGGAGATGTCCCAGAGAGCGAGTCTGCGGTGCGCGGACTCCAAAAGTGAATCAGCCCCCGCGCTAATCTCTTTTATGGAGCTCGAGCCGAGCGTCCGCTTCGCGTCTAAAGCGAGGAGATACTCTTCCTGTGTCGATACCAACTCAGGACTATAGTAAGTGAAAAGGGGCTGCCCCTTCTGGACCAGCTTGCCGGTGTAGTTCACGAACAGTTTTTCGACCCAGCCGTCAACTTTACTGAAAACTTGCGCGACTCTCGTCTCGTCATAAGTGACGATACCTACGGTTCGGATCTTTTTGACCAGAGGCCGGACCTCGGCAACCGCAGTTCGAATGCCTACCAGTTGCTGTTTCTCAGGACTCACGTTGATCTCTCCAGAGCCCATGTCGTGACCTTCCATCGAACCGCTTGCCGCGTTGACCTCGCCTGAGGGATGAGATGATGCGGTGGGGTCAGCTTTTGTATTGCCTTGCCCTTGCCAATAACCGAAGGCGAATACTCCGACGGCCAGCACTATAATTCCCAGAGCCTTTGCGATTTTCATATTTTGTCCCCCGTTATGAACCTCATGGATCTGTCCTATTGCAGCTCTCGGCCAACAGCGCGTTCGAGCTCAGCCAGATTCTGCAAGAAGTTTACGGTAGTTTTGTAATATCCCATTCGGACCTCGCGCAGCGCTCGTTGCGCCTCTAGAAGGTTCACAAACTCCACACGTCCGGTCTGGTAAGCGGTCAGAGCGGACCTGAAGGAAAGTTCAGCCTGAGACAAGAGCCCGTCGCGGTATAACTGAATGGACCGCTTTGCCGCTTGGATCTTGGACAGCGACTCGCCGACCTGCTTCAGAGTGGCGTTTTTTATGGCGTCTCGGCTCGATTTGGCCGCACGGATCTCCGCCAACGTTTCCTCAACTTCGTAATTGCGTTTACCGACGGTCCAGGGAGAAAAAGGAATTGTAATATTGACCATGGCGCCGTAACGATCCTTTTTCATATCCGTCGGCATCCGCAGATAATCCCAACCCACCATGAAGTCGGGGAATTTTCGGTTGCGGTCGGCTAGCTCATACATTCTTTCGCTCCGCGCTATCTCTTCTTCCGCGCCGCGCAACTCCGGACGGGTAGCCAGGGCCAACTCATCGAGACCGGCAGCGGTGGATGCGACATCGGGCAGAGGAAGATCCGCGGGAACCTGGATGGGTGTCCGCGGCGGGCGATACATCACGGTATTTAGCCTCACCGCCGCGGCGTTGCTCTCCTCCTCCGCGACAATGAGCTGATTCATGACCCCGCTTTGCTCTAATTGCGCTTTGAAGACATCCTGTTGGGTCACCCTTCCAACCCGATAACGCGATTCAGTCGTCCCGATAATGGTCCGCATGATCTCCAACTGTTCGCGCAAAATCTCGATCGCCCTTTGCGCCATGAAAAGATCCGCGTACGCCATCTTGACCATCGAGACAATCTCTCTCTCCTTGGCGCGCAGTTCCTGCTCCGCGACTTTTTCTTCCTGTTGAGCGATTTTTTCCTTTACGCCAAGTTTTCCGAAGAAGGGCAGTTTCTGCCGGATACCGATCGAATTCGTATCGGCCCGATTGAAGCTCGTCGGCGTCGGCAAGGGCACTCCCCCGAGTTGGAAGGCGATTTCAGGGTCCTCCAGATAGGGCGCCTGCTTGGCTCTGGCCGAGACAACTTGAAGGCGTTGTCTCAGCAGTTGAATCTCGGGGTTCTTTTCCAGAGCCTGCGCGACGGCCTCGGAAAGGCCCAACGGCGATTGGACTTCCGCCGCCCGGGCGGGGCGTGAAACGAGAAGGACCCCGAGCACCGACAGCATGCCGAGAAGAAACAGTTCGGCCTTAATCATGACTCCTCCAAACAAATGGAAAGATATTTCCACCTCGAACGCAAAACCGTCGAGGCAGTTTGGCGACACCGCTCGCTCCATCAACGATCAGAAGCGGCGGTTAAAAACGAAGGGGATTTTTTAGATGCGCAGGACGTGCAAAAGAATGGTCAGAGCAAGCTTCGGTGGAGACTCGGATGGCGACGGCGAAAAACGCGTCAAGGAGATCGGCTCGGTTGAAGCCAGCACGTCAACCGCCAGGCGCGGCGCTCCCGGATCGCGGGGAGGCGAGAACTCCGTCGCCGAAAAGGAAAGTCGGTCATGGAGCATGCTGTAACAAATCGAGTGAGGCGCTTGATGATCCATCTCCCGACAGGGGTCCGCATCCGGCATCGACCCACCGACAGCGCTGTGCTGATACGCCGACAGGCTGAAAACTTCAGGACAGGCGAATAACAACGATGAGACGCTGAAGAAAAAAACAAGAACATATGTGACGCCGCGTTTGTTCATCTAACCCTATATTATCTACATTTCTAGGTGTCAGCAACCCGTATGCCAGGCGCTCTGCGCACCGCCCTGACCAACTTAGGCCAACGACTCTCGGCACTTTGAGCCTATTTTACCCGTCGGTTGTCCTTTCAATGCCGGACAGCTTCATTCCCAGGGTTGCAACTCCTAACATTCAATTTCCCGATTCTGGAAATAAAAACAGCCAAAAAAAAGGGGGAATGGCACTGTCTCCATTCCCCCCTGTCCGCACCTAGCGGAGGCTTGCTCAGTACGTATAGATGAGTTGCATTCCGAGGGTGGTTTGGTTCTTATCCGCGCCGGTCGCTCCTTTTTGATAGATGCTTTTGTCCGCCCAGTCCTGGCGCACTTCGGCCCGACCTATCAGCATCTTGGTGAATTTGTAGCTGCTCGTAAAAGTTATCTCGCCCAAGGTCGCATCGCGACCGAAGCCCGTGCGCACGCCGTCGCTGTCTTTGAAGACCTCGCCTCGAAAAGCGGTAGTGAACCGATCGGTCCAGCTGTATGAAGCGATGCCGGCCCATCCCTGCCATGTTCCGTCGCGTAGGCTTGCCGTCACGTCGCCCTCATGCCCGTAATCATACTCGAAAGAAAACGCCAGCGGATCGATCGGTTTTACCGTCAATACGTTGGCCAACACATGCCTTTTGGGCCCGCCGCGGTTTCTCTGTTCGGCGCCGGTAATAAAATTGCTGACGAAGCTGATCCAATCAGTCGGCGTCAATGTTGCACCCACGTGAAAAGAGGGCTGGTGGTTATTGTCATGTGGATTGTCCCACCCCGTGAACACGCCTCCCTGGACCGTGAGGACCTTAAACAGCGGATAGCTGGCCATCATACCCAAGTGGCGAATCGGAATGGCAAGGTTGAAAAGGAATGAACGGGAGATGTTGTCGTTATAAGCGCCGGGATTTAGAAGTATCTCGGTTCCGAGCGGTGTAACCATCAATCCGCCTTTGAGAGCCAATCCCTCCCCAACCGGTATGGTAGTCGTCACGAAGGCTTCTCGCAGTTCCGCCGAAGGTTCCCGAGCCAAGGTCTTACCCCACAAGGTAGCTTCCCGGAGTAGTTCGCCGGTTCGGCCAAAGTCTCCTGAGACGTGAAAGCCAACGCCCCAATCTTTCTCTGGCTTGTCGACGGCGATATGAAAGTCATTGAAAACGATCTTGTTGTGGTCCTTGTCGAAGTATCTGCCGCTGATATTGGCAGGCGAACGCGGATGGTTGGAGCTCCAGGTGTAGCTGCTGTCTAGAAAGCCGCTGATGCCGATTCCCAGGAACTTTTCAACAACCGACTTGCCGTCGCCAATGGCTTTGTCAGCCAAGCCGACGCTGCCATCCAAGCTGAGCCAGCCCGGCGCCAGCGGTTTGTCTTCATCCGCGGACGCCGAAATCAGCGGCAGGCACAGGCTACCGATCATCAAGGTTAGCACAAGCAAAGTTCGTCTCATCTTCCCATCCTCCTTCAAGCATCCGGCGTAGCAATTTTGCCGGAATATAACGTGTATTTGTTCATACCACTTTTTTGAGTTAACTAAATGGATTTCGGTTATTGCAACCGTAATGCCAGCAGAATTGCCGCTCCACTTTATCCGTTCCCGTTGTGATAATAAGGGGTTTTTTCACGTCTGACTAGTCCTGCCGCGTGCCTTGCTTATCTTGTGGGCACGAGCCGTAAATTTTTGCCCAAAATTTAAACTACGAGTCCCCATCCTTCACCGGCATTGGAATCACCCCCAGTGGCCGCCACGGCTTCTTCACAGACGATACTGCCCCACTCTTGCAAACGGCGGCGGAAGCCGACCACGTCACCGACCACGATCACCGTCGGCGATCTGAACCCTTTTTGCTCTGCCAGATCGGCAATGGTTGCCACGGTCGCTACCAGAGCCCTTTGAGAGGGACGGGTCCCGGACTGGACCAAAGCAACGGGCCGTCCAGGCTCGCAACCCCCTTCCAGCAATTGCCTCATGATCTCCCGCAGGTTTTGCAGGCCCATTAGGATGACGATGGTATCGACGCTGCGCGCCAGCTCGCGCCATTTTACGCCGCCGCAGCCGTCGGAAGCTTTATGCCCCGTCACGATGGCGACACTCGACGCGCAGGAACGGTGCGTGACCGGGATGCCGGCATAAGCAGGGGCGGCGATGGCCGAACTGACGCCGGGGACGATTTCGTAGGGGATACCTGCCGCGCTCAACGCTTCCGCCTCTTCGCCGCCTCGGCCGAAGACGAAGGGATCGCCGCCTTTAAGCCGAACCACGCTTTTGCCTTCGCGCGCCTTTTGAATGAGCAGCGCTTCGATGTCCCTTTGCTCGATACAGTGTTTGCCCGCTCGCTTGCCGACATAAATCAGCTCAGCCTCGGCATGGGCAAACTCCAATAATTCCCCGTTGACGAGTTGGTCGTAGAAAATGACATCGGCCGCTTCTAGGCATCGCTTGCCCTTGAGCGTGAGCAAGCCGGGATCTCCCGGTCCGGCTCCGACCAGAAAGATCTTGCCGAGAACGTTCGCGGTCATGGTTTCGATCCTTCGCGCAAATTGATCCGTCCCGCAGCCGCGCAGCAACCATCGTCGCGGCCCAGGATTGATCGGCGATCAAGCTCGACTCTTAGCGTCCCATCACGGCGCTCACTTCGGCGCTGGCGGGCCGGGGTTTCACTTCCGCGATGCCGGCTGTTCTCCTGTGTGTCAGGTACAGAGCAAACCCAGTGAAAACAAAGCCACCGAAGATATTGCCCAGGGTGACGGGTATCTGGTTCCACAACCACCAATCACCGAACGAAACATTCGCGCCGACGATCATGCCGGCGGGAATGACGAACATGTTCACCACGGAGTGCTCGAAGCCCTGCGCGAAAAAAGTCAGAATCGGCAGCCACATGGCGGCGATCTTGCCCATAGTGGATTGTGATGTAAGCGCCATGACGACACCCATCGTCACCATCCAGTTGCAGAGGATGGCTTTGACGAAGACGGGCCAAAGCCCGTCATAGCCGAGTTTGGCGTAACCCAAGGTCTTCGCTTCGCTGACCGCGATCAAGGATTTGATCAACGGCGCGGCTGGAGCCAGAGTTTTCGCGAACAACACGGCGTAGAGAAGCGAGCCGATCAAGTTGCCGAGAAAAACCCAGCTCCAGTTAAACCACAAGTTGCTCATGGTGATCTTTTTCTCCAACACTCCCAGGGGCACCAGCGCGAAATTGCCGGTCACGAGCTCGAGTCCGAGCAACACGATCATCACGAAGCCGACGGGAAAAATCAGCGCGCCGACCAGCCCCACGCCGGTTTGCGCCGCTCCGGTCATGGCCAAGGTCGTGGCAAAGCCCAACAGCGCGCCGGACAGGATGCCGCGAATTAAAAGATCCTTCGCGCCGAGCTTTCCTTTATTCGTGCCGGCTTGAATCATCTGGTCTAAAATCACATCGGGTTTAACGTACGGCATAATTTACTTCCTTTTTGCTTTTTGATTGAGATCGATTTTAAAATCTTCGCCCTCTTTCGCCACGCTGAACACCTGCGCGCGCAGCTTAGGATCGTCCGCGCACGCGCCGGTTTGGAGATTGAACTTGTAACCGTGGAGCGGACAAACAACGCTGTCGTCTTCGATCCAGCCCATTGCCAACTGCCCGCCCTCATGCGGACAGTTGTTTTGGAGCGCGCACAGCCGCCCTGCTTTCTTGAATACCGCAATCTCCTGGCCTTCAGCGCGAACTAACTTTGCTCCTCCCTCGGGGACATCGCCGACTTTGATAGCCGGCGGCGCCGCCGGCTGGGCGGACGGCGCTGTCGCGGGAACGGGCGCTGCAACTTCCACGATTTTTCGCAATTGCTGGCGCATCGCCTTGAACGCACCATGTTTGACCATCCCGGCGATGACGTCAGGCAACTCATCGCAGGGAACGTCTTCCATGATCTTCACCGGCGGATTGGGTTCGCATCCGGCGGCGCCAGCGGCGAAGACATCCACGGCTTCGACGACTTCACCGTTGATCTTGACGTTCTTGCCCAACAGTCCAATTTCGGCAACGCTGTGATTGCCGCAGCCCGCCGGGCAGCCCGACCAATGCATGCGCAGCGGCTGCGTCTTGCCCAATTTGGCTTCCAAAGCATGCGCGGTCTTAAGCGCCCACCCTTTAGTGTCGATCAAGGCAAAGTGGCAATAGTCCATGCCCGTGCAGCTCACCAAGCCGCGCATGACTTCGGAAGGATCGTAACGCAACGCCTGGAGCAGAGGCTCTTCGGCGAACGCGCCGATTTTGTCGTCAGGCACGTTCGGGATAATCAGGTTTTGCCCGACAGTCAGGCGCAGTTGGCCGTTGCCGTAGTTCTCGGCTAAATCCGCCGCTTGCAGCATCTGCTCCGAGGTGATTCGCCCGACGGGCACCGCCAAACCGACATAGTTGAGCCCCGCCTGTTTCTGGCGATACACACCAATATGGTCCGTGTGTTTCGCCACACGCTGATCTTGGCCCGCGCAGGCAAGCGGGCGATCGACGCGCCATTCCAATTCGCGGCGAAAGCGTTCAACGCCCCACTCTTCGACGAGAAAAGAAAGCCGCACCTTGGTCCGCAGCTCGCGCGCGCCATGATCGCGAAAGATCACCACGATATGGCTGCAAACCGCCGCCGCTTCTTCGGGCCGGACGAAAATATCGAGCGGCGAGGCGATGCGATAACCGCCGGAGCCGAGCTTGCCTCCCACCGCGATGTTGAACCCTCTTATTTCCAGCCCATCGATCTCCTTCGTCGCGGGGGTCAGCGCGATGTCTTGCGACTCGGCGTGGGTGCAGGAGTCCTTGCACGCGGTAATCGTGACGTTGAATTTGCGCGGCAAATTCGTATACGCCTTGTTGCCCACGAACATTTGGCTAAATTCCTTGACCACCGGCGATGCATCGAAAAGCTCATTGGGCGTAAGTCCCGCCGCCGGGCAACCGACGACGTTTCGAATATTGTCTTGGCCCGTCTGCAGCGTAATCAAACCCACGGTTTTCAGCCGTTCCCAGATCTCCGGCACGTCCTTGATGGTAAACCAGCGCAACTGGAGTTGTTGCCGCGTCGTAATATCGGCAAAACTTTTACCGAACTCCCGGCTGATCTCGCCGATCACGCGCAGTTGCGACGCGGTCGCGATACCGTTGGGAATGCGGATACGCATCATGAAGTAACCCGGCGTTTGACGGCGAAAGAAAACTCCGGCCCATTTCAGTCGCTCCTTATCGCCGTCGGTGATCGCCTCCCAGCCCTCGCTGGCATAGCGCGGGACATCTTCAAGAATATCGAGACCGTCTTTTTCGCTTTTGTAGGCTTCGATCTGGTTCATCGCTAACGCTCCGTTAGAGCAACCGACGTGCCATCACGGACGGGGTCGAAAACATTGAGCTTTGATCATTCTCTTAAGTTCACCATAAAATTCTGCCTAAGCCTCATTCGCCGATTGCCTAGAAACAGAGCACACGCATCAGCGTTCTCCCGCGCTCTGAAAGAAAATCTCGGCGCCGGCATCGCTTTGCTCATCGAGCATCTTTCGCGCATTGGCGATGGCGTGGTCGATATCTTCCATCGGCGTTGCGGAAATTCTCCCATGTCCAGGATAGAGCGCGCTCAAACCGAAACAACGAAGACGCGTCAGTGAGTCGAGATAATCGCCCAAGCTGCCCGACTCCGCGATGTAGGAAAGCGTACCGCCGGCAAAGACGCTGTCAGCGGAAAAGAGCAGGCCGTGGGTTGTTTCGATAAGCGAAATACAGCCGGAGGTGTGTCCCGGCGTGTGAAAAACGCGCAAGCTGTAATTGCCCAGTTCAATACGCGTCATGTTTTCCAGCCACAGATGCACGCGCATCGGCAGCTCGTTGAGATCGTTGCCCTTATACATGGTCACGTAGTAATCGCCCGTGGTCATCTTCGAGGCGGCTAAACGGTAAGCGGCGATCATCGATGATTCCTGAAAGTAGCGATTGGCGCCGATGTGATCGCAGTGTTCGTGCGAATTGATGACCAAATTTATATCGCGCACTTTCATGCCGATCCGCTGCAGCCCGCGCTGTAAAACCGGAAAGTTTTGATCCGAGCCCGTGTCGATCATGACGTTCATAAAGTCGCCCTTGATCACGTAACTATGACTGCTACCGTTGCGGCCTTTAACTTGAAAAATCCCTGGATTGAGTTCGATCACATCATCATTCAATAATTCCATAGTTTCCTTAGTCCTTTATTCCGTCATCGCCGCTTCCAGATCGTCGTAAATCGCAAACTGCTCGGCGAAGCGGTCGTCGTGAAAATAGCCCTTAAGTTCAGGATTGAGATGGCACAGCCGCAGCACACCGACACGCTGGTCTACTTCCCGTTTAAACGAAGTGAGGACTCCCACTTCCCAGACGCCGAACTGTTCTAACTGCTTTAAGTTCACAATGACTCGGACTCCTTGGCGCATCAGCCAGCGTCGGAACATATATCGGACGCGCAACGGTTCATTGTTTTCAACTTTTCCCGACGGCGTCACGATCATCCAACCGCCAACTTCGGTGATGCGATATTTCACCGCCTTCATTTCCACAGCGGCCAGTCCCGCGACCGGCGCCGGATCGCCGGTGCCCGCTGCGGCGCAAGATCGAAGCATTGGGCCATCTCCAGCACGGGGATCTGCGGAATGTCTTGGTCTTCCCGATCACCAAACACTTCCGCTAAGAAAAGCACGTTGTCCAAAATTTTTCGGGTCACGGATTTTTGCCGAACAACCGCCATGGCAATCTCCTTTCCTTAAAACAAAAAGGCGCTTCACCGCGTAACGGTGAGCGCCTTTGCTCTGCCGAAGGCAGCGTCGCCTTCGTGATATAGATTACGCAATCGTTATGCCATCAACTTCGCGCCTCAAAATACCAACGATTTCTCTAAGTCGTTGTCGCCCGCAGCGCCGCTGCTAATGGATGAATCAAGTTGCTGCTCAAAAACACGGCAGCGTTCTTCGACGCGGCGATCATTTGTTATGCTCGGCGACTTCCGCGGCGACTAGGATCGCTTGAGCGACGTCCGCCATCGGCTTGCGCATGTTCATGCTCGTCTTCTTAATCAGCGAATAAGCTTGCTCTTCTGAAAGCCCGCGCTGTTCCATTAACAGACCTTTGGCCCGTTCGATGATCTTGCGCGATTCTAGGTTCTCTTTCAGAGATTCGTTTTCCTGTTGCACGGCAAGAAAATCCTTGAACCGAGAGATTGCCAATTCGATCGCTGGACCGACCGCTTCTACGCGCACCGGTTTCAGCAGCAAGGCCATCACGCCTGCTTTCGTCGCGCGCTCAACGGTCGCTGCATCATAGTGGCTCGTGATCAGCACTATCGGAAGGTGAAAGTTCTCCAATATCTCGCTGGCTGCTTGGATGCCGTCGAGATCGGCTAAACCGACCGCCATGAGCATGACATCCGGCGTCGTCGTCCGCGCCAGAGCCAGAGCGAGTTTGCCACTGCTCCCTTCACCGACGATCTCATATCCGCGCTCGATTAAAATTTTGCTGAGATGCTGGCGCGAGGGTTCATGGTCGTCTATGACCAAAACCCTTCTCATGCGTTAGTCTGGCCTCCGTCCTTCTGCTGGCGCCGCGTTCGGACGACCCGCCGGACAAATTCGGTGAGAAATCGCTCGCCGTAGTATTTTAGCGTAGGCGCGTAATTTTGCGTATCAGCCAAGATTTTGCCGGGCAGGACGTAAGGCACGAGGGCGAGATCCTTCGATCGTTCGTCGATCCACCGTTCGACCATAGCCGGTGTCACTTCCAGATGAAATTGCAAACCGTAAATCGATTTGCCGACACGAAATGCTTGGGTCTTATAATTAACCGACGAAGCGAGATGGATCGCGCCGTTTGGCAACTCAAATCCATCGCCATGCCACTGGAACACCGTAGCGCTTTCCGGCAGATAGCCGAGCAGGGAATCCACTTGCCCATGGGGTGTGATTGAAATCGGGCTCCAGCCGATTTCTTTCACCGGTCCGTGAAAAATTTTTGTTCCGAGCGTAGCGGCAATTAATTGCGCACCGAGGCAAATGCCTAACATCGGCACCGCCTCATCGATGGCGGCTCGGATAATGCGTTTTTCCCAGCGCAGGAACGGAAAGCTTTCTTCTTCGCCCACACTCATCGGACCGCCGAGGATGATCAGCGCGCCAATATGTTGCCAATCTTCTGCGGGCATCTCGCCGTGGAACAAGCGCAGGACGCGATAATCCGCCCCTTGCTTCTCCAAAACTTCCGCAAAAAATCCCAGGCCCTCGAAAGGATCGTGCTGAAAAACGAGCACCTCTTCCATCGGGTCCCTCACGAACGGCTAGTGCTAAGTAACGAGTGCTGAGGACTGAGGTTTCCGTTTTTGAGTCGTTTTAGCTCAGTCCCCGTTACTCAGTCCTCAGTCCTTTCCCTCAATTCTGTTTTAGATATCGAAGTACAGGGCAAACTCCCAGGGATGGGGGCGAAGGCGGATGGCATCGACCTCGTGTTTGCGTTTGTACTCCAGCCAGGTCTCGATCACGTCCTTGGTGAATACATCCCCC
>Ga0153916_10002770_pt1 | contig 12834 bp, 15 predicted proteins | sample Opewatmetagenome_FD_109642 | JGI IMG/M metagenome (GOLD analysis project Ga0153916, IMG submission 109642) | Freshwater wetland microbial communities from Ohio, USA - Open water 3 Core 3 Depth 4 metaG | ecosystem: Environmental > Aquatic > Freshwater > Wetlands | place: USA: Ohio, Lake Erie...
TTACCCTTTATCAGCTGCAACGGCTTATCCAGAGGATCCGCCGGGCTTACGAGTCTTACGAATTTCATATCCTTTACCATAGCCTCCATAACTTCTGCACCTTAGACCTCTCCGCCTTCTATCTGGATGTGTTGAAGGACAGGATCTATACCTCGCGACCGGACTTTGTTGCGCGGCGTGCCGCGCAGACCACCATGCACGAGGTATTGATCACCCTGGTCAAGCTCATTGCTCCGGTTCTCTCCTTCACCGCCGAGGAGGTTTGGCAGCAGATCCCGAAGGGGACGGATGATCCATGCAGCGTGCACCTCTGTCTGTTTCCTTCGGTTCAAGATCTCTATCTGGACGAAGAGTTGGCTCAGCGTTGGAAAAGGCTTCTGGCGGCCAGGGATGAAGTTCTCGCCGCCCTGGAGGTCGCGCGCAAACGGAAATTGATTGGCAACTCCCTGGAGGCGCAAATCGAGATCCGGGCCAACCCTTCGCTTTACGACTTCCTTTTGGCTCACCAGGGAGAATTGGCAAGCCTCTTCATCGTCTCTGGCGTTTCCCTGGTTTCGGTGCGGGAGGGAGAACTGGGAAAGGGGAAGGAGTTGGAGGTGCGAGTTGATCGGGCCCAGGGGGAAAAATGCGAGCGTTGTTGGAACTACGGCCAGGCGTTAGGCTCTGATCCGCATCATCCCACCCTCTGCCCCAGGTGTACGCGCGTGATGCAAGAGGATCGAGGAAGCTGAAGTGGATCGGGGGGAAAGAGATTACTTCTACAAACTGGCCGGGTTTTTTCTGGTGGCGGATCAGATTTCCAAATCCCTGATTAGCCATTTTATCCCCTTTTCCTCCTCCATCGCGATTATTCCGGGATTCTTCAACTTTACCCATATCCTGAACCCGGGAGCGGCTTTCGGGTTTCTTTCCACCGGCGGCGCTTCCTACCGGAATCCCTTCTTTATCGGGATCTCCCTCTTGGCCCTGGTCTTCATCCTCTACTACTATTACCGCCGGGGAAGGTCAAGGCCCTTGTGCGGTGCCGGGTTGGGGATGATTGCCGGGGGGGCGGCTGGGAACCTCCTGGATCGTCTTCTGCAAGGTGCGGTGGTGGATTTCCTCGACTTTCACATCGGGCGCCTTCATTGGCCAGCCTTTAACCTGGCAGATTCGGCCATTACGGTCGGGGTTGCCTTGCTGGTTTGGGATCTCTGGAGAGAGGCAGGAGAATCATCGTAGGCCTCTATCTTTGAGCACTCTGCAATAAAGGAGTCTGTCCATGCATCCTATCCTTTTTAGAATTGGGCCCTTCACCCTGCATGCCTACGGTCTTATGATTGCCACTGGGGTGCTGTTGGCGATCGCCGTCGCGGTCAGGGGAGCCAGAAGGGAGGGTTTGGATCCGCAGAAGATATTGGATCTCGGTTTCTATCTGCTGGTTGCGAGCATCGTCGGGTCTCGCCTTCTCTACGTCTTGATCTTTTATAAGGACTACCTCCTGCAGCCCTGGGCCGTCTTCAAGCTCTGGGAGGGCGGGTTGGTGTTTTATGGAGGGCTTGTCTTGGCCTTCATCGTGGGAATCTGGTACATGCGCCGACATCGGCTCCCCCTCTGGAGGACGGTGGATATCTGGGCGGCCCCTCTGGCCTTGGGGCATACCGTTGGTCGGTTGGGCTGCTTTGCTGCGGGGTGCTGCTACGGAAAACCGACCCAAGTCCCCTGGGGTGTCACCTTCACCGATCCCCAATCCCTGGCCATTCTGGGGGTCCGACTCCATCCGGTCCAGCTATATGACGCCTTTTGCAACTTTCTCATTTTTCTCTTCCTTTCCTTCTATCGAAGACACCGAAGGTTTGAAGGCCAGCTCTTCTGGCTTTATGTGCTCCTCTATTCTCTGGCTCGCATCGTCCTGGAGTTCTTCCGTGCAGATCCGCGGGGGTTTATCATCTCCTCCTACCTATCGGTCACCCAAGGGATCAGTGTTCTTCTGGCAATAGGCTCTCTGATAATGCTTCACCTGCTGGGTAAGAGAAAGTCTTGATGCAGGAAAAGGGAATTCGGGAGCTTCGTTACCTGGTTTCAGCCTCCGATTCTCACCAGCGCCTCGATTCTTATCTCTCTTCCCTCTCCTCTCTTTCTCGTTCCCAGGTACAGAAGCGAATCCAGGCGGGGCTGGTCCAGGTAGATGGAAGACCGGGAAAGAAGGACCAGAAAGTCAAGCCGGGCGAAGTGGTGACCGTCTCCCTGCTGCCTTCTGAACCTCCCTCTCTACAGCCGGAGGCCCTTCCTCTGGAGATCCTTTTCGAGGACGATTCCATCATCGTCCTGAATAAAGAGCCGGGGGTCGTGGTCCACCCGGCTCCTGGCCATCCTTCCTCGACCCTGGTTCATGGCCTTCTCCACCATTGTCCCGATCTGGAGGCCACGGGGAGCATTTTCCGTCCCGGCATTGTGCACCGCCTGGATAAGGATACTTCGGGGCTTCTGGTGGTAGCCAAGGAGGAAGGGGCCCTCTTGGCGCTCTCCCGGCAATTCAAGTCCCGGAAGGTGAAGAAACAGTACCTGGCCCTTGTTAGGGGGGAGGTATCCAAAGATGAAGGCGAGATCGAGGTTCCCATCGGTCGAGATATGAGAGACCGAAAGAAGATGGGAGTGAGGACGGGAAAAGCGAGGGCCGCCATGACCCGATACTTTGTGAAGGAGCGTTTTCCTGGCCTCACCTTGCTGGAGGTTGCACCCGAGACGGGGAGGACTCATCAGATTAGGGTCCACATGGCCTATATAGGCCATCCCATCCTGGGAGATCCGGTTTATACGGGGGGGAGGAGAAGCGAAAGGTCGCAGGGATCGGGAGAGGCTATCGTGGCAAATCGCCAAATGTTGCACGCCTGGCGCTTGGGTTTTGCTCATCCGAAAACGGGGGAATACCAGGTCTTTGAGGCAGCACCTCCTTCTGACTTTCAGGAGATCCTTAAAATCCTGAAATCCCGCAGGGGAGAGGATCAGAACAAGCGGAAGAAGAGGAAAACGGGAGGTTCCTTCTGAGATGGCCAGTCCGCTAAGCAGAAATGTGAGCCCGAAAGAGATCACCATGAATCAGCTCAGCGCCAAGCATTTCCTCATCGACATGGACGGGGTCATCTATCGGGGTGATAGGATGATCCCCGGAGCGGATCGATTTATCGCAAACCTTAAGGACTTGAAGCGGAAGTTCCTCTTTCTCACCAACGCCTCGAGCAGGACCCCGAAGGAGCTTCAGGCGAAGCTCTCTCGCCTCGGAATCGAGGTTTCCGTGGAGAGCTTTTACACTTCTGCGCTGGCGACAGCGGCCTTTTTGGAATCGCAGAATCCCTCCGGAAGGGTCTACGCAGTGGGAGAAAAAGGGTTGATCGAGGCCCTTCGTGAGGTGGGCTACAAGATCACGGAGAAGAGCCCTGATTACGTCGTACTCGGTCAGACCGAGGACTTCTCCAAGCTGAAAAAGGCGGTGCAGCTCATCGCGCAAGGAGTCCCCTTCATCGCGACCAATCCGGATATAACGGGTCCTGCCGAAGAGGGAATCGAGCCGGCGGTGGGGGCCATTGCGGCAATGATCGAAAAGGCAACAGGCAAGTCCGCCTATTTCATCGGCAAGCCCAACCCCCTCATGATGCGGAAGGCATTGCAGAGATTGGGCGTCCACTCCAGCGAGACGGCGATCATCGGGGATCGGATGGATACAGATATCATGGCCGGGGTAGAGACCGGCCTGGAGACGATCCTGGTCCTGAGCGGGGTCACATCGCGGGAAGACATCGGCAAGTATGCGTTTCGGCCGAACTTCCTGGTCCCCTCGGTCTCCCAGATCAGGCTTTAAGTGGTCCTTTCCTGATTCGATGGGGGAGGGATCTTCAGCCGATCCAGTACCTGTTGCGGGGAACAGGCATCTATGGCGATGCGCTTGCGGACAGATCGGTGGCCTGCCCGGATGGACAGTTGAGATCGCCTGAGGGCCATTCGGTCCGCCAGGAAACGGAGGAGGGCCTCGTTGGCCTTTCCCTCAATGGCCGGGGCGCTTACGGAGATCTTGAGGTAGTCTCCCAAAGGTCCCTCGATCCTCTCGGACGCGGAGCGGGGGCGGAGCAAGACCCTCAAAATGGAGCCTCCAGCGCTCTCCTGCAGGTAAGGAGGGAGCGAGTCTTGGCTACTTCTTGTCACCTTTGCTCGATTTCTGCTCCGGCTCCTCTTCCAAGGTGTAGGCGAGAAGTTCCTGATGAGCCTGGAGGGCCGATCGAATTTTGGCTCGGAGATTGCTTCTTTGACGCTTCAGTTCGGTAATGTCGGCTTCCACCTGGCTCAGGCGGCCCTGAACCTCTTCGAAGATCTTCTTGGCCCTGATCTCCGCCTCGCGGGTAATAAGGTGGGCTTCCCTCTCGGCACTTTCCTTGATCTGCTCGGATAATTTTTGCGCCGTGATCATGGTATTGCGAAGGGTTGCCTCTTTCTCCTGAAACTGACCGATCTCTTGAGCCTGCTGTCTCAGTTTCTCTGCCTGCGCCGTATTCTCCCTTACCAACTCCTCTATCTCCTCCGCTACATCCTTGAGGAAATTCTGTACCTCCTCCGGGTCAAGACCGCGAAGGCGCCGGGAGAATTCATGCTGTAATAGATCAACCGGGGTGATCTTAATCATCTCAGCCTCCCTGCCAGATCAGATAGGGTGGGAATCAGAAAGCTACGCAAGAAATAAATGATCAAAAGAGCCGCCACCGGGGATAGATCGACGCTTAAGCCCCTTGGCAAAAAACGACGCAGAGGGGCAAGGATTGGCTCGGTTATAGCATGGAGGAATCTGACAAGGGGATGGTAGGGGTCGGGGTGGACCCAGGAGAGGAGGGCGCGGATGATAATGATCCAGAAGTAAAGGCGAAGGAGCAGATCGAGGATTTGGGTGAGCGCCACGATGAAGTTGGCGAGGACGAACAATTTTAGCCTCCCTTACGATCCATGACGGGGAGCCAATTCCATGGATCGCCGTGCGGCTGCCTCGACTGCCTTTTTGAGGATGCCAGAGAAATCCTGCTCCTCCAAGACCTTCAGGCCTGCCAGAGTAGTCCCTCCGGGAGAGGAGACCCGCTGCCGCAGTGCCCGAGGATCTTCCTGAGTCTCCATGACCATGCGTGCCGCCCCCAGAAAGGTCTGAACTACCAACAGATGTGCTACCTCAGGGGGGATTTTCAGATGGATTCCCGCCTCTCGCATCGCCTCCATCGCCAAAAAGACATAGGCTGGGCCGCTCCCCGAAAGTCCCGTCACCGCGTCCATCAATTTCTCTTCCACCACTACCACCTTCCCCACGGAAGAGAAGATCGATTTGGTAACATCCAAATCCTCTGCGGTGGCATAAGGGCTCAAAGAGATGGCGCTGGCTCCTTCCAAGACCAAGGCCGGCGTATTGGGCATCACCCGCACGACCCTGGCCCCTCTTTCCAACTCTTCTATGATAAAAGGGGTGGGGATGCCGGCCGCAATGCTGATGATAGTCTGATCCATTCGGACGAGCCCCTTTATTTCGCGTAATACGTCCCTCATATTTTGAGGCTTGATGGCGAGGATGAGGATATCGGAATCTGCCACCAGGGGGCCGTTCAGCTGGAAGGTTTTGAGGGAATAACTCTCTTTGAAGCATCGAAGCCGCCCTTCGGACACATCGGAAACCCTAAGGGAGTTCACATCCACGAGACTGGACTTGAGCAGGCCCCGAATGAGAGCCTCCGCCATGTTTCCTGCACCCAAGAATCCGATCTTCTTCCCCGATAGCATCGCGACCTCCCGAATCGGCTCATTATATACCGGGAGAGGAAGCTGCAAGTCAAGCACTTTCGGCGCCAGGGGGATTTTGACCTTGCTTTCACGGGGGACTTATTCTATCTTTAGGGAGCTATTCGGCCCTCTGGGGAATAGATATGGGTGACAAAGCAGAGATCCTATTTCGTCTCGAGAGCCTGAGATATGCCTTTGGACAAAGCCGGGCATCTAAGGCAGCGGAGCGTCTGATTCAGCAGATCTCCTCCCTTTCCGACCCGACCCTCCAGCTCTATAGCTTTGGGCAGAAACTCAGGGAGATGCCCGCCAAAGAAGGGGCAATGATCCTGGATCAGATCTGCCGGAGGAGGGAGGAGGGGGCCCTCCTCTTCGAAGAGACCCACTTGCACTTATTGGCCAAGGAGGTGCTACTCGGGGTTTTAGGGGAGGCCAAGACCGCTTCACTGGTCCGGGAGCTTCGCTTCCTGGGTCTTGAGGATACCCTGAGATATTTGACGAAGGATCCGCCTAATCTGCGATTTGAACGGAACCGCGCCGACGATCGGCGACCCAGGGAGACCCTGGGACTGCGCATTAGCCTGGCACGCAGGACGACGCCTCGCATCATCGAGAGGTTGATCTACGATCCAGACGAGCCGGTCATCAAGACCATTCTGGGGAATCCTCGACTCACCGAGGCCGAGGTATTGAAGATCTCCTCCTCCCTCAGAACCCGTCCCTCTATACTGGCCACAATCGCTCATAACCAGAGATGGATCTGCCGTTACAAAGTGAAGCTCTCTTTGGTTTATAATCCGAACACCCCCCTGCGGGTTTCATTGGGTTTGCTCCCTCTCCTCTTGCGCCAGGATCTCACGGACGTAGCCGAGGACCAGGCTTTGCCTGAGCCGGTGAGGGAAAAGGCAGGGCGTTTGCTGGAAAAGAAGAAGGCTTTGGAGGTGGCAATCTTGGAGGAGGAGCCTTGAGGCCAGGCTATTTCTCTCAAGTATATCGGATCGTTAGCCGAATTCCTGAAGGAAAAGTGGCAACTTACGGGCAGATTGCCTTCCTTCTGGGGAACCTGCGAGGAGCAAGGACCGTGGGGTGGGCTCTCCACAGCAATCCCTATCCCGGGGTAGTACCTTGCCATCGGGTGGTAAATAAAGAGGGAGAGCTGAGCGGGGGATTTGCCTTCGGCGGCTCTCAAAAGCAGCGTTCCTTGTTGGAAAAGGAGGGGGTCCGCTTTCTTCTCGATGGAAGGGTGGATCTGGGAAGACACCTCTGGCAGCCCGGACGATGAGATGCCGCACTCTCTGACATTTTATGAGTTTTTCTATTACTTCGCAGGTGCGGGCTCAGCTGGGGATCCTATTCGGTATTTGTCCGGGAGGAGAAGGTTCTTGCCCATCGGGGCGCATGTGTCCATCGCGGGAGGCCTCGATAAGGCTTTGGCGCGGGGGCTTCGATTCAGATGCGAGACCATTCAGCTCTTCACCAAGAATCGAAACCGGTGGCAGACGAAGCCCTTGACGGAAGGAGAGATCCGGCGGTTCCGGGAAGCGCAGGGCAAGACCGGGATTCGGCCGATTCTGGCCCATACCAGTTATTTGATCAATCTGGCCTCTCCGGATCGGGAGGTCTACGAGAAGTCCCTGGTTGCCTTTCAGGATGAGTTGGAGCGGGCAGCTTCATTGGGGATCCCCTGCCTGGTCACCCATCCGGGATCCCATGCGGGAAGCGGGGAGGGTCGAGGTCTGGCGCGCATAACAAGAGCCCTGGATCTGATCCTGGCCGGTGCAGACGCCTCATCGCCTTTGATCCTACTGGAGACGACTGCCGGCCAGGGTTCGAGCTTGGGCTATCGCTTCGAGCATCTGGCGAGAATCAGGGACAGAGGCAAATTCCCGGAGCGTTTGGGATTCTGCTTTGATACAGCTCATGTTTTCGCTGCCGGATATGATATCCGTGAGCCTGTCGGCTATCGGAAGACCCTGAAACGCTTCATCGACCTGGTCGGGGCAGAGAGTTTAAGGGCGTTTCATCTGAATGACTCCCTGAAGGGATTGGGAAGCCGTGTAGACCGCCACTACCATATCGGGCGGGGGGCTCTGGGCCGAAAGCCCTTTTACCTCTTGCTACACGATCAGCGGTTTTCTACTCTTCCTATGGTATTGGAGACCCCCAAGGGTACGGAACGAGGCCGGGATCTGGACGAGGTCAATCTGGATACCCTTCGGCAAATCCGGAATAGGGCGACCTTTCCCAGGTGGTTAGATAAACCATGCAAGGCGAGATGAGAAACCTTTACAAGCGAATGGACGTGTTCCGCTGCAATCAGGGCGGCCACGAGCGCTTCGAGAACGCGGTCTCCGTATATCATGTCCTGCGGGAGCGGGAATGTTATCCCGAAGGCTGCGTCTGGTTTCGATGGAGGTGCCGGCACCCTCGAGGAGAAAAAGGTTGTCCCAGGGGATTTTCTCATGTGGGAAAGATGTGCCTCTCCTGCCCTCATTTCTACGACGAAAAGGTCCTTCGCTATCCCCGCCTCCTTCTCTCTTCCCAAGAATACCGCGAATTCCTCAAGAAGCTGCAGGGCTTTGAAGAATGGCTCCGATGGCTCTCTGGCAGAGAGGTCGAGGTGGGGGGGACCGTGAATTCGGTGAAGCCTCACTTCAAAGAGGTAATCGATCCCCACGGCTCCTATGTGGCCTTTCAGGGTTTCCTCCTGAACTTCGCCGAGGCCTATCTGGATCTTGTTCACTGGAGGGATTTCTGTTTCGTCACCCTCGGCAAGGAAATGCAGTCTCTCCATCGGTTTCGGAAGGGCGATCAGGTAAGCTTTCGGGCAAAGGTTCGCATCGACTGGGGGAGACTGGTTCTCTTCCGAGTCAGGGCGGTGGAGATGGAGTCGAAGGCCGAGGGGGAATTCTGGACGGAGAGCAAAGCTCGTCTGGCGAGGAGACTGGGTGCTTCCTTCCCGGATCAGCCGGAGCGGTGTTTGGCCTGTGAGAGAGGAGCCTTGCTGGATGTGGTGGAGGCGACAGAGAGATCGGAAAGGAAGGATCGGCGGCTCTTCTGCTTGGAGGGTTTCTCCGATCCGGGTCTTTGCTCCCTCCATGCCGGGGCGGAGATGACCTTGCAACGATCCAGGCTGGAGCAGGAAGCCGTGACATCCGAGAGAATTTAAGCGCACGTTGCGAAAGGAGCAAGAAGGATGGAGGTAAAGCCGAGTGCTAGTTATAGCCTTACCATTCGTTTGGAGATCTTAAACCAGCCCGGGATGTTGGGGAAGACGACCACGGCGATCGGAGTCGCCGGAGGGGACATCCGGGCGGTAGATATCGCCGGCTTCACCAAGGATAGCATCATCCGCGACATCACCGTGAATGCTCGGGATGACAAGCACGGCCGGGAGATCGTGGATCATTTGAAAAAGGTGCAGGGGATCCACGTGGTCAGCGTCTCCGATCGAACCTTCCTCATGCATATGGGAGGAAAGATCGAAGTGGTGAGCAAGACCCCACTGAAGACGCGGGATGACCTGTCCATGGCCTATACGCCGGGGGTGGCCCGGGTCTCCATGGCCATCCACGAGGATCCCAAACGAGCCTTCAGCCTGACCATCAAAAAGAACATGGTGGCGGTGGTGAGCGATGGGACCGCTGTCCTCGGCTTAGGGGATATTGGCCCGGAAGCGGCGATGCCCGTCATGGAAGGAAAGGCTGTTCTCTTCAAGGAATTCGGGGAAGTGGACGCCTTTCCCATTTGCCTCGCCACGAAGGACGTAAATGAGATCGTGAATACGGTCAAGTATATGTCGCCCACCTTCGGCGGCATCAACCTGGAGGATATCTCTGCCCCGCGTTGCTTTGAAATCGAAGACCGGTTGAAGAAGGAGATCGACATTCCGGTATTCCATGACGATCAGCATGGCACGGCGGTGGTAGTCCTCGCGGCACTCATAAATGCTCTCAAGATTGTCAAGAAGAATTTCTCCGATTTGAAAGTGGTCGTCTCGGGGGTGGGGGCTTCCGGGGTGGCATGCAGCAAGATCTTGATGTCGGTGGGGGTGAAGAATATCGTTGGTATCGACCGGGCGGGGGCCATCTATAAGGGTCGTAAGGAGAACATGAACTTCATAAAGGAATGGTATGCAAAGAATACCAATCCCAAACGCCTCAAAGGAAGCCTCATGGGGGTAATCGAGGGGGCGGATCTCTTCCTGGGGCTATCCGGCCCCGGACTCTTCCCCGCGGCGGCCCTGAAGAAGATGAGCCGCGATCCCATCGTCTTTGCCATGGCCAATCCGGTTCCCGAGATCATGCCCGAGGAGGCGGAGCCCTACGTGAAGGTGATGGCGACGGGCCGCTCCGATTATCCGAACCAGATCAACAACGTCCTTTGTTTCCCTGGACTGTTCAGGGGGGTCCTGGATTGCCGAGCCCGGGAAATCAATGAGGAGATGAAGATAGCAGCCGCCAAGGCGATCGCCTCCGTGGTGGGAAAGAACGAGTTAGGCCCCGACTATATCATCCCTTCCGTCTTCCACAAGAAAGTGGCCGGGGCGGTCGCTGCGGAGGTGGCGAAGGCGGCCTATAAGACGGAGGTGGCGAGGAGACACCGGAAATATATCTCCCTGGACCATTTCTGATGGAGGGGGATGGTCCCCTTTTCTGAGGGCCCTGCCAATTTCGGAGGAGACGCCGATGAGAAGACTTAGAGGGATCATTTTGGAGCCGATCCCTTCGCCCGAGTCGGTCCTATCTTGGAAAACCCTTCCACCAGGGAAGCACCACGCGTGCGTTAGGCAATGATGGTCCCTCTGCCATCCAAGGGCCAGAAGGTTCGTCCTCGCAGAAGGGTTGTGGTTCTCTTCCTTTGCCTCAGCTCTATTCTGGCGAGCCTCCTGTTTGTCCTCCATCAGCTTCAGCTCTTTCCCTTCTCGGCATGGGAAAAGGTGACGACGATCGAAGGGGAGCTGAAGGAGGGGGAGTCTCTCTCCAGCTCTCTTCAATCCCAGGGTCTTTCCCCCCGCCTGATCGCCTCCCTCATTCAGAACCTGCGGCCGCTGGTTGATTTTCGGAGGAGTCAACCCAAAGACCGGTATCGATTGGTACTGGACAGAAAGGGGGAATTCCGGAGTTTCCTCTACCAGATGGGCCTCCTGGAATCCTACGAGATAGAAAGGGTCGGGGAGCGCTGGGAGACACGAAAGAGGATCCGATCCTTGAAGGGCAGGCAAGAGCTCGTCGAAGGAGTTGTGGAGGCCTCTCTCTTTGAGGACATGGAAAGGATCGGAGAACAACCAGGGCTGGCGATAGATTTCGCCCAGATCTTCCTCTGGGATATCGATTTCCACACCGATCCCCGGGTCAACGATCGCTTCCGGATGATTGTGGAAAAGCTGTATCTGGACGAGCAATTTGTCAAATATGGCAAAATCTTCGTCGCTCAGTACGAGAATCGAGGTCGGACCTTTACCGGCATTTGCTTCCAGGATGGCAAGGGCCGCGAGAACTACTACTCTCCCGATGGAACTTCGCTGAGAAAGGCGCTTCTACGGTCCCCCCTGCAATTTAACCGCATTACCTCGAAGTATACCCGCTCCCGACTGCACCCCATATTGGGGGGCTACCGTCCCCATCTGGCTGTCGATTATGCTGCACCGCACGGAGCTCCCGTCTGGGCCGTGGCGGATGGATGGGTCAAGCGCTGTGGATGGTCAAACGGCAATGGCAATTGCATCGTGCTCGGTCATCGCAATGGATTTTCATCCTTCTATAATCACCTCAGCCGCTTCGCAGCCAGGATCCGTAAAGGAGTTCGGGTGAAACAGAGGCAGATCATCGGCTACGTGGGATCCACCGGATGCAGCACCGGCCCGCATTTGGATTACCGCCTCCAGAAGGACGGCTCCTTTATTAATCCCCTCCGGAAGATCATGTTGCCGGGGACCCCCGTGGCGAAGGCGGATCGCTCCAGGTTCTTTCAGGTAAGAGATGAGCTGATGCGGCAGTTGGAGAGGTCGAATTTGCAGCAGCCTTCCTGTTAACCGTTTGAAGAATTCGTCCCGCAAAGCTTTTAAGAGCTCACCCACGGTTTGAATAGGGGTGGAAGAGGAGTTCAAAGGGGCTGGAGACGCTGATCCAGCGGATCGAGCAAGAAAGTAACGAATGAAGATGTAACCCCCGGGCATTCCCCCCCGGGCATTCCAGGCATTCCCCCCGGGCATTCCAGGCATTCCCCCAGGCATTCCATTGTAGGGCAGGATAATACTATGGTTAAGCGCATGAATGGGATTAAGAGATGGCTGATTTTGTTCACTATACGGCCAAGTCCCTTTGGGCCTTTTGCTTTGCTTTGGCCAGACCATGGAGGGCAACCTAAGATTTGCCGGATTTTACTTTCGAAGCCGGACTTGTCGGCTCCACAAGCAGTCAAAGAAACATTCCCCGGAATAACGTCATCCGCCTGCATCGAAATCGACGAGGTGGCTGACCAGATTAAGGCTTTCCTGCAGGGAGGGGGTATCCGTTTCTCTCTGGTAAGGACTCGATTTGATCTCTGCTCGATGTTCCAAAAAATGGTCTTACGAGCCGAGCATGGAATACCCCGAGGATACGTAAGCACCTACTAACGAATTGCCAGGTATCTGGGGAGGCCATCGAGTGCTCGCGCCGTTGGTATGGCTTTGGCCCGGAACCCATTTCCTATCATAATCCCGTGCCGGCGGGCCATACGTACCGACGGAAGGCTTGGTGGGTATCAAGGCGGGCTCGCACTGGATGTGCTGAAGCGAGGCAAGTCCAGCGGCTTAGGCTGCTGTGGGAAGCGAGTATTTCTGAAGAGTCCGGTGCGGTAGTCCCGCACACCGGGATCTGTGCGGGGGGGCTGTTGGGTAACTGGCAGTCCTACCGCGATGGCCAACGAATAGTAATTGCGATATTTTATTCATTAAGCCAGCGTTGAGGAAAAGAAGGAGAAAAGCAAATCCCTAACCATGAGTGAATGCACGCCATGCGACTATATCTGATCAACCCCTCCAACCCGCTTGTCAGCATCGTCAAA
>Ga0153916_10002771_pt1 | contig 12832 bp, 12 predicted proteins | sample Opewatmetagenome_FD_109642 | JGI IMG/M metagenome (GOLD analysis project Ga0153916, IMG submission 109642) | Freshwater wetland microbial communities from Ohio, USA - Open water 3 Core 3 Depth 4 metaG | ecosystem: Environmental > Aquatic > Freshwater > Wetlands | place: USA: Ohio, Lake Erie...
CTGAATCCGGAGATCCAAACATGCTTATGGGCTTTGAGCGCGCTCTCGGTAGCGGTTTGCGGGAACGCCTCGCCCAGCCATTCGGTCGTCCCGATGATCAGCAACGACAGGCCCGCTTCAGCGGTCTGTTTCACTACAGTCCCTCCGTCCTGGGCCTGGCTGAAAAACAGAAGGGTGTCAGGATTCGCATTAGCGATTCGGCTGATTTCGCTTCTGTAGGAGGTCTGTTCCGGCACGACGCTGATCGTGTCCACAACGTTCAACCCGATCGCCTTAGCTGCCTTGACCGCCGCCTCCAGCTGCAGCTGGCTGCCTTCCACCTCTGTGGCCATGAGGACCACGCTCTTCGAGCCCTCTTGTTTGGCCTTGATCACGGCAGCGACCGATTGACCGGAGTCCATGGGAGCGCCCCGGAAGATCGGCTCGGTGGGTATTCCGCCGATATCCGCCCGAATCGACCCACCATGCACCGTGGGCATTATCGGCGAGTCGTGCTGTTTGAGGTACCCCAGGATCCAGTCCCGGTAGGAGAGGTACTCATGGGCCGGGTTCAACAGAATTTCACAACCATCCTGCTCCAGGAGTTTTCGGGCAGCCTGTGCTTCCCCGATGGTTCCGATATCTTGATTGACCACAACCAGCTTCCTGCCGAGTGGGGGGTCTTCGTTGATCACGCTGACGGTAAACTCGGTGATTCCATCGAACCAGGGCCCGACATCGGCAAACGGTCCGGTATGATAGGTTAGGTGGCCAACCTTTATCGGTCCGGTCGCCTTTTCCTGTGGCCCGCCGGCAAAGACGAGCGATCCGCTGCAGAGGATGAAAAGAATAGCGGTGGCGATCTTCAGCGATCTTTTCATTTTTTGCTCCTTTTTAAAGTTTTTTTCCTGTCCGTTCTTATAATCGATTATCGATTAGCCGTATCGTATACGACCTATGCTGTTCTGTCAAGCAAGAATAAGCCGTGTTCTATCAGCGGCTAGATCCTATATCCTTCTTTTATTCGATTAATATCTACGTTCCCGCTGTCCTCGATTAAGAATATTCTGCCTAGGTGCAGGACCATGATCCGGTCGGCGATTTCGAGGGCTTTGACCGCATTCTGCTCGGCCACTATGACAGTTACGTCCCGCTTTTCATGAATTTCCTTGATCTTGGCGAAGAAGCTGTCCACATACTTCGGAGCAAGTCCAGAGGTGGGCTCATCGAGCAGGATGAGCTCAGGATCCTGCATGAGAGCCCGCCCCACCGCCACCATCTGGGCCTCCCCTCCGCTGAGACTTCCCGCTTTCTGATTGATTCTAGCTACGATGTCGGGAAAGAGCGCGAATATCTCTTCCATCCGCTCCTGTTTCGATCGTTTCCCCACCAGCCCTCCGATGGACAAATTCTCGCGGACGGTCAGTTGCGGGAAGATATGCTCCTCCTGCGGCACATACGCCAGTCCCCGTTGCGCCAGCTGATAGGGGGTAACGTCGCTGACATCCTCATCCTTGAAGCGGATCCTTCCGGTCGTGAGGGGTAGAACCTTGGCAACGGTCTTCATCAAGGTGCTTTTCCCCGCCCCGTTGGCTCCGAGGATGGCATAGATCTCGTGTCCCACGGTGAAGTCCAGGCCCTGCAGTACGGTGACCTCCCCGTATCCGCTGCGCATGTTCTTCACCTCAAACATAACTCACTCCCATGTACTTCACGGCGACAGTCCTATCTTTCCTGATCTCCTCCGGAGTTCCTTGGATCAGGATTTCTCCTTCGGCCATGAAGTAGACGAGTTCGGAAACGTTCCAGATCAGATCCAAGTCATGTTCCACAATGAGGATCGACATGCCCTCTTCCTTGGTTTTCCTTTTCATCAAATCCATTACCTTGATCGTCTGATCCTCCGGCAATCCCGCGGTCGGTTCGTCCATAAGGAGGAATTTCGGCTTGAGCGCCAGGCAGCGGATGATGTCGAGCAGCTTCTTTTCCCCTGCGGAAAGGGCATGTCCATTCGGGTCTGTGAAGCGGAAGTAATCCAAATACGCTGCTATTTGCTCTTTCGTTTCATCCCTCAGCCTGCCCTCACTGAAGATTCGATAAAATTGCTCGTACTTCGTTGTCGATAGGGACAACAACAGGGAATCCGTTATGCTGAGGCTTTCGAAATCCTGGATGATCTGGTTCGTTTTCACGATTCCGAGACGTGCGATTTCATCCATGCTCCTGCTGGTGATGTCTAGCTCTTCGCCGTTGGGATAATAGACCACCTGACCATGATCCATCTTCAACCTATGAGTGATGAGATTCATCAAGGTCGTTTTCCCGGCTCCGTTGGGGCCAATCAGTCCTTCGATCCCGTGGGTGCCCAGAGTCAGGTCTGCGATATTCACAACCGTTCTTCCGCCAAAGCTCTTGGCGACGTTTTTGATGTGAATTTTCTTTTCCGCCAATGGTTAGCCTCGCTTATCTCCTCATAATTTTTTTTCACCGAGTATCCCAGAGGGCCTGTACATCAGGACCAGCATCAGCGCCAGACCGTAGATCCATAGCTTGATCACCGGCATAAGCTGAGATTGGGCAGAGGCAGGAATCGGAACAAAGGTCTCGATGACAAAATCGAACAAGCCGATCGTCGCCAGCGTGCCAATCAGGCCACCCAAAACCTTTTTCCTTCCCCCCAGGATCAAAGCGATCCAAACGGTAAAGGTAACGCCAGGGCTCACCATGCGCGGTACCAGGAAATGAACGTTCGATGCGTGAAGGGTTCCGAACAAGCCCATCAAAGCCGAGGTTATCGCAAAGAAGAACAGCTTCTGACGAGAGGTGGACTTGCCCAAACTCTGGGCCAGGGGTTCATTGTCCCGTATGCTCAACAGGAGTCTGCCGTAGGGTGAGGACTCCACTCTGTATGCATATATAACGATAAGGATGGTGAGTACTAGGGCGAGGAGAAAGTAGGCGACTTGGGAGTACGGCCCTAGATCAAAGGGGAATGGCACCGTACCCAGACCGATTACCCCTTTTGTCAGCCATTTTTCGGAGGTCGCCAGATCTTCGACCACCGTAGCGATGGCCAATGTCGCCACTAGAATCGACTGGCTGTCCAACTGCAGGATGACTCTTCCCAGCCCCAGCGCCACTACACCCGTCAGGACGGTGGCTAGCAGCATGGCGATGATATAGGGGATGTGGTACTGGATGAGAAACACTCCAAAGGCATACATCCCAAGTCCGAAAAAACCTACGACGCCGAAGTTGACGATTCCGGTTACGCCGAACTGCAGGTGAAGAAGCGTAGCCAGAGCGATGTATACCACAATCGAGGAGAAGGTATACATCACGTAGCCGGATAGGAATTGGACCATATCCTATCTCCTCGACTTCTTGAGTCGGAGAACTCCGATAAATGTAAGCAATAGAATCACCTCGCCGTACAACGGTTTTGTCAGCAGGGTTACGGCCGCGGTAATGATGCCGGCGCCGATACTGGCTATCAGAGCACCTCGTACCTGTCCTATTCCGCCAACAATCGTGACCATGATAACAATGAGGATCAGTTTCCAGCCGAGGAGTGTGCTGACAAAGGAAAACACACCGTAAAAAAGCCCGGCAAGACCTCCCGCCACTCCGGCGATGAACCAGATGAGTACCGAGACCCTGACGGGGTTGATCCCGCTCACCATAGCGAGGACTTCGTTGTTCGCCAGCCCCCGCATCATCTCACCATAGTTGGTCCTGTAGATGAAGAGATACAATGCTACTGAAATTACCGCGACCAACACCAGGGCCGTCAGCTGAATGTTGGTGATGCCCACACCGAAAATCCTGACCGATGTCGGACTAACGATATCCAGGGAGTACAGATCGCTGCCAAAGATCAGTCGCAGCGAGTATCTCAAGAAGAAGGAAAGCCCTACCGAGAGGATGATCATTTCCGTGCTTTCGACCCCGCGCCGGAATGCAGGTCGGAAGACGACCAGATAGGTAACGACGCTGATTACCCCGGACAGCAGCGCCGAGGGTATGATGGCCAGATAAAAGTTCAATCTCAACATAGAGTTGAATACGATGGCAAAATAGGCGCCTACGGTGATAGTTTCCGAGTAGGCAACGTTGATGAACCCGTTGAGATAGAAGATCAGAGTGAAGCCCACCGCTGCGAGCACAAGAGGAGCCGCTTGGATTATTCCCAAAATCAGCGCATCTGTGATGAACGACATGGCATCTCCAACTTTATCATATCTATGTTGATGATTCCCTAGCTCCGCTTGGTGATAAAAGGAAGTCTTTGTTTCATTATCGATAATCGATTTCAAGTATACTTTCGCGAAAATCCTAATTTGTCAAGGAAAAACTTCTATATGCATTTGTTGACACCGGTGCTTCAATGATAGTACCATGGCTAATCGATAATCGATAGTATTGCTGCCTATCATTTGGAGGAAAAGTATACAATGAAAGTCATTCAGGAAACCGATGTGGAGGAAAAAAGAATTCCCGGACGATTCATCCGTTGGATCGCCGACAATAAAACCCTGCAACCGAAATACCTCTCCTGCTGTTTGATTCGGGTGCCTCCGGGTGAAACCGTTCAACCGGCCCATTCCCATCCGCAGGGAGAAGAGTTGATCTATATCATGAGTGGTTCCGGTGAGGCCTGGGTGGAAGGCAAGATCAGACCGATCCGGGCCGGTACGGCGGTGTTATTCGAACAGGGTTCGGTGCACATGATTCGGAACGTCGGCAACGAGGAGATGAAAGTCATCTGTTTCTTTGCGCCGCCGACGGGGTTGGAAAACTACGAGCTACACGAAGGTCTGGAGTTCGCTGAAACCGAATCCTTCGCGAGGTAAAAGATGAGCAGAAACCCAATCAAAGATTTCCGAGTCGATCCTTCTACAGTTCAGTACATCGGAAAAGATCTTCAGAGACCGGAGTGCATCCTTGCCGAGCCGGACGGATCCCTATGGTCCGCCGACGCCAGAGGCGGGGTCGTTCACATCTGGCCGGACGGCAGACAGGAGATCGTCACCCAGAAGCGCTCGACGGATTTCCAGAAAAGCGGCGACGAGGTGTCTCGATTTACCGCTGGAACCCTGCCCAACGGTCTGGCTTTCGCCAGGAACGGCGATATCCTGATTTCCAATTTCGGCACCGACTGTCTGGAACGCATGAAGAGGACCGGCGAGACCGAGATACTTTTCGATACGATCGACGGTTCGCCGATCGGCAAGGTCAATTTCGTCCTGCGGGACTCCAAAGACCGACTCTGGATCACCGTTACCACCAAAGTCAAGAACTGGATCGATGCCCTGGTGCCGGACCTGGATGATGGCTACATCGCCCGCTACGACGATCGGGGCATTCATATCGTGGCCGAAGGCCTGCATTTCACAAACGAGGTGCGCTTCGACAATAAAGAGCAGCATCTGTATGTCGTGGAAACCACCGGCGGCCGGATCTTGCGCTTCAAGGTCGATGAGCAGGGAGAGCTCTCCAACCGCGAAGTCTACGGCCCCTCCTCTCTGGGCCGTGGGGCCTATCCGGACGGAATAGCCTTCGACAGCTATGGCAATCTCTGGGGCACCACGGTATACTCCGACACCCTCTTCGTGATCACCCCGGAGGGCGAGCAGATCGTGCTGCTCGACGAGGGGGACCCAGAAAAGGTGGAAGCTCTAGACGAGGCGTTCTTCGAAAAACGGGTCACCCCGGAAATCCTATTCGAAACCGGAAGGGGAATCGCTCCCTGGATGGCCAGCGTGACTTTTGGTGGCCCCGACCTGCAGACTGCCTTTGTCGGATCGCTCAAAGGCACCAGCATCCCCTATTTTCGCGCTCCCGTGCCCGGTCTGCCGATGGTGCACTGGAACGAGAGGAGACGTTAATGGCGAAGATGATGTATGCCATTCGGCTGAACGCACCGAATGATTTCGAGTACACCCAGGTACCAGTTCCGAACGTGGGACCGTTTGAGGTCCTCTGCCGAGTCGAATCGGTGGCGATATGTGGAACCGACCCGCATATCATCGAAGGAGACTATCCGGGATTCTGGCCCAAAGAGTTTCCATTGATCCCCGGACATGAGTGGGCCGGGATCATCGAAAAGCTCGACGAAAAAGCCCGTGAGTTCGGTTGGCGAGAGGGCGATCGTGTCTGCGGAATCAGCCACGTAGGCTGTGGATACTGCTCGATGTGTCTGCAGGGACGATACAATCTCTGTTTGAACTTCGGTAATGAAAAGCTCGGGCATAGGCAGCACGGACATTACACCCCCGGTGCCTATGCCCAGTTCATGCTGAGCTCGATCAAGAGCATAGCTAAACTGCCAGAGGGGATGAGTTTCAACGCCGGTGCCTGCATGGACCCGCTGAGCATTGCCCTTCACATGGCCATGAGATCAAAATTAGAGCCCGGTGACTCGGTTCTGGTCAACGGCGACGGAGCCCAAGGCCTGATGAGCACCATGTGCGTGAAAAGCATGGGAGCAGGAACCATCATGGTCTCGGGCAGTGGAAACCGGCTGAAAGTCGCCAAGAAGCTAGGGGGAATCCCGATCGATTTTCAAGAAGAAGATGTCGCCGCCAGAGTTCGGGAACTGACCGGAGGTCTCGGAGCAAAGCGAGTTCTAGAATGTACCGGTTCGGAGGCAGGTATCCTCCAAGCTTGCGCCGCGGTGGCCAAAGGAGGATGCATCTCCATGGTCAGTCTTCCTCCCGGCGACGGAATGATAAAGATCCCGTTGAAGCAGCTGGTCCTGAACGAGATCGAGCTTGTTGGCAACCGGGCAAATCCCAACACCCTGGATAAAGCCATAGCTTTGGCTACAGCTAACAAGTTTGATATCGATAGCCTGGTGACGCACGAGTTCCCTCTTTCAGAATACAGGAAGGCGCTCGACATATTCGTCAGCCGAAAAGAAGACTCGCTGAAAGTCGTCTGCAAACCGAACAAGTGAAAACAGGGAAAAGGAAGCGATCTATGGGATTACTGCGTGAAGAGATGCTGAGCGGCAATGGCGTGCTGAGAATCGATGTGTTTGGCGCCGATAACCAGGAGCACGTTCTGGAGGAGATGACCTTTCTGAACTACCGTCTGGCCTATGTCCAGTCCCGCAAGGAAATCCTGAAACCCAGGCCGGACATCATCTGGAACAGGGAAAACTCCAAGAAGGAGATCCGCTACGAAGCGGGGCAACTCAAGATGGACGGGCAATGGGAGCAGGGAGAGCTGAACAAGATCATTGTGACCATGCTGGCCTTCGAGATGGACAAGGTCGGCCTTCATCCCTTTCACAGCTCTGCGGTGCGCTACCAGGGCAAATCGATTCTTTTCCTCGGCGGTGAAAACAACCACGGCAAAAGCATGAGCCAGATCGAAGGGTGCCGTCGCGGAGGGCAGGTTATTTCCACGGAAACAACCGTTACTGACGACCAGGGGATCGTCGTAATGGGATCAAAAGGCGTCTACCTGCGCACCCGCGCCAAGGGTACCGAACGGGCTGACTTGCCGAGCCAGGATCAGGGAGTTGCCAAGTTTTTCGAAAAGGAGCCGGAGTACATCAATTATAATGATCTCACGCCGGTCGACCTGGTGATTATGCCTGGAATCGATGGCCATTTTGATACCATGGTCACGGAGATGAACCGATTTGAACGGGAGTACCAGACCTACCATTCGGTGATGAACTATTTCGGTCTGAATCAGCTCCTCGCTCCGGGAGGCATCGTCATGCCGATCGTAGACACCGACGAGTTGCGTCATAAGCGGGGAGATTTCGTCAGCAGGTTCGCAGCGAACAAACCGTATTTCATGGTTCGGGCAAGAACTCCTCAGCTCCTGTTTGATGAAGTCGAGAAACTGATGTAAAGTCCCCTGAGAAATCGAGGAGATGAAAAATATGAATCGATTGGAAATGTTCCGTGGACTGCTGTCCTTGGAGGGCAAGGTGGCTCTGGTGCCCGGCGGCGCCGGAGAGATCGGCCAGGCGGTCGGTGAGGCTTTATGCGCCTATGGGTGCAAGGTCATCCTGACCGGCCGCACAAAGGAAAAGGCCGAACGCTCAGCCGAGGCGATTTGTGCCGCCGGAGGACAAGCTAAAGGGAAGGCCTTTGCGGTAGACGGAGCAGCAGCGGTGGAAAGCCTGGTGGATTCCATATACAAGGAATATAAAAGGCTCGATATCCTGGTAAACTGTATCGGTACTCATATAGAAAAGGCCGCTGAAGAGTACGCGGAAAAGGACTGGGATCACATCTTGAATGTGAATCTGAAAACAGCCTTCTTCCTCTCCAAGGAGGTGGCTAAACGGCAAATTCCGGCTGGCGGTGGAAAGCACATTCACATCACTTCGGTGCGCGGACTGCTGGGCATCAATCGGGGATTCATCAGCTACTGCTCGAGCAAGGGCGGTATGGTTATGATGATCAAGCAACTATCCTCGGAATGGGCGAAACACAAGATCAACGTGAATGGAATCGCCCCCACATTCATCCCGACAGCCCAGGTTGCCAAATATCTGGACGATCCGGCCTTCTACAAGCCCCTGGTGGCCCGGATTCCTTTGGGAAGGGTGGGTGCAACCCAGGATGTCGCCGGACTGGCTCTGTACCTGGCCGCGCCGATTTCGGATTTCGTTTCCGGACAGATCATTTACGTAGACGGCGGTTTGACCGCCATTCAATAGTTCGGTTCTGAGACTCACGATAATTTTATTTTCTTGACAGATTAGAGAATTTGGGGGAAGATCAACAAAATCGATTATCGATAGTAATATCTGGAGGTAGTATGGCTGCACCGAAGATTCTCGCCAAATTTCACGGTGACAAGGATTTTCCCGTCGAGTGGGAAAACGAGGAGGAGAAGGAGCTGTTTTGGTTCCTCGACGACAATCACGTTCCCTTTCCCGTTTCTCCGATGTACTTCAGCATGCACGGCTGGTGGGGCCCCACCTGCGATTATCTGTTCCGCCGCTTCGACGTAGAAACCGGCGTCCACTGGCACGGCAAGGTCATCAACGGCTATCTGTACACGGCCATTGAAGGCCGTGACCCCAAGGATGCCGCCGAGACGGGCAAGTACTATGGTTGGATCATGCCTACCTACGCCACCAACTTCCTGGACTGGTGGGAGAAACGCTACCTGCCGGAAGTGCTGCAGAATTTCAAGTACATCGACAACTTCGAGGCGGAAAAGGCTACCATGGCTGAGTTGATGATCTATCTGGAGGAGATGTACGACATCCAGGAGCGTAACTTCCGCCTGCACTGGATCTTGAACTGGGCCCAGTTCAGCGCTTCCATGGGTTTTGTCGCATTGACCAAGCAGCTGATCGGCAATGTTGATCCGGATACCCTCGCCAAGGTGAACGTTTCCAGGGCTGACCGAAACTGGGACAGCCTCAAAGCCCTATGGCAGCTCAAGGAGAAGGTAAAAGCCGATTCCGAGCTGTCTGGCATCTTCAAGAACACGGCAAAACCGGCCGACATCGCTTCCAAGCTTGGGGCTTCGTCCAAAGGCAAAGCCTTCATGAAAGAGGTTGTGGAGTATTCGAAGGAGTTCGGGTACAAGACGATTTACACTCACGAATACATCTATCCCCTCTACGTCGAAGATCAGATCCCCATTCTGGAGCAGATTAGGAGCTACCTGACCTCGGATTTCGACTACAATGCAGTCTACGACAAGTGTATTCGAGAGCAGGAAGAGGCGATTGCCGCTCTGCGCAAGCAGATCGCCGGAAAGTCGGCCGACGAGAAAAAGAAATGGGAAGAAGCTCTGGATCTGCACCTGCGCATGTTCCCCCTCACTCCCGACCATCATTTCTACTTCGACCAGGGAACCTACGCGCGCATGCGGCTGGTACTGCTGCGGGTGGCTCGTAAAATGGTAAAGGAAGGCATGCTCAGCGATCCGGAAGACATCATGTTCCTGACCTACGAGCAGCTCCGTCGCTACATCGGGGATCCGAAGAACTATCCTGGCCGCGAGCTGATCGCCAAGGCAAAGGCGGCACGGGAAAAGGCCATGAAGGTCAAGCCCCGAGACTGGGTGGGAACCGTAACCCAGCAGAACATGTACGAAGAGCCCTACCACACCCTCTGGGGATATCCGGAGAAGTTCGAGCGCGAACAGAAGGGAAAAGCGGTCAAGGGTGAGATCAGGGGTCTGGCCGGTTCGGCCGGCGTGGTCGAAGGAACCGCGCGCGTCGTGAAGAGCCCTCAGGAGTTCGACGCGGTCAAACAGGGGGATATCATGGTGTGCATCATGACCAATCCGGCCTGGGTCGTCGTATTCAGCAAGATTGCCGGCATCGTCACCGATGCAGGCGGAGTGCTATCGCACTCTGCCACGGTAGCTCGGGAGTTCATGATTCCCGCCGTCGTGGGCACCAGCAGCGCGACCAAGGAAATCAAGAGCGGCGATCGGATTCGGGTCGACGGTGACAAGGGAGTCGTCACGATTCTCGGCTAAATTCTAGTCTGGTACACCAGAATGTACGGTCCCGGACTCGTAGGAAAGGTGGGGATGACTGTTATCACCGCCTGGAGTATCGTGCATTATGCCAAAGAGCAGCCGTAGAAAGATATACAGAACAATCATCAGCGAGCAAATAAAAGAGCAGCTGATGGAAGAGATTTTCCAGCACAAGTACAAACCTGGCCAAAGGCTGGTGGAGAGCGCCCTGGCCAAAGAATTGAGCGTCAGTCAATCCTCCGTTCGCGAAGCCCTTCGCAGTCTAGTGGCCATGGGTTTTCTGGAAAGCGAGCCTTTCAAAGGAAACACCGTCCGTTCCCTGTCGCGTCAGGATCTGCAGGAGGCGTATACAGTGCGGGCCGCTTTGGAATCCCTGGCCGCATCCGACGCAGCCATGCGCATCACCGACGCGGAGCTTTCGGAGCTCGAACAGCTATGCGAAGATATGATCGAAGCGGCTAGGGCGGGGGAGGTTCACGAGAGAACCCGGCTGAATATCGAATTTCACAAGGCGCTGATTCGAGCCTCCGGCAACAAACTGATTTTGAAGCTCTTTGACAATCTGCAGTTCGCCAGTTGGTCGCTCATAACCGGGACATATTCGACCATAGATCCCGTGGAGATCGCTTTACGTCACCGGACGCTGATCGAAGCGATTAGGTCCCGAGACCCGGAGCGGGCGCGCCGGGCCATGCAGGAACATATCGAGGAAGGAACCACGTCGATCTTGAACAGCTTTGAGTCTACAGGTTCCTCCGAACAGAACCAGGAACACCACTGAGCTACAAGGGTTCCTTCCAGTCCTCGTAGACGGCAAGCCCGCGCGAAAGTTTTTTTGATATCTCCATAAAATTGGGATCGCTGCGTTGCGCTGCCATCTGCTTTCCTGTCCTTGTATATAAGGAAACCCCCTCAAGGTGGGTTATTGCCTCGGCCAGACCGGCGAGGCTCTTATAGCGCTCGATGCCCATAAGGCTTCCGTACTCCACGTAGACCTTGATCATTTGGAAGAATCCCACCCAGCCGAACTTGTCCACCTGATCCGCATCGCAGACGACTTTTTCTTCGAGCGTTTCCGGTTCCGGAAGCTCAAAGCTGGGATACTTGCCCTTGTGTTTCAGAATGCAGCCTGAAATCTTATCCCGTTGCTCCGGAGTCCAGTCCCCCAGGTACTGATAACACTCCCGGGCTCCATGTACCGGGTGCTGTCTTGGATCGTGGGAGTGGGTAACATAGCCGAGGTCATGGAGGATCACGGCCGGCATTACGATGTCCATGTCCGCCCCTTCTTCCAGGCCAATTGTGACAGCATTCAGGATGTCCCGGCGAACGTGCTCCCAGTTGTGGGCGATCGGATCTTTCCGTTCGAACGCCGACCTTACCTCTTGATACAGCTTTCGCAGCCGTGGTTCTTCGAGCAGGCGGTTCAGCTCTGTATAAACTCTCTGTGGCTCCATTGCCGCTCCTGTCTGCTTTATTGTATAAACGACCATGCAGGTTGACACCAAACCGCTCAGGTGTTACGCTATCGATTATCGATAATATAACTTTGGCTGGACGAAAAAGCAATCCTGTTGAAGTTCGTGCGAGCAATACCCACAGTTGATTTATTAGAACAAGTTTGGAGGAGACGATGCAGTTTGTCAAAGGTCTCGACGAGATGACAAAAGCAGAGTTCCAGGACGCCGGGGGCAAAGCGGCCAATTTAGGGGAGATGATCCGCAACGGCTTCAACGTGCCCGGCGGTTTTTGTGTCACCGGGAAATCACTGGACTATCTCCTTTCGGTACGCTGTCTCATGCCGAAGATCATGGAATTTGTGGAAACCATGAATTTTGACGAGTACGGCGACGTTGAATGCAAGACCGCCGAGATTCGCAGGATGATCACCGAGGCTCCCGTTCCGGAGGAGCTGCTCGCGGAAATTGAGGAGCATATTCATGGCTTGAGGTCGCCATCCGGAGAGGATCCGTTCGTTGCGGTGCGCTCCTCCGTGGCGGTGAAAGACTGCGCCATATCCTCGTTTCCCGGGATGATGGACACCTACCACTTCATCAAGGGAGAGGGGCCGATCATCGAGAATATCCGCCGGTGTTGGGCTTCATTGTTCACCGCCCGGGCCGTGTATCGGCGGCATCAGCAGAACATCCCTCAGAACAAGGGGGTAATCGCGCCGATTGTGCAGAAAATGGTCAACGCCGACGTAGCAGGGGTGATGTTCACCGCCAACCCGATCACCAACGCTCGGGACGAGATCATGATCGAATCGAACTGGGGCCTCGGGGAATCGATCGTTTCCGGGGAGGCTGTAGTTGATTACTTCATACTCACCAGGGACACGCCACCAAGGATTAAAGAGAAGCGAGTGCAGAACAAA
>Ga0153916_10002772_pt1 | contig 12831 bp, 12 predicted proteins | sample Opewatmetagenome_FD_109642 | JGI IMG/M metagenome (GOLD analysis project Ga0153916, IMG submission 109642) | Freshwater wetland microbial communities from Ohio, USA - Open water 3 Core 3 Depth 4 metaG | ecosystem: Environmental > Aquatic > Freshwater > Wetlands | place: USA: Ohio, Lake Erie...
ATTATATTAATTAAATAGTTATATATGTTTTCTTCGGTTATTTATGATGTCGTGTGGAGCGGGTTGCGGTAGGTTTAGCGGCCGATTCGCTGTAGAATACGGCGATGCAAAAACGACAAACATTGCGCCCCGGAATCTTCCCCGCTCCAACTCCCGCATTCCCTGATTTCCTCGGTTTTGGTGCCCGGCCCAACGGCGTGCGCCAGATGCCGGTGGTCCGGTTCCGATGAGCGAAGCTGCCGCCGTTGCCGCGCCTTTCGCCAAGGTTTACGGCGAGCCGATGCTCGAGGTGCCGTATGACCTGTATATCCCGCCGGATGCGCTGGAAGTCTTCCTCGAGCAGTTCGAGGGACCGCTCGATCTGCTGTTGTACCTGATCCGCAAGGAAAACATCAGCGTACTCGATATACCGATGGCCAAGCTCACGGTGCAGTATCTCGAGTACGTCGAGATGATGCGCTCGAATCAGCTCGAGCTTGCCGCCGAGTATCTGCTGATGGCGGCAATGCTGATCGAGATCAAGTCGCGCATGCTGCTGCCGCGGCCTTCCCGCGCCGATGACGGCGAGGAAGACCCGCGCGCCGAGCTGGTGCGGCGGCTGCTCGAATACGAGCAGATGAAACTCTCGGCGCTGCGCCTCAACGAGCTGCCGCAGGCGGGGCGCGATTTCGCGCTGGTGCAGGTGCTGTTCGAACGCAGCGCAGCCGTGCGCCTGCCCGATGTCCGCCCCGAAGACCTGCAGCAGGTGTGGCTGGGGTTGCTGGCCCGCGCCGACGCCAACCGCCATCACAAGGTGACGCGCGACCAGTTGTCGGTGCGCGAGCACATGAGCCGCGTGCTGCGCCGCCTGCAGGACGCGAAGTTCGTCGAGTTCGCCGAGCTTTTTACCCCGGAACAGGGCGTCCCCGTGCTGATCGTGACTTTCCTCGCCATCCTGGAACTCGCGCGCGAGAGTCTGGTCGAGGTCAGTCAGCAGCAGGCCTATGCCCCGATCTATGTGAAACTGCGCGGCGGCCACCTTGCCGCCGTCGAATAACGCGGAACAGGAAATGGAAGAAGAAGCATCCAATCTCGATCTTGCGCAGGTCAAAACGGTACTGGAGACCGCGCTGCTGACCACTCAGGAACCGTTGACGCTGGCCGAGCTCAAGCGGCTTTTCGAAGAAGAGCTCGGCAATGAAACGCTGCGCAAGGTGCTGGAAGAACTGCGCGAGGACTGGCAGCAGAAGGGCGTCGAACTCGTCAACGTCGCCTCCGGCTGGCGCTTCCATACCCGCCCCGAGTACCAGAAATTTCTCGACCGCCTGAATCCGCAGAAACCGCCGCGCTATTCGCGGGCAGTGCTGGAGACGCTTGCCATCATCGCCTACAAGCAGCCGGTGACGCGCGGTGACATCGAGGATATCCGCGGCGTCACGGTGTCGGGCAACATCCTCAAGTCGCTGGAAGCGCGCGGCTGGATCGATGTCGTCGGCCATCGCGAAGTGCCGGGCCGCCCGGAGCTTTTCGCCACTACCAGGACTTTCCTCGACGACCTCGGCCTGCGCTCGCTGGAAGAACTGCCGCCGCTCGAAGAACTGGGTACGCTGGTGGACAGCTCGGATACGACGGCGTCGCTTCCCGAAATGGACGGGGCCGAAGATCCGGACGAGCAGGCCGACACCATGCTGTCGGCAGCAGAAGAGGAAACCGGGTCGGCGCTGGAGCCCACGCAAGTACACTAGAGAGAATAGATGCGCGCAGTCCTGGTGGCGAATCCCAAAGGCGGCTGCGGCAAAACCACGCTCGCCACCAATCTTGCCGCCGGTCTGGCGCATCGGAATGGGCAGGTGGTGATGTGGGACCTCGACCGGCAGAAATCGTCCCTGGAGTGGCTTGCGCTGCGTCCTCCGGGACTGCCTGAAATTTCCTCTCTCGAACGCAAGAACGACCCCGGCGAACTGCCGCGCAAGACCGACTGGCTGATCATCGATTCCCCGGCCGGCCTGCACGGCAAAAACCTCACTCTTGCCATCAAGCCGGTCAAACACCTGCTGGTGCCGATCCAGCCTTCGCTGTTCGACATGGCGGCCACTCGCGATTTTCTGGCGCTGCTGATGGAGGAAAAGAAAGCGCGCAAGCACAGGAATTTCATCGGCATCGTCGGCATGCGCGTCGATCCGCGCACGCGCGCCGCCGCGACCTTGCAGGATTTTCTTGGGCAGTTCGATCTGCCGGTGGTCGCGCATATACGCGACACCCAGCACTACGCCAACGCAGCGTTCAGCGGCAAGAGCATTTTCGACCTGCCACCCTCGCTCAACGAGCGCGACACCGAAGAGTGGGAACCGCTGCTGGAGTGGCTGGACGAGTGAATATCCGGCAGGCGCAGACAATGACCCGGCGGGTGCTTCGCGTCTAGAACAGATGCACCGAGGTCGGCGCGAGGAAGCCGATCAGGCAGAATATCACGCCCACGATGCCCAGTCCGCCGGAAACCCAGGTGAGCCACATCATGCTGGTGATGATGGCGGCGGAGGCCAGCACGATGGCGATCTGCACTGCGGCCGAAGCGAGTTCGTAATGATGGTAGGCGGCGAGCGAACGGTCGCGCTTCTTTTCCGCGGTCTTGGCGCGCGCCGCCAGCTCCTTGCGTCCTTCCTGCGTTTCCGGTTCCGAATCGTAGCGTTCGACGGCCTTGCGCCAGGATGCTATGCGCTGCTCCAGCGCTTCCTTTGCCTTGGGATCGGCGGTCCGTTTCAGCTCCAGTTCCGATTGCTCGCTGGCAGTGCGCAGCGTGGTCATGCGTATGGTCTTGGCCTGGAAAAACGACCACAGGTTGGAAGCTTCGATGTTGTCGCTGAGCCCGGCAGTTTGTGCGCTTTTGCCCAGCGTTTCCGAGAACGCCAGCACCAGCGCCAGCACTGCGATCAGCAGCGCGATTTTCTTGTTTTCCGGGCCGCCGTGCCCGGCATCGTGACCGTGTCCTGCACCTGACATGCTGTTTCCTTTCGGTTAATGCAAAGATCGTGATTTTCGTGTTTTTCTGGGTGCAGGGAAAGCCCCCGCGTTCAGCAGGCCGGAGTCGGGCCGCGCTGCCGTGGCCGGGTCAGCGCTGACATGATACGGAGGTTGCCGGAACCGCCGCGATACGCTCGCTGCGACCCGGCATAGCGCGTTTCGGCCCCCTGCGGACTACTTGTGAAAATGCGAACTGGCCTTCTCGAAGGCTTCCTGCATTTTCTTCCAGGCATCGTCTGCGCCGCGCACGAGATCCAGCCACGCGTCGCCCGTTGCCGCCTGCACCTTGTGCATTTGTTCGAGCGCCTGGTTGCGCTGATTGCGGAACGCCTCGAGCTGCTTTTCGTAGTCGATGCGCAGGCCGGCCTGTGCGCCTTTGGTTTTTGCTTCCCACTTGGCGACTTCGGCGTTCCATTGGTCGAGTTGCGCCTTGAGTTTCTCGATGTATTCGTCTCGTTTGCTCATAAGGCCTCCTTCATTTTCGCCTGGTTGGACTTCAAGTATCGTAGTGCGGGTCGAACATCTGCGACTGCACGTCATCCCGAACATCCTGCGGCCTGGGTTTGCCGGCGAGACCATGTTTGTAGGCAGTATCGGCGACTGAGACCGCGATGCTCTCTGATACCTCGCGGATCCGCGGCAGGGCGGGATAGAGGCTGCCCTGTTCGAGATCGGATTCGGTAACCAGGTGCGCGAGCGTATGCGCCGCAGCCATGAACATGTCGTCGGTGATGCGACGCGCGCGGCTGGCGACGGCGCCCAGACCCACGCCCGGGAAGATATAGGAATTGTTGCCTTGCCGCGGCACGAAGGTCTTGCCGTTCAGTGTGACCGGGTCGAACGGGCTGCCGCAGGCGAACAGCGCTTGCCCGTTGGTCCGGCGGTAAGCCTGCTCGGCAGTGCATTCGGCCTGGGAGGTGGGGTTCGACAGCGCAAACACGATGGGCCGCTGGTTGATGCGCGTCATTTCCCCGAGCACTTCCTCGGTGAAGGTGCCGCCGACTGCTGAGACGCCGATGATGGCGGTGGGCCTCAGCGTCCTGACTGCGGAGAGAAAGTCGCCGATGGGCGCGTGTTCATGCGCGTAGGCGAGCTTGTGCCCGGCGAGATCGGTGCGGCTTTTGACGACGAGGCCGCGCGAATCGAACAGCCAGCAGCGACGGCGCGCCTCCTGCTCGCTGAGGCCCTGAGCGGCGATCGCCGATGCCAGCAGGTCGGCGATGCCGGTGGCGGCTTCGCCGGCGCCGAAGAACAGTATCCTCTGGTCGGTAAGCTTACCGCCGGTGATGCGCAAAGCCGAGAAGATGCCTGCCAGCACCACCGCCGCCGTGCCCTGCATGTCATCGTTGAAGGTGCAGATGCGGTCGCGGTACTTCTTCAGCAATCGGAAAGCGTTGTGGTTGGCGAAATCCTCGAACTGGACTATCACGCCGGGAAATACCTCCTGCGTTGCGGTGATGAACTCCTCGACCAGTTCGTCGTAGGCTGCTCCGGTAATGCGGCGCTGGCGCAGGCCGACGTAAAACGGGTCGTTGAGCAGTTTTTCGTTGTTGGTGCCGACGTCGAGCGTGACCGGCAGACCCAGCGTGGGATGCACGCCGGCGCAGGCCGTGTACAGCGACAGCTTGCCGACCGGAATCCCCATGCCGTTGGCGCCGAGGTCGCCCAAACCCAGGATGCGTTCGCCGTCGGTGACGACGATGATGCCGGCCTGGTACGGCCAGTTGCGCAGCAGCTGCGCGATGCGCCCACGATCGTTGGCGCCAATGAACATGCCACGCGGGCGCTGGAAAATGTAGCCGAAGCGCTGGCACGCCAGCCCCACGGTCGGCGTGTAGACGAGCGGTTGCATTTCGTCGATGTTGTCGCACAAGACACGGAAGAACAGCGCTTCGTTGCGATCATGCAGCGCGTTGAGCGCAACGAACTTGTCGAGCGGATCGGACAGCTTGCGCAGGCTCTGCAGCACGCGTTCCGCCTGCTCATCCTGGCTGTTCACGTGCGCCGGCAGAAATCCGCGCAATCCCAGCGCGTCGCGCTCCTTCTCGGTGAAGGCCGTGCCCTTGTTGAGCAGAGGATCGCGCAAAACATCGAGACCGCGCCGCATGGTTACGGGGTCATTGGATACTGGCGCGTTCTTGGGGTCAGCAGAGGTCATGCTTTTCTCCTTTTCCGGGACTCGATAGTCTTGTCCTGGCCCAGCAACTCGACAAACGCCTTGAAAATGTCGGTTTCGGTAATGATGCCGACGACATGCTGATCGCCTTTGACCACCGGCAGCCCGCCGATCTTGTTGGCAACCATCAGCATTGCGGTGTCCTGCATCAGGGTCAGCGCGTTCTTGTAGTCCGCGTCAGCGCGGATGGTCCCTGGATGTTTGCTCATGCGATCGCATACTAGCATGCTGGGACTCCTTTTTTCAGTGATCACGGGACGGATATCCGACAGGCCGCTGCCGCAAGTGAGGCTCGCATCAATCCAGGCCGCAGCGGTTTTCCGTCGTTGATTCAGGCGATGCGCCCGCGGAATCGACCCCTGATAATGGATCGGTTTTTTTTAAAGGTACGATTCCGCAGCCGGGCTGGCTTTGATGTAACGCAAGAAACGTTCATCTTGTGTTCAGGACAGCTGCAGTTGGCGTTGCGATCTCGCCGGTAGTGATGCGATGTCGCCCGCCGGCGTGCGGTTCACAGCTTATCGTTTCGACAGTGTGCTGCCGTAAAGACCAGTCGGCTTGATCAGGAGAATCAGCAGCATGATGGCAAACGGCGCCATTTGAGCCAAAGGTGCGTAGACGAGGGATCCCAGGGAGACGACCTGCCCGACAAGGAAGGCAGATATCAGGGTTCCTTTAATGCTCCCCAGGCCGCCAATGATGACGACCATGAAAACGAATGCCAGGACCTCGAGGCCCATCGAGGGATCCACCATGATCAGCGGTGCATGCAGGCCCCCGGCCAGCCCGGACAACGCTCCCGCGATGATGAAGGTGATGGTAAAAAGCCGGGACACATTGATGCCCAGGCCTTCCACGTGCTCCACGTTCTCGATGCCGGCGCGGATCGCCTTGCCGATAATGGTGCGGTTCAGGAACAGCCAGATGCCGACATAAACGAGAACGGCGACGGCGACGACGATCAGGCGGTAGACCGGGACTTCCGTGCCGACGATGTCAATCTGCGCCATCGTCGGAACGGGGACTGGACGGGGAACGACCCCCCAGAAGAATTTGATGACGCCGATGCCGCCGATCAGGATCCCGAAGGACGTGATCATGCTGAAAGTGAGTTCCCGTTCGTAGATGCGGCGGAAAACCAGCCGTTCCACGGCAAAGGCGGCGATGCCCGCAACCACCAATCCCCCCAGCACGCCGAGCCACACGCTGCCGGTCGCAAGGCTGAGGGAATAGGTGATGTACGCACCGATCGAGTAATAGAGCAGCTGGTCGAGGCTGATGATGCGCATCAGGCCGAAGCACAGCGACAGGCCGATGGCCATCAGGAAAAAGATGCTCCCGATGCTCAACCCGAAGATGACGCCGGAAATCAGCAGTTGTGTGCTCATTAGCGGCGCGCCTCTCCGCTGTCAGCCGTCCCCGTCGGGGCCCGCTTCCGGAACAGCAGCTTTTCCAGCAGGGGCTGCAGCGAGCCCCAGATGCCCTTTTCCCCGGCGAGCATGATGAATACCAGCAGGAAGCCGATGAAAAGCTCCCAGTTGCCGATGAGCTTGCTGATCACGTCTTTCATGCCGGTGTAAGCGAACGCGCCGACGATGGGGCCGTAGAGCGTGCCGACCCCACCGAGTAACGTGACCACCACCGGATCGGCGGCACGCGACGGGCTGCTTATTTCCGGGCTCACAAAACCAAGGTAGACCGCATACATCGCGCCGGCCAATGCGGTCGTCGTATTGGCGATGACAAAAGCGAGCAGCCGCACGCTGTAATTGCTGTAGCCGAGAAATTCGAGTTTGTCTTCGTTGATCTTGGTGGCGAGGCAGCAGGCGCCGTAGATCGAGTCGTCGAGATACTTGTAGAACGCCCAGACGGCCAGCGCGACCAGCAGCGCGAAGATAAAGAAATGGCTTGGCTTCCCTAGGTCAAGCACCGGGGTGGAGGCTATATTGGTCAGGAACCAGAGTCCGTTGTCGCCTTTGGTGACGCCCACCAGGACCTTCTGCATGAGATAGAACACGATCACCGCCAGCGCGAGATTCACCAGCGCGAAATAGTCGCTGCGCAGGCGCACGAAAAGAGGGCCCACGATGCCGGACACGATGAGTCCCGCCAGCACGCCCAGCAGAATGCCGACGTAAGGGTTGGTGCCGAAGTAGAACATATAAAATGCGGTGCCGTACGCGCCTACCGCCAGGTAAGCCGGCTGCCCGAATGAGATGAACCCGACGCGTCCCAGCAGGAAGCTGCAACCCATGGTGTAAATCGAAAAAATGACGACCTCATTGACGAAGGGGAGGGGCAGAAATACCCGCGACAATGCCAGCAGCGAAAACGCCAGCAGCAGGCCCCACCACCATCGGAACGCTTTCACCATATTGCCGTCCTTAAATCGCTAGAGGTAGCGTTCACAAACATCCGGCGTGATCGATTCACGGTCTGCAAGTTCGGCCACGATGCGTCCTTCTTTTATCGCGTAGACCTTGCTGGATATCGCGCACACCAGAGGCAGGTTCTGCTCCACGATCACCAGTGCCGTGTTCTTGCTCAATTCCCCGAAAACGTGTTTCAGATGCGAGACGATGCTGGGGGCCAGCCCCTCGGTGGGCTCGTCGATCAGCAGCACCTTCGGGCTGCCCAGGAGCGCCCTGCCGATCATCAGCATCTGGCGTTCGCCGCCGCTCAGATAGCCGGCCTTGCGGTCCATGAGCTCTTTGAGTTTTGGGAAATAATCGGTAATGTGATCCCAGTTGTAATCCTTGGTAGCGTAGCTGCCGAGTTCCAGATTTTCCCTGACGGTCAGATCCGAAAACACTTTCTTGTCCTGAGGAACGTACTTGATTCCCATCTTAGCGATATCGTACGACATCCGTCCAATCAGACTGGTGTTGCCACAAATGATCGATCCCGAGAGCGGTTTCAGGAATCCGGCGATACTCTTGAGCAGCGTGGTCTTGCCGGCGCCATTTCGCCCCACGCAGGCCACGACCTGCTTCGGCCCTACGCTCAGGTTGATATCGAACAGGACCTTAGCCTCGCCATAGGCGACGTTCAGGCCCCTGACAGCCAGTATTTCGTCGTTATTCGCCACGCTATGCGGAGGCATGCTCGTTCCCGTTGGCGGAGGCGTCTATTTGCCAATAGCTTCTTCGCACCTCGGGATTGCGCAGGCATTCTTCGTATCCGCCGTCCGCGATGATCCTGCCCTCGTGCATCACGGTGAGTCTCTGCACGAAGTCTTTCACGTGCGAAATCTTGTGCTCCACGATCAGGATCGTCTGCTTGCCGACGTGCCTGCCCAGCACATCCAGTACGCTCTTGATCTCGGATTCGGCCAGCCCCGCCAGCGGTTCATCGAGCAGCAACACTTCAGGCTCGGCCAGGACCGCCATGGCGATCTCCAGGCGCCTCTTTTCACCCAGGCTGAGATTCTTCACCTGCCGGTCGCGCACCTGCTGGAGGTCGAAGGTTTCGAGGATCGCGACGATTTTGTCTTCGTTCCGGTGTTTCTTGCAGGTATTGATGAGCAGGTGAATCAACGACGATTTTCTGTGCGCCCTGAAAAAAGCGAGCACCAGGTTGTCGACCACGCTGAGGTTGTCGAAAGTAGAGGTGAGCTGGAAAGTGCGCATCAATCCCCGCGCCACCCTTTCCTGCGGCGTCATGCGGGTGACGTTTACGCCTTTGTGCAGGATGGTGCCTTCATCGGGGATGTAATATCCCGTCAGCAGGTTGAAAAAGGTGGTTTTCCCGGCCCCGTTGGAGCCGATGATGCCGGCAACTTCGTGTTCGCGCAGCGAATAATCAACCCGGTCCACGGCGACCAATGCGCCGAAGCGCTTCGTGACGCCCTGGACCTTGATGATTTCTGGACTCAACTCTGTGCTCATGGCCGGCCGTATTCTCCCCTTCCGCCGCGGTGAAGCGTAGTTATCATCGCCGCGGCAGAGGGAAGCTTTACCAGGGCAAGCCGGTTCTTAGTAACCGAGAGACTTCAGCGTTGGCAGCACCGACTCGCCGCCCATGGAGCCTATGACCGTAAAGAGATCCCATTCGTGCTTCCGCTCAGCGGGACCTTTCCCTTTCACGAGGAAGGCAGCGTGCTTGTATACAGCCGAGTGATCAATGCGCCAGTTTGCGGGACCTTTGACCGTATTGAATTGGCCTTTATTGACCATCAGAGCTGCGGACACCTTTTTCGGATCGAAGGATTTGGCGGCCTCGAAACCTCTGAACATTTCCATGTATGCAATATAGGCGATGGCTGCATAGGCATCAGGCGGCGTCTTGTATTTTGCCCGATACAGGTCGGTAAACTCCTTGGCGCTATTCGCCGCTTCCTTATCCGCAAAGCCGCTGAGGTCATAGTAAAAATAATGCATCGCGTAGACGCCCGCCAGGGCTTCGGGGGGAATGCCTTTGGCGACCACGTTCGTGGTGAAAGCGTTGAATATCGTCATTTCCTTGTTGAGCCCCATCTGCTGGACCTGCTTCAGCAGCGCTACCGCGTCGCCGCCAAACTGAGCGGCGATGAAAACATCAGGCTTTGCGGCGCGAACTTTCTGCAAGACGGTCGTGAAGTCGCTGGTGCCCAGCGAAACCTCGTCGTACCCGACAATCTCGCCGCCGTATTCCTTGGCGGCAGCATAGACGCCGTCCCGCATGTCCCAGCCAAAGCTGTCTGAGCGGGCTAAAAAGAAAATACGCTTCTTGCCCAGCGTTTTTACGGCCGCCTGGCCTGCCATGTAGCCTACTGTCCATGGACTGTACGCGGTGGCGAAGGTGGAATCAGCCAGTTCACCTTTCTTGAAAGCCTCCAGCGCCTGCACGCAAACGGGGAAATAGGGCATGGGTTCCTTCGTCACAACGGCATTGATGGCGCGTGCGAGCGGCGCCCAAGTCTGGCCACCGACGCCTTTGACCCCTTCTGAAACCATGTAACGGTAGCGCCGGACGCCCACATCCAGCTTGGCTTCATCATCCTGAACAACGCCTTCCACCATGACTTTGCCGCCGGGCATGTTGAGCCCGCCCCTTTTGTTGATGACATCCACCGCGAGCAGCGCGCCATCTCTTTGAGTTTCAGCCACCGCTGCAAACGTTCCAGTGAGCGGTAGCAGGATACCCACCTTGATCTTGTTGGGTTCGGCGGCGATGGTCGTGCCATAGCCAAGAACATTACAAAACAGGAAAACCGAAATTAGGGTCAAGAGCTTTTTCATTTCTTACCTCCCTTTGATTGGGTACGGTGGGACTCAAATCCTCAACAAACGTCTTAGCTTTCGATCACCCGGGCAGGCCGCCCTTGGCCTTGACGTCCTCGGCCCGGACCTGCATGGCAGGCAACGCGGCACGCCCTTCGGCGAGAAACCGATGTTTCCGGTCCATGCCTGCCACTTTGTATTGTTAAGACGCTGATAATGCCACGCCTGTTTTTGCCGAGTCAACGATTGTTGAAGTATGGCGGCGAAATCGCATCGGTTTTTTTCATGCCTGTCAAAAAAACATTGACTATTGTTGTCGGATCGGCGCATTCTGCGCGCGCAAAAACGTAGCGAAAAAGCGATCGACCTCAGGTTGCAAGCCGGCGGTAGATGTCGGCGACCTTGAGCGGCAGGCGCGCGACGTCGTCCACCAGCGTCCAGTTGACCGCCCCGTACATGTGCGGAAGATAGTCGCGCGCTTCGCGGTCTATGGTGATGCAGAACGGTCTGACGCCCGCATGGTGGGCCTCGATCAGCGCCTGGCGCGTGTCTTCGATGCCGTATTCGCCGCGGTAATTGTCGCTGTAATCGTCGGGCTTGCCGTCGGAGAGCGTGATCAGGAGCTTGGTGCGGGCCTCGACGCGGGTGAGCAGGGTGGTGAGGTGGCGGATTGCCGCACCCATGCGCGTGTAGTCCTGGGGCTGGATGCCGGCGATGCGGCTTTTTACCGCGGTGTCGTAGGGCTCGTCGAAGCGCTTGATGCGGAAAATCTCGCAGCGCTTGCGGGTGATGCCCGAGAAGCCGTAGATGGCGTAGCGGTCGCCCAGCACCTCCAGCGCTTCGCACAGCATGATCAGGGCTTCGCGTTCGGCATCGTTGATCCAGCCCTTGGTCGAGCCGCTCATGTCGACCATGAACATGACGGCCAGATCGCGCTCCGCCTTGTGGCGCTTGACGAGCAGCCGGTCGGAGAGTTCCATGCCGCTTTTCATGTCGGCGTAAGCGGCGATCACCGCGTCGAGATCGATGTCGTCGCCGTAGGGCTGCTTCTTGAGCAGCTTGTCCTCGCCGCGCAGCAGCTCGAAGGTGCGTTTCAGCTGCGTTACCTGCGGTGCGTACTTGGCGAGCGTGGTGTCGATGAAAGCCGCATTGCCGGCATGCACGTCGAGTTCCCTCAATACACACCAGTTCTTGCGGTAGTGGCGGCGCTTCCAGTCCCACTCGTTGTAGAAGAATGCACCTTCTTCGTGATAGACGCCTTTCCATACATCCGCCGGATCCTGGTTGCTGCGCTGGTTCTGCCGGTATCCGCCGTCGCCTGCCGCCGTCAGATAGTCATCCGGAATTTCTCCCAGGTCCTGCAGGATGGAATCCATGAGCTGGCTGACATTCTCGGGCGGGGTGACCGTCTCGCCGTCGAGCATGAGTTCGTAGCTGGCGCCACCGTCTTCAGCGGAAAGCTCTGAGGCCTGAATCGAAAATCGCTCTCCGGGCCGGGGCTGCGCTGCGCCGCTGCCGTTTTTTTCTTCGAGCAGTTGGGCCAACGCGGACTGGAACTCGTCTTTTTCTTTCGCGATGCGCGCCCTGCGTACGGCTGCCGCCTGTTCCGGTTGCAGCACGGGCACGTAGCTGTAACGCGCCGGCGCCATGTCGGCATAGACCTGCTCTAGCAGGGCGACGCTGTCGCTGACGGTTGCGGACGGCATAGCGAGCCGGGTGCACCGCGGGTCGGCGCCCTGGCCGTCACGCAGTTTCCGCATTTCACGCGCGAGTCCCGGCAGCGTGCGTGCGATACAGGCTTCGAGCCGGATGGTTTCCAGTGTGTTGAGCAGTTCCAGCGCACGCTGGGGGTCGGCGTAATCCTTGCACACGGCATCGAGGTCGACATCGAACGTGCCAAAGCGTCCCTGAGCCCAAAGCAGCGTTGCCATGGCCTTGTAAACCATGAAATTTTCTTCCTGCGTCGGGAGCAGGGCGATACGTGACGGCAGGAACAGGGTTTCGGTGTCGGTATAAGGATGGGCGGCGGTGTCCAGCCTGAGCCGCCGCCCCGCGAGCCCGCAGATGAAAAGCTGCAATACCTGGGCGACGTCTTCAAAGGGGACGGCCGCAGCGGTTGCATGCGAGAACCCGGAGAATTCCGCGGCGTTCTTGAATATGGCACTGCCGCGATAGAGGCCGTCGCGATCATAAGTGTCCATGGCTTCTATGATCCAGGCCTCGGCTGCTGCAAGATCAAGGCGTGCCAGCGCCTGGGGCGCGGCAGCAGCAAACTGATAGGCCATCTCCGGGTTGCTGCGCGCGATTACCGCCACCCAGTGCAGGATGAAATCCTGCAGCTCGCGCGCGAGCGGCGCGATGGTCCCGGCCAACCCTGTCGGGGTGCGTCGCGACGAGAGTACCGGGTCGAGCAGTTCGTCGAGCAGTTCTTCGAGTGCGTTCGCCGCCAACGGC
>Ga0153916_10002773_pt1 | contig 12829 bp, 7 predicted proteins | sample Opewatmetagenome_FD_109642 | JGI IMG/M metagenome (GOLD analysis project Ga0153916, IMG submission 109642) | Freshwater wetland microbial communities from Ohio, USA - Open water 3 Core 3 Depth 4 metaG | ecosystem: Environmental > Aquatic > Freshwater > Wetlands | place: USA: Ohio, Lake Erie, Old...
CGGCGCCTCGGCCGTGGTGCTGGAGCACATCCAGCGCCCGCACATCACCCCGCCGACCCAGCCCCAGCCGGTGACCCAGGAGCCGGGACTGCGCCCCTCGCGCGCCCTGCCCTACGAGCTGAACGTCGTCTCGGCCCTGGACGCCGCGGCCGGCCGCGTGACGCTGGAGTTCCACAACACCGGCAAGGCCGGGGCGGTGTTCCATGTCTACGACCGCCTGCACCTGGACCGCATCCCGCGCCGCTACACGGTCGAGGCCGGCAAGAGCCTGCACGACGTGTGGGACATCGCCGCCGACGCCGGCCGCTACGACCTGACTGTCCATGCGCCCAACGGCTTCCGCCGCGACGTGAAGGGCGAAGCCGGCGCGACGGCCGCCGAGGTCGAGCTGCGCCACCTGCCCGCCCGGCAGAGGATCCAACTGGTCCTCCGAAACCTCGGCCGCAGCTCCTGCGCGCTCAAGGTCGAGTACAACGCCTATGGCGAGACCGGCGGCGTCATCGACCTGGCCGCGGGCGGCCGCGCGCAACGCGAGTGGACGGTGGCCGACAAGGGCGGCTGGTATGACGTCACGGTCTCGGCGCCGGGCTTCGAACGCCGGCCGCCGGGCGCCTTGAAACCGGCGCCCACAGCATCAGCGACCCGGCGATGGGAAGCTGAACATTCCGAATGCCCGCGAAAGGTCGGCTACTGTCGCCGATGGTCCTGAAACGGCTGTCGCGCCGGGAGGCAGAACACCTGCGCGGGGCGGCCACTGCGGAACAGCGCACCCCTTTCCCTGCAGGGGAAACGTCCGGACTCGCGCTCTTCTCTCCCGACAACGCGGACTGGCTTGCGACAACCCGCTTTTCGGCAATGTCACGGCAGACCAAGCCGGGCCGAAGGTGGTTCGAGATCTGCAAACCGCTCCGCGCCTGAACGCGGACTCTCCCAACGTCGCGTTGGCCCCAGGAGCGGACTCTGGATTTGGGCCGGAAAGCTGACGCTCGTCAGACATGGAGGAGGAGCTTCCCAGCTCCCAGCTCCACGCGATCGAATCGCGGCTCATCCGGCGACGTACATGTGCGACGAGTTCTGCGGGTATCAAAGCCCTCGCCGCTTCGTCGGGTGTCCTGCGAGGTCAGCGGGCCTGGCGGTTCGTGTTGCACCCGATAGCGGACGGGCCGGCTCAGATTTCTGCCGCCGCAATAGCAGCTGCACGACTTACCGGCTTAGCGTCGGCGGACGGAGCCTGATCGTCCAGATCGCTGGGTTGCAGCAGGATGAAAGGCGCATCGGTTAGCGCCACAGGCCTGACGGAGCCGACGGGCCTCGCCGTAGCGCGTTTGGCAGGAACCACGAACAGGCTCAGTCCACGGCGATGCACACGGCCTTGAGAGACAGATACTCGTCCAGCCCGTAGTGGGACCCCTCGCGGCCAAGCCCGGATTCCTTAACGCCGCCGAAGGGCGCGACCTCGGTGGAGATGAGCCCGGTGTTCAACCCCACAATGCCGTACTCCAGCCGCTCGCTGACGCGCCAGGACCGCTTGGCGTCGCTTGTGTAGACGTAGGAGGCGAGCCCCGCCCGGGTGGCGTTGGCGAGGCCGATCACCTCCGCCTCGGTGGCGAAGGTCACGACGCCCGCCACCGGGCCGAAGGTCTCTTCCCGGGTGAGCAGCGCGGTGGGATCAACGTCCTTCAGGACCGTGGGCGCGAAGAAGTCGCCCGCGCCGGGACGCCCCTCCCCGCCGGTCAGGACCTTGGCGCCGCCCTGGACGGCGTCGTCCACGTGGCGCCGCACCTTGGCAAGCGCGCGACCGTCGATCAGCGGCCCCTGGTCTGTCTCCCCCTCCAGCCCGTCGCCCACCCGCAGGCGTGCGACGCGCTCAGCCAGCCGCTGCGCGAAAGCGTCGGCGACGCCAGCCTGCACATAGAATCGGTTGGCGCAGACGCAGGTCTGGCCGGTGTTGCGGAATTTCGAGGCCAGCGCCCCCTCGACGGCCGCGTCGAGGTCGGCGTCGTCGAAGACGATGAAGGGCGCGTTGCCGCCGAGTTCGAGCGAGACACGCTTGACCGTCTCCATGCAGCGTGCGGCCAGCATCTTGCCGACGGCCGTGGAGCCGGTGAAGGTGAACTTCGCCACCCGGGGGTCGGTCGTGAGCACCTCGCCGATAGGCGGGGCCTCGCCGGTGACGATGTTGAAGACGCCAGGGGGCACGCCCGCCTCCTCCGCCAGCACCGCCAGGGCCAGCGCCGACAAGGGCGTCAGTTCCGAGGGCTTGAGCACCACCGTGCAACCGGCGGCCAGGGCCGGGCCCACCTTGCGGGTGATCATCGCGGCGGGGAAGTTCCACGGCGTGACGGCGCCCACCACGCCCACGGGCTGCTTTAGGGTGAGTATCCGCCGGTCGGCCTGGTGACCCGGGATGACATCGCCATAGGCCCGCTTGGCCTCCTCGCCGAACCATTCCAGAAAGGCCGCGGCGTAAGCGATCTCGCCGCGAGCCTCGGCAAGCGGCTTGCCCTGCTCGGCGGTCATCAGCCGGGCCAGGTCCTCCTGGTGGGTCATCATCAGGTCGAACCAGCGGCGCAGCACCTGGGCCCGCGCCTTGGCCGACTGACCGGCCCAGGCCGGCTGGGCCTCCGCCGCCGCGGCGACGGCGCGCTCCGCGGCCTCGCGGCCCAGGTTCGGCACACGGGCGATCAGCCGACCCGAGGCCGGATTGACCACCGCGATGGTCTCCGGCGCCTCGACCCAGCGGCCCGCCACATAGCCAGCCTCGCGCAGCAGGTCAGGCCGTTTCAGCGCCAGGCGGGTCAGCTCAAGGGTCTTGTCATCCATGGGGGACATCAGGCGATCCTCAGCGCGTCTTCAAGGCGATCCAGGCCTTCGTCCAGAAGGCCGTCCGACATCGTCAGCGGATACAGGAGGCGGATCGTCTCGCCATGGATTCCGCAGGACAGCAGGATAAGACCGTTCTCCAGCGCCCTGCCCGTGACCTGCTTGGCGGCCGCACCGGCGGGCTCCCGCCCACCGCGCGTGGCGACCACGTCGAAGGCGATCATGGAGCCGCGGCCGCGGATTCCGGCGATCGGCAGGAGGTCGTTCCGCATCTCAAACGCCGCCAGGCGCGCGCGGGTGCGCTCGCCCAGGACCTCGGCGCGCGCCAGCAGCCCCTCCTCCTCGATGACGTCGAGTACAGCGAGCGCCGCGGCGCAGGCGACCGGCGACCCGGCATAGGTTCCGCCGAGGCCGCCCGGTTCGGCGGCGTCCATCACCTCGGCACGTCCGATGACCCCGGACAGGGGGAAGCCGCCCGCCAGTGACTTGGCCACGGTGATCAGGTCGGGCTTCACGCCGGTGTGCTCCACCCCGAACATGCGTCCGGTCCGGCCGAAGCCGGACTGGACCTCGTCGACGATCAACAGGATCCCGTGCCGGTCGCACAGATCGCGCAAGGCGCGCATGAACTCAGGCGGCGCGGCGTGGAAGCCCCCCTCCCCCTGGACCGGTTCCAGGATAATCGCGGCCACCCGTTCGGGCTCCACATCCGCGCGGAAGATGAACTCGAGCGCCCGCAGACTGTCCTCGGTCGAGACGCCGTAGTGCGGGATCGGAAACGGCGCGTGGTAGACCTCGCCCGGCATCGGCCCGAACAGATGCTTGTAGGGCGCCGTCTTTCCGGTCAGGGCCATGGTCAGCATGGTCCGCCCGTGGAAGCCGCCAGTGAAGGCGATCACGGCCGAGCGTCCGGTGGCGGCGCGGGCGATCTTCACCGCGTTCTCGACGGCCTCGGCCCCCGTGGTGAACAGGATGGTCTTGGCCGGCCCGTCGACGGGCGCCAGGGCGTTCAGCCGCTCGGCCAGGGCCACATAGGGCTCGTAGGCGGCGACCTGAAAGGCGGTGTGCGTGTAGCGCTCCAGCTGCGCCCCGACGGCCGCCATCACCTTCGGGTGGCGGTGCCCAGTGTTGAGCACCGCGATCCCGCCAGCGAAATCCACGAAGCGACGTCCTTCGACATCCCAGAGTTCGCCGTTCTCGGCGCGGTCGGCGAAGATGGCGGTGGCGGTGGAAACGCCGCGGGGCACGGCGGCTGCACGCCGGGCCTGGAGGGCTGCGTTTGCGTTCATGTCGGTAACTCTCATCAGGTAGTCGTCAGGGAACTCGGTCGAGATCGCGTGCGGGCCAGAGGGCGAAGGCCGCCGAGAGGCAGAGCCCCACCAGCGCCAGGGCCACCAGACGCGGGAAATGGGTCTCGCTCAACAGGAATGCGCCAAGCGCCGGCCCCGATGCCAGTCCCAACTTGGAGAAGAAGCCCGCCAGGGTGGCGGTCCGCCCTCCGGGGTCGAAGGCGGCGCATAGGCCCAGCAGGTAAGGGATGACGAAGGCCCAGACCACGGCGGTGAGCACGTTGGCGAAGGCGAACACCCAGGCCAGGTCGCTGCGCAGGAAGGCCGCCGTCCCAAGCAGCGTCACCAGCGCGCCGCCGGCGATGGGCCGGAACCGACCCCATCGCAGACCCACCGTCACCACCAGCACCGAACCTAGCGCCCCGAGCCAGTTGGCGGCGGCCAGGGTTTCGCTGATGTAGCGCGAGGTGAGGCCGTAGTGGCGGCCGAGACCGATCACATAGGCCGACAGGGCCATGTTCGCGGCCTGGAACATGAAGACGGCGACCAGCGCGCCGGCCAAAGGCCCCCAACGCACCAGCCTGCCCGGCCTCTCCGTAGCGGGCAACCTGGGTCGTGGCGGATAGTTGGTCAGGAACGGCAGCATCAGGGCCGCACAGAGACTGAAGGCCGCCAGGGTCAGGAACAGGACCGGCGTGCCGAACTGCGGCACGAGGCCCGGCAGCAGCAGCAGGCCCAGCCCGCCGAGGCCGAACTGCACCACCAGCAGCATGCCGAAGGTGCGGTCCGGGGCGTGGGTGCGGGCGATCACGGCAAAGCCCACCCCCACCAGGAATCCACCGATCAGTCCATGCAGGAAGCGCACGGTCATCAGCATCCCGGCGGCCGAAAGACGGGTGGAGATGAGATCGATGGCGATCAGCGCCAGGAGGAGGCCCAGGGCCACGGGCCGCCAACGGATCTTGTCGACCACGAACACCGCTACGAAGGCGCCGACGGCCGCGCCATAGACGTTCATCGAGGCGACGAGCCCGGCTTCGCGGGCCGAGAACCCGAGCCCGTCCTGCAGCCCGCTCACCAGGGCCGGCATGATGTTCACGTAGAAGAGGCCGGCGGTGGCGATGAAGGCCAGCAGCGTCCTGGCGATCAGTCCGTCAGGAGCCGCTTTCGGCCAGGCGGACGGCCGGGCGACGTCGTCAGTCATGGCACAGGGCCCTCACAGTGTTGGCGGCCGCAGCCGCCGGGCCCCAGTCGAACCGGCCCGCGTCGCCGAAGGCGTAGAAGACGACGCCATTGGGGAAGAGCACGATGGAGATGCCGCCATAACCCGACAGGAAAGGCGTCCAGACCGGTCGGGGGCAGCCAAGGAGATCGGAGATGTCGCGCGCCCAGAACCCGTGCGTGTAGCGCAGCTTCGACGAGCCCGCCGGCAGGCCGCCCTCCAGGCCCGGCCGCTGCAGGGCCTGGCCGATCAGCATCGCATCGAACAGGCGATCCTGTTCCGCTCGGCCGGCCGGGGACAGGAACATGCCCAGTCGCGCGGCGTCGTCGCGTCTTAGAAACACGCCCCAGCCGACGAAGGGTTGTGCTGACGCGTCCTGGGTGCGGCGGGTCTCGTCAAGGGCGGGGCTGAGCCTCAACTCGCGCCAGACGGGCCGCAGGACGTCGTCATAGAGGTCTCCGCCCTCCGCTTCCCGCAGCGCTTCCGTGAGCGCGGCGCCCAACAGGTAGCTGTCGGAGGTGTGATAGACCCAGGCGGTCCCCGGCGCGGCCCGGCGCGGATAACCGCGGCAGGCGAAGGCGAGCTTCTCGGTGTGGGTCTTGGACAGAAAGAAGGGGAGCGTCCCGGGCGCATCCTCGTCGGCCTGGTTAGCCGCTGAGCGGTAGCGGCCGGTCGCCATGTCGAGCAGGTTGAGCAGGGTGACGTCCGTCCAGGGCTCAGAGGCCCTGCAGTCGCGGACCAAGGACTCCAGCGATCGGGCCGCGAGACCGGGCTGCAGGCGCTCCAGGCGCATCAGGCCGAGGCCCCCGACCAGCGACTTGGCCGTGGAATAGGACGGCAGTTCGCGCCCGTCGCAGAATGGGTCCTCGCCGTAGCGGGTGGGACAGGGCGCGACATAGTTCACCCCGTCCACCACCAGGCCATAGACCGCTTCGTCGTCGCCGGCCGCATTGGCGAGCCCCTGAAGGTCGAGCCCTGGATCGGTCGCAGCGAGTTTGGCCAGCGGCGCGACGGGCGCCTGCGCGGCGCGGTTCTCGCGGTCGCGCCGGATCAAACTGTCCCGGTCGCTGACGGACTGGCGGACCAGCCGGGCCTTCGCGGCCGTCCAGGCGTCGAACTTGTAGTACAGGCAGGTTTCCGCCCCGATCTGGACCCAAGTGGTGCGCACGCCGCCGTCGGGCGCGATCGTCAGTCGGAGGTGGCCGTTGTGGACGCAGTTGGCGTTCAGTTCGCGCAGGGCCACCGGTAGTACCGCCACCACGCCCTGCGGACCTGGCCACGCCTGCCCCGGTCCGACGGACCAGTCCCAATCGCCCCGTTCGGTTCCCGCTCTCCTGGCGACGGAAGGGACCAACCGGTCTCCATCCTGGGCCAGGTCCACCTCCAGGACCGGCCAGGCCAGCCGATGATCGGCGCCCGCCGGCGGGGCGTCGTCGCGTAGAACTGAAACGCCGTCAGGCCGCCGCCCGAAGGCGACGGTCAGCCGCCCCTCAAGAGCCCCGGCGGGCGCGGTCGCGTCGGGCGGCGGCGTGAAGGCGGCCATGGGGAGAGGCCCGGCCGTTTCGGCCGCCGCCGCGCCGGAGAAGCCCGCCAAGGCCACGCACAAGGTGAGCATCGGCCTCACAGGACGCCTTGCGCCGCAAGGCTCTCAGCCAGGGGCTGAAGCTGGGTCGCGTACCGCCGCCACAGGCCAAGAGAGTCCCGGTAGACCGGTCGGCGCACCTGAGCCGCGCTGGCCGTCGCCGCTGGGGCCGGATTGGCGTGGAAGTCCAGCAAGGAGGGCTCCCAGTCCAGGCCGAGCGACGCGATCAAACGGCGGCTTTCCCCTTCCTGGTCCTCGATCAGGTCCTCGTAGTCGATCTCGACCATGCGGCCGGGCAAGACCCTGCGCCAGTGCGCCATCAGGCGGTGATAGGCGCCGATGTATCGGCCCAGGTCGGACTGGCTGTAGGAATAGGGACAGCCCGTGCGGAACAGGGTCTTCAGCAGCGCATAGCCGTTGTCCATCGGGTCGCGACGGACGTGGACGATCCGCGCTCCGGGCAGGCTCAGTGCGATCAGGCCGATGTAGAGGTAGTTGGCGGGCGTCTTATCGATCAGGAAGGCCGCCTTCCGGTCGTAGGCCTCGAGGCTGTCGCGATAGGCCCGCCCGAGGGCCGGGAAATCCATCCGACCGGACCGCGCGACCAGGTCGCCCTTATCGACCGCAGGGCCGACCGTCCGAACCAGGGACAGGGCGAAATCGCTGATCTCGCCGAGGCTTTCCACCCGGCTGTGGGTGCAGAGGATGCGGTCGACCAGCGTGGTCCCGCTGCGCGGCAGGCCCAGGACGAAGATCGGGCCCGAGGCGTCCGGGCTGGCCTTGGCGCGGCCCATGAGGTCGGCGTCGAACACCGCCGCGATCTGGGCCATGGTCTCCAGATCGGCCTCGACCCGATAGCTCAGCAGGCCGCGTCGGCGCGCGGCGCCTCGCGCCAGCCAGTCCCAGGCGGCGTCGTGCTCGCCCAGATCCTCGAATTCCTTGGCCAGGGCGTAGCAGAGGGCGGCTTCCGCCTCGGGGCGCTGGGCCCGAGCCGCCGCAGCCTGCAATTCCGGGACATGGTTCTGGGAAGGCGTCCAGCGGCGCAGGACCGATCGATTGTAGAAGGCGTCGGCGTCGGCGGAATCCAGGGCGATGACGCGATCGAGGAGCGACTCGGCTTCGCCAAGATCGCCCGTGGCGACCAGGGCCGCCGCCAGATTGTAGAGCGCCCTGGGATCGGTCGGGGCGAGGCCGGCCGCCCGGCGATAGCAGCGCACGGCGTCGGCGAACCGGGCGTTGGCGAGGTGGATCTCGCCTGCCGCCTGCAGACCGCCGGCGTCGGCCGCGAGGCGCGGTTCCAGGTCGGCGAGCGCCCGATTGGCCTCGCCCTGCCGTCCCGAATGCATCAGGGCCCGCACGGCGTCCAGCGCCGCGCCACCGGTCGGGGTGGCGCCGCCACCAGCTGTCGTTTGCAGGCCCTGCCCGGTCATCGCGATGTCAGAACGGGTAGTCGAGCGTCAGCCCGACGGTCCGCGGCAAGGTGATGAGATCCTTGGCCCCGTTGCCGTAGTAGCCCGACGCCGGGTCGGTCCCCATGTAGCTTTCGGTGAATCTGCCGGTGACGCCGTCGGCGTTGAAGACGTTCTTCACGAACAGGGTCCCCGACCACTTGTCGAAGGCCAGCGTCGCCGAGGCGTTCCAGATCTGGAACGCCGGCAGGCCGACGTTGAGGCGGGTGGAGGTGGTCACGGCGTTGCGGGTCTCCGACTGGTAGTAGCCGTTCACCCGCCCGGTCAGGAGCGCGCCGTTCGGCAGGGTCACGCTGTGGTCCATGGCCAAGGTGACCGCGTGTTCCGGCGTGCCCGGCAGGCGGGCGTCCTTCAGCGCCACCGGTCGGGTCCCGCCGGTGGGAGGATAGGCGTTCTCAGTCAGCTTGGCGTCAGTGTAGGTGTAGCCGACATTGTAGTGCACGCCTGCCAGGCGCCCGTCGATCTGGGCCTCCAGCCCCTGGGACCGGGCCTTGCCGCCGTTCTGAGCGACGAAGAAACCCCAGTTGGGCGTGACCGTGTTGATCTGGATATCCTTCCAGTCGATGTAGAACAGAGCGGCGTTGTAGGTGATCCCGTGCGTGATCCCCTTCAGCCCCGCCTCGTAGTTGACCACCCGGTCGGGACCGTACTGTTGCCAACGAGGGTCTTCGGCATAGCGCCCGACCGTTGGGACGGCATTGGCGCCGCCGCGGCGATAGCCTTCCGACACCGTGGCGTAGGCTAGCCCACGCTCGCCGAATTTCCAGGAGACATTGGCCTTGAACAGCGCCTTGCTGTCCGAGGTCTGGAAGCGCGCGTTGGTCGGCGCCGAGAGCGAGGTGTAGACTGGCACGTCCATGAAGGTGCGGCTTTCCGACTCGTTGTCGAACCAGCGCACGCCGCCGGTCGCTTGCAGACGGTCGGTGAAGTGATAGGTCAACTCGCCAAACAGCGCCTTGTCCGTGAATTTCTCACGCCGATCATAGGCGAAATCCTGGTCGGACTGCACAGCCGAGGCGAAGGCGGGATAGGCCGCGTCCCACCAGCGCTTGAACCCGCGCAGATAGCTCGCCTGGGTCGCGCCCAGCTTCTGCTCCTCGTAGAATGCGCCAAGCACATAGTCGATCGGGCCCTCGGTCTGCGAGACCAGACGGATCTCCTCGATGAAGGCGCGGTCGGAATAGGTGCGCACCGCCGAGGCCATGGGCCGCGGGAAGTTGTAGTAGAAGCTCAGCCAGCCGTTCTTGGCGTAGTAGCCGGTGTTCTCACTGATGCTCTCCCCCTCGTGGTCGTAGGAGGAGGTCGAAGAGGTCAGGGTCGCAAAACCCAGGTCGATGGTGGCTTCCAGGGAGGTCAGGCTGACGTCGCGCGACGACGGTTCGAGCTGCACCGAGCCGTTCTCGTATTCGCCGTAGGTCCGACCATTGCCGTCCTGGCCTCGGGTGACCTGCCGGCGACCGCCAATTTCGTCCGACTGCCGCGCATAGGACAGGGTCATGTCCAACCAGTCGGCAGGCTTCAACCGCAGGGCCGCCCGGCCGTACTTGATGTCGACGGTGTCGGCGTCCTTCTTGACCTCATAGAGCGCCGCTGACGCGAGCACGCCGGACGGCGCCAAGGGAATGCCGGCGGAATCCAGCTTGTAGACGTTCGCGTAGTCGGTCAGGCCCGGATAGTCCTGGAGACTCCCGGTCACGCGCAGGGCCGCCTTGTCGCCCAGCGGAATGTTCAGCGTGCCGTCGCCGGCCCAGCCGACGCCGCCCGATCCGTCGACCTTAGAGGCCGTGGCGCTGACCTTGCCGCCGAACTCGCCCAGTTGGGGCGCGCGCAGGATGTAGCGGATCGTGCCGCCCAAGGAGCCGGAACCGTAGAGCGTCCCTTGCGGTCCGCGCAGAACCTCGACCCGGTCGATGTCCTTGAGCGCGAAGTTCGCGAAGACCGGCGTGTCGTTGACGTAGCTCGACACCGGGGCGACCGCCGAGACCGCGTAGTCGCCGGTGATGGCGCTGTCGACATTGAGCCCGCGGATCTGAATGCTGTTTGAGACGCCCTGGTTTCTGTAACCGCGATCGACCACGGACACGCCCGGAACCGCTCGAAGCAGCTCGGCGGAGTTCTGGACCTTGGCCTGTTCGATGTTCTGCCCGGACACCGCGGAGATGTTGTATGGCACGTCGAGAACGCGTTCCTCGCGTCGGGTCGCGGTGACGACGACCTCCTCGATCGTGGTGTCTCCACCGACCTTGGCGGCCGACTGGGCGAAACTCTCGGACGCGACAAGGGACAACGACACAGCGGTCGTCGTCATCAGAATGGACCTGAACATCTACCCCTCCGTTTGGTCTTGATTGCTGCGCCGAGGCGCGGCCTGGCCGCGTTGATCGACGTCGTCGCCGTCCACTGCGCCGTCGAGGCGCGGTTTGGCCTTCTCCAGGGGGCCCAGCCCCGCCAGGGACGCCGAGACAGCCCCCTCCCGATAGGGTGGAAACGTGATCGGCCCGTCCCGGAAGCTCTTCAGGGTCTGGCCGAGGCCATGCCAGCCGCGCTCACGCACGCGCCGCACATAGCCGAGGTCGAGCTCCGCAGCGATCACGTCGCGGCCGGACCCGGCCTCGTAGACGACCTCGCCGCCGGGGCCGTAGACAGCCGAGCGCCCGTTGCCGAGATGCCCGGCCACGTTGACGTCGACGAAATAGCACTGGTTCTGGGCCGCGCTCGCGCGGGCGATCGCCAGCTCGACGCCCCGGTCGATCGTATTGGTCATGCCCGGATGCAGGATCACCTCGGCGCCCAGCCAGGCCAGGGTCCGCGTCGTCTCCGGGAACCACATGTCGTAGCAGATCGAGACCCCGATCCGACCGACCTTCGGGATGTCGAAGGTCATGCACTCCGCACCCGCCGCCACGCCGGCTTCGTAGGGGCGGAACGGATAGATCTTGCGGTATTTTAGGACGACGTCCCCGTTCGGGGCGATGACCGGGCAGGTGTTGTAGATCTCCTCGCCCACCCGCTCGAAGATCGACCCAGCCACCAGCCAGACCCGGTTGTCCCTTGCGATCCGGCGAAAGCGTTCTTCGGCCGGGCCGCCGGGATCCTGGGCGCAGGCTACCGAGGGGCCGTAGGCGCTGAGCTCGCCGAGCAGGACGATATCCACCCACGACAGCCGCCGTTTCGCGGCGGCGACCTCGTCGGAGATGCGGTCGAGGTTGTCGCCGACCTGCAGGTCCAACTGAAGGGCCGCGACGGCCAGATGCGACATACAAAATCCCCTCGCCCACACTGTGTGAAGGGAAGGTGACGATCGGGGGCGCTGAAGCGTAGGACCAGATTGAACTAATCTATGGAGCCAGTTCTACACCGTGGCCCTCGCCGGCGGCCACGGCGTTCGGCTTGACGATCCCCCGGTTGAACAGGAGATAGTCGCTCCGGTACCAGCGGATCTGCTCCCCCTCGAGCACGGTCAGGAACTTGGCCGTCTCGCCATATGACCACTCGTTCCACCGTCGGCACCAGTAGTCGCCCTCCATCCACCAGTCGCCAACGTCGCAGTCCTCATGGGCATAGCCGGCCTTGCCGACCAGGCGGCCGTCGGGCAGGACGTCCACCTCGTAGGGGTCGCCATAGGCCGTCCGGCAGAGCAGCTTGGCGCCGGCCATCATGGCCCGCAGTTCGTCCCCGCTCATCCATAGACGAGCCTCGGGATCCAGCCTGTCGAGGGCGGGCTGGGTGAGACTGCGGATCACCTGGGCCAGGATGGCGACGCCATCGCGAATCTTGGCCTTGGGGATGGCCGTGACGCCCATGCGGAACTGGTTCATGGCCTGGCCAGGTGCGGCGTAGAACCGGTCCGCGGGCTCGATCAGAACGCCGCGCTTGGCCGCCTCATTGGCCAGCTGGCGGGCTGAAAGATCGGCCGGCCCCTCCACCCACATGGCCGAACCATTGGACCGTGGGTCGATCGCGACCAGTTGCGGCAGGTGGTAATTGAGGGCGTCGCGTAACGCGTTCAGGCGTTCGCGAAGAATCCGCTGCTGGCGGCCCAGTATGGCGTCGTGGTGGCCCAGCGAAAGGAAGAAGGCCGCCGTTCGTTGGGCCGCTCGCGGGGCCGGGCCGACCGTCAGGGTCCGCAGGCGCCGCAACTCGCGCAAGAGGTCCGCCTCGCCCACTATGAAGCCAAGGCCCAGGCCGGGGCCCAGCACGTCGCACAGGTCGGCCACATAGATCACACGTCCGGCGCGATCCATGCCGCGCAGGGCGGGCGCGGCCGGGTCGGCGAACCCGCCGCTGGCCGCAAGATCGTATTCCACGATGAGCTGGTCGTCCGCCTCGGCCCGCTCGAGCAGGCGCCTGCAGCGCTCAGGCGAAAGTCGGGCGCCCGTGGGGTACTGGCAAGCGGGCGTGACGAAGACCAGGCCCGCGGCCGCGATACGCTCGTCCACCGCCA
>Ga0153916_10002774_pt1 | contig 12828 bp, 8 predicted proteins | sample Opewatmetagenome_FD_109642 | JGI IMG/M metagenome (GOLD analysis project Ga0153916, IMG submission 109642) | Freshwater wetland microbial communities from Ohio, USA - Open water 3 Core 3 Depth 4 metaG | ecosystem: Environmental > Aquatic > Freshwater > Wetlands | place: USA: Ohio, Lake Erie, Old...
CCCGCGTCTATTGCCAACTTCGCCATGATGCCCCAATTGGCCCGATTTGCCAACAGCAATCTCAAAGATGTGTAGAACAACGAGCCACAAGTGGCCGGGCTAAACAATCGGCTCTGGCATTACCTTTCTGAGGATCAATAAACAAACGCTGCCGCCGCGGCGACACCCGCGCGAAACTCCGCCCTGCCGGTTGCCGTTTCCCCGGCGCGTGGGATAATGGTCGGCGACGCCGCAGGCGAGTGGCTGCCCTGCCGACAACGTGCCGAATCCGTATGGAGGTAACGCGATGAGATCGACTTGGACCGTTCGTGCCGCGGTGGCGGTGATTGCCCTTTCGGTGGCGGCCGCGGCCTTTTCTGCTCCCTCCCCAGCCCGAGACGCCGCGGGCCCGACCCGTTCGCAGCGGGAGAAGAAGATCCTTCTCGACGACCTCGCCGCCAATGAGAACTTCGAGACCACCGAGGGCCTCGACCTGATCTGGCAGCTTCAGGGCGATCCGGCCAACGTGGCGATCTCCAGCCCCGCCGCCGAGCTAGAGGGACTGGCCTACTGCGACGCCGAGTACCGCTGGCCGGCGGTCCGCGGGGCCCGGGGCAGCCTCACCGTCACCGTCCCCAAGGCCGGCAAGTTCCATCCGGCCCTGGTGGTTTACGACACGGCCGGGCGGGAAGCCTACGAATGCCGAATCGACGGGAAACGGATCGGCCGCTTCGCGGCCGCGGAGGACGACAACCGCCAGCGGGTCCACTTCCTCAGCCGGCCCTTCGAGTTCCGCGGCGGCGAGAAGCTCACCTTCCTGGCCAGCGGCGCCGGGGCGCACATCACCGAGGACGTGTTGCTGCTGGCGTCGAAGCCCCCGATTCGCGGCCGCAAGTTCGAGATCCGCCAGGTGGAGGCGGGCTACGTCGAGCGCGGGGGAGAGCCCGAGGTGCGGCTCACCTGGATCACCACCTGGCCCGCCGCCTGCACGGTAGAGTTCGGTCCCTTCCCGGCCTACGGCCGGAAAATCACCGAGGAAAAGCCGTTGGCGAACCACCGGGTTTTCCTTGCCGGGCTGAAGCAGAGTCAGACGGTCCACTACCGCATTGTGGCCGCCAAGCCGGACGGGACTCAAGCGGCGTCTCCGGACCAGACGGCGGCGCTGGAGCCGCCCGCCGCGCCGAAGACGACGGCCCGACGGGAGCGGCTGGAGCTGACGGTCGAGAATCCCTACGAGTTTCCGCTGGCCGAGTTCCCCATCACCTCCGGCGTCCCGTTTGCCAAGGGGGAACTGGCCGACGCGGCCCACGTGCGGCTGCTCGACGCGCAGGAGCGAGAAGTCGCCGTGCAGCCCAAGGTGGCCGCGCGCTGGCAGGACGCCAGCGTCAAGTGGCTCCACGTCTCTTTCCAGGCCAGTGCCGGCGCAAAATCGGCGGCGAAGTACACCTTGGAGTATGGCAGCGAGGTGAGCCGGTCGCTGCACGCGGGGCCGCTGTCGTGCCGCTCGGAGGGGGACAAGGTCTTCGTAAGCACCGGAGCGCTGGCCGCGTCGTTCGATCCCAAGCAGTCCGGTTTCCCCGACGTTCTCCGCATCGCGGCCGAAGTCGTGGATGCCAAGGGCAATCGCTATACGAGCAACGGCCCCGCCGAGCAGATCGAAGTGGAGGAGACCGGGCCCGTGCGGGTGACCATCAAGACCACCGGGCACCATCGATCGCCGCAAGGAGAGCGGCTGTTCCGCTACACGAACCGCTTCACGTTCTACCGGGGCTCGCTCATGCCGCGCCTCGAGTACACCTGGGCAAACGACAACGAGCCCGCGAGTTTCACGGAGTTTCGTTCGATCGTGCTGGGCGGGCCGTTTCCCGCCGGGAAGACCTGGAAATGGACTCTCGGGCTGGAGGGCGGGGGGGAGACCTCCGGCCAAGGCGAGCTCTCGCTGCGCCAACTCCGCGACAACGCCTATCACCTCTCGCCGCCGCGGCCCGAGGGCGCGAAGACCCAGCGGGCCGACGGGTGGATCGACCTGAGCAGCGAGGATGTTGGCCTGACCGTCGCCGTGCGCGACTTCTGGCAGCTCTATCCCAAGGGATTCCGCTGCGACAAGGACGGGCTGTGGATCGACCTGTGCCCCCAGTTTCCCGCCGGCACCTATGACGGATCCAGCAAGCTCGACGAGATCAAGCTGTACTACTACCTCAAGGACGGCAAGTACAAGGTCGCCCTGGGCGTGCAGAAACAGCACGATCTCTTGTTCTACGTGCACCCGAACACGCCCGCCGCCGAAACTCAGGCGCAGCAGATCGCCCGGGCGTTCCAGGAGCCGCTCATCGCCGTTTGCACGCCGGAGCGCTATTGCCGGACGGAGGTCTTCGGCGAGATCCTACCCGCCACCACCGGCCGCTGGCCCGAGTACGAAAAGGTCTGCCAACGGGTCTACCAGGGCTACCTCCGGCACCGCGACGGCAGCCGCGAGTTCGGCATGCTCAATTTCGGCGACCAGTGGGGCGAGCGGAAGGTGAACTGGGCCAACGGCGAGTACGACCACCACCACGCCTTCCTGATGCAGTTCGCCCGCACCGGCGACCGCCGGTGGTACTTCCTCGGCGAGAGGGCGGCCCGGCACGCGATCGACGTCGACACGTGCCACCACGGCCCCCGCCGCGGCGGCGAGTGGATCCACGCCATGGGCCACACCGGCGGGTACTTCTCGCAGCCCTACGAGGGCTCGGGGATTCCCTCCCCCGGGATGTCGGTGAGCCACACCTGGACCGAGGGCTTCTATGACTGGTACGTGCTCAGCGGCGATCCGACCGGGGCGGAGAACGCCGCCCTGGTGGCCGACTACTACGACGGCGCGTCGCTGAACAACTACGACTGGGGCAATTGCCGCACCAACGGCTGGCACCTGCTGTTGACGGTTGCCGCCTACCGCGCCACCAACGACCCGTACTACCTCAACGCGGCCCGGATCATCGTCGAGCGGACCTTGGAGCGGCAGACGCCCGGCGGGGGCTGGCACCGGCAGATGGTCCCCGGCCATTGCCACGACATGCCCCGCCACCGCGGCGAGGCCAATTTTATGCTCGGCGTGCTGGCCAACGGTCTGGAGGAATACTACCGCGAGGTGCCCGACCCCCGCGTCGCCGCGGCGATTATCGGCGGCGCCCGGCAAGCGGTGCGGGAGCTGTGGGTCGAGTCGGCCTCGGGGTTCCGCTACACCTCCTGCCCGAACATGACCGGCTACACCGCCAACAACGACATGACCGCCGAGATCCTCCTCTTCGCCCACCGGCTGGGCGGCGACCCCGAGTTCGCCCGGATCGCCACCAAGGCGATGGAGGCGGCCTTCCGCGACGGCATCGGCTCGATCGCCCACCTCCGCTGGACGCCCCACATCCTCTTCAACATGGACCGGCTCAAGCACGGCCAGGATGCCCGCGGGACCCAACGGTAAGCCGTGCCAGCGCCGGATGAGCCCCCGACTTTATTTATTGATCTTCAAGAAAACAATGCTGCTTCCGTTTAGCGGGGCCGCTTGCGGCCCGCGGTGTTCCGCTGGCCAAACCCGGCCACAAGCGGCCGGGCTAAACAATCGGCTCTGACATCACTTTTTTGAGGATCAATAGCAGCAGAGTCCTGCACCGACAAGAACGCCTCCCACAGGTCCTCGCGGACGTAGCCCGAAAGCAACACTTCGGGCCGCAGGCCGAAGATCATCTGCCGGTTGTACGCGGCGCGGAGCCTGGCATCCACCTCGGGCTGGAGTTCCGGCGCCACCAGGATCACGGACGGCGGCGGGTGCTGGCGGGTATCATTCCACCAGGACGCCGCATCGTGCCAGTAGCCCACCCGGTTCGGGTCGAACTGCCGCAAGTACCACGGCAGCGGCCAGTAGTTCTCCGGCGTCACCACGTGGATCACCATCGCGTGACCCTCGGCCGACGCCCGCGCGAGCCGCTCCATCTGGGCCGCCAGGTTGAGCACGTCGGTCGAGGTGTGCGCGTAGACGTACGGGTTGCGCTGGTCGGCCTGGAAGCGAAAGTTGAGCAGGTAGCACTCGCGGCCTAGATGGGCGACCCCGGCGGCCAGCAGCAGGCCGGCCAGCGTCTTCAGCGGCCAGCCTGGGCTGCTGCGCAGGATCGCCCACGCCCCCACGCCCGCCAAGAGAATCATCCCGTGCAGGAAACTGAGCATGCACCACGGCGTCTTGTAAGGGATGGCTGAGTAAAGGACCGTCAGCGTCAACGTGTAGAACGCCAGGAAGCGGGACAGCCCGGGCGGCCACTCCGCGGCTGCCAGTAGACGCCCTCTCCCTTTGGGAGAGGGCCGGGGTGAGGGCCGGGATTGAAAAAGACCGTGGCAATCCACCCCCTCACCCGACCTCTCCCCCACGGGGGAGAGGAGTTCTTGAGACACCCTTCCCGCACACCCGCGGCGTCCCAGCGCCGTCACGACGCCGACCGCCGCCAGGGCGACGATCAGCCCCTCCGTCCAGAAAAACCCCCGCGCAGGCCGGTAGGCCACGAGCAACTCGAGATACCAGTACCACGGGTGGGCGTGGATGCCGGGTGCGCTGCCGCGTCGTAGGTACGTCGCATAGGCGAGGATCGAATCCGCCGGCCCCCCCCAATCCGTGCCGAACGACGAATAGAGGGCGACCGCCACCGCGACTGCTGCCGCGACGGCGGCGAGAATCGCCCCCGGGCGGAGGGCCCCGCGAAGGTCCGGCCAGACTGCGTCGCGCCACCGCGACCACAACAGCGTAAAGACCAGCGCAGCCGCCATCGCCGCGGCCGCCAGGACCCAGGTCTCCTTGGTGGCGTGCATCAGCCCGAGCGACAGCCCCGCGGCCGCCGCCCAGCCGAGCGACCGCGTGCGGACGTACCGCCATCCGGTGGCGATCGCGGCAAACGTGAACAGCACCAGGAGCGTCTCCTGGACGTAGTACCGCGAATAGAAGACCATTGCCGGCGAGACGGCCGTGAGCACCGCGGCCGCCAGGGCCGCGCCGCGGCCCAGCCCGTCGGCCACCAGAAACAAGAACACGACCAGCCCCACGCCGAAGACGACCGGCACGATCCGGTAGTGAAACTCGCTGGTCTGGGCGAAGTCCTTGGCGCCGCTGAGCCACAGGGACGGCAGCGTAAGCCAGTAGAGGCTCGGCCCGTGGTGCTCCCGGGGATCGTAGCGGTAGGCCCCGGTCTGGCCGGCGATGCCGGCCAGCATGGCGGCTTTCATCGCCTGGTTGGCTTCGTCCGCGTGCATCGGCCGCGCTTCCAGCCGCGGCAGGCGGACGCAAAGCGCGCCGGCGGCAACGGCCAGGAGGCAGGCGGCGAAGAGGACCAGGGAACGGTTCATTGGGCCGGCTTGCCGTACACCTCCACTTCGACGTAGTGGTTCAGGTCGTTCGAGGTGTTGCCCCGCGAGTAGAGGCGGACGTAGCGGGCCTTGGTGGGCTCGCCCTTGGCGCCCTTGGCGTCGATCAGCTTCCCGCGGTAATCGTCGATGTACTCGAGCTGCTTGCCCACGCCCAGCCCGGACGAATTGTCGAAGTCGTTGTTGTAGATCGTCTTCACGTTCTCGATGAAGTCGGGGTCGTCGGCCACTTGGACCACGACGTCGTGATAGACGCGGCCTTCGGCGTGGAAGTGCCAGACGAGGATCGCGGAGAGGTTGGCCGGCGCCCCCAGGTCGATCTGGACCCATTGCTTGTCGGGGCCGAGCTCGACGAAACTGCCGTCCGAGCCCTCCTTGTCGCCGTCGGTCACCAGGTTCAGCTCGCCGACGATCGGCTGCATGTCGCTGGAGGTGACCTTCTTGCCCAAGGCCAGGTTCTTGGTCCCTTCCGGAACGTCGAACCGCGGCCGCGGCTTCTCCGAGTATTTCTCCAGGGTGGGGGCGGCTTTGATGTTCTTGGGCGTGCCCTGGAAGAGCGGCCTGGGGAGCTTGATCTCCAGGGGGACGAGCTTCGCCTTGCCGCTTTCCGCGGCCGGCCCTTTCGCCGATTCCTCCCCCGCCCACACCGCCGGCGCCTTCAGCAGGCCGGCAACGGCCACGACCAACCCGAACGAGAACCCAACTGCCAGGCAATTCCTCGTGCTCATCGTTTCGCTCGCGCTCCCAAAACAAGGGGTGTCCGCGTGCCCGTCCGACAAGGTTTTCGGTCCCAAGTGACCGGACGCCCGGACGGTAACCTGTTCAAACTACCCTACCTACTATAATCGAGGCCGTCCGGGAATTGGATAGTCCAGCCCCGTCAGGGGCGTAAGTCAATAGCCCAGGGCGTGAGCCCTGGGTGCTGGGAAGCCAATTTGCGCGGAAAGCCCCGCAAGGGGCGACAGAACCGCCGCACGCGATTCCTTTCGCCCCTGCCGGGGCTTGCGGGACATAAGCGACCGCCGTCCCAGGGCTCACGCCCTGGGCTATTGTCTCTCGCCGCTACGCGGCTGACCGGCGCAGGCGCAATCCCTGGTTCTGACTCGGCCAATTCCCGAACGCCCTCACTATAACCGCCAAGGATCGCGCGACGCAAGGGCCGGCTGCCCTGGATTTCCGCCCGGCCACACGCTAATCTGCTGTGCGGAGGCTCGCCCGTGTCGACCGACAGCATCGCCCTATCGCTCGTCCTTCCCGCCTACAACGAGGCGGGCCGCCTGCCGCCGTACCTAACGGCCGTCCGGCAGCACTTCGATCGCCGCTATGGGGACGGCTACGAGGTGATCGTGGTCGACGACGGGAGCGAGGATGGGCTGGTGCCGCTCCTGGAGCGGTCGGGGGCCGACTGGCCGCAGCTCCGCTGGCTCCGCCACCCGCACAACCAGGGAAAAGGGGCCGCGGTCCGCACGGGCATCCTCGCCGCGGAGGGCCGGTTGCTCCTGTTCGCCGATGCCGACGGCGCCACCCCCATCGAAGAGGAGTGCCGCTTGGCCGAGGCGATCCGCGGCGGCGCCGGGCTTGCCGTCGGATCGCGGCTGGTTCCTGCGGCCGGCATCGAGCGATCGCGGAGCCCCGTCCGGCGGCTGACGGGCCGGCTGTTCGCCGCGGTGGCCCGGCGGCTCTTGGGCCTGGCGGTTCGCGATACCCAATGCGGCTTCAAGATGTTCCGCCGCGACGTGGGGCGGCACCTGTTCTCTCTCGCCCGGGAGCCGGGCTACCTGTTCGACCTGGAGGTGCTCGCCCTGGCGCGGCGGTTCGGATACGAGGTGGCCGAGGTGCCGATCCGCTGGACCGAGGTGCCCGGCGGCCACCTGAGCCTCGCCCGGGAGCTTCCGCGAATCCTCCTCGATTTGTGTCGACTCGGCCGCCGGCTCCGCCGGGAGCCGGGCAGTGAAAAATGCAAAATGAGAAATGCAAAGTGAACAGTGTGACGCCATTTTGCACTTTGCATTTTTCACTTTGCATTTTACGTTTTGCATTTCACCCCAATGGAGACGAACCATGCGTTGGACACTCAGTTTGATCGTGGCCGCGGCCGGTTTGCTGTTGGTCTCGACCAGCGCGATCGTGCCGGGACAGGCCGATGCCCAACCCGCCGCCGATTTCAAGGCCAAGCTGGACGGCGTGCTGGCGAAGCTGGGCGCGTACGATTTCGGCGGCGACGTGGGGGTGGTTACGGCCCTCTCCGAGCTGGCGGCGGCCACCAGCGGCAGGCCCGCCGAGCGGAAGGAGCTGGCCGCGAGGCTCGCCGCCGTGCTTGTGTCCCCGGCCCCGGCCGGCGCCAAGGACCTCGCCTGCCGGCAGCTCTCGACCGTGGGCACTGCGGCCGAGGTCCCGGCCCTGGCGAGGCTCCTGCCGGACGAGAAACTCTCGCACATCGCCCGCTATGCCCTGGAACGGATCCCCGGCCCGGCGGCCGACGACGCGCTGCGGCAAGCGCTCGGCAGGGTGCAGGGGAAGCTCTTGATCGGGGTGGTCAATTCGCTGGGCACGCGGCGGGACGAGAAGGCCGTCGGCCCCCTGGCTGAACTCTTGGGAAACGCCGATCCGGCGGTGGCTGAGGCGGCGGCCGCGGCGTTGGGAAAGATCGGCCCGGCGGCCGCCGACGTGCTGGAGAAGGCCCTCGCGGACGCTCCGGCCGGGGTCCGGCCCGTGGTCGCCGAGAGCTGCCTGTGCTGCGCCGAAGGACTCCTCGCCCAGGGGCGCACGCAGCAGGCCGCCCGGCTTTACGACCGCGTGGCCGAAGCGGCCGTGCTCCTGCCGGACCGCCTGGCGGCAATCCGCGGGGCTGTCCTCGCCCGGAAGTCCGCCGGGGCGCCGCTCCTGATCGAGCAACTCCGGGCGGACGACGGCAGGCGGTTCGCGCTGGCCCTCGGCCTGGTTCGCGAGATGCCGGGGACGGAAATCACCAACGCCGTGGCGGCGCAGTTGGGCGCGCTCCCGCCGGACCGGCAGCTCCTGCTGGTTCCGGCACTGGCCGACCGCGGCGATCGGGCGGCCCTGCCGAGCGTGCTCCGGCTGGCCGGGCAGGGCCCATCCAAGGTCCGCGCCGCCTCAATCCTGGCGCTCGTGAAGCTGGGCGATGCCTCGGCGGTGCCGCTGCTCCTGAAGGCCGCCAGCGGCAGCGACGCGGACGTGGCCCAGGCGGCGCGGGCCGCCCTGGCCGCGATCCCCGGCAAGGAGGTGGACGCGGCGATCCTGAAGCTGAGCGACGCCGCGGAGGCCGGGCCCCGCCGCGCGGCGATCGACGCGATCGGCCAGCGGCACATCGCCGATGCCGTCCCGGCCCTGGTGAAGGCCGCCGCGGACACGGACCCGGCGATCCGCCGGTCCGCCGTCAAGGCCCTCGGCGAGATGGCCCAACTCCAAGACCTCCCGGCCCTGGCGGAGCTGCTCGTCAAGGCGAAAGCAGCGGAGGAGGTGGCCGCAGTGGAGGAGGCCCTCGGGTCCGCCTGTGGCAAGATCCCCGACAAGGACGCGATCGCCCAGAAGCTGCTCCCCGCCTGGACTCAGACCGCCGGGGAGTCGAAGGCCGCGGTGGTGCGGGTGCTGGGCCGGGTCGGCGGGGCGAAGGCCCTGGAAATGGTCCGGGCCGCCCTCCCCGACGCGCAGGAGCAGGTCCGCGACGCCGCCCTCCGCGTGCTGGCCGATTGGCCCGACGCGGCGGCCCTCACCGAGCTGGCCCGGCTGGCCAAGACCTCCGCGGACCGGAAGTACAAGGTCCTGGCCTTGCGCGGCTGGATCCGCCTGCTGGGCCAGAGCGACCTGCCCGCGGCAAGCAAGCTGGCGATGTGCCGCGAGGCCCTGGCCTCGGCCGACCGGGACGAGGAAAAGAAGCTCGTGCTCGGCGCTTTGGGCCGGGTTCCGACCGCGGGGGCCCTGGCCCTGGTTGTTCCCTACGTGGGCAATCCGGTGACGCAGAGCGAGGCCGCGGCCGCCGCGGTGGCCATCGCCGAGAAGATCGTCGAGACCCGCCCCGCCGAGGTCGCCGAGGCCATGGAAAAGGTCCTCAAGATTGCCGGCGGCGAGGACCTCAAAAAGCGCGCCAGGCAGCTCTTGGATCGGGCCGCCGCGAAGCGGACCAAGCCCCAACGTTCCGGCAAAGCCGGCAAGTAGTGCCGGCAAATCCGGCAAGTAGCAATGAGTCCAAGCATGCCGACCCTGGCTTCGCCAGTGACGGCATGCCACCATTCGCCAGTGACGGCATGCCACCGAGCGCCAGTGACGGCATGCCACCATTCGCCAGTGACGGCATGCCACCGATCCGTGTAGCCGCGACGCCGGGGAGTTGTTTAGCCGCGACGCCGAAGGCGAGCGGGAGAGACGCCTCGCCGCCCATGACACGCAGTTCGAGGAGCCACCATCCGATGCATCGCCGAGAGTTCCTCAAAGCCGGCTTGGGCGCCGGGGCCGCCGCGGCAGTGCCGACCGCCGCGGCGCTGCCGGCCGCCGTTCCCGCCTCCGCGCTGGGGTTGGAGGGGCGGACCCCGCCCAGCGGGCGGATCGCGATCGCCGCCATCGGCCTCGGTTTCGGCTGGCCGATGTTCCTCCGCGAGGACGTCCGCTTCGCCGCCGTGTGCGACGTCCGCAAGGACCGCCGCGACCAGGCCAAGGCGTTGGTCGATGCCCGCCAGGGCAATGCCGATTGCCGCACCTACCCCGACTTCCGCGACGTGCTGGCCCGCCAGGACGTCGACGCCGTTTACATTGCCACGCCCGACCACTGGCACGCCCTGGTCACGACCGCGGCGGCCCGGGCGGGCAAGGACGTCTATTGCCAGAAGCCGCTCACGCGGACGATCGCCGAGGGCCGGGCGGTCGCCGACGCCGTGCGGCGCCATGGCATCGTCTTCCAGCACGGCACCCAGCAGCGCCACGACCAGCAGATGCTCTTCGGCTGCGAGCTGGTGCGAAACGGCTACATCGGCCGGCTGCGGCACGTGCGGATCGGCAGTCCCTCCGGGGCCACGAGCGGGCCGTGGAAGCCGGAGCCCGTCCCCCTGGGCCTCGACTACGAGACGTGGCTCGGGCCCGCCCCCTGGGCCCCTTACACGCCGCTGCGGATCGCCAGCCATCCCTGGTACCACATCTCCGACTACTCGATGGGCTACATCGCCGGCTGGGGCGTACACCACGCTGACAGCGCGATGCAGGGCTCCGGCCTGGACGCCGACTCCGGACCCGTCCAGATCGACGCCCGCGGCATCTTCCCCACGGAAGGGCTTTTTGACAATCCTTATCGCTGGCAGATGAGGTACACCTTCTCCGGCGGCTTGACCTGGCACTGGACCGACTGCGAGGGGGACGGGTTCGGCTCCCGCGCCGGGCCCGGCTGGCCCCAGAACCGCATGGGGATTACGCTGGAGGGGAGCGAAGGCTGGGTCTATATCTGGCGCGGCCAGGTCTACGCCCACCCCAGGTCGCTCTTGGGCGTCAAGATCGGCCCTAACGCCCCGGTCCAACTGCGGCGGCCCCTCCAGGCCGACTTCATAGATTGCGTCCGCCGCCGGCTGCCGACCTGCGCCCCGGTCGAGGTGGCCCACCGCTCGACCACCCTCTGCTCGATCGGCGCGATCTCGATGCTCTTGCGCCGCAAGCTGACCTGGGACCCGGTCAAGGAGCAATTCCCCGGAGACGAGGAAGCCAACCGGCTTCGATCGCGGGCGATGCGCGAGCCGTGGCACGTCTGAGGGCTGTCCGGAAAGTTCAGTAGGACCGGCGTCCCGCCGGTCCGGGAAATCCGGGTGGCGCCCGCCTCGTGGGGGCCCCCGAGAAAACCCCAGCAGCTCACTGCTGGGAGACGGATCGAAAAGGATCGGCCAGCAAGTCCCGTAGGCACGGCCGAACGATCAAGAGTCCGCGAATTCGCCGCCGCCAGATTCGGCGGATTCGGGAGTGGTTTCGGGAGTCTCGGAAGGTTCGGGGGACGTTTCGGATTGCGCTAAGCGCCCCGGGCCCGAAGCATCGTGCAGCTTGTGTGTAGAAAGGTGGAACAGCCGCCAGCAGCAGACCGCGAACCAACCCGACAGGCAGAGGATCAGCAAGGGGAAGAAGGCACGGGTCCCCAGAATCTCCAGCAGGGCGCAGAACACGGAAAAGCAGACCCCCACGATCAGCATGGTCCGCAAAGTGAACTGCGGAGGCGACCAAAGCCGGTCCTCTCCCGCGGCACCGCGCCGCGCGTAGCCGCCCCCATCGTCGCCATCTTCTTCCCACGGAGAGTTCGCCATGGAGTTCAGCCCGCCGGGCCAGAGCCGTCGGCCGCTCCACCGGCATCTTCCTCAGGGTTCTGGGCGTCGGCCGGTGCTTTCTGCACTTGCTCTCGGACAGAGAGGGACGATAGTGGGACGATCGCAGGGGCCAATACCTTTCTGAGCACCCATTCTCCGCTGCCGACAAAGTAGACGCCGATACCCAACTCAGCGACGCAACCGACGAAGCGAGCTAGGTTGAAGCTGCTGGCGTTGATCAACACGTTGATCGGATCCCCCGGGGAAAACCGCAGGTCCAGGAGAATCTCCAGCCCGTTGTCCACCAGACCGAGCAGCCCGCCGACAGCGAAATAGACCCCAATAGGCGCAAGAGCAAGCGCGCGAGTCTCTCTTCACTAAGAGACTCACCCGGTCGCTCACCCGCTGAATCGAGGCCTGTTGTGGACGCGGGCGATGCGTACGGGTTGTCGCGACTGAGAGAGTCTCCGATCCTTTCTCCGAATTCTGGGTGTTGCGACATCGGTCATTATCTCACCACAAGTGTCTCGGATCGCACGACCTAACACGGATATGCAGCGGGCCCGCAAGAGCACGCGGTGTTGAGACAGCCCTCACCGGCCCGGTTTCACGAGCGGGATCTCCCGTTCTATCTTGCCGCTTGTCGGCAACTCGACCACGCCCTTTTGGCCTGACCAGGTGTCGAGGTGAAGGACGATTCGCTTGGGGGGATTCCGCCGCGGGGGCTCCAGCGCGAGGATCGCCCGGGAGCGGTCGGCCGCGATTCGCAGCTCCAGCGAGAGCGGGCCAAACTCGGTGGGCGACTGGCGGACGCGGATCGCCTTTCCCGGTCGGACCCACGCCGGCGGCAGCCCCTCGAACAAGTGCAGCTCGTCGCCGCGCTCCAGGACGAGGAGGTGGCGGACGAGGCGGATGAACTCCGCGCTGGCCCAGTTGTGGGGCATGTCGCCGCAGACCGCGTCTCCTTCGCCGACGGGCATCTGCTCCTCCCGCCAGCACAAAAGCGGCGAGGCGTGGTTGGCGAAATCGTAGAGCGTTTGCCCCGCCTTCGCGCCCCGGCCGGTCCAGAGCCAGGCGTGGGCGTAGAAGGAGGCGAAGTAGTTCCAGACGCCGTTGGCCACCCAGCCCGTGTCGCGCACGAGCCCCTCGACCTCGACGGCCCGGAGCATCGCCATGTTGC
>Ga0153916_10002775_pt1 | contig 12823 bp, 11 predicted proteins | sample Opewatmetagenome_FD_109642 | JGI IMG/M metagenome (GOLD analysis project Ga0153916, IMG submission 109642) | Freshwater wetland microbial communities from Ohio, USA - Open water 3 Core 3 Depth 4 metaG | ecosystem: Environmental > Aquatic > Freshwater > Wetlands | place: USA: Ohio, Lake Erie...
CCCACCCCGAAGGGCACCCACTTGGACGGGTCCTGGAGTCGATGGGCCTCGGTGTTGCCGCGCGCGTGGGTCTCCTGGAACTCCCGGGGCTCGATCCACATCCGCTCGCCCTCGAGCAGCCCCAGCACGCCGGTCTGGCCGGGCTCCGGACGCTCGTGCTGGCAGTACGTGCACGACGTCTTGTCGTGCGCCTGGTACGTGGGCGGCTCCTCGTAGGTGGTGATGTAGCCCTCGTAGTTGCGCAGCACGACCTTGTGGTCCGAGTAGCTGATCAGGTAGTTGGGCATGACCGGGATCTTGCCGCCGCCGCCGGGCGCGTCGATGACGTAGGTCGGGACCGCGTACCCCGACGTGTGGCCGCGCAGCCCTTCCATGATCTCGAGGCCCTTGCCGACCGGCGTCCGGAAGTGGCCGGAGCCCTCGACCAGGTCGCACTGGTAGAGGTAGTAGGGCCGGATCCGGTTGGCGACCAGCTTGTGGACCAGCGCACGCTGGATGTGGACGCAGTCGTTCACGCCGGCCAGGAGCACGCTCTGGTTCCCGATCGGCAGGCCGGCCCTGGCCAGCTTGTCGACGGCCCGGCTCACCTCGGGGGTGATCTCGTTCGGGTGGTTGAAGTGGAGGTTGATCCAGAGCGGGTGATACTTCTCGAGCACCTCGCACAGCTCGTCGTCGATCCGCTGCGGCAGGAAGACCGGCACGCGCGACCCGATCCGGATGATCTCGATGTGCGGGATCTCGCGCAGTCCGCGCAGGATCGACTCGAACAGCTTCGGGGCGAGCGTCAGGCCGTCGCCGCCCGAGATCAGGACGTCACGGACCTGGGGCGTCCGGCGCAGGTACTCGAGCTGTGCCTCGTGCTCACGCCGGTTGAAGTTCTGCGTGGGGTCGCCCACGATCCGCGACCGCGTGCAGTAGCGGCAGTAGCTCGCGCACTGGGTGGTGACCAGCATCAGGACGCGGTCCGGGTAGCGATGGACGAGCCCCGGCACGGGCGAATGGCGATCCTCGGCGAGCGAGTCCCCCATCATCGCGGTGAAGGCCTGCTGCTCCCGGCCGAGCGGGATGACCTGGCGGCGGAGCGGGTCGCTCGGATCCTTTGGGTCGATCAGGCTGATGAAGTAGGGCGTGATGTCGACGCGGAACTTGTCGGGGGCGGACAGGCCGGCCCGCTCCTCGTCGGTGAGCTCCAGGATCCGACCGATCTCCTCGAGATCGTTGACGCGATGACTCAGCTGCCAGCGCCAGTCGTTCCACTGAGCATCCGGCACGTCCTCCCAGATCGGGGCGCGGCGGCTGACGGCGGGCTTGCCATCCGGCCCGAGCGCGCGGGCCGGATCGGCCAGGTTGACGTACGGCGCCTCGGTCAGGGCGCGAGCTGCATCCTGGTGGGCGACGGCGGTCCTGATCTCCTGGGCATCCACGCGGGCGAGCCTCCGGGGTAGCAGCGCATAAAGTCTATGCAGTCTGCATGCCCGAGCATCATAGCCCGCCGGTGCGACAGGGGTCCAGTAGGTCGAAGGTCATGCCGCGGACGGTCGCCGCAATGAGGCCCCGCGAGCGATCCCTATTCGCCGATCACCGACCAGAGGAAGCCCATCATGATGAAGAAGCCCGTGAACAGGGCGATGAGGCCGATGCCGCCGTACGGCGAATTTGCGCCTTCGTGCGGCACCAGCTGCAGGCCGACACCGAAGACGATCGCCCAGGCGATGAACAGGAAGGTGAACAGGAACTTCGCATTCGGCCCGGTGATCCGGCGCACCCAGCTCGAGCCACCCTCGGCCGTCATCGCCGAACGCTGGATGATGAAGATCATGGTGATGACCAGCGCGGCCGAGATGCCAAACGGAATCGGCTGCTGGAAGGCGATCAGGAAGAGCTGCACGCGCGGATGCTAGCAGAAGAACCCGGCGCGGAAACGCCCAGGGTCGGCGTCGCCGCTACGATGGCGTGGACCTCCCACGCGACTCCGAACCGAGGCGAATCCTGACGTGACCTCCTTCGATCGACTCGGCCGGTTCGTCGTGCGACGGGCCTGGTGGATCGTCGCCGCCTGGTCGATCGTGCTCCTGGTCGCGATCCCGCTCGCCCCCCGGGTGACCGGGCAGCTGAGCGCCGGGGGCTTCATCCTCGACGACCTCGAGTCCGCACGCGCCAAGTCGCTCCTCGAAACGGAGCTCGGCGAGCCACCATCGGCGCTCGTCATCGTCCTGAGCAGCGAGACCCTGTCGGCGGGCACGCCGGCGTTCGAGGCGGCAGCCGCGGACGCGACCCGGGACATCGCGACGGCACCACACGTCGCCCGGGTGGTCTCGCACCTCCTCGCGCCACGCCAGGTCTCGGTCGACCGCCACACGGCCTACGACGTCGTCTTCCTCGACCTGCCGGCCGACGACTCGCCCGACGCGCTCCCGATCCTGCGCGAGCGCCTGCGGCCGGAGGCAGGCCTGACGGTGGAGCTGGCGGGTGGGCCGGCGTTCTACGGCGACGTCCAGACCGTTTCAGAATCGGACCTCCGACGGAGCGAGATCATCTCGCTGCCGCTGGCCGCGCTGACCCTGCTCCTCGTGTTCGGGTCGGTCGTGGCGGCGGGCGTGCCGCTCGTGGTCGGCGGTGCTGCGGTGGTGGTGGCCCTGGCCGCGATCTACGTCGTCGCGTCGCTGACGCCGATGAGCATCTTCGTGCTCAACCTCGCCACCCTGCTCGGGCTCGGGCTCGGCGTGGACTATTCGCTGCTGATGACCAGCCGTTTCCGGGAGGAGCTGGCGCTGCGGCCGGATCGCCCGGATCGGGTCCAGGAGGCGGTTCGAGCGACGGTCTCGACCGCCGGACGGGCGGTCTTCTTCAGCGGCCTCACGGTCCTGCTCGGGCTGCTCGGGCTGGTCCTGTTCGAGTTCATGATCCTGCGCTCCGTCGGCATCGCCGGCGCGATCGTGGTCGGCCTCGCGGTTGGGTCTGCCCTGACCCTGCTGCCGGCGATCCTGACGATCCTTGGTCCGCGGATCGATCGGCTGGCGATCCGTCCGGTCTCCCCGCGACCCGGCTCGGACGGACCGTGGGCCCGGCTCGCCCGGCGGGTCATGCGCCACCCGGTCGCCGTCCTGGTCCCGACCCTGGGCTGCATCCTGCTGCTTGGCTGGCCGTTCCTGCACGTCCGGTTCAACGCGCCAGACTCGTCGATCCTGCCCGCCTCGGTACCGTCGAGGGCTGCCTTCGACCGACTCCAGCGCGAGTTCGGCGAAGGCGAATTCGCGCCGATCGTGCTGGCCATCAGGACACAGGGCCCGGCCACCTCGCCGGCCAACCTGGCGGCCCTCTTCGACTATTCACGGCGTCTCCAGTCGGACCCCAGGGTCACCCGCGTGGACAGCCTCGTGGACGTGGATCCGCGGCTGACGATCGATCAGTACACGCTCCTGTACGGGGACCCGAACGGTCCGCGCGACCGCTACATCCAGACGGCGCTGGCGGCCACCACGCGTAACGACCTCACCGCCTTCACGCTCTACACACCATTCGGGTCGAACCGCGACGAGGGCAAGGATCTCGTCGCCGCCATGCGCGACCCGACCGGACCGCTCGCCGCGCCCGCCGGGATGCACGTCCTCGTCGGCGGCGGCGCTGCCGACGTCGCCGACGTGGTGGCACGCGTCCGCGACGACTTCCCCAGGACCGGCCTGTTCATCGCGGTCTCCACCTACCTGGTCCTCTTCGTGCTGCTCCGATCGGTGATCCTGCCGGCCAAGGCGCTGATCATGAACACGCTGTCGATCGTGGCCAGCTTCGGAGCGCTCGTTTGGATCTTCCAGGACGGCAACCTGTCGGCGCTGCTCGGGTTCCAGCCCCTCGGGTTCGTCGAGACGACCCAGCCGGTGATCCTGTTCTGCGTCCTGTTCGGGCTGTCGATGGACTACGAGGTGTTCATCCTGTCGCGCACCAAGGAGGTCTGGGATCGAACGGGCGACAACCGCGAAGCCGTGGCGCGCGGCCTCGAGCGGAGCGGCCGGATCGTGACCTCCGCCGCGCTCGTGGTCGTCGTCGTCGCCGGCTCGTTCGCCTTCGCCGACATCGTCCTGATCAAGGCGCTCGGGGTCGGGATGGCGATCGCCATTGCCCTCGACGCAACGGTCGTGCGCGCGCTCCTGGTGCCGGCCACGATGCGCCTGCTTGGTCGCTGGAACTGGTGGATGCCGGCCGTGCTCGAGCGCTTCGTCGCGGCCAGGCTGCCGGCCTCGGAGGCCGAGGTCGAGGCGGCGATCCAATGAAGCTGCAGGGCAGCTCGCGCCTCGCGGCGCTCCTCGGCGCGGCCGTCCTGGCGGCCGCCTGCACCTCCGGCGGTGGCCCGATCCTGGCCAACCCGGCCGGGCCGCGCCCGTCGATCGCGCCCCCTTCGGCTCGCCCCAGCCGCCCACCCGACCCGGTTCCGATCGATCTGCCGCGCGACGATGGCCCGCACGATCGGCTCACCGAGTGGTGGTACTACACCGGCCACCTGCGTGCCGCCAGCGGCGCCCGCTTCGGGTTCGAGTACGTCATCTTCCGGGCGGAACGCGGCGCCTTCCCGACGTCATGGGTCTCGCACCTCGCGGTCACCGACGAGGCCGGTGGCCGCTTCCTGTACAGCCAGCGCCTCGTGACCGGGCCGCTGGCCGACCGCTCCCCACGCGCCCCCGACGGCACCCCGTCCGGCTTCGATCTCGTCCTGGGGCCGGATCCCGCGACTCCGACGACCACCGACCCGACGACCGCCGCCGAATCTCCCGCGTGGTCGATGGCGGGAGGCGGCGGCACCGACCGCCTGGAGGCGACGCTGACACCGGACGAGGCAGCGATGGCGGGATCCCACGGCGGACTCGGGCTGGATCTCCAGCTGGGCGCGACGAAGCCGCCGGCACTCCATGGCAGTGGCGGCTGGATCGATTTCGGGGCGGCCGGCGGCTCGTACTACTACTCGCGAACGGCGATGACGGCAGCCGGCACCCTGACCGTGGACGGAACGGCACTGGCCGTCACCGGGTCCGCGTGGTTCGATCACCAGTGGGGCGATTTCATCTCGGTCGGCGGGGGCGGCTGGGACTGGTTCGCGGTCGATCTCGACGACGGCACCGACCTCACGCTCTCGCTCGTGCGCGACGCCGACGGCAGCTATCCGCTGATCTACGGAACGATCGTGGCCGCCGACGGGAGCGTCGGCCACCTCGACCGGCGCGCGTTCACGGTCCGGGTCACGAATCACTGGACGAGCCCCACGACCGGAGCCACCTATCCGGCGGCCTGGACGGTCGCCATCCCGCAACTGGATCTCGAGATCGCCCTGACGCCGACCGTCGCCGGCCAGGAACTCGACACGCGGACCACGACCGGCGTCGTCTATTGGGAAGGCTCTCAACGCGTCGAGGCTCGGCGGGCCGGTGTCAGGCTCGGCGGCGCGGCCTACGTCGAACTCACCGGCTACGCGCCGTCGACGATTGCAGCCCCCTGAGCCGGTTCGAGCGATACTCCGCCCGTGCGACTGGAGCTCACTCGACGCGGCGACTATGCGGTCCGGGCGATGCTGGCCCTCGCCAGCGAACCCTCGGACGGCTGGCTCAGCGTCCCCGCGGTGAGTTCGGCCATGTCGATCCCGGAGCGCTTCCTTCCGCGGGTGATGGCCGACCTCGTCAAGGCGGGCCTGGTCGTCGGCCACCGTGGCCGGACCGGCGGCTATCGACTCGCCCGGCCCGCCTCGGCCATCAGCCTGCTCGACATCATCGGCGCCGCCGAGCCCGACCATGACGACCGCACCTGCATCCTGCGGGGCGGTCCGTGCGGGCTGGACGGACGATGTGCCGTCCACGACGCGTTCACCGGAGCCCGGAGCGCGATGCTCCAGCGCCTGGGTGCCACCCCGTTGAGCGAGGTCGTTCGGAGCGGCCTCCGCTGATCGCCGCGGGCCAAGGGTCCCGCCACTCCGGGTCGTTTGGCTCCTGCCCGCCTAGCGCCTCGACCCGATGATTCACGTACCATGTCAGTACGTTATTCCCGACCCGCTCTCGAGGAGCCCCATGCGCCAGCTCGACCCGGCCGTCCCTGAAGGCGCATGCTGTGCCGCGTGCGCCACGCAACGGCATGACGGGCCGCCGCCCTCGACGGCACGGGCTCCGCTGCCGCAGGTGCCGGCGGCCTCGCGACCGACCATCAGCCGGCGCGACGATCGTGCGATCGCCTCGGCCGGGGTGCTGATCGCTGCCGTGCTGCTCGGGCTTGCCGCCGTATCCGCCGTTCGAGCCGCGCTTGGCGGGGCGCTCTGGCTGCCGTTGCACATGGCCCTGGCCGGAGCGGCCGGCACGGCCATTGCCGCCGTCCTCCCCTTCTTCACAACGGCTCTCGGGAAAGTCGCACCCGCCTCTCCCGTGCTGCGCGCCGGCGCCGTCGGATTGATCGCCGGTGGCTCGCTCGTGGCCGGCGTCGGCATGACGGGCGCCCAGCCCGGTCTCGCCGCGATCGGCGGGGCCATCTACATCGGAGGGCTCGTGGCGACCGCCGGCGCGGCGTTCCTGCCACTCCGCTCGGCGCTCGGGTTCAGGCCGAAGCTCGTCCACATCGCCTATGCCGTGGCGATCGGCGAGGTCGGCATCGGCGTCGCGCTGGCGACCGCGATGCTCGCCGGCTGGTCGCCGGTGACCGGCGCCTGGGGCGTCCTCAAACCAGCCCATGCCTGGCTCAACGTCTTCGGGTTCGTGACGGTCGTCGTGGCGGCATCGCTCACCCACCTGGCGCCGACGGTTGCCGGTGGCCGGATCCGGCCGCGACGCAGTGCGTCGGTCGCGCTGGTCACGCTGCTGCTCGGCGCACCGCTCGTGGCGCTCGGGTTCACCACGGGCTGGGATCCAGTGGCGCGCGTGGGCGCCGTGGTCGAGCTCGTGGGCGGCGCGGCCCTCGTCGTCCATGGGGCGGCCGTCCAGCGCGATCGAGGCCGGTGGACATCCGACCCTGGCTGGCATCGGTTCGCCGGCCTCAGCCTGGTCACCGCGCCCGCATGGCTCCTCGTCGCGCTCGCGGTCGCCGCGGGCCGGGTCCTGTGGCTCGGGCCGGTACCCACGGCATGGGACATCGGGCTGCTCGCCGTGCCGCTGGTGGCCGGCTGGATCGGCCAGGTGCTGGTGGGCTCGTGGACGCACCTGGTTCCGGCGATCGGACCGGGCGATCAGGCACAGCACGCCGTCCAGCGTCGCTGGCTGGGACGTGCCGCCACATCACGGTGGCTGCTCTGGAACGCCGGCGTGGCGCTCGGCACGGTCGGTCTGGCTGCCGGCGCGGATGTCCTGGGCGTCGCGGGTGGCGTCGCGCTCGGCGTCGCGCTGTTGACCGCGCTCGGGCTTCTCGTCGCGTCGATCGTCGCCGGCCGGGCGCGTCGATCGACCGCTGCCGGCTGATCTAGCCGCTCGCGCGCTCAGGCGGTGGCTGGCGCAGCCAGACGATGAAGGCGACGATGAACCGCAGGATCAGCGACAGTCCATAGGACGTGCACCAGACGCAGACGGCGTGGATGACGAAGACCTGCAGGTAGAGGAAGTAGATCTCGAAGATCACACCGGCGAGCGACAGGCCGTAATGGGCAAGCAGCAGCCCGTAGAGGTCGGTCTTCAACCAGGCAACGGCACAGGTCAAGAGGATCAGCGACAGACCGACGCCGAAGACGGCGACCGGCACGCCGCCGATCCGGCTGTACTGGCTGAGCGCGACCTCCTCGCAGCCCTTGATCGGCCCGCAGACCGGCGTGCCGCCGCCCAGCTCGACGGTCGACAGGTAGGCCGCGATCGCGAGCCCGCAGATGTCGAGGAACGCCAGGATGATTCCAGGGTGGACGCCGAACAGGCGTCGCGCGGGCGAGCGCTGGGTCAGGATGCTCACGAAGGAGAGGGTATCGCAGCTGCCGCTTCGATCATCGCGCCGAGCTCGGAGGCGCTCTTCAGGCCGACGATGACCTGCCCGTTGAGGTGCATCGTGGGCGTGGCGTTGATGCCCGCCTTGACGGCCGCGTCAGTCTCGGCGCGCACCGCCGCCTGCTGCTGACCCGTCGCACGGCAGGCATCCCAGGCGGTCACGTCCACGCCGGCCTTGGTGGCGATGGCCCGAAGCCGCTCGTCGCGATAGGCGCCCTCGTTCTCACCGGCCTGGTTGGCGAACAGCCAGTTGTGGAATTGCCAGTACAGACCCTGTTCGGCGGCGCAGCGTGCTCCTGCCGCCGCCTCGACCGACTCGTCGTAGGTCGACGATGAGCGGGCGCCCTGAAACGCGGCGTCATGATCGACGATGCGCAGGGTCCCATTCTCGACATAGGTGCGGATGAGGGATGGCTCGACAAGCTCGGCGAACTGGCCGCAGACCGGGCACTGATAGTCGGACCAGACATCGAGCGTCACCGGCGCATCGGGCTTGCCCAGCGTTCGGCCGTCGGCAAGATCGACGGGGACCTGGACGATCGACGGCTGAAGGTCGGACGTATCGATCGATTTGGGGGCGGGCGTGCCCGTCGTGAGCAGCACGACGGCGATGATCGCGACACCGATGACGCCGAACCCTGCGGTCACCCAGATCATCGGCGAGATGCCGCCACGACGGGGGTCAGCGGGGCGGCGAGCGTTGCCATTCCCCCGCGCAGCCCGATCCGCGACCCGTCGTTCGCGCCGACTCTGGGGTGCGGGAGCGTCCGTCTTGCTGGTCAAGCGGAGTTCTCCTCGGTCGTTCTGAGGGCTGCCGTTGGCGGCAGCAACGCGCGTGGACGCGCACACCAAGGATCGGCACGGTCGCGCAAGCCTCGGCAGTGCCGACCGGCCCGAATGCGCCGGGCCCTTTGGACCGGCGCAGGACGTTCGCCTGTTGTTGAGACTCTGTCTCAATCATGGTACGCTCGCGCCTATGGGAAACCCGACGCCGATCGTCACGGCACTCGACCGGGCCGGCTATCGCCTGACCGAACCGCGAAGGGCGCTGGCCGGCCTGATCGCCGACCAGCACGGCCATTTCACCGCCGCGGAGCTGGTCGTCGCCGCACGAGGACGTCGCCTGGACGTCGGCCGGGCGACGGTCTTCCGGACGCTCGAGGTCCTCGAGGCGCTCGGCACCATCGAACGGCTCGACCTGCCGAATGGGGGGCACGCCTACGTCGGTTGCGAGCCGGCGCACCACCACCACGTCGTCTGCTCGCGCTGCGGACGGACGAGCGAGATCCGGGATACAGACCTGCAGCGGGTCGTCCGGCGCGTTGCCCGGCAGACCGGCTACCGGGTCGACGACCATCGACTCGAGCTCTTCGGCCTGTGCCCGGCCTGCCTTGCCGCACAAGCCGGTCCGACGATCGCAACCGCCTGACCGACCAACCTCCGAAGGAAGTCATGACCACCGACCGGATCCAGAGCGACGTGACACGACGAGCGAGACTCGGTCACGATGGCGATCGACCCGCGAACAACGCCGTCCGCACTCCGTGGAAATCGGGATCCGTTGCCCTGGCATTGATCGCCGCTGTCGCCCTGACGGCCTGCGGAGGAAGCGGCTCGACCGGGGGCGGACCTGCCGATGCTTCGCCGGATACGCTGACCGTCGTCGCGACGACCACGGTCTTCGCCGACATCGCCAGGAACGTTGGCGGCGACTTCGTGAACGTCACCAGCCTCGTGCCGAAAGGCGGCGACGTCCACACGTTCGAGCCCAAGCCTTCGGACATCCAGACGGTGTCGAGGGCGAAGCTCCTGATCATGAACGGTCTCGGTCTCGACGACTGGCTGGTGAAGACCATCGCCAATGCGTCGGCGGACGGGACGCCACTGGTCGAGCTCGGGGTCGATGAGCCCGGGGTCGAGCTCCTGCCCGGCGAGGACGCGGGCACCCAGAACCCGCATCTGTGGATGAATGTCAAGTACGGTGAGCTGTACGTCGACCGCATCGCGGAGTCACTCAAGGCCCTCGATCCGGCGCACGCCACCCAGTTCGACAGCCAGGCTGCGGCCTACAAGGCGCGCCTCGATGCGCTCGATGCCGGCGTCCGCTCGCGAATCGCTACCATCCCAGAGGCGAACCGCAGGCTCGTCACCTTCCACGATGCGTTTCCCTACTACGCCCGTGCCTACGGCATCACGATCGTCGGGGTGGCCGTTCAGGCGCCTGGCCAGGACCCCAGCGCGGGATACACGGCTCAGCTCATCACGGCAATCCGCGAGGCAGGCGTGAAGGCCATCTTCAGCGAAGCCCAGTTCCCAACGAAGCTCGTCGATCAGCTTGGCGCCGAAACCGGTGCCACGGTGGTCTCGAACCTGTACGACGACACGCTCGGCGACGAGCCCGTGACGAGCTACGAGGCAGTCATCAACTGGGACACGGACCAGCTCGTCACTGCGCTCAAATGATCCAGAAGACCGCTCCGACCGCGTTTCAGGAGCCCGCCGGCCCCGACACACCGGCCGCGCAGCCGGTGATCGCGCTGCGCGATGTGACCGCGGGCTATGGCGATCGGGCGGCCCTTGAAGACGTCAGCCTGGACATCGCCCGTGGATCGCTCCTCGCGGTCTTCGGACCGAACGGCGGTGGCAAGACGACGCTGCTGAAGCTGATCGCCGGAATCCTGCGGCCGTGGACCGGCAGGGTAGAGACCTTCGGCCTGCGGGCCGGCGACGCCGCGCGACGGATCGCCTACGTACCGCAGGCCGAGCTCGTGGACTGGTCGTTCCCGATCACCGTCTGGAACGTCGCCATGATGGGACGGTTCGCCAGGCTCGGGCCATTCCGGCAGCCCTCGAAGACCGACCGAGCTGCGGTCATCGCGGCGCTCGAGCGGGTCGGGATGATCGACGAGTCACGAACCCAGATCGGTCGATTGTCCGGCGGCCAGCGACGCCGGGCGTTCCTCGCCCGGGCCATCGCCGCCGAACCCGACCTCTACCTGCTCGATGAGCCGGTCACCGGGGTCGACGTGCCGACCGAGGAGGACCTGATGGCGCTCCTGGCGATCGAAGCCGAGAGTGGCCGCACGATCGTCGCGACGACCCACGACCTGGCCGCCGTCAGCCGCCACTTCGCCCAGGTCGTCGCCGTCAATCGACGGATCGTCGCGAGCGGCGACGCGAGCCTCGTGCGTGATCCGGACATCCTTGCGCGGACCTACGGCGGCCATCTGCTCGTGCTCGGCGAGCGGGCCGTGCTGCTGGACGACGCCCACCACCACGACTCGCCGAGCGGATCTGAGCGCCACTTCCACGAGCAAGGGAAACCCTGATGCCCGTTCTCGGCGCCGTCCTCGATCCCCTCGCCTTTCCGTTCTTCGTGCGCGCCCTGGCCGCGTCGGCCCTCGTGGGCCTCGTCTGTGCGGTGGTCGGCAGCTACATGGTCCTGCGCGGCCTGGCGTTCATGGGCGACGCCTTGAGCCACTCGGCGTTTCCGGGCGTGGTAGCCGCGTATCTCGTCAAGGGCCCGTTCTACCTCGGGGCGGCCATCGCGGCGGTCGCGACGGCCCTCGCGATCGGCTGGGTCACGAGGCGCGGCCAGCTGCGCGGCGACACCGCAATCGGGGTGTTGTTCGCCGGCATGTTCGCGGCGGGCGTCTTCCTGTTCAGCCTCATCCCGAACTACGTCGGTGACCTGTTCGGATTCCTGTTCGGCCAGATCCTGGGCATCGGCATCGGCGACCTGATCGCGCTGAGCGCGCTGAGCGTGATCGTGCTGGGCGTGGTGGCCGTGCTCTGGAAGGAGTTCCTCTACTCCACGTTCGACCCACTCGGCGCCGAGGCCGCTGGCCTGCCGGTCGTCCGTCTCGACTACCTGTTCCTCGCGCTCATTGCGCTCACCATCGTCATCAGCCTCCAGGCCGTGGGGATCATCCTTGTCGTGGCCATGCTCGTGACTCCGGCGGCGACGGCACAACTCGTGTCGCAGAGCTTCGGCCGGCTGGTCTCGATTGCCATCGCGATCGGCGTGATCTGCCCGGTGATCGGCCTGTATGCGAGTTACTGGCTCAACTCGGCAACCGGTGCGACGATCGTGCTCGTCGAGACCGCGGTGTTCGTTATCGCACTCATCGTCGCCCGCCGGCCAGCGGCCTCCAGCCCGGGGTCGAGTCAGCCACCCGCGGCCTGAAGCTCATCGAGCGTGGGCATCCCCTCGCGGGCACCGGCACGGGTGACCGCGAGCGAGGCCGCCCAGACCGCCCGCGAGGCCGCCTCGGCCAGCGGGAGGCCCGCCGCCAGGCCGGCGGCGAGCGCGCCGTTGAGCGCGTCGCCGGCACCGGTCGAATCCACCACCTGGACCGTCGCAGCCGGCAGGCTGGTCGAACCCTTGCGCTCCACGAGCGTCGCCCCATCACCGCCGAGACTGACCAGGACCGCGCGAAGGGAGAGGCGCTCGCCGAGCGCCTCAGCGGCGTCATCGGGCGACCCGCCGTCGCCGGCGAGGACCGCAAGCTCGCCGCGGTTCGGCGTGACGATGTCGGCCAGCGCGATCGTCGCCGGATCCAGGCCCCCGGCCGGGGCGGGATTGAGGATCGTCGTCGCTCCGGCCTCGCGTCCGATCCGCAGGGCCTCGTGGGTGGCGGCAGTCGGAATCTCGTGGCCGACCAGCACCACGTCGCCGGACCTCGGCTGGAGGGTCGCGAGCGCCTCGCGAACGTGCTCGGGCCGCAGGGCGGCGTTGGCGCCGCCGGCGACGGCGATGCTGTTCTCGCCCCGCGCATCAACGAGGATCAGGGCCACGCCGGTCGCCTCGCCCGCGATGCGCGCGAGCCCTCGCAGGTCGATCCCCTCCGCGGCAAGGGCGGTCCTGGCTTCCTCGCCGAACGAGTCATCCCCGA
>Ga0153916_10002776_pt1 | contig 12823 bp, 11 predicted proteins | sample Opewatmetagenome_FD_109642 | JGI IMG/M metagenome (GOLD analysis project Ga0153916, IMG submission 109642) | Freshwater wetland microbial communities from Ohio, USA - Open water 3 Core 3 Depth 4 metaG | ecosystem: Environmental > Aquatic > Freshwater > Wetlands | place: USA: Ohio, Lake Erie...
ACCCTCAGCGGGCACATTGACCCACGAATCATCTCATACCTGGCATTCTCCCCCGATGGCTCACGGCTGGCCTCCGGCGCACAGGGCTGGGACGCCCCAAACGACAGCCTCATCCTGTGGGATGCCAGTACCGGCCGCGAGCTGCAACGCTTCGACGGCTTCCTGGGAGCCGTCTCGCCCGACTGGCATCTGGTAGCGCTCACCCAACGCGAGCAGGACCAGGCTGTCACCCTGATCTTGTCCGACCTGGTCAGCGGCGAGGTGCTACACACCCTCGAGGCCACCAGCGATATTTACGATGTGTCCTTCTCGCCTCAAGGCCAGCAAGTAGCCGCTAAAATGTATCACGTCTTTCAAGACCTATTTTCCTTCTGGTCAGTAGAAAGTGGCCGGCTCGATCGTACTTTGTATGATTGGCTTGAGTTTTCGTATTCCCCCGACGGCCGCTTTATCGCCGCCGTATTGGATACCGGCTCTGGCTCTGAAAAGGGGGAGCTAAATATCTTCGATGCGGCTACCTTCAAGTGGATCAAGACCCTGGCGAAAGACGCCGACAGCCTGTGGTACGCCTACCCGGCTTTCTCGCCCGATGGGCAGATATTAGTGGCGTCCACTGGTGATAGTATAACTTTATGGGATACGCAAGCCTGGAAAGAGCTTGCTTCGCTGGCGGTTGCTGGCCCGACCGGCTTTGCTTTCTCTCCCGACGGGCGCATTTTGGTCACTCACACCCTCAAGGGCCATGTGCAGTTATGGGGCGTGGTGGGAGGGCAGTAGGGACAAAGCGCAGGCAAGGCGATTGATTATTTCTCGCCGGGTATCCCCTCTTCGCCAGTGATCACCTTTTGGATATACCTCACCGATCCCGGGGTAATGCCTGCCCGTTGAGCCAGATCATGAGCCAGGACCTGGCAGGGGATGATCTCCACCAGGGGCAACAGGTAAGCCGGCAATTGCGGTAGCTGGATTTGTAAAGCCCCGCTTAACTCGCTGCTTCCGGCCCAAGTGATGCTTGCCCCTCTCCTGGTCAGTTCGGCTGCCAAAACCCTGGTCAGGCGGGCTGGCTCGCCAGCCCCTTCGAAGATCATCGCCCGGAAACGCTTATCCACCACTTCGATAGGCCCCTGCCGAAATAAGCCGGTTGCCATGGGAGTAACCGGGTGCCGGCTCGTCTCCTCGATCACCAGGGCGCCTCCGTGCGTGCTGGCGATGGAAGGGCCGCGACCCAGCAAGTAAATCGGGCGGGCGTCCGCGAACAGATCGCATAGTTCCTGGCGTTTATTGATCGATTCCCTAATCGTAGCTTCGACGACCTGCGGCACATCCTCAAGCACAGCGAAAAGCGCCTCAAGCTGGCCTTCCAGGTAGCTGGCTAAGACCAGCTCGCTCACCAGCATCCCGCCAAAATCCGAGATAACCACCAGGTCGTCCCAGCGCGAGTAGGTAGGCAGGCATACATCCGCCAGGCGGGCGACCGCGCTCGCCGGTTCGTTGGTCACGGCAACGCTCGGCACGCCGACTTGCCTGGCAAGCTCTGCTGCCCGGATGAGCTCCGCGGTCTCTCCAGAGCGGGTGTTCAATACAAGCAAGCTGCCCGCCATGCCCGGGTACAAATTGTAGACCAGCTCCGTTGCATCGATATACTCTGCTGCCCTGCCCCGGCTCATCAGATAATAAACCGCCGGGATGGTGGCATTCAACCCGGACCCTACACCGGTGAAGAGTATCCGCGTGCACCCGCGTGCCAGCTCAGCTGCCTTTTTCAGAGGGAGCCGGTCAGCATTCTTGTGCACTTCGATGACGATACGCAGGTTTTCGGGTTGAGACAGAATGTCATCCCAGAAGGACATAGATGATGCTCCTTGATGAAATTATTAGAGAGGCCACTTGGGAGCATGCTCTGGAAATAAGGCCATGGAGGCTGCACCCAGCATGGCGATATCTTTTCCCAGCACGCTTTGTTTGATCTCGCGCACGCGGCGAGTAAAGTAAGGCTCGCCGCAGCGACGCATCTCCCTCTCGATGGGGTCCAATAGCCAGTGCCCGGCCTGGGCAACTCCCCCACCCACAATCACCACCTCCGGCCCAAAGATCTCCACCCAGCTCGCCAATCCCCTGCCCAACCATTGGCCTATCTCTTGCCAGAGCTCTTGGGATGGCTCATCCCCGGCCTCGGCAGCCAGGTAAAGGTCTTTTGGGGAAAGGCTGCCTTTTTCGGCCAGCATTTTCGCCAGGAGCGACGGGCGTTGGGCGCGCGCCAGGTCTTCCATGCGGCGCGAGATCGGCCCGGCCGAGGCCAAGCTCTCCAGGCAGCCCCGGCATCCCGCCACACACACCGGCCCGTTGGGGTCCAAGATGATGTGACCAGGGTTGCCAACCGTGCCACCGTGGAAACGCAAAACCTGCCCCCTGATCATGACTGCCATCCCCACCCCGGTGCCCACGGTCATAACCATCAAGCGCTCCTCGCCTCGACCGCCGCCAAAGTGATACTCGCCCAAGACGCCGCAGTTCATATCATTATCCAAAACCGCGGGCAGGTCGTATCTTTCAATTAACATATGCCGGAGCGGGTAATGGTCGAGTGCATGCAAGTTAATATAGTCGGGTGTATCCCCTGAGGGCTCCATATACCCGCACACGCTGACCCCCATGCCCGCCAGGGTGAGCCCTTGCTCACTCGCCTTGAACACCAGGTCATCGAGACGGGCTGTAATCCCGGCAATAATCGTCTCCCCATCCAGATGATGGGGGGTCGGCACATCGCCTCGATCCAACAGCGCACCTGACTGGGTGACAATACCCAGCTTGGTCGAGGATCCCCCTATATCGATCCCGATTGCCGCAGTTTGCTCCAGCATTATTCTACGGTTGTTATGTAGGTGGAAATGATCAGCTTCCCCGGCTCCAGCCCGCCCCTTTTTGCCAAGATATAGCCCAGCAATTGGGGTGGTGTAATATCCACCAGCGGGCTGTAGAATTCATCCAGAGCTCCCGTCCGGTAAATCCAGCATTGTTTGGATGGTTTCAACGGTATATCATGGTTTGTAAAGACGCATACCGGCACGCCGATCTTGAGCATATCCTCCGCCAGACCGACCAGGTTGCGGGTTGTTTTCCCGCGCGGGGCAAAGATAACCACGCGGTGGTCTGGAGTGATCATCTCGCGCAGCCCATGGCGGAAGGTGGCCGCCGGCATGCCCTCTGCCACTACTTTGGGCACCTCCCGGAACAGGACAGAGCTGAACATTGCTGATGCCCGCCCGGGACCGCGGCCGACAAACACGGTATAAGGTGAATTTTCCAGCAGGTCTGCCCCCGGTCGTAACTCTTCCTCCCAGTTTTCAAAAACGACATTCAGGGAAGCGCTAGCTTTTAGAATTTGTTCGCCAGCTTGATACACGTCCCTTCCGAGCAATGCCTCTGCCAGAAGATTCATAACTGCGAGAGTGGCGCTATTCGTCTTACTGCCACAGGCTTTCTGCGGACCTGCGTAGATTGGCAGTCCCACCGTGCTGCCCATTGCCAGGGTCGAAGTGGTGTTGTTGTAGATGCCGACGATGGGAATACGCCCCTTGATCTCCTCCAGGAGGTGGACGATTTCAGCCGATTCCCCAGACTGGGAGACAACCACCAAAACGGCCCCTTTTGGTAGCCCCTCCAGGTGGTAATACAGCAGCTCGGATACATCGTAAAGGTAATTTGGCTTTCCTCCCTGGCCGAGCAAGCAGGCAGCCGGTATGCAGCCATATTCAGACGTCGCCATCCCGGTCATGAACACCGCTGGCGATGAATTGATTAAACGCACGGCTTCTTTCAATGCCGGGTTTCTTTGCCCCACGTATGCGTGGTAGACGCGTTCGAGCGCAGCGGGCTCTTCCGTGATCTCGTTGAACAAATGGTTATCGCTCATTTACTTCCTTATCGTTTGTCATTTCGATAGAGAAGTTGACCAGGTCTCCTCGAAAGACGCTTTTGGTGGATTCGACGGGCTTGCCCAGAGCGTCATAGGCTAATCGCTGAAATAGAAACGCCAATGAGCCGACAGGTATCTCGAAAATTCGGGCTTCATTGGGACGGATCAGGACCGGCTCTATAATATCTTCAGCTCTGACCACACCATGATGGTAGTGTTCTGCTAGAATTTCGTAGAGCGGGATTTGATCCGTAAACACCGCCAGGAAATCAGGGAACAGCGGCGAGGGCAGGTAAGTTGTTTCAACTGCAAACGGCTTACCATCTATCAACCTTACCCTCACCAGCTTGATGACCGAATCCTCTTGCGCAATTTTCAAGCGTTTTGCCAACCGTGGGCTGGCAGCCTGTTCAGCTATGGATAGCGTGTGCCGTGCCGGGGTCATGCCTTGTTGCAAAGTCAGGTTAGTCAGGCTGAAAAGCTTGGTCAAAGGCAATACGATTTTATGTTGCTCCGCAATAAATGACCCCCGCCCCTGGATGCGGTGAATTAACCCCTGCCTGCGCAGATCATCCAGGGCTCGCTTGACAGTGATGGGACTGATCTTGAGTTTCTCGCTCAGCTCATTTTCTGACGGTAGCCGGTCGCCGGGACACAGGCTCCCATCGTGTAAGCCGTTTGTGATCCACTCTTCCAAGGCCTCCTTGACTTGCATGTAAAGAGGCCGGAGAGAGCCGTGGTCAACGGAGATTTCTTCTTCCCAAGAGGTAGATGAATCCATGGAGATTCAAAATCTTGATATTGCGCTGAGGGCACTCTTATGATAAAATACCTACAGTGTTATTAATCTTAGTATATTAAGTATGCTGAATTGTAACACATTCACTCCCGAGCGTCAATCACTCGATTGACAAGTCCCACCCTATTCTCTCGTGAGGAGGATCCATGAAACGCACCTTCAATATTTTCGGATTGTTGGTTGTTATCGCCATGCTTGCCAGCGCATGTGGAGGCCCAACCCAGCCCCCGGCTGCGCAGACCCAGGCGCCGGCAGCAACCGAGGCTCCTGCTAAGACGGAAGCACCGGCAGCGACAGAAGCTCCTATTGCTACAGAAGCACCTCCGGAACCGTTTACTCTGACGGTCTGGTATTGGGGTGAGCAGGAAGCCCCAGGGATGAAAGATTTTATGGAAAATGCCGTCCAGATCTACATGCAGGAACACCCGCACATCACCGTCAATGCTGTGCTACAAGAATCAGATTCCCTCTATCCTGCATTCCGCGCGGCAGCGGAGGCCAAAGAAGGGCCAGACATCCAGTTCTTCTGGGGCGGCGTCTTCACCCTCGAGGATGCCTGGTTGGGCAATTTAGCCCCCATAAGCGACTACTGGAGCGCCGAAGAGCTGGCAAACATCCCCGCCGGTCAGCGCGCCGAAACCTTCTGGGATGGCAAACAATGGGGTGTGCCTTTCTATCAAATCGGGACTTTCTGGGCCTATAACAAGAAAATGTTTGCCCAGGCGGGATTGGATCCCGAAAAACCGCCGGAGACCTGGGATGAGTGGCTGAACGCCTGCGACTCCTTGCGAGCAGCGGGCATCACCCCCATCGGGACCGGCTTCAAAGATGGCTGGCTGGGCGGCTGGATGGTCAGCTACCTTGGGCAGCAAAACTTCAATAGCATCGATGATTTGATGGCTGCCGTGCGTGGCGAGAAAAGCCTGACTGAGCCGATGTATGCTGAATGGTGGGCGCGCTGGAAGGACCTGGTCGACCGCAAATGTTTCAATGAAGACATCATGTCCCTCGATCTCTACCAGGGGCAGGCTCTCTTCGAGCAGGAAATGGCTGCCATGACCAACCACGTTCAGCCTTACATTGCCGTTCTGGAACGCAAGATGGGCAAAGATGTGGTCGGAATTATGCGCACCCCCGTCTATGGTTCCGGGAAATATAAAAACGCCATCGGCATTCCCGTCCAAACCCTGGCAGTCACATCCTTCTCTCCCCATAAGGCAGAAGCTGCAGAATTCTTGCGCTTCCTGCACCGCGAAGACATCATGCAGTTGATGTATGCGAAAGCCGGAGCCGTGACCCCTGATTCGCGCTTCAAGCCCGAGTGGTTCAATACCAATTCGGATACTGCCATCAACAAGTGGACCAGTGAATACCCGCTCTTCTGGTACCAGTATTACTACCCGCCCATTTGGGAATCCGAGGGAGCCATCGCCCTGGGGCAGTTGCTGGTAGCCGGTGAGCTCACTCCCGAAGATGCTGCCGCCAAGTGGCAGGAGATCGCCGACAAGAATCGTCGCGAGAACCCACAGCAGCTCGAATACTACACCAAGTGGGTCTTGCCGCCCGAAATGTTCGGCGAATAGACGATCTTGCTGGTCAGTGGGGCTGTCCGATAAAAAAAATTGAAGCTGTTCGGACAGCCCCCATCTTTTATAATTAACTGCCGTCACTGATGTGATAGTTATCCCTATGATGCTTCTTTGAAGCGAGTTCAACATCGTGAATCGCTCATCCCAGTCGAAGCTCACGCCTTATCTCTATCTTTCCCCTGCGATTCTCCTGATCATCCTGGTCTTTGTCTATCCTGTCATCGACCTGTTCCGGCGCAGTCTCACCCGGGCCGTCGAAGGTGTGACAACATGGACAGGCCTTGTGGCATACCAAAATGCATTACGGGATCCCATATTTTGGACGTCTTTCAGCAACAACCTGCGCCTGTTCATCTCTGTGCCCATCCTGGTCGTGCTTTCTCTGGTGTTTTCCTCTCTCATTTTCGAACGCATCCGTGGCTGGCGCTTCTACCGCTCCCTCGTGTTTATCCCTTACGTGCTGGCAATTCCGGTGGTGGGTATCGTCTTTAGCTATATCCTGCAAGCTAATGGCGTCTTCAATTTGATCTTGCGCTCAGTCGGACTGGACGCCCTGGCGCGCGAGTGGCTGGGGTCGTCTGCCACAGCGATCTGGGCCATCATGTTTGTGGTCATCTGGAAAGAGCTGGGGTTTGGTATCGTCCTATTCCTGGCCCGGATGAGCTCGATTTCTGAGGAATTGTTCGACGCCGCCAAGCTGGATGGCGCCGGCTGGTGGCAACAGATGATCTATGTGACTATCCCGCAAATGACCACGGTCATCGAGTTTTACATCATCGTCAACATGATCACTATGCTGAGCTGGGTGTTTGCTTATGTCCTGGTGATGACCAAGGGCGGTCCAGGAAACAGCACCTGGGTCCTGGAATATTTTATCTACCAGAAAGCCTTCCCCTACAGCCAGATGCAGATTGCCTCCGCCGCAGCGGTGTTGTTGTTAATCTTTGCCATGATCCTGATGTTCTTACAAGCTCGGCTGCGCCGCCAGGTGGAAGGAGTGGAAATATAATATGACATCCCCTACCGCAATAAACATCCACCGCCTCAAAAGATTACCCGGCTGGACGATTAAGCAGCTTGCGCTGATCCTGCTATCCCTTTTAACTCTCTTTCCGCTTTACTTTATGGCGACGAACTCTTTTAAAATGCGCGAAGAATTCTTCAAAAATTTGCTTGGCTTGCCCCAGACCCCCGTATTCGAGAATTTTACAAAAATTCTGCAACACCCCAACCTGGGGCGCTGGTTTGCCAATAGCATCTTGCTGACCGCCGGGTCTGTAATTCTCTGCACGGTCATCGCCATCCTGGCAGCCTATGCTTTTGCGCAGATGCGCTTCCCAGGGCGTGATACGCTCTTCAACCTAATCACTCCATTAATGGTAATTCCTCCCATCGTCATGGTTATTCCCATGTTTGTGCTCTTCCGCCAGTTCCACCTGGTGAATAATCTTGGCGGACCATTAATCATCTATGCGGGACTGATGCTGCCATTTACGATCTACCTATTGCGCAACTTTTTTGTCACTATTCCAAGAGAGATCCAGGAGGCCGCGCTGATGGATGGCTGCACCGGATTTCAGATCCTGACAAAAATTTACTTGCCGCTCTCAAGACCAGCGCTGGTGACTTCGATTATCGTAAATGCTGTCTGGGTGTGGAATGAGCTGCTGATTGCGCTGGTATTTTTACAGACTGAAGAGCTACGCACATTGATCGTCGGCATTACCACCTCGCTGCAGAAACGCTTTACCCTGGACGTTCCCTCGCTCATGGCTGGTTTGACCGTGGCGACCCTCCCGATGATTATCCTCTATATTGTCGGTCAAAACACCCTCGTGCGTGGTCTGGTCGCCGGTTACGAAAAATAACTGCTTTGGGATAAGGATCAAATGACCCAAAATGAATTAATCCCCCTGGAAATCAATGAAACGCCGGAAGCAATCCGCCAGACGATTCAGCATACTCGCAGGCAGGCCAAAGACGCCGCCAGTGCGTTAAACAAACGCCAACCCAGGCGCATCTTTTTGGTTGGCAACGGCACTTCACTATATTCGAGTATGGCAGCCGCCTACACCGGCAGGTCGCTGGCTACATCTGCCACCGATCCTCACGTGATAGCAGTGCCTGCCGGTGATTTTCGGAACTTCATGCCTAAGCTGGATGCGCGTGATGTGCTGGTTGGCATCTCGGCATCCGGTGAGTTCCGCGACCTTTTGGTGATTTTTGAAGAACTGGCGGGGCGCTGCCTGCGGGTTGGTATCACCCACGTTCCTGGCAGCAGCATTACCCGGTTTTCGGACGAGCTGCTCATCTCAGCGGGAGGCCCCAGCCAGATGTCCGTCATGACAAAGACGTATGCCAGCACTTTAACCGCCGCTCACCTGCTAGTTTTGGAATCCTTTTCCGCTCCGGCTGAGTTATTCAGCCAGCTCGAAACCAGCGCGCATCTTTGCGAGGCCGCGCTTGATTCTGCCGATAAAAAGGTCGCGGAAATTGTCTCGGATATCCAGAATTTCGAGCATGCGTTTTACTTTGGCGCCGGTCCTGCATATGCCGCTTCATTAGAAGCGGCTCTAAAGATGAAGGAAATGGCTATGCTTCATGCAGAAGGGAGCGAGGTTTGGGAATTTGCCTCAGGGCCGGCCACCACCGTGGACAAAAGGTTCTTCTGCGCCGCCTTTTACACCGGGACCCCCCATGACAGCGATGTTGCCAACTCAGCCAAGCTCTCCCGAGAGTGGGGCGCGCGGCTGTTCGAATTCGGGCCGCAAAGCTATGCCGGGGATTGGCACATCCCCGTTCAGCCTAACGGCTTTGAGCCCTTCAGCACGTTATCCCTCGTGCCTCCGGCTGCCCTTTTGGCGTATCGCATGGCGCGTTCGCGCGGCCATTATCCAGAGCGGCCTCATTGGCGAGATCGTTACCTTGCCCAAGGCTTGACCCATCTAATGGGCAAATAGACGCATCACGCCAATCAGGTTCCTTCTCCTTGAACAGAAATGGTCCAAAAGAGTGCGATCGGGATTGATATTGGCGGCACGTTCACCAAGATCGCCCTGGTAAACCAGCAGGGCGAAGTCTCTCGGTTGCAGCGCATCCGAACAGCGGCCCACGCAGGCGTGGAAAAGTACTTGGATTCACTGGGAGAGGTCATTTCAACCTTTCTACTAGAAAAACCGATCGGCATAGGGATTACCATACCCGGTTTTCTCTCCCCAGATGGTCGCATGGCGCTTTATAACCCGAACACACCTGCATTGGAAAAGCTGGATTTCGTCGAGTGGCTGGCGCCTTTTGGCTTGCCGGTAAGGACCGAACAAGATTTAAATGCCTCTGCCCTCTCTGAATATTATTTTGGCAGCGGCTTAGGTAGCCAGCGATTTATGGCCACTCCTAGCGGGACAGGCGTAGGGGTCGGCATGGTGATAGACGGCGAAGTGCTGAGGTTCACTGGCTATACCACCGGAGATGCCGGCCATATCATCCTGGAGCCAGATGGTCCCCAATGCACGGGCGGGTGCCGGGGCTGCGCTGAGGCATTGGTAACCATCCCGGCTATCGAGCGCGAAGCTCTGGCCATGATCGAAGCCGGGGGGGCTGATCGCCTGAAAAGCCTGCTCAGCGAAGGTCCCGTGGCTGCCCAGGATGTTATCCGTTTGGCGCGGGATGGTGATCCAGCCGCCGTCCAGATCATGACCAGGATCGGCGAACGCCTCGGACATTGGCTGGCTTCCCTGGTACCCATTTTTTTACCCGACCGTATCGCCCTGTGCGGCGGCATCGCCGAGTCAGGCGACTTTCTGTTAGACGCCTGCCGACAGCGTTTCTATCACCTGGCAGGGACGGAATACGCGCGTGGCTGCGAGGTGGTGTTTGGCACATTTCGCGGTCTGGCGGGCGTGGTCGGCGCGGCTGCCCCCTTATTGCTAGGAAAATAATCCACAGGAACTGAACCATGCCTAAATATACTCATCGCCAGCGTGTCTTGCGGGCGCTTCAGCACCTGGAGGCGGATCGTATCCCCATGGATATGATGGGGCACGCCACCATGCTTTTGGATGACACCTACCTCCGCCTGCGAGACCACCTGGGTTTGGGGCCGATTCCCCCCGCTCGTTCTGGCAGCACCGCCAACTATTACGACGAGCGTATTTTGGAACGCTTTGATATCGATTTCCGGCGGGTCATGCTAAAAAGCCACCCCCAGGCCAGACCGGTAGTGCTCGAAAATGGATCGTTTATCGACGCCTGGGGTATCCGCTCGAAAACCGATGGGCAATTTGTGAATGTGGTCGATTTCCCATTACAAGGGGTCGCCACCGTGGAAGAGATCAATGCTTACCCCTGGCCCGAGGCTGAGGCGTTGTTCACTATTGAAAACCTGGCCCAGGATACACGCCATCGCTTCAACCAATCTGACTACGCCCTGGTCGCGGGCAACCCATTAACTTTTGGCCTGTTTGACCGCGCCTGCGCCATGATGGGCAATGCTGAATTCATGACGGCCATGGCGATCAACCCGCCCCTTGCTCATGCGCTGCTCAGCCACCTGCTGGAGATCTACACAGGTGTCTGGGGGATGTTTTTAAACGCAGTTGGAACCTACGTTCAAATGGTTGAATATGGCGATGATTTAGGCGCTCAGAATAACTTGCTCATCTCTCCAGCCATGTACCGTACCTTTCTCAAGCCGCGCGAGGCTGAGCTATTCGCATTAATCCGTCAAAAAGCGCCAGGAGCCGCCATCTTTCGCCATTGTGACGGTAGCATCCTCAAGATCATCCCCGATTTTATCGAGGTGGGCGTCAATGTCCTGAATCCAGTCCAGACCTCCGCTAAGGACATGGATGGGCGTGTATTGAAAGAAAGCTTTGGCCAATCGCTCACTTTTCACGGCGCAGTGGAGCGCATGGAAGACGAGCCGGAAATCTTGCGCGCAGAAATCAAGGACCGCATCGATACGTTTTCCAGGGGCGGAGGCTATATTTTCGCCTCCTGCAACCACATGATCGATGTCCCCCCGGAAAACATCATCCTCATGTTTGACACCGCCCGGGAGTTGGGGAAATATGCATCACCATAAATACGATCTTGGAGTCAAGCCCGTATGCACTCAAAAATAAAAATCGGGAGCTGGCAGGGCGCGGTTGCGGATAACGACTTCCTTAAAAACCTTCAAAAGGTGAAATCCGTCCTGGAAGATTCACGGGATTTAGGGTTGGACTTCCTTTGCTTCCCGGAAACATACCTGTCGGGTTATTCTGCCCGAGCCATCCAGGAAAGCGTCTGCTCTTTGGATCATCCGGAGATCACCCGCTTTATTCACGAGTCAAAAAAGTACGATACGGTCATCCTGGTCGGCATGAGCGAGAAGGTCAAGGACCAGATTTACAATTCGCAGCTCGTAGTTTACCGGGGGGATTTATTAGGCGTCGCTCATAAGACGATGTTAACCGAATATGACGCAAGATATTTCTCGACTGATCTATCTCTGCCCATCTTCACCGCCAAGGGGATCAAGTTTGGCGTCGCCATCTGCCACACGACTTCTTTTGTCGAGCCGGCGCTGTATTTGAGATGGAAGGGCGCAAGATTGCTTTTTACGCCCCACTTTAATAACCTTCCGCCTACCGGTATCATCCAAAACAGCAAGCCTATTTCGTTTTGGGAACACCGCACGATGGTGCTGAACAACCAGGCGGCTTTAGCCACGCTCCTGAAAATGGTGGTCGTGCGCTCCAACATCGTGATGGTTGAGGGTAATGCGCTGGGCGTGGGGGATAGCAACATTTGGGATATGGACGGCGTCCTGGTGGCGCAAGGCGAGCCGTTCACTGAATGGCTGGTTTCGGCGGAATTCGACCGGCAAATCTTCCTGGAAGAGCATTGGATAGACCGCCGCGAGGTGCCGGTAGCCCTACTGGATATGATCGCCCAGGCGGCGAAAGAATATCCTCGTTTGAGTGATGGTTGATATTCCTATTGAATCTAAAAGAAAAAGAATGTATACTAATATCGTCCAATTTCTTCAAAAGCCGCTTGTGCCAGGCGGATCAAGCAAAATGGATTTAATAGGTCGCAGTCGAACTTTTAACCTTTAACTTGCAACCTGCAACCAAATCAGGAGATCAATGATGGCTATTCGCACAGCATCCGCTGTCTGGAACGGCACACTCAAAGAAGGTCAAGGCACCATGAAGCTTGGGAGTGGGGCCTTCGAAGGGGCGTTCACTTTTGCCTCACGTTTCGAGGAAGGGCCGGGGACTAATCCCGAAGAGCTGGTGGGGGCTGCCCAAGCCGGCTGCTTCTCGATGTACTTATCGTCTCTTCTCACCAATGCAGGCTACCCTCCGACGCAGATTCGAACCAGCGCCAGAGTCCACCTTGGTGAAGGCCCGCGCATCACGCTGATCGAGCTGAACACTGAGGCTGAAGTACCCAACATAGATGAAAAGACCTTCCAGGAAAATGTGGAAAAGTCAAAGAAGAATTGTCCGATCTCGTTGGCTTTGACCGGCC
>Ga0153916_10002778_pt1 | contig 12822 bp, 10 predicted proteins | sample Opewatmetagenome_FD_109642 | JGI IMG/M metagenome (GOLD analysis project Ga0153916, IMG submission 109642) | Freshwater wetland microbial communities from Ohio, USA - Open water 3 Core 3 Depth 4 metaG | ecosystem: Environmental > Aquatic > Freshwater > Wetlands | place: USA: Ohio, Lake Erie...
GACACATCTCGGTTCGTCTTCGCGTCCTTGAGCTTCAACGCACCCAGCTCGACAAGGAACGCGGCTTCGATCAACGAAAGCTGGAGCGTCGGACCGATCTGCTTTCCGAAGTAATGGCCACCGTGCAGAGCATTCGCCTCATCCTTGTCTGGAACGATGACGCGGTCGGCCATCATGATCCCGTTTGCCACAATTGTCACATCGACAGCGTCGAGCCTACCTTTCGGATGAACGCGCCTCACTTCGTAGTACGTGACATCGCTCTCTTCGTCAACGATTGCGAGCAAGAGTCTCTTCCTGATGTCGGTCGTTCTGGCCAGGTCATCCGTGAGCTTCGACAAATCGAACATCGACCGCTCGGATATCGCTGCAACCCACCATTTGCTCGGAGTCTTGTTGGGAGAGCCGCCCCTGGGGAAGACCCGAAAATCAAGCGGATGCTGTCCGAACTTGACGATGTAACCCCTCTGTCTGAGTTCACGGTAGACAAGGTAGAGCACCTCGAATCCTTCGGACGACCTGTGGGCAAGTCTCAGGAGATCGCTGGCGCTCTTCCTGTCGCCATCGGAGAAAACCTCAAGCCGCTCCGACTCGACGAGGTATATCGCCTCCATCAGGTCCAGCTTGAGACTGCCTCCGGACTGCGGGACTCCGTAGAACCCCTTGTTGTGGATCTGGCTGGCTTCGGCCTGTTCCTCAACAAACACTTCCCTGCCTCTGAGTAGTCCGCTCATGCGCGTCGCGTATTGCCGTTAGTAGTTATTACTGTGCTTCTCAGGCGGAGAGGGTCCGTCTACCCAAAACACGACATGCTGGCTCGAGTCCGTGCGCCTGCAACGGTCCACCACATAATATATATAGAAGTGCTAACATAACTTCTAGCCCGAGGTTGTACAGACCTCTTCGAGACAATGGAGGTGGACAACATGATCCGAAGGAAAGACAAGAAGGAAGGACTGGTGCCCAAGGACTATTGGGGACCGACCTGGTCTAGCCCAATGTCCCTGATGGCAGACATGGACAGGCTGTTCGAGGACTTCAGATCCGACTGGGAGAACGCTTTCATGGTGCCCAGAGCGTTCGCGACAGACTTGATCAGACAGCCCCTGATCGACCTGGCGGACAATGGCAAGGAATACGTCATGAAGGCCGAGGTTCCGGGCATCAAGAAGGAGGACCTCCGCATCGAGATCACCGAGAATGGAATCGAGATTTCTGGAGAGACGAAGACCGAGCAGAAAGAAGAGGACAAGGGATACCTGAGGAGGGAGAGGCGCTACGCGAGCTTCTTCAGATCCCTCCCGCTGCCCGAGGCAGTCTTGACGGACAAGGCCGAGGCCGAGCTGAAGGACGGTGTTCTTACCGTGAAGCTCCCCAAGGCCTCTGTGCCTGAGAAGAAGACAAAGAAAGTCCATGTGAAGTGATCGAAGGGGTCAGGACAGACCCTTGGAAGACCTTTGACACATTTTGGATTTCACATTCGAATCACATCAGAACCGAGGAGTAGCTCATGTCAACCAAGAAGGAGAAGATCCTGAGAGTCGTCCAGGCTAAGACAGGCGATGATGGCAAGGGAATCGCAAGGATCGACCCGACCATCATGAAGATCCTGGAACTGACGCAGGGCGAGATCGTGATGATTGAAGGCTCCAGAAGCACTGCCGTCACTGCCTACAACGGCTACCCGGAGGACGAGAACCGAGGAACCATAAGGATTGACGGTTCGACTAGGAAGAACGCCGGCGTGGGGCTCGACGAGAAGGTCAGTCTGAGGAAGATCGTGCCAAAGCCAGCAACGAAAGTCACTCTGGCACCTACGCAGCCGCTCAAGATTCTGGGAGGCGAGGAGTACCTTGCGCAATCTCTCGAAGGGCGGCCGATAGTCAAGGGCGACCTCATCGAAGTCAGCATCATGGGTCGCAAGTTCGATCTCGTGGTCCAGGGCTTTCAGCCTTCGGGCGAAGCAGCCACGATTCAGAACTTCACACAAGTCAAGATCAGTGAGAAGCCCGCCAAGCAGGAGGTTGCGAAGGGCCCGAAGGTGGCCTACGAGGATATCGGCGGCCTGGGGGACGAGGTGGACAAAGTCAGGGAAATGATCGAGCTGCCGCTCCGGCACCCGGAGCTTTTCGAGAAACTCGGTGTGGACGCTCCGAAGGGTGTGTTGCTTCATGGTCCCCCTGGAACAGGAAAAACACTCCTGGCAAAAGCTGTCGCCTCGGAAACAAGCGCGAACTTCGTCTCCATCGGCGGGCCGGAGATCATGAGCAAGTTCTACGGCGAGAGCGAGGAGCGACTCAGAGACATCTTCAAGGAGGCCGCTGAGAACGCGCCAAGCATCATCTTCATCGACGAGATAGACTCGATAGCGCCGAAGAGGGACGAGGTAACTGGGGAGACCGAGCGGAGAGTGGTTGCCCAGATCCTGGCGCTGATGGATGGTCTTCAAACCAGAGGCAAGGTCGTCGTCATCGGTGCCACAAACAGACCGAATGCGCTGGATCCTGCAATAAGGAGGCCGGGCAGGTTCGACCGGGAGATCGAGATCGGCATTCCGGACAAGGAAGGAAGGCTGGAGATACTTCAAATCCACACGCGAGGGATGCCACTTGCCGATGATGTCGACCTGGTCCAGCTGGCCAACTTGACGCACGGATACGTTGGAGCCGACCTCGCGGCGCTCACGAGAGAGGCCGCGATGAGAGCGTTGAGGAAGGTCATGCCGAGCATCGACCTGGAGGCTCAGACCATACCCACGGACGTGCTGAACAGCCTCAAGGTCACAATGACGGATTTCATGGACGCGTACCGGGAGATGCAGCCTTCCACGCTCAGGGAAGTGATTCTCGAGACCCCAAACGTCAAATGGGAGGATGTCGGAGGACTCGAAGAGCCCAAGCAAGAACTCATGGAGACGGTCGAATGGCCTCTCCGCTATGCTGCGCTGTTCAAGCACATGAATGCAGTACCGCCGAAGGGCATCCTTCTCTATGGGCCTCCGGGGACTGGTAAGACACTGCTCGCGAAAGCGGTGGCGACCGAGAGCCAGGCCAACTTCATCAGCATCAAGGGACCAGAGTTCCTGTCGAAATGGGTGGGAGAGAGCGAGAAAGCTGTCAGAGAGACTTTCAGAAAGGCAAGACAGGCCGCGCCATGCGTGATCTTCCTCGACGAGATCGATGCGGTCGCGCCAGTAAGAGGGACTTCAACGGACTCCGGCGTGACGGAGCGAGTCATAAGCCAGCTCTTGACGGAAATGGACGGACTCGAGGCTCTCCACAATGTCATCGTGATTGCCGCCACCAATAGGCCAGACATGATTGACCCGGCCCTGTTAAGACCTGGAAGATTCGACAGGCTCGTCTACATAGGGCCACCGGATCTGGAAGCCAGGAAGGAAATCCTGAGGATACACACGAAGAACAGACCACTGGACAAGGATGTCGACCTCGACAAACTCGCGAACAAGATGGTGAACTACACGGGTGCCGAGATCGCAGCGGTCTGCAACGAGGCGGTGATGCTTTCCATCAGGGACTATGTTTTGAAAGGCGGCGAGATTGAGGAGAGCAAGATCAAGGAGCGCAAAGTCGGCGTGAAGTACTTCGAGAAGGCCATGGAGAATGTTGAACCGATGAGCGAGAGCGACATCAGGAAATACGAGAAGCTCTCACCGAACAGCATGTACAGATGAGGCAGGCATTTAGCAATCATTCAAGTCAGGAAACGTATATCGATTGACGGAGCAGGACAGATAGATGCCAGCGAACCGAGAAGAGCTTGTCAAGGAGATCAGGGGCACCCTGGCCAAGTGCGGCTTCTTCATCTCAGACCCTCACAACGTCCGTAGTATCAGTTTCGACATAATCGCGCGCAGGGACAAACAACTCCTCATCCTCAAGGCGCTGACGAACATCGACTCGCTGTCGAGCGAGGATGCGGATCAGCTCAGGGTGCTGGCGAACGCGCTCGGCGGGAGCCCGATGGTGATTGGCCTTCACTCGAGCGCTGGCAAGTTGGACGACGGAATACTCTATTCCAGATTCGGCATCCCAATCATGTCTCAAGCGACCTTCGAGGAGCATGTCCTGGAAGGGGTTCCCCCGTTCGTGTACGCGGCCCCAGGTGGACTGTATGTTCGCCTGGACGGAGACCTGATCCGGCAGGTCAGAGAGCAGAGGAACATCTCGCTAGGAACGCTCGCTGATGCTGCGGGCGTGTCCAGGAAGGCCATCCAGATGTATGAGAGCGGGATGGGAGCAATGATAGAGATTGCGGCAAGGATAGAGGAGTTCCTGAACACACCGATCGTTGTTCCTCTGAATCCGTTCTCGTACAACCTGGAAATCGCGAAGACTCTGCGCGGGTTCGACAAGTTCGAGGGGCTCAACAGAGATGTGTTCGAGATGCTGAAGGAATTGGGCTATTCGGTCGTCCCAACCATAAGATGTCCCTTCGATGCGCTCGCAAGCGATGAGGAACTCCTTCTCCTCACTGGCATCGGAGAGAACCCGGCGATGACCGAGCGGAAGGCGAGGATCGTCGGTAATATCTCGAGGGTAACTGAGAAGAAGTCCGTCATATTCATCCAGCAGAAGACATCATTGAAGGAGATCGAGGGAACACCTTTGATCACGAAAGACGAGCTGCGCCGAGCCGACGATGCCGACGACGTGCTGGAACTCATTCTCCAACGGGAGAGGAGAAAGAAGGTCTGAAGATGAAGGAAATCCGCACGCGTGATTGTGCCATTCATGTTCTCCCCGTCATCAAAGGGCTGGTATCCGAGACCCAGAAGGTTCAGGACGCCTTCGAGAGAGTCCATCCTGACACTGTCGCGATATCGCTATCGAAGGAGGAGCTGGACGGGCTTCGGAACATGCCAGATGACTACGAGCCCGAGCTCTCAAGGTACGAAGAGCTATACGTGAAAGGGCTCAGCAAGTTCGGCGAAGTAGCCGCTCCTCCGCCCTGCTACGTAGCCGCCATTGAACTTGCCGATCACGAAGGAGTACCACTAGTGCCAGTCGATCTCGACGAGGAGGCATACACGGAGCTGTACTGCGCTGCGGTCCCGGGCACCACTCTCTTCAGACACTCCACGAGGACTTGGTTACTGAAGAGAAAGAGTTTCAAGGCTGACACTCCTGAGGAATTCGTGAGGGCCTGGGACAAGAGAGTCAACAGGCTAGAGGGATTCCAGACGATCGAGGCGAAGCGCGCGGAGTCAATCGCCGATGGTATTCTCAAGGCGTCAGCCGAGTCGAAGCACCTCCTAGCAGTTGTGGAGATCGAGAGATCTGACGAAGTCTGCGAGTTGCTCGAGGCTGAATCTGGAAGACATCGCCCCACTTAGTAGATAGAATCAGAGGAAGAGGTTTGGCGGTCCAAGTTCAGGTAGATGCGAGGCTCGTCGCAATGACCACATCGATGTACGGGTTCTTCGCCTGCCCGGTCGGCGGTTCGATCTGCCACATCTTGACTGTATAGTATCTCCAGACAGAGCCACCCGAGTACAGGTTCATGTAGAAGCCGATCTTGGACACTAACAGGGAGCCTGACGTGGTGTAGTTGCATGTGAGCAGATCCGTGAAGCCGTCCCCGTTGATGTCAACGGCGTCGAACAGAGTCGGCGCAAGAGTGCTGAACGGATACTTCGTCGCGTCGTTCACTTTGCCCGCACAGTCATCGTAGAACGTAGCGTCCACGCCAGCAGGCGCCCATCCAGAGTCAACCCATGCAGTCGTGTACTTGAAGATGTTAATCCCACTCGCTCCGTCCTTGGCAGTGACTACCTCGAGCCAGCCGCCGATCTCCTGCGGATCGTTGATCTCGGCGCCCCTGACAGAAGTCCAAGTACTCGTCGTTGTCACAGAAGTCTCTGTGTATCCCGGAACGACCGTCACGACAGCGATGTAGTCTATTTCGATGTAGTCCGTTTGGGAGTCCTCACTCGCAAGCGAATCTGTGAACTTCACATACATCTGCGTCCCCACGACTGTGGATGGCAGCTTGAAGTTGTAGTAGGGGTCATCCCAGCTCATGCCATTTATCTCGCCGACATAGCTGTAAGTCCTAGGCGCCGCTGCGTCTGGAGATACCCAGACATAGAATGATTCAGAGGTCGACGGGCCTGGGTTGACTATGGCCTTTATCCTTAGAGTCTGATCGGCAATACTGCTGGAAAGTCTGTCGAATCTCATTATGCCGGACACACGACTGTAACCACTCATCGTAGTCTCAGTGAACCTGATTACCTGGCGTGGATCCCCTCCTGCCGTCTGTGTGTACTCGACAATCCCGGTGGCCGCGCCATACTCCATATCCGGAACAACGCTCTCGTCGAGGAGGACAGCGCTCTCTGAGGACGCGCCATAGAGGTTAGCGTTGACTCCTGCAGTCGTGCCGAATGCAGTTGTCGTGCCGGTGGTCAGTATGTCAAGCCGTCCGTCTCGGTTGACATCTTCGATGTCGAAGTCCTTGGTCCCGACTTGCCCTACTTTGGACTCCTTGAAGAGAGCTTTCCACTGATACTGCTTCAGCACTGGATCGCTTGTATATTTTATGTCATAGATCTTGATTCTGCCACCTGCAAGAACAACCAGGTCTGCTCTTCCGTCGCCAGTCATGTCCTTCAGATCAATCTTCTGTATTGCGCCGCTCCAGGTTATGTTCGCGAGGGGTCTGAAGACCCATCCTGAGGAGCCGTAAGTCACGTTGTAAAGAACCACCTGCGAGTTCGAATTGCAGTATGCGAAGTCGGGATGGCCGTCTCCGCTGAAGTCCCCGAAGGCAATCCCAGTGATTGGGTATGTGTATCCGTCAAGTGTCGGTCTCGTGATCGAAGCGGCTGACTGCCATGAGCCGAACTGGTTGAGCGTGTTCTCAAACAAGAAGAGAGCATTCGAAGATGCCTGGGCCATGAGCAGATCCTTGTCGCCGTCGTCATCGATATCGCCGACCCCGAGGGCAGTGACGGTGAAGTCAGTAGACGATCCTGGAGTGCTTTCTGACTGCCACATCACCCTGGACGAGAAGAAATTATTGTTCTGCACGAAGTACTGGTACTCTCTTATGTTGAAGTTGCTGTTGCCAGAGGCCATCCCAGCAGTCCCCGCAAAGAAGTCGGCCTTGCCCTGAGATCCCTTGATCCAGAGCTGCTTGGACAACGAGTAAACACCTTCGTTCGTGTCGTTGAGCTTCGAGATGTACACCGTGTAGGCGTTTGTTCCAGGCAGCCACATATCACCGTTGTTCAATCTCAAGGCAATAGAGAGAGTATACGCGCTTCCGTGAACGCCAATGGAGGACAACATCACGCCCGCAGGAGGTATGCCAAAGAGCTCTGAGCCACCGCTCAGATCGGTCACTCGTACCTCAGCGATGCTCGCGGAACCTGCCACGACATTCTGAACCACCACTTCCACATGGACCGTGTTCGCAGTTGAGCTTGAGATGTCGAATGGTGTGCTCCTGGAGTATCCCCAAGACTGGCTGTATGCCGCGTCCTTGTAGAGATCAATCGACGGCATGAAGCCTGGTGGCGATCCAGTCTGGTTGACGCTGATTAGCTGATCGGCCGCGAAGCTCTGCAGAGTCTGGCCAAGGCTTGGGAGGTTCTTCAGATACATCGATATCGTGTATGTGCTCTGGGGCAGGTTCTTGGTGCTGAAAGCGCATTCAAACACGTACGCCCCACCGCCAGTAGGATACGGATAGAACGGCGCCGATGACGTGCTGTTCGGCGTGGCGCTCGCGTAGTCAGGTGTGAAGGTGAGCCCAGTTCTCGTATCCGTGATCACAAGTCTGTTGTCCGTGTAGACATTGCTCATGGTCAAACTGGCAAATCTTATGAAGATGTTCTCATCCTTGGTGAAGTACACCCTCGGACTGTCAGTGTCTGCCTTTCCTCTCCTGTTGCCTTCGCCGTCCAACAGCTCGCCGTAGAACCCGAAGCCGTGGCCAAGAGCGCCACTGATGAAAGACAGATACGCAGGCAGTCCGCTTGTCCCGAGGTCGGTGTAAACCGGCACTTCGAATTCATAGGTGTCATGAGGAAGCACCGTGACTTCGAGTATGTAGGTGGATACCGCCTCGTGTAATGCGGCATCGATTGCGTGTATGATTATGACGTTTCCGTCGATTTGCTCGACATCTTCGAACGGAACCTTGTTGAAGTCCCATTTGAACCACCCAACGCCCCATTGCGTTCCGGTCCAGTTGCTTCCATCCGATCCCTCGATGTTCACACCGCTCGCGTCAATCCATACTCTTGAGAGGTCACTATCCGGATCTTCGACCTTGACTAGCAGGGAGAACGTGTCTTCGGCCTTCACGGGGTCAATCGTCTCGGTTGCAGGTACGGAGTCAACCTTCCTTGTCTGTATGTTCGGAGGTGAGCCGACCGCTCCACCCGTGACCTGGCTCGTCCACACCACCATGCTGTTGGCGAGGTCGATGACGGAGGCGGTTATCACGCTCGAGGAGCTCAAGTCATCGAGCTGTATCGTCCAAGCCTGTCCGGTGCTCCATTTGGCGGTGTTGAAATTATCATCGTCAGTGAGGTTGAAATGATGTCTGGTCATGTCCTGTTCGATCACGATTTGAATGTCCTGAGTGTTGAGGACCTTGCCCCCTGAATGGACCAAGGTCAGGTTCGCATGTCTGTAGTTGCCTGAGAAAGTTATCGTCGCGGAGAAGTCGGCTTTGGTGGTCTGCTCGGGCACGGGCATCTGCTGAACGAAGGCGATGATGCTGCTGAACAGTACGACGGTTATCATCAGAATCATGATGTTGCCGATAACCTCGGAAACACCGCCATCGTCGGGCCATTTCTTGCGCTTTCTGATATCGAAATCCATATTCCCTGTCCTCCGGGGGTTAGAGAACATACCCTGTGGTCATCTCGATTCAACGTGATGGACCGTATTTAAACATGTTGAGGTCATTACCAACTACCAGTCGATGCGTGATGGAGTCTCGACCGCGCGCTCCAAAACCAGCACGATTATATAAGCTAAGGGGCATCTGACGATTCGATGCCCGAGCCAGGCCAGCTCAGCGTGAACGATAGGGTTCTGCTTCACCTCTCACGGTTCGCGTCTGATCTGCCCCCCGAGGAATATCCCCCCGACGCAGCACAGACCGGAATTGCGTCTGCGGTGGGTATCTCGAGGACGCATGTCCCAAGAGCTGTGAAGCTGCTTATCAAGGACGGGCTTGTCGCCGAGATCACTGCGCGTGTGCGCGGACACGAGCGCAGGATGAATGTGTATACTGTCACCACCGAGGGGTTGCGGAAGGCTGAAGAACTCTGGAGGGTGGCACTTGAATCCTCCTTCCCCGTATTGACCAACGGCAAGTCCGCGGAAATGATGGGAAAGGACATCGAGGGTTTGGTGGGGCGGAAGAAGGCAATCGCGGTGGTCTCCCAAATGAGAGACGGAGTTGTGGCGATAGATGAGACACGCCGGGCCCCAATCAGAGAGCTCAAGGATGCTCCGTCTGTCCGGGATTTCTACGGAAGGGATTCCGAGTTGGATTCCATGGAGGACTTCATGGAATCCGAGAGCAGGGTTCTGGTGGTGATGGGGAACAGAGGCTACGGGACGAGTTCGCTAGCGAGGAAATTCGTAGATGAGCAGGACGACACGGATGTCATTTGGACCAATCTCTCCCCAGACTCATCAGTCTCGGATCTCGAGGAGCGAATCATCGCTTTCGGGAAGAAACTAAGCGCGGAGGTCAAGGATCTGGCAGACGTGATCAAGCAGAAGAATGCGCTGCTGGTCTTCGACGATTACTTCTCGATCGGGGATGACGTCGTGGAGTTCTTTGTGTCCCTGACTGAACTCCCTGGCGACACGAAGATAGTCATTGCGGCCAGGGAGGATACGCCCGCATACAGCTGGTTCTATCACAAGAAGCAGGTTGAGACGAGGACAGTTCGTGAATTGAGGATACGCGGCCTTGATGAAGTAAGCTCAAGACGGCTTCTGGGTAACGACAAGATTGACAAGGAAGCGTTCAAGCGGATCATGATGATGAGCCGGAGCCAGCCATTGACCCTGAAGCTGCTGCGGGACAGGGACCTGGCGGGCCTGAAAAGCAACACCATGTCGACTCCCGAGGAAATCAGGTACATGCTTTTTCTCAGGGACAAGACCGCATGACCTTGGCTACCATTCAATACCTTCTCTCGCGGTCTCACCCTTTCTGAAAGGGTGCTTCATGTCATCTATGTATGATACGTAATCGGCGAAGTCCACGAATTCCTGAGGGGCATCTCTGCCAGTGAGCACGACTTCTATGCCTGGCCTTCTCGCACACAGCAAAGAGAGGATTTCAGCAGAATCGACGAGACCGATGGTGGCCGCAAGGTTAACTTCGTCCATGATCAGCATGTCGCACGTATTGGCCTTCAGCAATTCCTTCACTCGAGCAATTGCCTCCTTGGCGCACTGTCTGTCGTCTTCGGAGGGTTTCTTCGGATCTACGAAACGCCCCGTACCGTGCTGATAGAGCCGGATATTCGGTATACGCTCCACGGAGACGGCCTCCCCCGTGGTCATCCCAGACTTCATGAATTGGACTATGCAGACTCTCAAATCGTGTCCAGCTGCCCGCAGCCCAAGGCCGAATGCGGCGGTGGTCTTTCCCTTGCCAGGGCCCGTGATGACATGCACTCTTCCGAGCTGGCGTTCTCCCATTGCGACCGCAACCTTGAGCGATTTGCCACTAGAAAAAGAAGCTAGGTCTTCCCCTCTGAGGCGGGTGCGATTGGCCCTTTCACGACCGGCAAGGAGAACTCCCTCTCGAGATAGCCGATCTGCTGGGTCTCTAGAGTCCTCGGATCGATTGGCACCAGAAGGAACGATCCTGACATAGCAACCTCTTCATTCGTCAGCTGAATGGTCTTCATGACCGGCCCGAAACCGTTCTCTGTGATCAGATACTCGAGCCCGTCCAGCAGCACGACCGATCCAGGGTTCGCCTTGAGGAAATCCGATACCGTACCGTGTATCTTCATCAATCGCGTCGGCTCGAGACTGACCACGCCGCCAGTGGGCTTCGTGCTCTTGGCTATCCACATGATTGGGCAATCGAGGCCGTAGGCCTGCTGGACCCTATGGGGGTGGTTTCTGGAGATCACCAATCCACGCTTTCCATTGGCTAGCAGTTTCTTGAAAGCGTCATAGGCTCGCGGCACCCCTTGCTCCGTGAAGAGGTATGAGCTGCCGCTCTTCAGCATCGGCTCGTATTCTCCGCTCATGGACAGTGTCTACCTCAAGCCGGCCTGGACAGCAAGACCCTCATCCGTAATATCAATCAGCTGCCTTCCCGTGGTGTGCTTGGTGCCCCTCATCTTCAGGACTTCCAGGAACTTCCGCCTGACCTTCTCCTCCTCAGGGTAGGACAGCATGACAACTCCGTCGACCATATATGATTCCTGGCTGTGAGAAATGTCGTCGTAGGACATCTCAGCGGTAACGATTGTGAGGCTCTCGAAGGCCTTCAGGTAGGCAAACAGTTCATGCATGAACTCCCGAGTCTCACCACGCCATTGGAGCATGTCCGTCATCGGGGTTATCGGGTCGATGACTAGCCGATGTGGCTGGAACTGCTCTATGTTCTTCTTGATTATGTTCAACATGTCGCTCGGGTTCTTCATCAATGTTGGGCCAATGTCGATGAAGTTGACTGCCCCCTTCTCGACCAGCGTTTGGTCGTAGAATGTGAATGATGACAGGAACTTCTGCACGAGCCACTGAGGTTCCGAGATCGCGGTTATGTAGAGACCTTTCTCGCCACTCCTCGCCCCATGGAACAGGCTCTGCACCGCGAGTGTCGTCTTCCCAGTCCCTGGTTCGCCGGCAACAAGAATCGCAGATGGGAATGGAAAGCCTCCCTGGAGCATGCCGTCCAGGCCTGGAATGCCAGTCGTCTTCCTTGTCATGTCAGAGAACCTCCGTGTCAATCACAAAGACGCACTTGTCATCCCCTTTGGACACGCATCTGCGCTCATGACAATAGACGTCCTTTCCTGTGCGCTCTTCGAATACTTTCGCCAGTATGCCCCTGAGCATATGGCATGTGGGTGTGTCAGCATTAGATGTCTCAATCGAACCAACGGCGGATATCGTGTCGCCTTCGAAACTTATGTCCGAGACCCAACCTTCCTTGATGAGAGCCTCTCTGATCTTCACGAGATCGGAAGTGGCATGCCTGATCAGTCGGTCGCCAACGATCCGTCCACTCCTGTAGAACATGCCGTGCGAAGCAAAAGTCATGACCGTTTCATACAGCCTCTTAATCTCGACTAGTTCCTCCTTCCGAAGTCTAATAGAACGCTCAGGTTGCTCCATCTAGACCACCTAACCAATGGGGGAGTCGATTATCTGTAAGATGGGACTTATAACTTTTGGTCTGGGTTCTCGTCCTTCGACTCGCTGGCTCGGAGCAGGTTAATCTACTGGCAGGGTTTACAGGTCCGCGTGATAGAGGTCGAATCCAAGTACTGGTCCCCAGGAAACGAGAAGGTGGAGAAGGCACTCCTTAGGCTAGGAGCCAAGAAGATCGCCGAGGGGGCAATGGAGGATGTGTACTTCTCTCATCCGGATCGAGACTTTGGGAAGACTGACGAGGCGCTCAGGCCCAGAAAGAAGCTTGACGAGTCGGAGCTGAGCTACAAGGGGCCCAGGATGAGCATTGATCGTGCAAAGGCAAGGGAGGAGATCAACCTCCGAATCGACAACGCACTGACAGCGCAGAGAATCATTGAGAGATTGGGTTTCAAGGAGGTCTGTGTCGTCAAGAAGAACA
>Ga0153916_10002779_pt1 | contig 12822 bp, 11 predicted proteins | sample Opewatmetagenome_FD_109642 | JGI IMG/M metagenome (GOLD analysis project Ga0153916, IMG submission 109642) | Freshwater wetland microbial communities from Ohio, USA - Open water 3 Core 3 Depth 4 metaG | ecosystem: Environmental > Aquatic > Freshwater > Wetlands | place: USA: Ohio, Lake Erie...
GACATCAATCTGGCTTTCGTCTTCATTTAATATCTCCTTTTCAGTATTTCGGCTGCATCAGTGCAGTCCTGCGCTTCAACGAGCAAGCTCCGTGCCAGAATTTTTTGTCCATTTATTCAATTACTTATAGATTCACCTCGTAACGGGCGTGTTGTTGCCTACCGACAATTTTTTCAGGGGAACCGAAGAAACCCGTTTTTTCCGGGACTTGGGTTGTCGCCAAAAACCGACGGCCGGAAGGGTGCCCGCTATCTCTATTCTCGAACGAGAAACCGGCGATTCATTGGCGGGCAAGCGTACCGCCGGCTCCTTCGATTAAAGGGACCCGGGTCGAATTTCCGTGCGCAACGCCAAAGACATCGACATATATCGTGCCTGGCGCCTCTAATTCCGCTCGCGGGGAAAGAGTTAGAGATGGGGGCAACGGGGGAAGCACCGGCATCCTCCTGCCCCACGGATATGCAACAGCGGTAACACCCTGTTACGTATTGCCGGGGATTTAGCGAAACGCGCCGCAGTCCAAAGCGTTATACATGATGAACGGCACGCGCCAATGTGCCGGTCTCGATAGCGAGGACGCACCATGAAAAATCCCCAATTGTTTGATGTGCTCGGCACGACCCTGTTGGCGTTGCCGATTGCAATATCGCTCGCGCTCGCGCCGTTCGCGTCGGCACAGACCTACCCGCCTCCGCCTCCTGCGAGCGCGCAGGCGCAGGCAGAATTCTCGCAACAAGACCTCGATCGGATGCTGGCACCAATCGCACTTTATCCGGACGCGCTGCTGTCGCAAATCCTGATGGCGGCCACCTACCCGCTCGAAGTGGTGCAGGCCGCGCGCTGGTCGCGGGCCAACCCCGGCTTGCAAGGCGACCAGGCGGTGCGGGCCGTCGAACAGCAAGCCTGGGACCCCAGCGTCAAGTCTCTCGTCGCATTCCCGCAAATCCTGGCCATGATGGACGCTAAACTCGAATGGACCGAACGCCTCGGGGATGCGTTTCTCGCCCAGGAATCGCAGGTAATGGATAGCGTGCAGCATTTGCGGCAAAGGGCTTATGCGGCGGGCACGTTGAGATCGGACGGCCAGATCCGCGTTGTGCCGCAGGGACCGGTCATCGTGGTCGAGCCGGCTAATCCGGAAGTCGTTTACGTCCCGTACTATGACCCGACGGTAGTTTATGGCAGCTGGTGGTGGCCGGCGCCGCCCGTCTATTGGGCGCCGTGGGGGGGCTACCATCCGCCGCTTCAGGGCTTTTTCCTTTCATGGGGTATCGGCATTCCGGTCATAAGCGGCTTCTTTTTCGGCGCGTTCGACTGGCCGGTCCACCATACGCGCGTCGTCAACGTCCACACCTATTATTACAACCGGACCGTCGTGCGCAACGTGAATACGGCGCCGGGCGTCTGGCAGCACGACCCCGCGCATCGCCGCGGCGCGCCGTACCGGGACGCTGGCGTGCGCCAGAGGTTTGTAACAGAAGGTGCGCAGTTGAATCCGCGAGCAGCGCAGCCGGCCGCCCAGCCGCAGGCACGCGCCATTGACAACAGCAGGAATGCCGAGTCGAGGGCGCGCGTTGACGGGCACCAGGCAGAAGCCGCGCGGCGCGCCGGGATCCGGCAGGAAACGCGGCCCGAAAGCCGCAAAGCGCCGCCTGCGGTCCGCGCCGCGCCGTCGCCGACGCAGCCGCGTGTAGAACAACGTGAGGTACGGCCCGTTCCGAGACCTCCGCAGCCACGCACGGAAAGCGCCATACGTCATGCACCGGCGCCCGCGCCGCAACCGCACATGGAAGCACCTCGCGTGCGCCCGCCGCAGCCGGCGGCCACGGCGCATCCTGCGGCCAAGGCACAGGAACCCCGTCCAGCCGGCAGCCACGGGCCGCGCCACGGCGGTGGCGGCGAACCGCGCGGCGGCGGCAGGGAACCGCAGCGTAAGGAATAACCGCGGCAAAATGCAGCGGACAGGATGAGGGTTGCAAATAAACCGAATCGCGCACACGTGCGCCCATGGCTTTTCAAACGCCGGTCGTCGTCACCCCTCCCTCCATGTGACCCGGCATATTATCCAGCGTCCGGCGGAACTTCAGCGTCCGGTTTCGACCAGGTTGAGGCGGCTGCCGTCGGGCAGGCGCTGGGTAACGCTGGTTTCCAGTGCGTCCAGCTTACGCAGCGACGGACAGAGTTTTTCGATTTCGGGCTGCAGCGTTTCGAGTTTGGTGCGGATGCGCGTTTCAAGTGAGGCGCGCAAGCCGGCGGCGCGGTCCGTCAACGCGACGGCGCCGGAAAGATCGCCTTTCAGCGTGAGCTCCAGCGCCTTTTGCGCGAGATCTCCCGCGATCAGCGGCGCGACGTCTGCCAGCACTGGGGTCAGGTAGCCGTTCAATGCCCTGGCATTCCATTCCTTGCTGGTCCTGCTGTTCGCGATGCGGGCCTTGATTTCCCGCGCACGGGCATCGACGCGCGCGTTGACTCGCGGATCGGCCGCGGACACGGGTGACGCGCTGGCGGCTTCCTCGCGTATGGCAAACACGCTGAGATCGACGCCGCGCTGAGCGAGGGTCTTGATTTTCGGTATCAGTTCGCGCAGCGTAGTTTCAAACGCAGCGATCCTGTTGCGGTCCCTGGCGCTGAGCGCAACGGCCTTATCGTTGACCACCAGGTCGCCGCGATGCATTTCAAGCCGCTGCGGCGGCGCATTCTTACGCTCGAATTGCAATGCAGCATCCGTCACGGTGACGTCGTAGCCGCTGCGTGCATGGCAGGTCTCATCAAGGTCCTTGGCATGCAGCGGCGCGGCAGCCAGCAGCGCCAGGGCGCAGGCATGAAGCACATGATGTCTGATTTGCATGATTTCTGCCCGCGGTTATCGTACGTACGCTGAATAAAACAACAATTGACCATACGACAGCAAAAACCGGCAAGAATTCGCGAAGCGAGAGCCGTCCTCACTCGGCGGCCAGCCACCTGGGGATGTAATGAGTTTAAATAGATGGTGTCGGAGTCGATTGTTTTGGGACGTCGAGTAATTCATTCGACCCCTTTTGCTGCCCCTGCAGAGGATATTCCCCTGCGCATCGCGAAAAGGCTGCCCAGCTACAATCAGCGCGAGGACGACTACCACTGAAAACTGCCTTGGTTGCGCTTCACGAAGACCTCGACCGTCTCGAACTTCGATGCGGTGCGGCAGGAGAACCTGATCGTGCGCCGGCGCTGGCTGGCGAAGTTCGTTTCCCGGAGCGTTCTCGTCGCAGCAGCGGCCGAATACCGGCTATAGGGGCGGGGAGATGCCGACGTGTCGGCAAAACCTTCGGCAGCTCCCGGTATTGTCAGCTTTTTTGCAGCGCCATCATGTCAGGACCTGCTCCGGGCGTTTTGTCTTACAAAGCGTTACAAATAGGCTGTCTTCCGTTCCGGGCCCCGGGCGTTATTGAAGGTACGCCGCTGTCGCCATTCGGCACCGGCGTGGGAAACGAAGACAAAAGCGAAGAGGAACATGAAATGAAACGAGTATATTTTGTGGCTGGAGCTGTTGCGGCGCTGCTGGTCGCAGGGCAGGTGGCGGCAGCCGACGGCAAGGCGGTATATGAAAAGTCATGCAATGGCTGCCATGCGGCGATGAAGCCGAAGATCGGAGACAAGGAGGCGTGGGCGCCGCTGATCAAGAAGGGAGCTGATGCGCTGACGGCTTCCGTCATCAAAGGCAAAGGCATCATGCCGCCGAAAGGCACGGCTGCATCCGATGCCGACGTCAAGGCCGCGGTCGAGTACATACTGAGCAAGAGCAAGTAACGCGCCGCTGCTCTAAACTGTAGTTCCGATCCGCCGCCGCATCGGATCGGGCACAGGAAGCTCTGATGTCGTCACAGACTTAATCAGAGCTTCCCCGGCCTTCGGCGGCACCGCATTCGCGCAGGCGCCTGCCACTGGCGCAGCGAAGGCCGGTCGCGCCGCAATCGGCATTCGCCGGATCCAGCGCTTGCGCCGGATTGCGTCAGTCGATCCTGATCGTATGCCGCTTGGATTTCTCGATCTTGGGCAGAGTCAGTTCGAGAACGCCGTCTTTCAGTTGCGCGCTCGCCTTCGATGCATCGACCGCGCATGGCAGCATGAGGGTGCGGCTGAATTCGCCGCTGCCGATTTCGCAGCGGTAATATTCACCCTTCTCCTCTTTTGCCTCGCGCATGACCTTGCCCTTGATGGTGGCCGATGTGTCGTTCACCGTGATTGCGAGGTCTTTCTTATCGACGCCTGGAACCTCGGCGCGTATGACGACATTTTCCTCGCCATCGAACACATCCATGCGCGGCGGTCTCATCTCAAGTGGTTCGGCGAACTCGCTCAGAAGCGGCGATTCCCACCCAAACGGGCGCAGCCATCCGCGCGGGAAAACCCGCTCGAACAATCGATCCATCTCGTCGAATGGGGTTAACATCCTTCTCGGCTCTGCCCTCTGAATCTCCGTGCCTTTCCTTACTGTTACGTCCTGTTTGGTTTCGGTTGCCATTGCAGTACTCCTTTCGGTTGATGCGTCACTGCCACTCAAACACAAAATATTGTGCGCACATGCGGAGATCCTTGTTTTGATATAAATCAAACGGCGCGACGCTCACGCATGAATCCGGCGAGCCGCAGAAAAGTAACAGATAATCAAACGGTTACTGCCGTATCTCGCCTCCCGCCGCCTTGAGGAGGCGGCGCTGCCACTCGCGCTGGTGGGAGGCTTCCGGCGGATAGTTTATGGCGAATTAAACGGCGTCTGATTCGATTAATGCCCACCCGCGTTCGAGTCGCAATCCCGAGGGTACAAACAAAAATGGGGCCCGAGAGGCCCCATTTTTTCCTGCGCGGCAGACTACAGCGGCTTGATTTGCACCTTGCGGAACTTGATGACGCCCGCGCCGTGCTGAAGCGCGATTGGCCCGCTGGCGAACTGGCTGTGATTGAGTTCAGCAGTCTTGGTGCCGTTGAGCACGACGACAATGTTCGGGCCTCTGGCTGTGATCTCGTAGGTATTCCACTTGCCGCCTGCTTTGATCACCGTCGTGACCTTCGCGTGATGGACGATACCACCGGTGCCGAAGGAGGGGTCGGGGCGCTGGTCGAAGATGTTCGCCTCGTAGCAGCTCGTGTCGGCGATGACTTTGGGATTGGCGCAACGCATGAAGATGCCGCTATTGGCGTCGTTGCTGGCCCAGAACTCGGCCCGGATCTGAAAGTCCTTGTAGGTGTTCTTCGACACCAGGTAGCCGTTTTCCTTGCCGGCCTTCCTGTCGGCCTGGACGACGCCATCCACCACCGCCCAGTTGGAAGAGCCGACGCGGTCAAAATTTTCCAGGCCATTGGGGCCGTCGATCAGCGTGATCCACCCCGAGTCGGACGATGTGGTGGCGCAGCCGAATACGGCCAAGGCAGTGACAAGCAGCCCTGCGGTAATGACAGACAAGCGTTTCATTGTTGTCCCCTCCTGAGTTGATGGCGATTGAATAAGCACCACGCTTCGAGATTCTGCGCCGCTCCGTGGTGGTGTCAAGCGACCCCGGCGCTCCCGTGAATTCACGCTTTGCGCAGGACGCCCGCGCATCTGACCAAAAACACCAAGGCCGGATGTCTGATCACGCAGCCGGTGCCGTTGCACAGCCACATCGGAGTGAACGGCAAGCCGTTTCACATCGAAGGCGTCACCGGGACGTAGATCATCGCGCCGCGGATGCGGCAAAGGAATGAGGACAACTGAAAAGCCTCACCGCCAGGAACGCCAAGTCCCTGCCGCTGAATAGAGGCGCAAGCGAGCGCAGGGTCAGGCTCGATTTCCGGTCGATTCGAGCCGGACCCTGCTCGTCTCGGTTCCCTTCCGCCTTCCGCCGCGAGCAAGGCCTATGCAGCTTCATGCACCAGATTCAGCGCCGAGCCCGCGCGGAACCACCCGATCTGGGGCGCACTGAAAGTATGGTTGAGCAGCAGCGTTTCCGTTTCTCCATTCGCGTGCCTGACCCGGCACGTGACCGGCTTGCCGGGTTCCATCCCTGAAAGCCCGACGAGACTGATGCGGTCGTCTTCGCGGATGCGGTCATAGTCCGCCGGGTTCTGGAAGGTGAGTGCCAGCAGCCCCTGCTTCTTGAGGTTCGATTCGTGGATGCGCGCGAAGCTGCGGGCGATGACCGCGACCCCGCCCAGCAGGCGCGGCGAAAGCGCGGCGTGCTCGCGGCTGCTGCCTTCGCCGTAGTTCGCATCGCCGACGACCACCCACTTGATCCCCTGCGACTTGTAATAGCGCGCGTTGCCGGCGACGGACTGGCCGGCCTTCCCGGTCAGCACATTCTTGCTCTTGCCCGCTTCGCCAATATAGGCGTTGATCGCGCTGAGGAACATGTTGTCGCTGAACTTGTCGAGGTGCCCGCGGAAGCGCAGCCACGGCCCGGCCGGGGAAATATGGTCGGTCGTCGTCTTGCCCCTGGTCTTGATCAGCACCGGCATGTCGAGATAATCCTGGCCGTCCCACGCCGGCCACGGCTGCATCAACTGGATGCGCTCGCTGGCGGGGTCCACTTTCAGCTCGACCCCGCTGCCGTCTGCGGGCGGAGCGATATAAGTGGCGTGTCCGCGATCGAAATCGCCCGGCGGCACCTCCGGCGCAACTTTGGGCGGCGCCAGCCGGAACGGACGGCCGTCGGCGCCCGTCAGCGTATCCTTGAGGGGGTTGAACGACAGCCGGCCCGCGATGGCCAGCGCGGTGACAATCTCCGGGCTGGCGATGAAGTTCATCGTGGCCGGCTGGCCGTCGTTGCGAGCCGGGAAGTTGCGGTTGTACGAAGTGACGATCGTGTTGGGCGCTGCCGAGGCTTCCTTCGCGCGGCGCCACTGTCCGATGCAGGGGCCACAGGCGTTGGCCAGCACGCTGCCGTTGACGTCCTTGAGCGATTGCATCTGGCCGTCGCGCTCGATGGTGGCGCGCACCTGTTCCGATCCCGGCGTGATCAGGAAAGGAATGTTGATCCTGATGCCGCGCGCCCTGGCCTGTTCGGCCACGTCCGCCGCGCGGCTCATATCCTCGTAGGACGAATTGGTGCAGCTGCCGATCAGCGCGGCCGAGATCCCGTCCACGAAACCGTTCTTCGCATCGGCCACTTCGGCGGCGAGCGCGGATATCGGGCGCGCGCGGTCGGGGGAGTGCGGCCCGACGACATGCGGCTCGAGCGTGGACAGGTCGAGCCGGACCACGCGGTCGTAGTGCTGCTCGGGATGGGCTTCCGCTTCCGGGTCGGGTTCCAGCAGGCGCTGGTACTGCGCCATGAGCAGCACCAGGTCGGCGCGCCCCGTGGCCCGGAGATAGTCGGCCATGCGATCGTCGGCGGGGAACATCGAAGTCGTCGCCCCCAGTTCAGCGCCCATGTTGGTGATGGTGGCCTTGCCGGTCGCGCTGATCGTGCGCGCGCCGGGGCCGATGTATTCGACGATGGCGTTGGTGCCGCCGGAGACCGTCAGCGCGCCCGCGACGTAGAGAATCACGTCCTTGGGCGCGGTCCAGCCGCCGATGCGGCCGGTCAGGTACACCGCGATGCCCTTCGGATACAGCACTTCCCACGGCAGTCCGGCGATCGTCTCGACGGCATCCGCGCCGCCGACGCCGACGGCGCACGCGCCGAGCCCGCCCGCGTTGGGCGTGTGCGAGTCCGTGCCGATGATCAGCTCGCCGGGGAAGGCATAATTTTCCAGCACGACCTGGTGAATGATGCCCGCCCCGGGTCCCCAGAAGCCCGCGCCGTATTTCTCCGCCGCCGAGCGCAGAAAGTCGTACACCTCGGTGTTTTCGGCCAGCGATTCGCGCAGATCCCGGACGCCTTCGTGACGCGCCTGGATCAGGTGATCGCAATGGATCGTCGTCGGCACCGCCACCCGCGCGCGCCGCGTCTGCATGAACTGCAGCATGCCGGTCTGGCCGAGCACATCCTGGAACACCACCCGGTCGGGACGCAGGGACAGGTAGCTCTTGCCCGCCGCCAGGTCCTGCTGCGCCGGGTTGTCGAGATGTCCGAGCAGGACTTTTTCCGAGAGGGTCAGCGGCCGTTTCAGGCGGCGGCGGACGACTTCGATATTGCGCGCCATGGTCTCGTAGACTTTGGCGGCCATTTCCGGAGTGGATTCGACGGTGACCATGTTCCTGCCCTCCCGCAAGTTGCCAGTGGAAATAGCCGAAGCTTAGCCAAAATAACAAGGAATGGGTTTCATAAAATGTAGTAGCATTTGGAATATGTTGGACGGCATAGACGCCCTGATCGCGCTGGAACGCTTCGGCACCGTCAGCGAAGCGGCGGTCCGGCTGCGGCTCACCCAGTCCGCCGTCAGCAAGCGCATCCAGGCCCTGCAGCGGATGGTCGGATTCAGGCTGGTGGAGCCCGACGGCCGCCGGCTGCGGCTGACCGCTCCCGCCATCGATTTCCTGGAACGCGCGCGCCCGCTCGTCGCGGACTTGCGCGGCCTGACGAGCCCCGTCCGCGACCATGCCGCTTCAGGCTTCTCCCTCGCGCTGGCGGATTCGATCGCGTCTTCCTGGGGGCCTGCGGTGATCAGCCGCGCGCTGCGGGGGCTGAAGGGCGTCAGTGTCCGCCTCCACGCGCATCGCAGCGTCCTGCTGGTCGAGAGCGTCAGGCTGGGCCGTTACCACATCGGGCTCAGCACCGACCTGCCGGGCACCAAGGACCTGATTCGCTATCCCGTCATCGACGAGCCGATGGTGCTTATCCATTCCGGCTGCAGCAGGGGGCCTCCCAAGCGGGCCGCCAGGAATCAGCCGTTGATCTCGATCGAGCCGAGCTCGGCCACATGGCGGGCGGTCGAGCCGCAACTGCGGGAGCGTCATCCCCACCTGCTCGAGCGCCCCCTCATACCGGTGGAAACATTCAGCGCGACCGTGCAAATGGTCAAAGCCGGGTTCGGAGACGGCCTGGTGCCGCTGGGGATGGCGATCGAGATGAACCTCGACAAACGCTGCTATCGCGAGATTCCCGGCGTCAGGCGGCACATCTCGCTCATCACGCGCAAGACGGTCAACCAGCTAGCCAGCTTTCGCGAGTTGCGGGAGCAACTGGTGAAGGAAACAACCCGGTATTTTTCCGGGAACACCGGCAAGTGACGGGCAGCCGCATCGAGGGCGTCGCGGAGCAGCAGATCACCGCGACGCAGGAAGCGAGAACTAACCGATCGCAACAACAGGCTATGTGTTCCTGCAGCGCGCCCGACTGTGATTATTCATCGGCGTCCGCCCCCCCATTCTTCTCAAATAATCCTGTCCAAGGCGAAACGCATGGGCTCTAATGTCTCACGGCCGCGACGGATCATCCGACCATCGCGCGTCCCCTTATCTCTTAGGCTAATGCAAGATTTGACCTCTTCGTTGCCCCCCGGCAAGAGCCAAGAAGTCAGACCGCCGTGCGTCAGGTTTTCCCCGACACACGCGCCTGCCGTGAACTTCATGCCGACAGGATTTCTAGTCAAAGCAAATCATTAGCGGCGGAAATTCAGAATTCAAATCTACCAAATCGTGAGGTTTTGACACGGCGGCAGGCACACCGCGTCATGACGGCGTGATAGACAATGGCAAAGGTTCTCATTATAGTAATTTGGCACGCGCGTCACTGATATTGGGGGCCATTTCCCAGCGAAAATTTCGCTGGGAAATGGCACGTGAGACATGGCAATCGCAAGAATGAATGCGGAGGATGCTCATGACCAATTTTCACTGTCATCATTTGGCTATTGTCGCGCTCGTCATGCTGGCGACACTGCTCTCCGGTTGCGTGGGAATGCGGCCTGACCCAATTCTGAGAACGGGGCCCGGGGTCGATTTTGATTCGACGCAATTGAAGAACTTCCGGGAAAACCAGGACAAGATTCTCCAGGAACTCTACCAATCGGCGGGGTTGGCGGAAAATCAAAAGCCTGTAAATGCTGCCGATTGGGGCAAGGTGATCAACGCAGGGATGGATTATGCCGACCAGAAGTGCGAGGCATATATGCACGCGCTGTTTCGCCTCAATCGCGATAAGAATACCGCGGTTTCCCAGATCGGCCTGGTCGGCGCGGCAACCGCCGGTATTCTTGCCGCGGCCAGCGCCACTGCAAAGGAAGTCGCGATAACCGCCATTCTCTTCGGGCTCGCGGGCTCGACGGTGGGGAACTACAGCAGCAATCTGTTGTACGAGCTGGAGCCTTCCTCCGTGCGGACACTGGTCAAGGGTCTGCAGACGGGATACAGAGCGGGTCTTCCATCTCCGCTCGATTACAACACCAGACCCGCTGCCGTCGCCGTGATGCGGGGCTATGCGACGCTATGTGTGCCTGCAAACATCGAAGCAGAGGTCAATCTGGCCGTCAAGAAATCAGTGCCGGACATCAAGCCAGGAGACGCCAGCAAGGGTCAGCCGCCCGTCGTCAGCCACAATCTGCCGGTTGCAACCCTGATGCAGATCACCGACGCGCAAAGGATCAACCGCGCGGTGGCGGACCTGATAAAGGACAAGACGAAGCTTGACGAGATCAACAGGGTACTGAAGGAACTCGGCGTGACGAAAAACGATTTCAGGACGTTTCAGGACGCGGCCACCGCTCTGGAGAATGCGTTCCGGGATATGACGCCGTCCGACACGCAGAAGTGGCTGAAAGCGCTCCGCATCTAGGTCCATGAAGTCAACGAACGGGAGTCTCGATCATGGCAGATAGAACGAAACCGGTTTCCGGTACGCTTTCGCTTTCCGAGATCGAAAGGGAGATCAGGTTCGAGGAATCAAAATCCTTCGAGTTTCTCACTTCGAGCATAGAAAACGACAAGGACAATCTGGCGGGCTTCAAGCGGCTCGAACTGCCCAATATTCCCAAAGACCTGAAGTTGACGTTCGATGGGGAGTCCGGACCCAACGGCTACAAGCCGTTTCCCAACGGTCCCATTCCAATGATCGTGGGCGGCTCGAAGAAAGACGTGAAGGCGTGGCGCCAGCAGTAATCAGGGCAGGAAAGAGCTTGCCTTTGTGCAAAACTCAACGCGGGTGACGACAGCGGCATGGCAATCGAGCGGGCACTGTTTCGTTCCTGCGCATTCGTGGAGGATACAACATCATGGCTGCACTACTGGTACGCCCTATCGTAATGTCGGTCTATGAGGTGAACGGCCAGCGCGTGCTGATGCCCGAACGCATGGCGCGTTCGACGCCTGACATGAAGAAGGCCATGTACGGCATCCGTGCCGACGTCGAGGCAGCGGGCGGGAAGTTCGCGTTGTCGGATCTTTTTCGAAGCTACGACATGCAGTTGCAGGCGCACCTCGATTTCACCAGCGGCAAGAAAAGGGCCTTCAGCCCGCCGCCGGGCGGCAGCATGCACGAGGCCGGGCGCGCCTTCGACGTCGATCTCAAGGGGCTCAAGATGTCGCTGGCGGATTTCTGGCAGATCGCGAACAAGTGGGGCGTCGTTCCCATAATCGCCAAACCTGATCCGAGGGCATCCGAGGCGTGGCACTTCGAATGCCGGGGCAGCCATCTGTTGGTTTACGACTACTACAAAGCGGGGAAGGGAACCAATTTCGCCAAGCCGGCGGCCGCCATGGCGGCGAGCGCCATCATCGCCGCGGGACTGAAGCACGACCAGTTCAAGGGCAAGGAAGACGTGGCGTATATTCAGTCGGGCCTCATCCGGCTCGGGCAGGAGATCGGCAACATCGACGGCGACATAGGACCCAAGACCAGCGGCGTGCTCGCCAGCCTCGAGATCGCGGACACAACCCGCGCGGAACAATGCCAGGCGCTGGATGCATTGCTGCAGCAGAAGTTTCCCGGCGAATTTTTCGACACAGTCCCGCAAGAAGGCGAGCACCTGGTGCATTGAGTTGCGGGGCCCTTTCGATCGAATGGGTGATCGGGGGACGGAGTGGGCTAACCCTTTCGCGGCAAGCGGGTGATCAACAAGCCCGAACTCCCCGCAGGCGGCATCACCAACGAGTATGAAGCGCACACGGAAGTCGTCTCCGGCGAGATGCAGCTCGAGCGTGGCACCGCAGGCAAGCACACGCGCAAGATGCTCGGCTCCCACACGCGAGATGCCCGCTTCCTAACTTATTGCGACGCGGCTGGCTATCACGCCAATCTCGAAGAATTCCGCCACGCGCTTGAGAGCGAGATAGGGAAGTAGCATTGAGGGACACCTCAAACGGTCCCCGTTAATTTTCAGGGGTGAAGCCGCGCCAAAATAAGAAAAAAGATAAATAAAAACATGGCATTATGTGTTGTTGCGGCCGGTCAGCGCAGGGCGAGGCGCCACAGCGACGTCACCTCGGCCGCCCGCGCGGCGTGTAGCGGGTCGGTGTCTTTAAACGCCCGGGGATGCGTCGGTCGCACGTCGATTCGATCCACGACCTTGACCCGCGCTGCGTCGAACGCTGCGAGCAGCTCGTCTCGCGAACGCAAGCCCAGGTGCTCGGCAAGATCCGAGAGGATCAGCCAGCCCTCGCCTTCCGGCGTGAGGTGCGCGGCGAGGCCGGCGAGGAATCCGCGCAGCATGCGGCCCTCGGGGTCGTAGATGGCGTGCTCGAGCGGCGAGCTCGGCCGCGCCGGGATCCACGGCGGGTTGCACACCACCAGCGGCGCGCGGCCTTCGGGAAAGAGATCGGCTTGCACGACTTCCACCTGCCGGCCCAGGCCGAGCCGCGCGATGTTCTCGCGCGAGCACGCGAGCGCGCGCGGGTCGTGATCGGTGGCGACGACGCGCGCCACGCCGCGGCGGGCGAGCAGCGCGGCCAGCACGCCGGTGCCGGTGCCGATGTCGAACGCGAGCGTC
>Ga0153916_10002780_pt1 | contig 12821 bp, 9 predicted proteins | sample Opewatmetagenome_FD_109642 | JGI IMG/M metagenome (GOLD analysis project Ga0153916, IMG submission 109642) | Freshwater wetland microbial communities from Ohio, USA - Open water 3 Core 3 Depth 4 metaG | ecosystem: Environmental > Aquatic > Freshwater > Wetlands | place: USA: Ohio, Lake Erie, Old...
GCGTGCCGTGGAACGAGGCCAGCTTGATGTTGGCGTCGTCTCCGGGGTCGTCGGGGTTGGGGTCGATGCCGTCGCCGTCGTTGGACATCGCCGTGCTGGAGATGAAGTCGTAGCCCGGGACGAGCTTCCCGGCGAGGTCGGGGTGGGCGAGGAACACCCCCGTGTCCACCACCGCGACGACGACGTCGCCGCCCTTGGCCGGGGCACCCTTCGTGACGTCCCACGCCGCGGGCAGGTTCATCATCGGGAGGTCCCACTGCCTCGCCCAGAAGGTGTCGTTCGGAAGGGCCGTCGGGTGGAAGACGTAGTTCAGGTCGGCGGTGGCGACGTCGGGACGGCTGCGGAGCGCCTTGACGAGCCCTATCGTGTCGACTCGCGCGGTCCCGAGCGGATCCACCGCCTCGGCGACGGGGTCGCGCGCCGGCTCCGGGACGCCGAGCGTCGCGAAGGCCCGCGCCCGCGCCGCCCCCGCCCCGAGCGCGAAGCGCATCTCGCGCCCTTCCTCGCCGGAGAGGGGGAGGAGGCCGAGCGACTGCGCGCGCGCGGCGAGGCCCCGAGGGGCCGCCACGGGGACCGCGCCGTCCTTGAACCGGACGATCACCTCGCCGGGCACGAACTCCGCGTCGAGCCGGAGGGTGTCCGCGGTGACGACCGAGAGCGGGGCCTCGGCGAGGGTGAGCACGTAGTTCGACGCGCCCGCGTACGCGCTCACCTGGACGAGGTAGCTGCCGGCCGTGGCGACCGGGGTGGACTCGACGGGGCCGGTCCCCATGGAGCAGGTCACGCGCACCGGAGGAACCGCGTCCGTGTAGACGCAGAGGTCGAGGTCGTTCGGACCTCCGCTCGTCCAGCCGGCGATCTGGAGCGTCACGACCTGCCTCGCGGCGAGCGTCGCCCGGTACCAGTCCACCGGGTCGAGCGTCTTGCTCACCCAGCCGCCGACCGTCGCCGTGCCGGGCAGGGCCTGCGCCGTCGCCGGCGTGTCGTTGTGCGCCACGGGGGCGGCCGGGTCGTTGGTGTCGCCGTCGGCGGCGGTCGCGGCCACGGGGGTGATCGTCCCGCTCAGCGAGAACGTGGACGAGGGCAGGGAGGGCGGCGACGGCGTGGCCGCCGGCGCCGGCGAGGAGCCGCCCGAGCACGCCGCGAGCCAGAGCGTCGCTGCCGCCACGGCAGCCCCACGATCTCGAGCCATTCCGAATCCTCCGATGCCGGGCGGCCGCAGATGCGACGGCCTCTTGCATGGCACGCGGGGGCCCGCGGGGCAACGGAGAGGCGCCCGCCCGGCCGGGGGTGCCCCGCTCCCACACCCGATGGGTCAGGCCGGAATCCCCCGGATCGTCCGGCACCCCTCGACCCTCGCCCTCAGGGCGTCTCCGCCGCAGGGAGGGCGAGCTTCGCGACCGTGCCGCCCCCCTCGCGGTCCTCGAGCTCGAGCGTGCCGCCGTGGGCGTCCGCGACCTTCTTCGCGAGGGCGAGCCCGAGGCCGGTGCCCCGCTCCTTGGTCGTGAAGAAGGGCCGGAAGAGGCTCGCCCGCGCCGCGCGGTCGAGGCCCGGGCCGCGGTCGCGCACCTCGATGGTCGCCTCGAGCTCCGCCGCGCGCGCGACGACCTCGACCTCGCTCGCGGCGGGCGCGGCCTCGACCGCGTTCCGCACGAGGTTCACCGCCGCGCGGCGAAGCTGCTCGCGGTCGGCGCGGGCGGTGCCGGCGCCCTCCACCGTGAGCGAGACGTGGCGCTGCGCCGCGAGCGGCCCCGCCAGCTCGGCGACCTCCTCGAGCAGGACCGCGAGGTCCACGCCCTCGCGCACCGGTGGGCGCGCGCGGGCGTAGTCGAGGAACTCCTCCACCACCTTCGACAGGTCCGCCAGCTCCGAGCGGATGCGCGCGACGTGGGCCGCCTCGGGCTTCCCCTGCAGCTCCTCGGAGAGGAGGCCGGCGAAGAGGTCGAGGGCGCCGAGGGGGTTGCGGACCTCGTGGGCGATCCCGGCGAGGAGCGTCTCGCGCTCGGCGTCGCGGGCGTGCAGCGCCTTGCGCATCTCCTCGATGGTGTCGCGCAGCGTGCCGATCTCGTCCTTGCGCCTGCGCTTCCAGAGCGGCGTCACGAGGTCGCCGCGCGCGATGCGGCGGGCAGCCTCCGTGATGCGCGTGAGCGGGCGCGTCACCGACACGGCCGCGAACGCGGCCACGAGCGCTCCCACCACGGCGCCGGAGACGGCGACGGTCGCGAGCAGCCGGCGGAAGCGGCGCAGGGTCTCGTAGGACGCGGCCGTCCCGTCGGCGCCCACCACCGCCACGACCTTGCCCGACGCGTCCGCGAGCGGCGCGTAGCCGGTCTTGTAGAGCCTCCCGTCGGAGCCCTCGAACAGGACCTGGCTCGCGAGCGCGCGGCCCCTCACGGCCTCCGCGATCTCGAGCCGGTCGCGCTCCAGGGCGAGGAGCGGCTCGCCGATGCGGGCGCGCCCCGCGGAGTCGGCGAGCGCCGTCCGGTCGGGGCGCAGGACGAAGAGCCGGGTCCCCGTGGCGCGGGATACGGAGTCGAGCCGCGTCCGGATGTGACCGTAGGTACGGGTCCCCTCGTCGCCCGGCGCGAGGCGCTCGACGCGGTCGGCGGGGAGGGCCGCCGCCCCCGCCTTCGCGGCGGCGACGAGCCGGGCCGCGAGCTCGTCCTCGAGCGCCCGGCGGGCGAGGCGGTCGGCGACGAGGGCCATGACGGCGAGCGAGACCAGGGCCGGGAGGGCGGCGGCGAGGGCGAAGCGGCGGCGCACCCGGTGATGCTAGACGAAAGTTCGTGATTCGCGATCACCCTTGCGTCCGTTCATGGTGAGCGTAGCGCCCGCGAAGCGGGCGCGGAGTCGAACCACGGCGCTGGGGACGCAGTGGCGCCCTTCGACTCCGGGGCGCCAGGCGCCCCTACGCTCAGATGGGATGAGAAGGCCGCCCTCCAGGGCGAACGGAATGGTGCTGGTGTTCGCGAATCGCGCTCGCTCGCTCGCGGGGTCAGCGAGCCGCCGGGCGAGGGCGGACGCCGGTCGCCGGAGGGCCGGCCACCCGGCCGTGCTCGAGGAGGAAGTCCCGGATCAGCGGGAACACCACCTCCGGCGCGTTCCGCCCGAGGATCAGGTCGGTGTGGCCGTAGTCCCGCCCGCAGCTCCAGTAGCGCTTCGGGCCGCCCCAGGCGCGGAAGGCCGCCTCGACCACCGCCGGCGGCGCGAGGCCGTCCTTCTCGGCCGAGACGAAGAGCGCGGGCTGCCCGCAGGCGGGGAGGAGCGCGCGGTAGTCCACCTCGCCGTCCTGGGAGCGGAACGAGTTCTCCCGGACGAACAGGGCGAACTGCTCCAGCACGCCGGGCTGGAGATCCTCGATCGCGTTCGCGAGGAGCCGGCGGTAGATGGGCCGCTCCACGTTCCGCATGTTCACCGACAGATCGAACGGCGGCGGGTGCCAGTACCCGGAGAAGGGGGCCACCATGAGCGCGAGCTCCCGGAGCCCGCGCCCGAGGCCGAGGTGGCGCAGCTTCACGAGCTTCGCGAGCCTGGGCTGCACGTCGAACCAGGCAGGGCCGGCGAGGGCGACGAGCGCCGCGATCCGCTCCGGGTAGAGCGCGCAGGCGGCCATGCCCAGGATCGCGCCCTGGCTGTGGCCGACGTAGAGCACCTCGTCCGCGCCGGTCGCCGCGCGGATCGCCTGGAACGCGGCGGGGAGGTCCTCGCGCAGGTACGTGTCGAGGTTCCAGCGGCGGGTGGGACCGCGGCGCGAGCGGCCGTGGCCGCGCAGGTCGAGGGTGAAGCAGTCGAAGCCCGCGCGGGAGAGGAACGCGGCGACCGAGTACCGCTCGACGCCGAAGTCGAACGCCTGCCGGTTCATGGCGATCCCGTGCACGAGGAGGACCGGCGGCCTGCGGGGTTCCCCCCTCGGGTGGCGGCGCCCCAGGTAGAGCGTCCATCCGTCGCGGGTCCGGACCGGAAGGATCTCGTCCTCGTGGGTGGGGGCGGCGAGCTTCCACCTCCAGAAGGCCCAGTGCAGCACCGTGAGCGCGGCGAGCGCCAGGGCGGCGATCGCGAGGTGGAGGGCCGTCATCGCGGCGGGATTCTAGTCGGTCTCCCGGAGCCCGGGTTTGCGTGGCCTGCCCGTTGCAGCTCTCCGGGGGCAGATCACACGAACCACGAGGAAGTCGAGTGGACGCAAGGAGAAGCCGCACGGGTCGCTGGAGGTCCCTGCCCGGATTCCGGGCAGAAGGGTTGACCGCTCCGAGCGCCGGGGCGTAGCGTCGACATCCAATTCATCGAAGAGGTGAGCCGTGAAGAAGGTCGAAGCCATCATCAAGCCGTTCAAGCTGGACGAGGTGAAGCAGGCCCTCTCCGAGATCGGGGTCGCGGGACTGACGGCCACCGAGGTGAAGGGCTTCGGCCGCCAGAAGGGCCACACGGAGCTCTATCGCGGCGCCGAGTACGTGGTCGACTTCCTCCCCAAGGTGAAGGTCGAGGTCGTGGTCGCCGACGCGCTGGTGGGCCGGGTGGTCGAGGCCGTCGAGCGCGCCGCCAAGACCGGGCGCATCGGGGACGGCAAGATCTTCGTCGTGCCGGTCGAGGAGGTCATCCGCATCCGGACCGGCGAGCGCGGCGAGGACGCGCTCTAGCCCGGGGGGCCGGTGCCGCGCGGCGCGCTCCCTCCGCTGCCCGCGGCCGTCGCCCGGGCGGTCCTCGACTCCCTCGCCGACGCGCTGGTCGTGGTCGGGGCGGACGGCGGGGTGCTGCACCTCAACCCCGCCGCGGAGGAGCTCTTCGGCCGGAGCCGGGAGCGCGCCGCGGAGCTGCCGGTGCGCGCCCTCCCGGGCGGCGCCCAGCTCTCGACGCTCGCCGACCGCGTGCGCCTCTCGCAGGAGGGACAGTCGATCACCTTCCCCTCCCCGCGGGATCCCCCCGTCTCGATCACGGTGGAGGGGACCCCGCTCGTGGACGGCGCGCACTGCCTCGGCGCCATCCTCGTGCTGAGGGTCCCCCGCACGGCGGAGCGCGCCCTCGACTTCGAGGCGCTCGCCGCGGGCCTCGCCCACGAGATCAAGAACCCGCTCGCCGGCCTCCAGGGCTCGGCCGAGCTCCTCGCCCGCGAGGCGGAGGGGCCCGCGCGCGAGTACGCCGCGGTGATCGCGCGCGAGGCGAAGCGCGTGGACGGCCTCGTGAGGGAGCTGCTCGACCTCGCCCGGCCGGCGGCCCTGCAGACGGGGCCGGTGGACGTGCACGACCTCGTCGGCGACGTGCTCGTCCTCGTGAAGGGCATCCCCGGGGCGGACCGGGTCGCGTTCGCCGAGCGCTACGATCCCTCCCTCCCTCCCGTCCACGGCGACGAGGAGAAGCTCACGCAGGTGCTCCTCAACCTGGTCCGGAACGCCCTCGACGCGGTGGCGAGCGAGCCGGAGCCCTGCATCGCGTTCGAGACCGGCGTCGCCCCGCTCCGCCTCCGCTCGGCGAGCGGCCGTACGCGCCCGCTGGCGCGGATCTCGATCCAGGACAACGGGTCCGGCATCCCGGAGGCGATGGTCAACCGGCTCTTCACCCCGTTCGCCACCTCGAAGGCGCAGGGCACCGGCCTGGGGCTCGCCATCTCGCGCCGGATCATCGACGCGCACGGCGGGCGCATCGAGGTGAAGAACCGGAGCGGCGGCGGCGTGGAGGCGAACCTGTACCTGCCCCTGGACGTGCCGTAGTGGGGTGCGGGAGAGCGAACGCGCGGGCCTCGTGGGCCTCGCGTCCCCTCGCGGGCCCGGCTGGCCCCATCCTTGCTTGATGCAGGAACGTGGTGTGGCCGACAATTGACCCGGAGGTACGGTTGCGCAAGGTCCTCATCGTCGACGACGAGCCATCGGTCCGCTTCGTCCTCGGGAAGACCTGCGAGCGCGCCGGCGTCCCCTTCGAGGAGGCCGGCAGCGCCGAGGAGGCGCGCGACAGGCTGCGCGAGCTCGGCGGCGGCAAGGACGGCATCGGCCTGGTGCTCCTCGACGTGCGCCTCCCCGGCGACGACGGCTTCAAGCTCCTCGGCGAGATCGGCGGGCGCTCGGACTCCCCCTTCATCGTGGTGATGACGGCGGAGGACACCATGCGCTCCGCGGTCGAGGCGATGAAGCGCGGGGCCGCCGACTACCTCGGCAAGCCCTTCGACCTCGCCCGCGTCGAGCGGATCGTGAAGGACCTCGCGCAGGGCGCGCCGAACGGGCCGGAGGGCGTCGAGGCCGAGCCGCTGCCGCCGTCCGCCGAGCCGAAGAAGTACAAGGACCTCTCCCTCCCCGAGCTGCTCATCGGACGCTCGGCCGCGATGATCGAGATCTACAAGGAGATCGGCCGCGTCGCCCGCACGGAGATGACGGTGCTCCTCATGGGCGAGTCGGGCACCGGCAAGGAGCTCGTGGCCCGCGCCATCCACGGGAACTCCACGCGCTCGCGCGCGCCCTTCGTCACCGTCAACATGGCCGCGATCCCGAAGGACCTCATCGAGAGCGAGCTCTACGGCCACGAGAAGGGCTCCTTCACGGGCGCGGTGGAGCGGCGGCCGGGCAAGTTCGAGCTCGCCTCCGGCGGCACGCTCTTCCTCGACGAGATCGGCGAGATGCCGATCGACCTCCAGGCGAAGCTCCTGCGCGTCCTCCAGGAGCGCGAGATCGACCGGGTGGGCGGCACCCGCCCGCTCTCGGTGGACGTGCGCATCGTCGCCGCCACGAACGCGGACCTCGCGCGGTCGGTCGAGGAGGGCCGCTTCCGGCGCGACCTCTACTACCGGCTCGCGGTGGTGCCCATCCGGCTGCCGCCGCTGCGCGAGCGCGAGGGCGACGTCATCCTCCTCGCCCGCCACTTCCTCGCGAAGTACGGCGAGCAGCTCAAGGGCCGGCCGCTGTCGCTCGGGAAGGACGCCGAGCCGCTCCTCCTCTCGCACGCGTGGCCCGGGAACGTCCGCGAGCTGCAGAACGTCATCCAGCGCGCGCTCCTCAAGCTCGCCGGCTCGCGGGTGGGCGCGAACGACCTCTCGGGGCTCCTGCCGTCGGCGGCCGTGCAGGAGCGCGGCGTCGCCGGCCTGGTCGAGTCGATCCTGGACGCGCCCGCGCCCGAGGCCGGCCGCTACCAGGCCGCCCTCGCCGCCATCGAGGCGCCGCTCATCGCCGCCGCGCTCGGACGCACCAAGGGGAACCAGCTCCGCGCGGCCGAGCTCCTGGGGATGAACCGGAACACCCTCCGCGAGCGCATGCGCGCCCTCGGGATGAAGCCGAAGTAGCTCCTGCCCGGAGACCGGGCAGCGGGCTGCACGGAACGCGGGCAGCCTGCCCGCTCCGGGCTCAGCGGCCGGAGACGGCGACCGGGGTGCCGATGGGCCTCGGGTCGAGGCCGAGGCCCGGGGTGGTGGTGCTCCCGTCGCCGAGCTGCCCGTTCGAGTTCGAGCCCCAGCACCAGACCCCGTGCAGCGGGGTGGCGTCGAGGGTCACCGCGAAGACGGCGCAGGTGTGATCCCTGCCGGCGGCGAACGACGCGGCGCCCGGGCTGCCGGGCACCGGGACGAGCTCGTTCGCCGGGAGCGGCGTCCCGCCGAGCTGGCCCGCCGTGTTCAGCGTGGGCGAGCTCGGGGCGGTCGGGCCGAAGCACTGGACCGCCTCGTTCGTCGCGCCCTTCACGCAGACGTGCGCGCCGCCCGTCGTGAGGCTCCCGACGGTGAAGCGGACGACCGAGTGGCTCGCGTCCCTCATCGGCACGGCGGGCGTCGTCTGCGCGGAGAGGAGCGAGAAGTCCGGGCCCGGCTCGTCCCCCCAGCAGCGGAGCGCGTCGCTGACGTTGCCGCTGGCGGCCGGCACCAGCGCGGCGGCGCACGTGTGGTTGCCGCCGGCGCTGATCGCCGCGCTGCCGGCGGGGATGGCCGTCACCGGGGTGGCGGAGGCCGCGGTCGAGCCGTTGCCGAGCTGACCCGAGCCGTTCGCACCCCAGCACCTCACCTCGCCGGTGGCGAGGAGAAGCGCGCACGTGTGGTCGTCGCCGGCCGCGATCGCCTGCGCTCCCGCGGCGATCGGCGTCCCGCCCCCGACCGCGGCGCCCGTCCCCCAGCACGACACGGCCCCGGTCGCTCCGACGAGCGCGCAGGTGTGCCTCAGGCCGGCCGCGAGGGCGGTCACTCCGGCGAGCCCCGGGGGCGGGGTCGCCCGGCCGTCGGCGGTGTTGCCCCAGCAGACGACCTCGCCGGAGAAGGCGGCGCAGGTGTGCTCGGCCCCGGCGGCGAAGGCCACCACGCCCGCGTAGAGCTTGGTGGGGACGGTGACCGGCGCGGCGTAGGCGGTGCCTCCCATCACCTGGCCGAGGGCGTTGTCCCCCCAGCAGTAGAGCTCCCCGCCCGTCGTCGTGGCGCAGGTGTGGAGCCTTCCCGCCGCGACCTGGGCGGCCTCGCAGCAACCGCCGATGCACTTGAGGAGCCCGCCCCTGCACGCGTAGCCGCAGTAGCCGGCGCCGGAACCCTCCCCGATGCACGCGGGGATCCCGTGGGGCGGTGGGGCCGGCCCCGTCGTGCTGCAGGGCTGGCACATGGGCCCGCAGGTGTCGGCGGTCTCGGGCTGGCACGAATCGACGCCCGCCTGGAAGCACGCGATCGGCGCCTGGCCCTGGCAGACCAGCGACCCCGGCCCCTGCTGCACGTCCGCCGCGCCGTGATCGACGAGCGTCTCCCCGCAGGCGGCGAGCGCGGCGGCGAATGCCAGGAGCGCGGTGCGGACCGTCCTCATCGCTAGAACCCGTAGAGCAGGAGGAGCGCGGCCGACGCGCCCGGCTTCACGGTGCGCCCGCCGTCGAGCTTCATGAGGTGCGCCCCGGCCGAGAGGTCGAGGCCGGCGCGGAACCGCCACAGGGGCGCCGTGGTGAAGAGCGCGGCCCCGGCGTACGGCATGCCCGCGGCGAACGAGGGCCGGCCGAGGTCCCGGAGCCGCTGCGTGGCGTAGCCGAAGCCGGCCTCGAGGCCGCCCTCCACGAGCACGCGGCCCACGTTGAGCGGGTAGAAGCCCCCGAGCGCGCCGCCGGCGTAGGTGAAGTCGTACCGGAGCCAGCGATCCCTCACCGAGGTGGCGGCGTAGTCGAACCGGCCCCTGAGCGCGAACGGCCCCAGCTCGTGGCGGAGCGCGAGGCGGAGCCCGGGCGCGGCGCGGAACCCGGGGAGCCCGATCCAGGTCGCGGCGGCGCCGGCGTAGGTGAGGCCCGGCTCGGGCCCGCCCTTCGAGCGCGCGAGCTCGTAGCGCGTCGGCTCGAGCTTCGGCAGCCCGGTGGTGCGCCCCGCCACGAGCGTGACCTCACCCGTGGCGCGGCCCGCCGACGAGCGCCGCTCGACGCGGTACGGCCCGGCGGGGAGCGCCAGCGCCAGCTCCGAGGCGGGCCCCGGGACCTCCGCGAACATGGTGCGCCCGCGGGAGAGGATGATCGTCGAGCCGGGATCCGGCGGGACGAGGAGCCGCGCCTCCGCGCGGCGGAGGTCCGTGAGGACGACGTCGCCGCGCCCGGACATCTTGAAGTCGTAGGTCGGGTGCTGCGTGCCCACCGCGGTGGACGCGGTGCCGACCTTGGTGCGCGCCGCGGTGTAGCCGAACGCCTCGTTGAGCGTCACCCGCCCGTCGCCGTCGGCGTCGCCCGCGCCGCGGAGCGCCACCTCCAGGTGGTGGGTGAAGAAGCTGCCGCCGAGGGCGGCGGACTCCTGGGCCTGCTCCCCCACGGCGGTGGAGGCGATGAAGGCGGTGCCCGACACGGCGTCGTCGCCGGGCAGCGGGAAGGCGAGCCCCGGCGCGGCGGTCGCGCCCTTCACCTGGGTGAGGAGCCCCGCCTCGCAGGCGTCCACGATGGCGATCCTGGCCTCGGCGCCGGAGGCGGCCACGAGCGCGCGCAGCGTGTCGAAGGGGAGCCGCTCGCCCTCCATCTCGAGGCCGCCCGCGCTCGCGTGGCCGGAGTAGTAGACGAGGAGGAGGGTCCGCTCGCCCTTCGCCGCGGCCGCGCGGATCCTGGGCTCGAGCGACCTCACCGCCGCCTCGAGGGCGCCCGGCCGCTTGCCCTGGAGGAGGACCAGCCCGTCCGCGTCGAGGTCGCCGAGCTCCCGCAGCGCCCGGTACATGCGCTCCGCGTCCTTCTCCGCGAACCAGAGCCTGGGCCGCGCCGGATCGCCGTGGTCGTTTCCCACCACCACCGCGAACCGTTCGGCCGAAGCCGCGGCGGGGAGGAGCGCGAGCGCCGCCGCGAGCGCGAGGATCGCCGGGCGCGGCTTCCTCGCGACCCCCGGCGTCATGGGCGCTTCTCGAGGAGCAGCGACGCCTGGTAAGCCCCCGAGAGCGAGCCGCCGAGCCCACGCGCCGCCCGCACGCGCTCCGGACCGCCGGTGGCGACCGCGGCGGCCGACGCCTTCACCTCGGCCCACGCCATCTCCTGGGAGGGCGCGCACACCGCGTAGATCCGCTCCGGCCCCGGCTGCCCGTCGAGCACGGCGCCGCCCGGGACGGGCCCGGCGGGGCGGCGGTCGGGCGGGATGCCCTTCGGCGGGTAGAGCCGGGAGATCTCGCCCCTCGCGTCGACCGACATGATCCAGAGCCAGCAGGAGTCGGCGGGCTGCACCTTGAAGCGGAGCGCCGCCGCCGCGGGGACCGCCGCGCCGTCCGGCAACGCGCGGACGCCCTCGCCGCCGTTCACGAAGACCGCGAGCGCCATCCCGCTCCCCTTCACGCCGTACTCGTAGTCGGCCGGGGGCCCGGTGCGCACGAGGAGGAGGACGGCCACCGCGGCGGCCGCGAGCGCGCCCGCGGGCGCGAGGACGAGCGGCCAGCGGAGGCGGCGCTTCACCATCGCGTCCTCGACCGCCTCCACCGTGCGGGGGAACACCTCGCGGCGGAACTCCTCGCCCTCCTCGCGCATGCGGGCGAGGCGGGTGGTGCAGCTCGCGCAGCTCGCGACGTGCGCGGCCTCGGGGGAGCGCTCCGGCTGGAGCAGGAACGCCTCGAGGGCGAGGTCCGACGGGCAGCGGGGCGTCATGACTCGTCTCCCGAGACGAGCTGGCGGGCGCGCTCGAGGAAGCGGGCGAGCCGCCGCTCGACGGTCTTGCGCGAGATCCCGAGCGCGCCGGCGAGCTCCTCGTGCCCCATTCCGTCCACGAGGACGCCGACGGCCACCGCGCGCGTCCCCTCGTCGAAGCGCGAGAGGATGGCGCCCGCGAGGTGCCGGTCCGGGAACGGCGCGGACGTTCCTGCGTCCGCGACCTCGAGCTCGAGCGGCGCCTCGCCGCGGCGGCGCCGGTCCCGCTGGACGTTCAGGCAGTGGTTCGTCGCGACCCGGTAGATCCAGGGCAGCACGATCGCCGGATCGTCGAGCTTCGCGATGTCCCGCACCAGCTTCACGAAGACCTCCTGCGTCGCGTCCCTCGCCGCCTCGCGATCCCGGAGCAGCTTGAGGCAACGGCGGTAGACCGCCGGACCGTAGGTCCGGTACAGCTCCGCCGCTCTCTCTCGGCCCGGCACCCCACCTTCCGCCATCTAGAGACACTCCTCTCCGCTCGGCTGGGACAGGGGGATTGTGTCAGCGGTTCCCGATCTCGGGGAGGGGATCCCGGGGACCTCGCGGCGGCCCCCGCCCGCCCGCAGGGAGGGCCCCGCGAGGTGCCTGGATCTCGAGCAGCGGATGCCCGCTGATCGGGCACACAGCCCCGAAGATTCGGGGATTTACGCGACCGCACCGGCCGCGACCGTGGCACGTGCCGTGCTATTCGAGGCGGCCAAACCCGCTCATCTCCGGAGACACGAACCCGATGGCAAAGCTCACCCCGAAGCAGGTCCTCGACTTGGCCAAGGAGAAGAAGGCCACCTACGTGGACCTGAAGTTCATGGACTTCGTCGGCATCTGGCAGCACTTCTCCATCCCGCTCTACGAGCTCAGCGAGGCGGTCTTCGAGGAGGGCCTCGGGTTCGACGGCTCGTCCATCCGCGGCTGGCAGGCGATCCACGCCTCCGACATGCTCGTCGTCCCCGACGCGGACACGGCGGTGATCGACCCGTTCATGGCGGAGCCGACGCTCTCGCTCATCTGCAACGTGACGGATCCGATCACGAAGGAGCCGTACTCGCGCGACCCCCGCAACATCGCCATGAAGGCGGAGAAGTACCTCAAGTCCACCGGCATCGGCGACACGGCCTACTTCGGGCCGGAGGCCGAGTTCTTCATCTTCGACGAGGTCCGCTACGACTCGGGCGTGAACCACGGCTTCTACAAGGTCGACTCGGTCGAGGGCCAGTGGAACACCGGCCGCGAGGAGGCCGGCGGGAACCTCGGCTACAAGCCGCGCTACAAGGAGGGCTACTTCCCCGTCGGACCCACCGACAGCCAGCAGGACATCCGCACCGAGATGTGCCGCACCATGGAGTCGGTCGGCATCCACGTCGAGCGGCAGCACCACGAGGTCGCCACCGCCGGCCAGGCCGAGATCGACATGAAGTTCGATACCCTGGTGAGCATGGCCGACAAAGTGATGTGGTACAAGTACATCGTCAAGAACGTCGCCCACAAGCACGGCAAGGTGGCCACGTTCATGCCGAAGCCCCTCTTCGGCGACAACGGTTCGGGCATGCACTGCCACCAGAGCCTGTGGAAGAACGGCACCAACATCTTCTACGACCCCGAGGGCTACGCGCTCATCAGCGACACCGCCCGCTTCTACATCGGCGGGCTGCTGAAGCACGCGCGGGCGCTCATGGCCCTCTGCGCCCCCACCACCAACTCCTACAAGCGGCTGGTGCCCGGCTACGAGGCGCCGGTGAACCTGGTCTACTCCGCGCGCAACCGCA
>Ga0153916_10002781_pt1 | contig 12811 bp, 12 predicted proteins | sample Opewatmetagenome_FD_109642 | JGI IMG/M metagenome (GOLD analysis project Ga0153916, IMG submission 109642) | Freshwater wetland microbial communities from Ohio, USA - Open water 3 Core 3 Depth 4 metaG | ecosystem: Environmental > Aquatic > Freshwater > Wetlands | place: USA: Ohio, Lake Erie...
AAGGGCGGGTCGTCGCCATGGCCGGCGACGGCGTCAACGACGCGCCCGCGCTCGCCGCCGCCGATGTCGGGATCGCGATGGGCGCGGGCGCCGACGTCGCGATCGAGAGTGCGGGCGTCACCCTGCTCAAGGGCGATCTCCAGGGCATCGTGCGGGCGCGCCGGCTGTCGCGCGCGGTGATGCGCAACATCCGCCAGAATCTGGTGTTCGCCTTTGCGTACAACGTCGCGGGCATCCCGATCGCGGCAGGGCTGCTTTACCCGGCGTTCGGCTGGCTGCTCTCGCCGGCGATCGCGGCGGCGGCGATGTCGCTGTCGTCGGTCAGCGTGATCGGCAACGCGCTCCGCTTGCGTGCGGTGAGGCTCTGACCGTCAGCGGACGAGATCGAGCCGAAGCGGGCTGCGGAAGGTGGAGGAGGGCACCCAGTCGAGCGTTGCTTCCGCGCGGTCGAAATCCGGCATGACCTCGAGCAGCTCCTCGAATGCCAGCCGCGTCGCGAGGCGCGCGATCGACGAGCCGAGGCAGGCGTGGACGCCGCCGCCGAAGCCGAGATGGAGGCGCGGCCGGCGTTCGATGTCGTAACGGTCGGGATCGGGAAATTTGCGCTCGTCGCGGTTGGCCGCACCATAGCAGAGCGCGACGAAGTCACCCTCCTTCATCGTCTGCCCGTGCAGCTCGACATCGCGCTGCAGGAAACGGCGAAAGCGCTGCGCGGTGGTGTTGTAGCGCAGGCTCTCCTCGACCGCGTCGGCGATCAGGGCGCGATCGGCGACCAGTCGCCGGCGCGCGTCGGGATGATCGGCAAGGTTCAGCGCGAACATGTTGAGGAATCCCGACAGCGATTCGACGCCCGCCATGATCAGGGTGGTGACGGTCATCTGCACTTCTTCGGCCGTCAGGCGCTGGCCCTCGACCTCGGCGGTGAGCAACTGGCTGACCAAGTCGTCGCCGGGCTGCGCCGTGCGTTCGGCGATCACCCGGCCGGCATAGGCCTTCATCCATTCGAAGGCCGCGAGATGTTCGGGGCCCTTGCGCCGCGTCACCGGGTCCGACTGGACCATCAGCACCGCCTGCTCGCGCAGCTCGCGATGGTCGTGCTCGGGCAAATGCATCAGCGCCGACAGCAGGCCGACAGTGACGCGGGCGGAAAAATCATTGGTGTAGTCGAAACGTTCAGCGTCACCGATGTCGGTGAGCGCCTGCTGCGCGAGCGCGCGGATCGGGCCTGCGAGATGATCGAGATTCTGCTTGGCGAACACCGCTGAAATAATCCCGCGGACGCGATCGTGGCGCGGCGGATCCATCGACCCCAGGGTGTTGCCCGCCCGCCCCGGAAACTCGTCCATCAGATTGCCGCGCGAGGAGGAATAAGTGCGCCAGTCGGTCAGCGCGCGAACGATGTCGTCATAGCGGGTGAGCACCCACATGCCGGCGTCCTCGCTCCAGAAGCACGGCGCTTCGTCGCGCAGCGCCCGGTAGACCGGGAACGGATCGGCGTCGAACGCGGCCGAATAAGGATTGAAGCGCAGCATCAGGATCGTCCCTTCGTGGCAGTATCCCGCAGGCTTCAGGCAGTGGAGACAGGGTTGCCTTGACCTATATCAAAGCCTGGGCGGTCATCGGAGCAGGCGGCGTTCCTTTATGGCTGGTCGCAAAACTGTCGCATTGGATGCCTATTGCCGTTCGCGAGAAGTGAATTTGAGGGTCGTGATGCAGCTCAACAGACGGGAGATGATCATCGGGAGCGCGTCGCTCGCGCTTGCAGGCTGCGTGACGCGTCCCGGCGCTTTGGGGGCGGACAGCTACCGCAACGAGGTGGTCGGCTATGGACCGTTGCAGCCCGATCCGGCGGGCATCCTCGAGCTGCCGCGCGGCTTTTCCTATCGGGTGATATCGCGTGCCGGCGCGACGATGAGCGACGGCCTCATCGTGCCCGGCAAGATGGACGGTATGGGCTGCTTCGATCTGGGCGACGGGAAAGTCGCTCTCGTTCGCAATCACGAGCTTGATCCCGATGACGCCAAGATTGGCCCGACCGGCGGCAGACCCGCCCTGGCGAGCCGGATCGACCATGCGCGTGTGTTCGACACAAACGGGGACGGCGAGATCATTCCCGGCGGCACGACCACCTTGATCTACGATATGCGGGCCAGAAAGCTCGTCCGCGAGCATCTCAGTCTCGTGGGTACCGTCAGGAACTGCGCTGGCGGCCAGACCCCCTGGGGAAGCTGGCTGAGTTGCGAGGAGAGCACCCTCACGCGCGGCCAGCCTCATGGCTGGGTGTTCGAGGTGCCGGCGCGGGGCGAGGGGCTCGTCGCGCCCGCCCCACTGAAGGCGATGGGCCGGTTCAATCATGAAGCCGCCGCAGTCGATCCGGCGACCGGCATCGTCTATCTCACCGAAGATCGGGATGACAGCCTGTTCTACCGCTTCCTGCCCGATCAGCCGGGCCGGCTTGCCGCAGGCGGGCGGCTGCAGGCGCTGGCGTTCGTCGACGGCACCACCGACAGCCGGAACTGGGATGGAGGGCGTTCCTTCGCCCCGTCCGACTGGCGCAATGTGCGCTGGATCGATCTCGACGCGGTCGAAAGCCCGGAGGACGATCTGCGCGTTCGCGGCAACGCCAGGGGCGCGGTCCGTTTCGCGCGCGGCGAGGGCATTCATTTCGGCACGGGCGAACTCTATTTCACCTGCACCTCGGGCGGCGCCGCGAAGATCGGGCAGATCATGCGCTATGTGCCCAGCGCGGCCGAGGGGCAGGCGGGAGAGAAGGATGCTCCCGGACGGCTGCAATTGTTCCTCGAATCCGCGGATTCGAAACATCTCGATTTCGCGGACAACATCACCATCGCGCCGTGGAATCATCTGATCCTGTGCGAGGACAAATACACCCTGGCGCCGTTCAACCACCTCAAGGGCGTCACGCCCGACGGGCGAACCTATGTGCTTGGGCGCAATGTTCATCCCGATCGCGCGGAATTCGCCGGCGCCTGCTTTTCCCCTGACGGATCGACGATGTTCGTGAACATCTATGCGCCGGGGCTGACGGTCGCGATCACCGGGCCTTGGGCACGCTTCGACGAGACGCCGGCCAGAGGGTGATGTTGCGCGGTTGAGCAGGGATTGTGGCCGCTGCAGCAGTCGAACGTTAATCTCCTCGCACTATGGACACTCGGTTTGGTCGACCGGAGTCCGCCATGACATTGCTTGTGCTCGACGAATTGAACGGCCGCACGCGGCTGAATCGGATTGCGCATGGTGAGGCGCGCGGCGAATTCGAACTGCGCGATCTGTTGTTCGATCATCCCGAGATTCTGCCGCTGGCCGAGATCGACCCCAGCTTCGGCCCCGTGGTGCCCGTCGCGACCGAACTCAATGTGCCGGGCGTGGGGCGGATCGATGCGGTGTTCATCGACCGCTGCGGCCGCCTGGTCATCTTGGAATGCAAATTGTGGCGCAATCCCGAGGCGAGGCGCGAGGTGATCGCCCAGATCCTCGATTATGCCCGGGAGGTCGCGCAATGGCGCTATGAAGATCTTCTGCGCGAGGTCTCCAACCGGCTGCGGGTAAGCGATCGCAACATCCTGTTCGAGCTGGCGCGCAACAGCTTCGCCGGACTCACGGAGGCGAGCTTCGTCGATCATGTCGCCCAGAATCTGAAAGCCGGCCGTTTCCTGCTGGTAATCGCTGGTGACGGCATCAAGGAAGGGACCGAACGCATCGGCGAATATCTGAAGGCCCAGCCCGGCCTCGCCTTCGGATTCGGCATGATCGAGGTGGCGGCCTATTCATGGTTCGATGCCAGCACCGGGCGGACCAGACGGATATTGCATCCGCGCGTGCTCGCGCGCTCGATCGCCATCGAGCGCCACGTCATCCGTTTCGAAAACGATGCGGCCCGGATCGAGGTGGTGGACCATGATCGGCGAAAAGCCGCTCAAGGCGATGCCAAACCTTCCGACGATTTTCGGGTTGCTGCGCGGCGGTTCGTCGACCAGTTGATTGCTGAACTGCCGCTCCACCGCCAGCGCGCGCGCGCCGGGTACGGAGCCGCCCCAATCCGTGTGCCAGGGATTCTGGCCGCAGCTGGTGATCCGCGGTTCCAGTCATGGGGCCGCGCGGACGATCGGAGTTTCTCGATGCGGACGTGGGATCCGGCCGAACTCTTGGCTGTGGCGTCCGCGGCCGATGATGATTGAACCGTCGTTGGTGACCGCACCGGTCTCGATCTATTTGCTTGCAGCTCGATCTAATAGCTCGCTATCTTATACGTCGCTGGCCGGATCCTTCATTCTGTCCGCCTGAGCACACGAGGCTAAATCGATGGCGAAGCAACCTTCGGCCAGTGACACCGCAGACCGGAAGGCGATCAAGCACCTGTCTGCGATCGACACGCTGTCGAAATCGAAATCCCTGTTTGAACGGCGGATGATCCGGCAGGCGACAGGTGGCGAAGCTGCGGGTGACGCGAAATCGGGGTCCCTGGAGAACGCGCAATTCCGCTTTTCGCGGCTGCTGACGATGGTCTCGCGGCGCCACCGCACGCTGCTGGACGATCGCCTGCGCCATACCGGCCAGACCCAGGCGCGCTGGCGAACCTTGTTGTGGACCTCTCTGTCGGGCGGCAAGGCGACGCAGCGCGAGATTGCCGACCTGGTCGGGGTTGAAGGCCCGACGCTGGTGCGGGTGCTCGACGGATTGGAGGCGCAGGGCCTCGTCGAGCGGTCGGCAAGCACGCAAGACCGCCGCGCCAAGACCGTTCGGCTGACCGAAAAGGCCGAACCGATCATGGCGGAAATCAGCAATATCGCGGACACGCTGCGCAGCGAAATGCTGCAGGACATCAGCAAGGCGGAACTCGAGCAATGCCTGTCGGTGTTCGAGCGCATTCTCGCCCGGATGGATGCGGCCTAGCCGCAGTCATGACATCCGCAGGCCGGGTTTTCTTCCTTCGCAGAGGATGAAAGTCGTTTCCTCCGCCAGCCAATGCGGATAACCTCACACATGTTACATCCCTGAAAATGGGATGTGGATAGCGGGCAATAGCCGGAACAATAATCCGGCGGCCGCGTCACGGGGGGAGGAGAGACGGATGGCTGACCCGGCAATCACGGCGGCACAAGCGCCGCGAGAATCCGATTTTTCACCGCGGAAAATCCGCATTTCGCTGGTCGTGCTTCTGGGTACGCTGTTCGGTTCCAGCATCCTGCCGATGATGGCGATCAGCCTGCTTCTGGTGCCGATGACGGAGGAGTTCGGCTGGAGCCGCACCGAATATTCCGGGGGCATGGCGGCGATGATGTGGGCGGGCGCGCTCTCCGCACCGCTGATCGGGCGCTATGTCGACCGGGTGGGCGTGCGGCCGACGATCATCGGCGGAACGATCGCGGTGGCCCTGCTGGTGATGCTGATGTCGCTGCAGGACGGCTCGCTTCTCCAGTTTTATGGCTCGTTCGGTCTGCTGGGGATCATCGGATCGACTGCCCTCGGCTATTCGAAGGTCATCGGAGCGCTGTTCACCGAGCATCGCGGCAAGGCGCTGGCGATTTTCGGGGTCGAATCCAGCCTGGCGGGCGCAACGGCGCCGCTGCTGGTGATGTGGCTGATCTCAAACTATGGCTGGCGCGGCATGTTCGTCGGCCTTGGCCTGATCATCCTGGCGGTGGTTCCGATCCTGTATTTCTATCTCGACGAGCCCGATACGCCCGTCCACCCGGCTACAGGCGGGACGGCCCCTGTTCTGCCGGGCCTCGTTACCCGGGATGTGGTGCGCACCAGGACCTTCTGGCTGATCACCATCGCCTCGTTCATCGCCATTGGACCCGCGATGGGGCTGATGCCGCATTATGTGCCTTATCTGATGTCGCGCGGGTTTGACGGCGCCTATGCCGCCGTCATCATTTCGGCCTCCACCATCGCCATGGCGGTGGGAACGGTGGCTGGCGGCTGGGTGCTTGATCGTGCCAAGAACGCCAAGATCGCGGCGCCGTTCAGCGTGCTTTCGACCTTGGGTATCTTGATGTTGATGGCCGCCTCTTCGACCTTCGGCGGCGTCGCGCTGCTGGTGGCGGCATCGTCGCTGGTCGGCTTCGCAGGCGGCGCGAAGCGACCGATGGGAACCTATTTTCACATGCGCTTCTTCGGGCTGCGATCATTCGCGGAGGTGACCGGATTGCAGGGCGCGTTCATGGCCGCGGGGATGGGGATTGCCCCGATCGCCGTCGGCTATTCCTATGATCGGCTGAGGACTTATCAGCCGGCCTTCGTGGTGATGGTGGCGGGTCTGGCGATCACCGTCGTGCTTTATCTCCTGCTTGGGCCCTATCGTTATTCCAAGGATTTCGCGGATGCCCCGTTCGAGCCGGAAGAACTGGAAAGGGGCGGGATCAAGGCCGAGGGGGTCACCGTTTCGACCGCGATCTCGGGCTGAGGCTATCCCCGCGTGAAACCAATCAGGGGTTGATATGGCGATCATCGTTACCGGGGCGTCCGGCCAGTTCGGGCGCGCGCTTGTGGAGCAGTTGCTGGAGCGGGCGCCCGCCAGCGAGCTTATCCTCACCACCCGCAAGCCGGACTCCCTGGCCGATTTCGCTGCGCGCGGCGCCATCGTCCGCCATGCGGATTTCGACGCGCCGGAAACGCTTGTTCCAGCCTTCGCCGGGGGCGACCGGATGATGCTGATCAGCACCGCGCGCGTCGGCACGCGGGTGCAGCAGCACAAGAACGCGATCGATGCGGCCAAGGCGGCGGGTGTCGGCCATGTCGTCTATACATCGGTGTTTGGCGCGGCGACGCCGGGCAATCCCGCGATCGTCGGCTTCGATCACCGGGCGACCGAGATTCACATGGAGCAATCGGGCCTTGCCTGGACGCATCTGCGCGACAGCCAATATGCCGAGGCGGTTGCCGGCGTGATCGCACCGCTGGCGATCCTCAACCGGCGGGTGCCGGGCTGTGCCGGCGACGGCAGGATCGCCTTCGTCGCCCGCACCGACTGCGTCGCCTGCGCGGCGGCGGTGCTGACCACACCGGGGCATGAGAACAAGGCCTATGACATCACCGGACCGGAGCTGTGGACCTTCCCGCGGGTGATCGACCTGATCGCCGAAATGTCGGGAACGCCGATCCGCTACGAGCGTGTCAGCGAGGAAGAGATGTTCGCCTATTTCGACGCGATGGGAGCACCCCGCCATGCATCGGACGTGGCGCCCGACGGCCCGATCCCCTGGTCGAGCGACGATATGGTGAGCTTTGAGATCGCGATCCGCGACGGCTTCTTCGACGTGATCTCCGACCATGTCGAGAAGCTCACCGGGCGCAAGCCGCGGTCGCTGCGTCAGGTGCTGGAGGACCATCAGCCCTCCTGGCCCCGGCCCTGACCGTCGGCCTACGCGAAGCGCTGGCGAATTTCTTCGGGCACCGGCGCGGCCTTGAGGCCGCCGGGGCTGGCGGCGTCGGGCACGGTCCACACCCGCGTTTCCCAGCATTCGATGCACAGCGTGTCTTCAAGAAACAGCTTGTGGTTGATCTTGAAGCTGCTGCGACCCCACTCCGGCCGGTCGGTTTCGATGCGCACATCATCGCCATAGCTGGTGGGGTGAATGAACTTCACCTTGAGATCGACCATCGGGAAGCCGGCGACGCCCATTTCACGCAGCATGTCGCGTTTCTTCGGCAAGCCGACGAATTCGAACAGCTGGATCGTGCTTTCGTTGAAATGATCGAGATAGCGGGGGAAGAACACGATCCCCGCCGGGTCGCAATCGCCCCATTCGATGCGCAGATTTCTGGAGAACATGTGCAGAAATGATCCTGATACGGGTCTGAAATCGTGATGTGGCCCCATACGCGGTGCCGAGCGCCGAACACAATCACGGATATGCGCAATTCGGGAAGAAAATCGCGCGCAGACGGCAGAAAGCACTATCATTAGCATGCTTCTGATCGGAAGTCCTTGTCATGGCGCAGGACAGGCATGAAAGACTGCGGGCCGAACGAGAGAGGTAGGTGAATGGCGATAAGACCCCGGATCATATTGACCCGCAGATGGCCGGACGCGGTCGAACGCCGTCTTCGCGAAGATTATGACGTCAGGATCAACGAGCAGGACGCGCCGATGAGCGCCGAGCAGTTGCGCGAGGCGATCCGCTCCTGCGATGCGCTCTGCCCGACGGTCTCGGATGTCATCGACCGGAGCATCATCGAAGCGCCGGGCGCCACCGCGCGGATCATCGGCAATTACGGCGTCGGCACCAATCATATCGACCTTGAGGCGGCGCGGCAGGCGGGCATGGTGGTGACCAACACCCCCGACGTGCTGACCGATGCGACCGCCGACCTCGCGATTCTGCTGATGCTGATGGCGACCCGCCGCGCCGGGGAAGGCGAACGCGAGCTGAGGGCAGGGCGCTGGTCCGGCTGGCGGCCGACGCATCTTCTGGGGCTCGGCCTCAAGGGCAAGACGCTGGGACTGATCGGGTTCGGGCGGATCGCCCAGGCCACCGCGATGCGGGCCAAGGCGGCGTTCGGCATGCGCATCGCCTATTACAGCCGCCGGGCCGCCGCGCCCGAAGTGGAGGCCGCGCTGGGCGCGGAGCATGTTCCGGCGCTCAAGGATCTTGTCGAGACGAGCGACGTGATCTCGCTCCACTGCCCTGGCGTTCCCGAAACTCACCATTTGATCAACGCCGACATGCTGGCGCGCATGAAGCCGGACGCGGTGCTGGTGAACACCGCGCGCGGCACGGTGGTGGACGAGGCGGCTTTGGCGGAAGCGCTGGCCGAAGGCCGGATCGCGGCGGCGGGCCTGGATGTTTACGAGCAGGAGCCGAACGTCCATCCGGCGCTGCTCGGTCTCGAAAATGTCGTGCTGCTGCCGCATCTCGGCAGCGCGACCCGCGAGACGCGGGTCGCGATGGGGATGCGAGTGGTCGACAATCTCGATCGCTTTTTCGCCGGGGAGAGCCCGCTCGACCGGGTGGTGTGATCGGGGATGGCCGATCCACTGATCGATACCATTCTGCGTGAGCATCGCCTGCCCGACACATTCCGCGCGGCGGTGGAGGATCTGCACCGGCCGCTCGCCGAGCGCGTCGCCAGCGCGGCGCAGGACCATGAGGGGCCGCTCGTCGTCGGCCTGTGCGGTCCGCAGGGAAGCGGCAAATCGACGATGGCGGCGGTGCTGGGGGCCTTGCTCCAGGCGCAGGGTCTGGCGGTGGCGATCCTGTCGCTCGACGATCTTTATCTGACGCGGGCGGAGCGGCTGTGTCTCGGGGAGACCGTTCATCCGCTGCTGCGCGTGCGCGGCGTGCCCGGCACCCATGATGTTGCGCTTGGCATCGGCCTGTTCGGCGCGCTGGCGCGGCCGGGCGCGACGGCGATCCCGGCGTTCGACAAGGCGGCGGACGATCGCCGCCCGCCGGAGCAGTGGCCGGTGGTCGAGGGCCCGGTGGACGTGATCCTGTTCGAGGGCTGGTGCGTCGGGGCCAGGCCGCAGAGCCCCGAACAATTGCGCGCGCCGATCAACGATCTCGAACGTTTGGAGGATGCGGACGGGCGCTGGCGGGGCTTCGTCAACGCGGCATTGGCCGGTCCCTATCAGCAACTCTTCGCCGCGATCGATTTGCTGATCCTGCTCGAAGCGCCGAGCTTCGACGCCATTTATGGCTGGCGGCTGGAGCAGGAGCGCAAGCTTCGCGACCGGGCCGGCGCCGGGCAGCATGTGATGAGCGATGACGAGCTCCGCCGGTTCATCAGCCATTATGAGCGGCTGACCCGGCACATCCTCGCGGAGATGCCGGCCCGCGCCGATATCCTGATCAGCCTGGCTGCTGACCGATCGGTACTTCGCCGCCGGTGGTGACGCGCTCCAGGTAGCGATATTGCCCCTGATAGTCGCCAATCGCGCTGTGCTGGACGCAGCGATTGTCCCAGATCAGCACCGTGCCGTTCTTCCAGCGCACCCGGCCCGTGAAGGCGAGGTTGCCGACATGCTGCTGCAGGAATTCCAGAAACATCCGGCTCTCCTGTTCGGAGAAGCCGAGGATGCGGCGGGTGTAGACGAGGTTGAAGAACAGATATTTGCGCTTCGACACCGGGTGCACGCACACCAGCGGGTGGATGACCTCGTGCTCGCCCTCGTCGACGTCCATTTCCTTCATCATCACCGATTTCTGATCGGCGTCCCTGCCGAAGATCGATGCGGCGCTGTGGACGCACTGCATATTGTCCAGCAGGGCGCGCATCGGCTCGGATAGCGTCTCATAGGCGAGGTAGAGGTTCGCGAAGGCGGTGTCGCCGCCATATTCCGGGACATTCACCGCGTGCATCGTCACCGTTGTCGGCGGCGTTTCCATATAGGTTGAATCATTGTGGAAGCTCTCGCCGATGACGCGGCGGGTGTCGTCGGCGAGCCGTTCGATGATCTGGACGTCGGGATAGCCATCGACGTTGAAGATATGCGGGATTTTCTGAAGCTTGCCGAAGCGCTGCGCGAATTCCAGATGATGCTCGCGGCTGAAGCCCTTCTGATCGGGAAAATAGATCACCAGATTTTCAGTGAAGGCGCGCTTGATCTCCAATTCGAGCTCGGCATCCATCGGCCGCGTCAGATCGACACCGCAGATCTCGGCGCCCAGGGCGCCGGTGAGGGGTCGCACCAGAATACGACTATAGCCTTCGTGGCGTTTCAGCCCCGAGCAAGTTCTCATGATGCAACCCGTGTTTTAATTATTTGCAGCCTAGCTAATAAGTTCCCGGGTGAAGCGTCAAGACCGGGCGTCAAACGGCCTGGCCGGCGCAATGGCCGCTGGACCATGCCCACTGGAAATTATAGCCGCCGAGCCAGCCGGTTACGTCGACCGCTTCGCCGATGACGTAGAGGCCGGGCACTTTGCGGGCTTCCATGGTCTTGGAGGAAAGTTCCGCGGTGTCGATGCCGCCGGCGGTGACCTCGGCCTTGGCATAGCCTTCGGTTCCCATCGGCACGAAGCGCCACTGGTTCACCCGGGCGGCGATCCGGTCGATCTGCTTGTCGGGCAGATTGGCGATCGGCCCCTTGAGCCCCAGCTCCGCCGCGATCGCCTGGGCGAGACGGGCGGGGAGGACCGTCGCCAGCACGGTATGCGGCTCGGCCCTGGGCCGGGCGTGCTTCGCCTCGCGCAGCAGGACGCCGATATCGGTATCGGGAGCGAGGTTGATGCTGATCGCCTCGCCCGGCTTCCAGTAGGAGGAAATCTGCAGGATCGCGGGACCGGAAAGACCGCGATGGGTGAACAATACGGCCTCGCGGAAGCTCCGGCGGCCACAGCTGACGACCGCTTCGGCGGCGACACCGGCAAGCGGGCGGACCTTCGCGAGAATGTCCTCGCCGAGCGTCAACGGCACCAGGGCCGGGTGCGGCTCGACGATGCCGAGGCCAAAGCGGCGGGCGAGATCATAGGCGAAGCGCGTCGCGCCCATCTTGGGAATCGACGGGCCGCCTGTCGCCAGCACCAGGCTGGGCGCGGTGAAGCGGCCGCCCGTGGTCTCGACCTCGAACCCGTCGTTGCGCTTGATGTCGAGGATGGCATGGCGGGTGCGGATGTCGACATGGCCCGCCGCGCATTCGGCGAGCAGCATGTCGAGGATGTCGCGCGCCGAATGGTCGCAAAAGAGCTGGCCCAGCGTCTTTTCGTGCCAGGCTATGCCATGGCGTTCGACCAGCGCGAGGAAATCGGCGGGCGTGTAGCGGCTGAGCGCCGACTTGGCGAAATGCGGATTGGCCGAGATGAAGCGATCTGGCGCGGTATGGAGATTGGTGAAGTTGCAGCGGCCGCCGCCGGAGATGAGGATCTTCGATCCCACCCGGTCGGCATGATCGAGCAGCAGCACCCGGCGGCCGCGCTGCCCGGCGGTCAGCGCGCACATCAGGCCGGCCGCGCCTGCACCCAGGATAATGACGTCGAAATTCTCCATGGGTGGCGGCTGGTCCTTGAAAGCGGCGAAGGGCCGGGCGATCTCCCCTCCATGGAAACAGAAGTTCTGCCCGATCCGATCATGATCTTCGTCGATGCCGACGCCTGCCCGGTCAAGGACGAGGTCTATCGCGTCGCCGAGCGCTATACGGTGCCGGTCCGCCTGATCGCAAATGCCTATCTTCGCCCGCCGATGAGCCCGCTCGTCGAATGCGTGGTGGTGAGCACCAGCTTCGACGCCGCCGACGACTGGATCGCGGAGCGCGCCTCCGCCTCGATCATCGTGATCACCGCCGACATCCTGCTCGCCGACCGCTGCCTCAAGGCGGGCGCTCACGTGCTCGGGCATAACGGACGCCCGTTCGACCGGGCGTCGATCGGCAACGCCGTGGCGCAGCGCGCGCTGATGCAGGATTTGCGGGCGATGGGCGAGGTGAGCGGCGGTCCGGCACCCTTCGCAAAGACCGACCGTTCGCGCTTTCTTTCGGCGCTCGACGAGGCGGTGAACCGGCTCCGGCGACGGGCCTTGTAGCTCTGGCAAACACACGCCCCCTCGCTTTTCGCGGGATAATCGCTACCTAGGCCACAAATCAAAATTGCATTGAGAGACATTTGTTGAACGACAAGACCAAGGTGTCGGAACGCCGCACCTTCGCGATCATCTCGCATCCCGACGCCGGCAAGACGACGCTGACCGAAAAGCTGCTGCTATCGGGCGGTGCGATCCATCTCGCCGGCGAGGTGAAGGCGCGCGGGGCGAACCGGCGGGCGCGATCCGACTGGATTAATATCGAGCAGCAGCGCGGCATCTCGGTCACCAGCTCTGTGATGACGTTCGATCGCGACGGGATCACCTT
>Ga0153916_10002782_pt1 | contig 12808 bp, 13 predicted proteins | sample Opewatmetagenome_FD_109642 | JGI IMG/M metagenome (GOLD analysis project Ga0153916, IMG submission 109642) | Freshwater wetland microbial communities from Ohio, USA - Open water 3 Core 3 Depth 4 metaG | ecosystem: Environmental > Aquatic > Freshwater > Wetlands | place: USA: Ohio, Lake Erie...
CTGAACCTAGCAAAAGCAGGGCATTTCCGCGGGCGCACCGTGCCGTGTTTCTTTGGGGAAGATCTGGAGGACGCCAAAGCCCACTTGATGGCGAGGGATGGCGACTACGGCGTGTTTACACTGCCGCCCAACGCCGGGGACCGCTTTGGGGTCTGGCTCAACGACCCGCAATACGTGGATGCTGATCACTATATCACTGCAAATGGACAGTCTGGACGAATTGTCGAGCTGGTGCGGACGCGGGTGCCCTACTGCCTGTTCTTCACCCACTGGCAGGGGCTCAACCCATACAACGGGGTGGGCTGGAGGGCTTTCACCCAGGTGATCCGGCGGGTGCAACGCTACCTGCGCGAACAGGTGGTCTGGATGCGCCCAAGCGAATATACAGAGACTCTGATTGGATGTACCCATGCAGGGGGATAGGAAGAAAGGATGGTTATTACTGTAAGACTGTTCGCCCTGGTTGTCCCCGATCTGTGGTCAGTTGAACGTATATACAAACTTGGAGCTTTAGGAAAAAATGGAAGAACCTGATATACTCAGATGTGGAAAAAGCCGTTTGTCCGCATCCGTCTTGACACCCCTTTTCTTTTTTGCTAAGATTATTGTGTGCCTGTGAACGATAACGGGAACGATAACAAGCTCAAATACAATTAGCGAATTCACAAACTTTGACCTGTATTTAACGTATTTCACCTTATTGTTTCATTTACCTTTCGAGGAGGTGAAAATGAGTCAATCAAGGTCCTAGATCCTTCCTGTCCATTCTGTCAACGTATGAAAAATATTAGGAGATAAAAAGATGAGAAAGCTCTATGTTTTGGTTACACTTATTTTAACCCTCGGTATGCTGCTTTCTGCCTGCGCCAACCAACCGGTGCCCACCACAGAAGCCGCTACGAAAGAAGCCGCGCCGGAGGTAGCAACAAGCGAACCCACTAAAACCGAGGGCGGCGCACCCGCGGCTGGAACCAACTGGTGCTCCGGCACGAAAATTGTCTTCTTCCCCGGCGGATCAGCAGGTGGTGGTTTCGAGACTGTGGTTTATAACGGCGCTGTCGCGGCGGCTGCCGATACGGGCGCGAATGTGGAATATGTGTGGTCTGATTGGGATCCTGCCAAGATGACCAGCCAGTTCACACAAGCCGTAGCGACCAAGCCGGATGGCATTGCCATCATGGGCCATCCCGGCGATGAAGCGTTTGATCCCCTGATTGATGATGCTGAGTCCCAGGGCATTATCGTAACCAGCATGAACACGCAACTTCCGCTCGCACAAGCCAAGTACAGCTCGAATGGATTTGGCTACGCGGGCGCCATTCTCTACGACGCAGGATACGCCCTGGGCCAGGAAGCCATAAAGCGGTCAGGCGTGAAAGCGGGCGACAAAGCCTTCCTGTGGGGTCTGTTGTCCCAAGCGGGCCGTGGTGAGCGCACCAAAGGCGTGAAGGATGCTCTAGAAAAAGCTGGACTGATCGTAATCTACCAGGATATCGATAACGCCACCAACGCGAGCGCGGCAGCCGGCGTGCCGGTCTTCACCGGCATCATGTCTGCCAATCCGGATATTAAACTCATGGTAACCGATCACGGCAACCTGACTGGCACGGTGCAGACCTTCCTGGAAGCCGCCGGCAAGAAGCCGGGTGAGGTCTTTGCGGCGGGCTTTGATATGTCTGGCAACGCTGTTGAAGCGATGCGCGGTGGCTGGCTCCAGCTGATAATCGACCAGCAGCAGTATCTGCAAGGCTATTTCGGTGTTCTGCAGATCTGCCTCACCAAGAATTATGGTTTCTCCGGTCTGATGATCAACACGGGCGCGGGCTTTGCTGACAAAACCAATGCAGATCAACTGGCCCCGTTGGTCGAGAAGCAGATTCGCTAAAGGGGAACTGACCCCTACCTGTAACGTGTTTATGTCTCTGAAGGGTCAGCAATAGAAAAACATGCAAGGGCTAAGTGGCCTATAATGAAATATCTACCACTTAGCCCTTGCCATTTATTTAGAAATATATGATTCTATAGCATACGTGAAATCCGATACCGGAACGGAGTTGACTTATGGAAGAATATCGCCTCGAACTTAAAAACGTGTCCAAATCTTTCGGAGAAGTCAAGGCGCTTGAGAATGTCAACTTTCAGCTGGGGCAAAATGAAATTGTAGGCCTCTTAGGCGACAACGGCGCGGGAAAATCCACGTTGATCAAGATCATCACCGGTTACTATCAGCCCACATCTGGTGAGATTTATTTCAACGGCAAGAAAGTGGAACGCCTCTCGGTGCCCAAAGCCAGGGAATTGGGTGTGGAAACCGTATTTCAAGAACGGGCGCTGGCTGAACTTCAAACTCTGTGGCGGAATATCTTTCTGGGACGAGAAATATGCAACCCCCTGGGTTTTCTCGATATTCAACAGATGAGGGATGAAACTCACCGGCTGATGACCCAATCCATGGGCTTTACCTCCCAGGCTGTCAGTCCGGATTCACGGGTCGGCAGGTATTCCGGCGGTGAAAAACAGGGCGTAGCCATCGTGCGCGCCCTTTTCTTTGATGCCGAAATCATCATCCTCGACGAACCTACCATGGGTCTCTCTCTCAAAGAGACAGCCAAACTGGTGAACTTCGTCAATGGCATCAAGGAAGCGGGCAAAGCCGCCATTTTTATTGACCATAATATCCTGCATGTCTACAATGTCGCCGATCGCGTGGTGGTGATCGACCGTGGTAGAGTTGCCGGTGAATTCCTAACCAAAAATATCGGCCTAAACGAGTTAATGGACAAGATGGTCCGTGTTGCAGAAACCGGCAGCCTCAGTTAACGAATCAACAAGGATGAAATCCATGAAATCTCAAACCGACGGTAACGCAGCCGAAGTCACCCAGCACTATAAAGTGGCTTTCAGTCTTCGTAGATTTGCCCGCACGAACAGCCCCCAACTTGGAATTCTGGGTGTCTTCCTGACCTTATGGATCATATTTATCATTTCAGCCCCCAAAACCTTTTTATCCTCCCAGATATATTATGCCTTCATGTCCACCATCCCTTTCTTTGCCATCCTGGCCATTCCCCTGACGATCGTGGTGATCGCCAAGGAGATGGATCTCTCGTTTCCATCGATCATGGCCATGGGCATGGTGGCGTTTTCTTTTACATACAATGAAACAGCCTTTATCGGTAATACGACGATACAGGTATTCCTGGGAATTATCGCAGCCCTGATAGCCGGCGCAATTATCGGCTGGATCAATGGATTTATAATCGTCAGGTTTGGCATTCCCTCTCTCGTCGTCACCATCGGTACGCAGTTCTTCTGGCGGGGTGCTGTGCTGGTACTTACATCAGGGGCGAATTTTACGCTGATTTATATAAAAAGCACCATCTTTTACCCAATGCTGGTCGGCAAGATCGGTGGGTACTTTCCCATGCAGATGGTCTGGTTGATCGTGATTACAATCCTTGGCTGGGTGCTGCTGAACCGCCATCGATTTGGCGCACACATCTACCTGATTGGTGACAATATCAACAGCGCCGAACTGATGGGTATCAATACGGGGCGTACCCGCATCCGAGCCTTCATGTTGATCGGTCTGATCTCGGCCTTTGCCGGTTTGCTCTACAGTTTTTACGTGGCCTACTTTTGGCCCAGCCTGGGCGACGGTTATTTGCTGAGCACCCTGGCCTCCGTCTTCCTGGGCGGCACGTCCGTATTCGGCGGCACCGGTACGATTCTGGGAACGTTCCTGGGAGCCTTTATCATCGGTGCCATCGAAGCTGCGACCGTGGCCATCGGCTTGACGGGATTCTGGACGCAGTTGATCTACGGTTTCATCATTGTGCTATCGGTAATCATGCATACTTATCTGCGCAAACGTGGGGAGTAATGGAAAAAAATAGGATGAGAAGAGATTTTGCCTAATTCCCCTCTTCGGCGATGAGATCAATTTTCCATTCCCCGGATACCTGTATCCGGGTACTGTCCCCTGGCCAATAGAGATGCGTCCAGTAGCTACTGCCCCTCAACACCGATGGATTCACCCCCATCGTAACGATAATATGATCTGGCGTATAGTGAGCAAAATATAAATCGCGCTTGACCGGAGTGCGTCCTAAAGTGGGATCCAACGCAACCCAGCCAACAGCGTGAAAATACACGTCCGGCCAGGCGTGCAAAAGGTTAGCGATGGCATTCGTATCCTTGTCCAGATACAGCAATCCCGTAAAATAGCGCGCCGGAATGCCTTTCGCCCGGCTAAGCGCAATTAACAAAGAGGTGTATTCAGTACAATCAGCTCCCATTGGACCTAAGGCGGCTTGCGCGCCCCAGTTTTCTCCGTTATAGGTGTAGACCAGCTCATTCCCAATATAATCATAAAACGCGCGCACTTGCTGGCAAACGGTCTTTTGGCCCTGTGACAGCTTGCTTGCTAAGGCAATGATTTGGGGGTTAGCGGATTCAATATGGAGTTCGGGCTGGGTAAACTCCTCTAACATTCCTCCTTCACAAACTGACAAATTGTAAGTCAATTCTTTGACCACGACCTGGTAATCAATTTCAACGATTAGGGTTTTTCCAGCAGGATGATCTGAAAAATCGAACTGGGCATATTGATTCCCATACTCATCGGTAACCAGCACATATTCTTCTGGCGTGATCTTCTTTGATAATACTTCCTGGTAAGGTAGCACGGTTCGGATCAAAGCTACCCAAAGGTTCTGCTTCTCTGGCTTACCAGGACCTGCATTGGTCAACGTCAGTCGCTGATGCACCTGATACTCGCGCTGACCTATAGATGATGGTGGCAATGAAACCTCTGGTGACAAAGAGGCTGCCGGATGCTGACACCCTAACATGAGGAAAATCAATAAAGCGAAAGAGGGGAATTTTCGGAAGAAGCGCATAAGTTTTCTCGGGCCTTTTAATTGTACAACAACCCTTCGCCTGATGCAGCTTCCATTCCTACTGAGATAGAAGGTGTATTCAGGTTAAGTAATATGATAAAATATATCCGATAGTTTTAGTCTGAATTACAAAAAAGTGGAGGAAATTAATGCAACAAATGAAACAACCCCAGGTTTGGCATCACGGTCTTGTCGCCCGGGAATGGGGCGAATTCGAAACGGATGGCGGTATCGAAGCCGTTTACTACCGAGGGCTTATCGAGACTTCCGGGCAGCCTGCGCTAGATATGGGCTGCGGCAGCGGAAGGGTGTTGATTCCTTTGCTTCAGGCTGGTTTCGATGTGGATGGCTGCGATTATTCTAAAGATATGCTCGCTCAATGCGAAGCACGAGCGAAAAAGGAAGGACTCTCACTCAATCTGTATCCACAAGCGATGCACGAGCTGGATCTGCCCCGTCGCTACCGGACGATCTTCGCCTGTGGGGTGATTGGACTGGGCGGGGAGCGCCAATTGACGATGGAGGGAATGCGGCGCTGTTATGAACACCTCCGCCCGGGAGGCACGTTCGCATTCAATACGACGGCGCGTTGGAACGATCCGCCGGCTTATTTGAGCCGATTACGTGAGAATAGAAAGTCTCTACCTGAGGAATGGCCTGCATCTTCCGAGCGCAAGCTTCTGGCGGACGGCAGCGAGCTGGAAATAGCTGCCAGAACCGTATCGGTGGATCCCCTGAATGAAAGTCAGACCCGCCAGTTACGAGCGCGGTTATGGCGAAACGGGGAACTGGTTGAGGAACAAATTCAGACCCAAAGGTATGAAGAATATGGCAAGAATGAGCTGATGCTCATGCTGCAGAAGGCAGGTTTTTCCGACATACAAATCGTTGGAGACTTCAGCCAGGAACCTGCCACTTCTGACCACTCGGAGCTTGTCTTCTTAGCCCGAAAGTAGCGAACTCGATGTGAAGATAAAATAGCCCCTGGTCGGGGTGTTTTATTTACTGCAGGCATTGGTTTGGACCGTGCGTTTCATTTGATAGAACAACCACTTAGAACAAATGTTTGACAAATTTGGTCTTATTTGTTAGAATATTAAGGATTGGATAGATGAGGTAGCTGGTGATGAATTCTTCGGACGAGATCAAAATTTACCTTGAGATTGGCAAGAAACGCACCTTTGCTGGTGCAATCGAATGGCCTGGCTGGAGCCGGAGTGGGCAGGATGAGAAAACCTCGCTGCAAGCACTCCTCGATTATGGGAAGCGATATGCACGCATCCCTCATTCTGCACATCTTGAATTTTATCCTCCAGTGGATGTGTCGGCATTTGCTGTGGTTGAGCGGATCGACGGCGACACGACCACCGATTTTGGTACCCCTGGCATCTCGCCGTTAAGTGACAACCTGCCCCTGCAAAAAGCTGAGCTGGTGCGTTTACAGAGCCTTTTGGAGGCATGCTGGCAAGCGTTCGATCAGGCTGCATCCGTCGCAGCGGGCAAAGAGCTGCGCCTGGGACCGCGTGGCGGTGGTCGGACGCGAGAAGGGATCATCCACCACGTACAAGAAGCTGAAATCGCTTATCTTGGGCAGCTGGGTGTGAAATTAAAGAAAAATGGACATGTGGACCCGGTTGGTGAAATGATTCAAAGCCGGAAGGCGATCCAGGAAGCACTAGCTTCAGCAGTGCGCGGCGAAATCCCTGCAAGAGGACCGCGCGGTGGTCTTCATTGGACTCCCCGCTACTTTGTTCGCCGCGCGGCATGGCATGTGCTCGATCATGCCTGGGAGATAGAAGATCGTATTCTATGAAATCAAAAGATATGGAAAAGGTCAAATCAAATTTCAAGACGGAGGTATAGCATGAGCAAAGTTCGAGTTTTAGTTGGTACCCACAAAGGAGCTTTCATTCTGACATCCGATGGGAAGCGCGATCGATGGGATGTCAGTGGTCCGTATTTTGCTGGCTTGGACATATTTCATGTCAAAGGATCACCCGCTGATCCAAACCGATTGTACGCCTCACAAACCAGCGGCTGGTTCGGTCAGGTAATGCAGCGTTCGGATGATGGCGGTAAAACGTGGGCAGCAGTCGGGAACGCCTTCAAGTACAACGGTACTCCCGGAACACACCAATGGTACGACGGCACCCAGCACCCCTGGGAGTTCAAGCGAGTGTGGTACCTTGAGCCTTCACCGGTCGATCCTGACACGGTTTATGCAGGTGTGGAGGATGCCGCCCTGTTCCGCTCGAATGATGGCGGGCAATCATGGCAGGAGCTTTCCGGTCTGCGAGATGTGAAAGGAAACCTGTGGCAGCCGGGCGCAGGCGGGATGTGCCTGCACAAGATCATCCTGGATCCTCACGATCCCAAGCGCATTTACATCGCCATCTCGGCGGCAGGCGCCTTCCGCAGCGATGACGGCGGGCGGATTTGGAAGGCAATCACCAAAGGGCTGCAGGCCAATGGTGAGCTCCCTGACCCACAAGCTGAGGTCGGCCACTGTGTGCACAGCATCACCATGCACCCCTCACGTCCAGATGTGCTGTTCATGCAGAAGCATTGGGACGTTTTGCGAAGCGATAATGCAGGCGATATGTGGCATGAGGTGAGCGGTAACTTGCCCACTGACTTTGGATTTCCTATTTCCGTGCATGCACACGAGCCAGAGACGATCTACGTTGTCCCGATCAAGAGTGATTCTGAGCACTACCCGCCTGAGGGCAAGCTGCGCGTTTACCGCAGCCGGACCGGCGGAAATGAGTGGGAAGCGCTGACAAAAGGGCTTCCACAAAAAGATTGTTACGTCAATGTCTTGCGCAGCGCGATGTCAGTCGACTCGCTCGAGCCTTGCGGCGTGTATTTCGGCACCACTGGTGGGCAGGTGTACGGTTCAGCCAACGCGGGCGATAGCTGGGAACCCATCGTCAGCAACCTACCTGCAGTATTGTCGGTAGAAGCCCAGGTAATAGCATGATTCACGTTATCCTCCCTACCCATCTGTGGAGGTTGGCGAACGTCGGGCGTGAGATCGAAATCGAAGTTAAAGGCCCAGCGACGCTGAGTGCGGTATTAGATGCTTTGGAAGCCAGCTATCCAATGCTGCGCGGGACGCTGCGTGACCAGTTCACGCAAGAACGCCGCCCCTTCATCCGGTTTTTCGCCTGCGGAGAGGATCTTTCGCTCGATTCACCTGATGAGCCCTTGCCCGAGGCAGTGGTACAGGGAAAGGATCACCTGCGGATCGTGGGCGCTATGGCTGGAGGATAAATTGAAAGATCCCATTATAGTTCCTGACCCATCCATTCGAGAAGGTGTCCAGCCGCCGATCGCTGCGGCTGGACAGTCTTTCGTGGTTAATGAATGGAGCGGCAGCGGTCCAGACTACTTGCATGTCCACAATAAAGATGATGAAGCCTGGCATGTCCTCGAAGGAACATTGACCTTCAGGTTTCGTGATAGGCAAATCGAAGCCCCAGAAGGGACAACCGTATTTGTGCCAGCTGGTGTCCCTCACACCTATTTTGAAGCGCATGGACCGACGCGTTATCTCATCATCCTGACCCCCAGGCTGCAGGAGCTAATTTCGGAGCTGCATAAGACCCCATACAAACAGCATGCTGAAGTGATGCGTCTATACGAGTCAGAGATATTAGATTAGCGGATAATTGAACAAATTATTCCCAATCAAGCTCCCTGGCTAAATCAGCCAGGGAGCGTGGACCGGATTTTTTGGAACCCATCTTTTCAGCGCCTTTCTTGGCAACGATGCGTTTGGCGATGATCTCCGCCACCACTTTATCTGGCAAGGATTTAGGCTGCTGAGCCTGCCATGCGAGCGCTTTTTTACCTGGCTCACAAATCTCAAGATACGGGCAGTAACGGTGCGCCCAATGCTCGGGCGGCAGGTAATCCTCAGGCAGGCGGTCCGCTTCCAGACCCTCCAGCATAGATTTCACCCGTCCCAAAAGAGCTGCCATGGATTGCGGATCGGGAGCGACCTCGAAAGCCAGGTGTTCGAGCGTATCACGGTTCTCGTAGTAGATGATCGCTCCTTTGAGCGGGATGCTCTGGTGGTAGAAAATGCCCAATCCCCACAGGTAAATCTGCGCCTGGCGGATATGCTCCTCCTTCGGCGCTCCGGCTGATTTGAGCATCTCGAATTCCCCGGCTGCGGTAGTCTTGAATTCTAAAGCCCAGTATCCGCCAGCATCCTCTGAAGGCAGTGTCTCGGGAGGAATATACAAAATCCCGTCGCACAAGCCGTGAATGCGGTATTCGGGCACTTCAAAAAACACTTCCTGACCCAGGCAAGCACGTGACAGGCTGCGCTGCAAACGACGGTGGCTATCGGTGCCGACTGACAGGATGCGCCCGATGCGCGCCTCGAAGGGCGGCTTGGGTTCGTCGCGCAGCTCAAAAGCCACGTAGAGCAAACAGCCCTTGGCAAGCGACGAGGGTTTAATATACGGTTCTTTGCCCTTCTCCTGCGACTCAGCCTGCAGAAGATCGACCACATAGCGGGCAGGACTATCCTTTTTCATGACTTGCCTCCTTGGCGAAAAAAGAAGCGGGTCTCCCCGGCTGTATTGACGCCTTCCAGGGGATCTACCTCGAAAATAAGCGGGTAAGAAGCCGTAACATTCCCAATCACCAGGGCATGCCTCTGCCGAAGGCGGCGCACGAAAGCCGCCATAGTCTCATAATCGGTGGCTGCCCCGCGTGCCACATGCCGCACATCATCTTCAAACGGGATGCGCAGCAGGAACAAGTTATCGGCCTGGCGCAGCACTGCCTCATCCAGCCCATGGATCATATTGGTGACGAAGAAGCTGGTTATCCCCAGATGGCGGGCACGGGTGACGATGTAGTCGATGCTCTGCCGGGAAACGTAGAGATGGGCTTCCTCAAAAAAGATGAAAGGAAAGCGGTGCGCCTCATGGTCGATTTCCCACAGACACAGGTCCTTGACCAGCTCAATGATAGCTTGCACAAAGCCTTCGCGCGCCAGGTTAGAAAGCCCAGAGATATCGATCACCAACGCGCCTCCTTCGCGGATCTGCCGGTAAGCTTTGCCGAGTGAAGCAGCCTCAGATGGAGAGCGAGCGAAGATGTGCGTATTCTTCAGGGCTTCCAGCCGTGAGTGAATAGCATGGTTGACCACTACCGCGCTGGAACCCCCACCAAATTCGCCTGCCTCAGCCATATCGATGAGCTGGTCGAGGCCGATATAGGGCGGCTTTCCACCGCCCTTCTCCATCGCTTCTGCCTCAGCCCACAGCCGTGAGATGCGGTTCTCAAAGTGCAAGGCAGATACTTCGGGCAAGCCATAACGCTGCAGCAACAGGAGCAGTGGAGCGAGCCCGAACTGGCGTACACCCAGGCGAAAGTTGCCTCCCGCCTCCAAATGGATGATACCGCGCTGACCACTGCTTCCATTACCAGAGCTCGCTTGCGCTTTGGGAAGATGAATATATTCACGGTTGATGTCAAACACCAGGCAGGGTGCGCCTTGTTCGATCAGCTGCAGCAGAATGACTTTCGCCAGGTGCGACTTTCCACTACCCTTGACGCCGGTGATGACATTCACTTTCTCCAAATCCTGCCCTTCAACGAAAAACTTGTGGTGTCCGAGGGTCCACCCCAGCCACAGGCGATGCCCCAGATCGCGAGTGGCATTCGTGAACACCTCTCTGTCGTCTGTACGAAAGACTTCTACATCCCGCGCGGGAATCCAGCCATCCCACTGCTCCCAAAGAGCAGCTAAGCCGACCTGGTTCCGTTCGACCACTGTTTTACGGATCTTAGCCAGTGCCACTTTGATATTGCCCAGCTCCACAGAGTGCCCATTTTTGCCGAGCTCCAATAGAAAAGGATAGTTGGCCGGCTCGAATAATGGCGTACGCAGCGCGTCTGCCCCAAGCAGGCTTTCCATTTGCTCCTGAACCAGGCTTGGGTAGCCAGCAGAGCGAAAGGCGATGACCTGGACGATCACACCGCGTCCGGTCTCGCGTTCACGTAAAGTCAGCGTCTCACCTACACGCAGATCCACCTGGCGGGGATTGAACAGCAGCTCAGCCAGGTCTCCGCCGATGCGATGCACCTGGATTTGCAAGGGTGAAAACTCCGGCTCGAAAGCGATGCGGGGTTTCGTGGGTTTAGGCTTCATAGAAGGAAGCAAAAGGCCAGGCCTTCGTAGCAGTGAAGGGTTGAATATTGAGAGCAGCCTCTGTGGAGTCCAATCTCTCTGGAATTGGCGTCTCAGGAAAACCTGTATCGGTGTATTGTCCGGCAGCCTTGCGCAGCTCTTCTGCAATGCGCTGGCGCAGATCGACCGGTGCAAGCACTTCCACCTGAGCACCCCAGCTACGGATCCAGGGCTGCATCTCCAGCGGCTCGCTCACCCAGATATGCAGCAAGCAACCGCCATCGGCTGTTTCTTCCATCTGCTGAGAGGCATGCCATTGCCGCTCCTGGACGTAGGGACGGGCGGAAGGAATAAAGCGCAGAACGACCTCCTGGATCTGTGCGCCAGACATGATCCCCCAGCTCGAGCTGCGCTGAGCTTCTAGATCAAAATCTTCTGGAATGGTGTATGGATCCGGAAGCACGCGTGCGCTCTCCAGGCGCTCGAGCTTGAAGGTACGGATATCTTCAGCCCAATCGTCATAACCGACCACATACAGCCCGGAGGCAGTCGGCTCTAAGGCGTAGGGAGCCAGGGTGCGCTCGCGCAGCGACCCGCTGTTGGGAGACCGGTAAGCGATTTTCACCTTGCAGCCTTTTCCCCAGGCCTCCAGAACGGCCTCCAGAACAGCGACCTGGACCGGGTTGTGTGGGCGGTTCTCCACCCTACCCGCGGCGCGCAGCAGGTGCCGGGCTGGGAACTCCGGTAAAGCCGCTGACAGGCGGCGCAGCGCAGCGATCACGGTAGGGTTCTGCTCATCAATACTACGCGCCAGCAGCAAACCAGCCAGGACCAATGCCATGGCCTCCTGGTAAGTCAGGCGGATGTTTGCCAGGTAACCGGTGCGATTAATGCCATAGGTTCCGCCCTCCTGCCAGAGCGGCACTCCCTGGGCAGAGAGGAATTCCAAATCGCGGTAGATCGTGCGGCGGTCCACCTCGAGGTGCTGAGCCAAAGCGATGGCGCTCAATCCCTGGGAGGACTGCAGGAGCAATTCTTCTAATTGTCGTAAACGGGCAATGCGGTTGGATATACGGGACATAGATACCTCTAAATTATTAGAACTTGTGTTCGAAGATATTGTACTACAACTTTGTGACAGGTAAGGTCACAAATATTGCAGAATATGGACTATTTCGGTATAATTTAGTCGATTTACTCCGAATAATCGACGAGATTACCAATTCGCCAACCAAACTCAATCCTTAGGTGCGCCACTCTACGATGCGCACACCAGAAAGTGCACAAGAGGGAATTCATATGTCCGAGCAAGAGAATATCAAAGCGTCAATGTCTTTTTTCGAAGCCTGGAATTCAGGGGATTTGAACAAGGCTGACCCTTATAATGCCGACAACTTTATGGGAGAGGCTCCTGGTGGAGCTGGTCCTATGAACAACGAGCAAAACAAGATGTACAACCAGAATTTCATGACGGCTTTCCCAGGCTCCAAGTTTGAAGTATTGCTTACGGTTGTACAGGGTGAGTATATTGTCAACAACTGGAGGGCAAGCGGGAAGAATACTGGTCCTTTGCACTCCCCATCTGGCGCTGTGATCCCCCCCACCGGGAAGATGGTAAACCTTGTGGGCAGCACAACTTACCAGGTAAAGAACGGCAAAGTAGTCCGTTCCTGGGCTTTCTTTGATATGACCTCCCTTTTAGGTCAGCTGGGACTGTTACCCCCCATGTGATCCAAGATGAAAATCCGTCCTCAAC
>Ga0153916_10002783_pt1 | contig 12808 bp, 13 predicted proteins | sample Opewatmetagenome_FD_109642 | JGI IMG/M metagenome (GOLD analysis project Ga0153916, IMG submission 109642) | Freshwater wetland microbial communities from Ohio, USA - Open water 3 Core 3 Depth 4 metaG | ecosystem: Environmental > Aquatic > Freshwater > Wetlands | place: USA: Ohio, Lake Erie...
CAACGTCTTGCCCGCCTGGGCGGCGAACAGCGCCTGGGCGCGGGCCTTGAGTCCGCCCTTGGGCGCAAACCCCATGGCCAGCGAGGCGCCGATCCCGCCGCACATGCCCGCGCAGTGCAGCGAACTCGCGAGCCCCAGCAGCAGTCCGCCCAGGAAGGTCAGAGAATCCACGCGTCCATCCGTCGTCCGAGGGCACAGCCTAGGCTCAAATCCGGGCCCGCGCCGCCATGACCAGGATCAAGGCCGCCCGCCTCACCCCGCGATCAGCCGCTTCAGACTGGCGACCGCCCGGTCGGCGGGCTCCTGATAGCCGATCGGCCCGACGAACCGGCCCTTGGCGTCCATCAGGTAGACGGCGGTGGAGTGATCCATGGTGTACTCGCCGCCGCCGGTTTCGACCTTGCGGTAGTAGACGCGGAAGCCCTTCGCCATCTTGCCGATCTGCTCCGGCGTGCCGCTCACGCCGCGGATGCGGGGATCGAAGGACGACAGGTAGGCCGCCAGCTGCCTGGGCGTGTCGCGCTCGGGATCGATGGTCACGAACACCACGTTGAGCTTGTCGGCGTCGTCGCCCAGGGCCTGCAGCCGCGCGCCCATGTCCAGCAGCGTGGTCGGGCAGATCTCCGGGCAGTAGGTGAAGCCGAAGAAGATCGCCGTCGGCTTGCCCTTCAGGTCCGCTGCGGTGAAGGGCCGCCCCCTGTGGTCGGTGAGGCGCACGTCGGCGGGCATGCCGATGCCGGGAACGGTCGAGGTGTTGGCCCGCATGTCGTAGACGACGTAGCCGGCGACCGCCGCCACGACGAGCGCGGCGGCGATCCAAAGGCCGCGCCGGACCATCAGCGCATTCCGTGCTGATGACCGCCGGCCGGCGCCTGCGGCTGTTCCACAGTGAACTCGACCTTGACTTCCCCAGCCTTCTCGAAGCGCAGGGTCGCCGGGACTTTCTCGCCGAGTTTCAGCGGCTTGGAGAGACCGATGAGCATGATGTGGTAGCCGCCAGGCTTCAGGGCGACCGTCGCGCCCGGCGCCAGGGCGAGCCCCTGGTCGAGGCGGCGCATCTTCATGATCCCGCCCGCCATGGACATCTCGTGGATCTCGAAGGTCCGCGCGGCGGGCGTGGAGCCGTCGAGCAACCGGTCGGGCGTCTTGCCGGTGTTGACGAGCGTCATGTAGCCGCCGCCGACCTGGGCGCCGGCCGAGGTGGGGCGCGCCCACGGATGCTGGATCTGGATCGCACCGACCTTGTAGTCGCGGGCGGCGGCGGGAAGCGCGATCGCCGCGGCGAGGGCGGCGGCGAGGCTGAAGAGGTGACGGCGTTGCATTGCGCAAACTCCTGGTCGGAAGGCTTTGAATCAGGCGGGAACGAAGACGCGTGGTCTCGCAGCCGCCGGGGCCCCGGCGCGCTGCGACCTCAGACCGTGATCGGCGGGCCCGTCTGGGGCGGCGGCGGCGCACTGAGCCCTCGCCCAGGCGTTTGGGCCGCCAGCGCGGGGCCGAGCTCGAGGGGCATGGCCGCCAGGGGCGCGCTCGTCTGAGCGCCGAACGCCGGACCAAGCAGGGCGCCGGCCAGGGCGAAGACGCACTCGTGATGATCGGGCGCAGGCGCCTGGTGGTCGATCGGCGCGCCGACTAGGCCGCCGTCGGCATCCACATAGGCCCTACGCAGGCCATCGGCGGAGCAAAGGACGACGGGCGAGGCGCCGGCGTGTCCCGGCTGCGCGCCCATGAACCCCTGGGGGATCATCACCCGCACGACGACCGCCAGGATCGCCAGCGCGATCGCAACGGGGGCGAGACGTGAGGACATGTCCCTGGGCTGGATCATCGACGAGCGGCTTACACAGACGCGCCCAGAAAGTCGATGCGGCCTCTGCGGACCAGAGCGCTCAGGCCGACGGCCGCGTGAGCCGGCGCCAGCCGACGCTGGGAGCGATTTCCAGCATCAGGGCGCGGATGAGGTCCGCCAGCGCGGCGGGCGGCGCGGCGGCGGCGCGGCGCGGCCCGGTGGCCAGGAACAGGGTGCGCAGCAGCGGCGGATCCAGCCGCCGGACCGACAGGCCGCCGACGGCCAGCTCGCTCCGCACCGCGGCCGGCGGCAGGACCGTGGCGCCCAGGCCCTGGCGCGCGGCCTCCACCAGGGAGGACAGGGAGTCGATCTCCAGCACCACGTTCAGGCCGTGGCCGGCGCGCTCGGCCTCACCCTCCATCAGCCGGCGCAGGGAATGGCGGCGGCTGGGCAGGACCAGCGGCAGGCGTGCGAGCTCGCTGCGCGCCACGCCGTCGTCGGCCTCCTCGCCGATGATCTGCGGGCGGCCGATGAGCGCCAGCTCCTCCTCCACCAGGGGCTCGGCCAGGATCTTGGTGACGCCAGGGTCGCCATAGATCACGCCGACGTCGATGCGGCCGGAGACCAGCCATTCGACCATGGTGCCGCTGAACTCCTCCACCAGCCGCAGGCTGACTTGCGGCAATCGCTCGCGGGCGCGGATCGTCAGCGGCAGGGCCAGGATGCGCCCGACCGTCGGCGGCATGCCGGCCACCGCCTCGCCGGCCACGGCCAGGCGAAAACCCGCCACCTCGCGTTCCAGCTGGTCGGCGTCCTGCATCAGGACCCGCGCGCCCTGCGCCAGCCTGCGGCCGGCCGGCGTCAACGACACCCCGCGCCCGGTCCGGTTGAGCAGCTGCACGCCCAGCTCCGCCTCGAGTCGGCGCATCTGGCGGCTGAGCGCCGGCTGGGCGACGCCCAGGCAGACCGCTGCCGCCGAAAGGCTCCCGCTTTCAGCGACTTGCAGGAAATATCTCAGCCGACCCAGTTCGAGCACCGTCCGCTCCCGTCCATGCCGAAATGTTATAGCCGTTAGACCACTACGGCACTAGCCCTCGCCCCGCGGCTCCCCGACCATCCCTGCCCTTCGCAAGGCTCTGGGAGACGAGACATGGATGCTGTGACCGCCGGCGCGACCCGGGCCGACCTGGAGCCCATCCTGGAGACCGTCCGCCGCCTGTGCGCCGGCTTCCCCGGGGAGTATTGGCGTCGCCTCGACCGCGAGCGGACCTATCCGACCGAATTCGTCCGGGCCATGACCGAGTCCGGCCTGCTGGGCGTGCTGATCCCCGAGGAATACGGCGGCAGCGGCCTGGGGATCTCGGCGGCCTCGGCGATCCTGGAGGAGGTCCACGCCTGCGGCTGCAACGCCGCGGCGATCCACGCCCAGATGTACACCATGGGCACCGTGCTGCGGCACGGCAGCCAAGATCAGAAGTCCACCTGGCTGCCCAAGATCGCGTCGGGCGAGGTGCGGCTGCAGGCCTTCGGCGTCACCGAGCCCACCGCCGGCACCGACACCACCAGCATCAGCACCGTGGCCGTCCGCAAGGGCGACAAGTACGTGATCAACGGCCAGAAGGTGTGGATCAGCCGCGCCGAGCATTCCGACCTGATGGTCCTGCTGGCCCGGACCACGCCGAAGGACCAGGCCAAGAAGAAGACCGAAGGGCTGTCGGTCTTCCTGCTCGACATGCGCCAGGCGGTCGGGAACGGCCTGACGATCAAGCCGATCCGCACCATGTTCAACCACGCCACCACCGAGCTGTTCTTCGACAACCTGGAGATCCCGGCATCCTGCCTGATCGGCGAGGAAGGCAAGGGATTCAAGTACATCCTGGACGGAATGAATGCAGAGCGGATCCTGATCGCCTCGGAGTGCATCGGCGACGGACGCTGGTTCGTGGGCAAGGCCCGCGACTACGCCAAGTCCCGCGTGGTGTTCGGCCGGCCCATCGGCCAGAACCAGGGCGTCCAGTTCCCCATCGCGCGCGCCTATGCCGAGGTCCGCGCCGCCAAGCTGATGACCCAGGAGGCCGCCGCCCGCTACGAGGCGGGGCAGCCGGCCGGCGAAGAGGCCAACATGGCCAAGATGCTGGCCTCGGAAGCCTCCTGGCGCGCCGCCGACATGTGCATCCAGACCCATGGCGGCTTCGGCTTCGCCGAGGAGTACGACGTGGAGCGCAAGTTCCGCGAGACCCGGCTCTATCAGGTGGCGCCGATCTCCACGAACCTGATCCTGGCCTTCGTCGCCGAGCACGTGCTCGGCCTGCCGCGGTCCTACTGAGGATGAACCCCAGGCCCCTGGAGGGCGTGCTGGTGGTGGCCCTGGAGCAGGCGGTGGCCGCGCCGCTGGCCACCAGCCGCATGGCCGACGCGGGCGCGCGCGTGATCAAGATCGAGCGCGCCGAGGGCGACTTCGCCCGCGACTACGACGCCGCCGCCAAGGGAGTGTCGTCCTATTTCGCCTGGCTGAACCGGGGCAAGGAGTCCCTGGTGCTGGACCTGAAGGGGGCCGACGACATGGCGCTCCTGCGGGCCCTGCTCGCCAAGGCCGACGTCTTCGTCCAGAACCTCGCGCCCGGCGCGGTGGACCGCCTGGGCGTCGGCGCGGCGCAGCTGCGCCGGACCCATCCGCGGCTGATCACCGTGGACATCTCGGCCTATGGACCGGACGGGCCGTTCCGCGACCGCAAAGGCTATGACCTGCTGATCCAGGCCGAGAGCGGCCTGGCCTCCGTCACCGGCCTTCCCGAGGCGCCCGGCCGCATCGGGGTCTCGGTCTGCGACATCGCCACGGGCATGAACGCCTACGCCGCCGTGCTGGAGGCCCTGATTGCGCGCGAGCGCACCGGCCAGGGCGCCAACCTGCACGTCTCGCTGTTCGACGCCGCCGCCGAGTGGATGGCCGTGCCGCTGACGCTGTACGAGGCCACCGGCGCCGTCCCGCCGCGGGTGGGGCTGAACCACCCCTCCATCGCCCCCTACGGCGCCTATGCCTGCGCCGGCGGCGAGGAGGTCCTGTTCTCGATCCAGAACGAGCGAGAATGGAAGAGCTTCTGCGCTCAAGTGCTTGGAAAGCCTGAGATCGAAACCGATCCCAGGTTCGCCGACAACGCCGCCCGCGTGGCCAACCGCCCGGCCCTCGACGCGGAGATCCTGGAGGTCTTCGGCGAACTTTCGCGGGCCCGGGTCATCGCCCGCCTGGAGAGCGCGGCCATCGCCTACGGGGCGGTCAACACCCCGGTGGACCTCTCCGAGCACCCGCATCTGCGCCGGATCGACGTGGAGGCGCCGCAAGGGACCGTCAGCCTGCCCGCCCCGCCGGTGCGCGGCGGCGCGACCGATCCGACCGGGGCGATCCCGGCCGTGGGGGCCCATACGGCGGCCATCCGGGCGGAGTTCGGGGGGTAGTCGCCTACCCGGCCAGCCCCTGCTCCACGGCCAGCGCCAGGTCGAGGGCCCGCGTCGCCTCCTCGGCGGTGACGATGGGACGGGGCGCCAGGCCGCGGACCGCGTCGAGGAAGCCCTGGACGCTGGCGCCCAGCGTGTCCTTGGCCGCGGGGGTCTCGGCGAAGTCGGCGTTGAGGGGGAAGCCCGTGGTGTTGCGGAAGGCCCGGGTGAGGAAATCGATCTCCACCTCGCCGGAGGGATAGACCACCTTCATGCTCCGTCTGCGTTCCTCGGCCAGGCGCGAGACGTCGAAGACGGCGGTGAAGCCGTCGTCGAAGGTGACCTCGGCGCGGGCGGTGTCCCAGGTGCCGCTGCCGGCGATGGTCCCCTCGCCCTCCGCGGCGACCGGCTCGGCGGCCGACAGCGACAGCGCCAGATCCAGGTCATGGATCATCAGGTCCAGCACCACCGAGACGTCGAGACTGCGTTCCGACGGGGCGCCATGGCGCACGGCCGCGAGGAACAGCGGCTGCTCGGGGATGTCGAACAGGCCCATGGCCTTGAACAGCACGCGCTCCTGGTGGCCGCAGGCGACCACCAGGTTGCGCTTGGCCGCCTCGGCGCGGATGGCCTCGGCGTCGGCCACGGACGTGGCGAGCGGCTTCTCCACATAGACCGACTTGCCGGATTTGAGCGCGGCCAGGGCCTGCTCGGCATGGAAGTTGGCGGGCGAGGCCACCGTGACCACGTCGACGGCCTCCAGGAAGGCGTCCAGCTCGGTGAAGGCCCGTCCGCCCAGCGGCATGGCCAGCGCCGCCGCCCGCTCGGGCACGGGGTCGAGCACGGCCGACAGGGTCACGCCGGGCAGGGTCGCGTACTTGCGCGCATGGTGCCCGCCGAAGACGCCGGCGCCGATGACGCCGCCGCGCAAATTGTCCGCCCCAGGGCTCTTCGGCATGACTCGCTCCGCATTCCAGATGCGCGCCTTACATCTCGCCCGGCCTCGACGCCACCCGGGGAGGCGCGCTAAACAACTGTTTGAGACAACATGTCCGCCGGAGGAAACGATAATGACCGCTTCACGTGAGATCCGCCTGAAGAGCCGACCCGTGGGGATGCCCGTGGCGGCCAACTTCGAACTGGCTGTCGTCGAACTGCCGGCGCCTGGCCCCGGCGAGGTCCAGGTGCGCAACACCTGGATGACCGTCGACCCCTACATGCGCGGGCGCATGAACGACGTGAAGAGCTACAGCCCGCCCTTCGCGCTCGGCGAGGCCATGCAGGGCGGCGCCGTGGGCGAGGTGATCGCCTCAAACGACCCGTCGCTGAAGGTGGGCGATCTGGTGCAGTCGTTCTTCGGCTGGCGCGAGGCCTTCAACGCGCCGGCCGCCGCCGTGCAGAAGCTGGACACCCACGGCCTGCCGCCCCAGGCGTTTCTGGGCATAGCCGGCATGCCCGGGCTGACGGCCTATGTGGGCCTGCTGCGCATCGCGGCCCTGAAGCCGGGCGACGTGGTGTTCGTCTCGGCCGCCTCCGGCGCGGTGGGCTCGATGGTCTGCCAGATCGCCAAGCTCAAGGGCCACAAGGTGATCGGCTCCGCGGGCGGGCCGGAGAAGGTCGCATTCCTGAAGAACGAACTCGGGGTGGACGAGGCCATCGACTACAAGGCCGTTCCCAACCTGACCGAGGCCCTGGCCAAGGCCGCGCCGGAGGGGATCGACGTCTACTTCGAGAACGTCGGCGGCGAGCACCTCGAAGCCGCCATCGCCTGCGCCAACACCTTCGCCCGCTTCGCCCTGTGCGGGATGATCTCGCAGTACAACGCCACCACCCCGCCGATCGGCCCGCGCAACATCATCATGGCCGTCGGCAAGAGCCTGCGGCTGGAGGGCTTCATCGTCTCCAACCACGCCGACATGCAACCCGCCTTCGTGAAGGACCTCGCCGAATGGCACGCGGCGGGAAAGCTGAAGTGGCGGGAGACCGTCTTCGAGGGGATCGAAAAGGCGCCCGACGCCTTCCTCGGCCTCTTCAAGGGCGAGAACTTCGGCAAGATGCTGGTGAAGCTGGCCTGAGGCGACGCGCGCACGGCATTGGCCGGCTGGGCCGGACGGTCTAAAAGCCTGAAAGTCCTGCAGTTGGAGCCATGCCGTGTCGCGCCTTTTCAGCGCCTATGTGATCGTCAACTGGAGCGCCGCGTCCAAGCCCGCGACGGGCCGGGACTCCGTCTGGATCGGCGTGGTCAAGCGCGACGTGCGCTTCCGGCTGACCTTCGAGTCGCACAATCCCCCCACCCGCGCCGAGGCCGAGAAGAAGCTCACGGCGATCCTCGACGACCTGAAGAAGCGCGGCGAGCGGGCCCTGATCGGCTTCGACTTCCCGCTGGGCTTCCCGCGCGGCGTGGCGCAGGCGCTCAAGCTGCCGGGCGAGGCGCTCTGGCGCGCGGTCTGGGACCAGCTGGACAGGATGGTCAAGGACAAGGCCGACAACACCAACAACCGCTTCGGCGTGGGCTCGGAGATGAACCGGCGCCTGACCGGCGGGCCGTTCCCCTTCTGGGGATGTCCGCCCAAGGACGCCCTGACCACCCTGCAGCCGAAGCGCACGCGGCCGCACGGCCCCGACGACCTGCCGGAACTCCGTTACGCCGATCAGGCGGCCAAGGGCGCGGCCTCGATCTGGAAGCTCTATTACAACGGCTCGGTGGGCGGCCAGGCGATCCTGGGCATCCCGGCCGTCCGCAGGCTCAAGCTCGCCCGCGGGGAAGCCGTGAAGGTCTGGCCGTTCGAGACCGGCTTCAAGGCGCTGACCCCCGCCGACCTGGACGGTGTCGAGGCGGTGGTGGCCGAGGTCTACCCGGCGATGCTGAAGGTGACGCCGGCGGCCGGCGAGGTGAAGGATCAGGCGCAAGTGCGCACCATGGCTGAATATTTCGCCAAGCTGGACGAGGCCGGCAAGCTGGCCGCCCTGTTCGCCGCGCCCAAGGGCCTGGAGGCTGAGGCGGCGGCCGTGGCTGAACATGAGGAAGGCTGGATCCTGGGGTCGGGCAGCTAGGCCTCAATCCCGCTAATTCCCGCGAAAGCGGGGACGAGCGGGGATGGGGCGACCTCTACAGCCCCCGGCGGCTCAGGACCCAGAACCGCGTGAGCAGGAAGCCGGCCGAGAGCAGGCTGGCGACGATCACCGCCCAGACGAGGCCGTTGAGGCCCAGCTTCATCGGGATCGCCAGCCACCAGGCCAGCGGGATCATCACCGCCACATAGCTCGTCAGGTGGGTGATCGAGGGCACGAGGACGTCGCCGCGCGCGCGCAGCGCCTGGGCCGTCACGACCTGCAGCGAATCCGCCAGGAAGAACAGGCACGACAGCACCAGCGCCGCCGAGGCCATGCCGACGACCACGGGGTCGGAGGTGTAGCCCCGGGCGATCAGCGCCGCCGCCGGCCAGATGGCCAGGGAGACGACCAGGCCGAAGGCGGCGGCCACCGCAAAGCCGAGGGCGCCGGCCCGCTTCACGCCCGCGCCGTCCCTCGCCCCATAGGCCCGGCCGACCAGCACCGCCGTGGCCGTGGCCAAGCCGAGCGGCGCCATGAAGATCAGCGAGGCGACGTTGAGCACCACCGCCCAGGCGGCGACCGCCAGGCCGCCCATCCAGCCGGCGATGATGTTCAGGGAGGCGAAGGCCGCGACCTCGAAGAAGTTGGAGGCGCCCGCGCCGTAGCCGATCTGGCGCTGGGTCCGCTCGGCGGCGCGATCGCGCGGGGGCTTGGCGAAGACGCCGAGGGCGCGGGCCTCCTTCATGGTGGCGATGTAGACCAGCAGGCCGCTCATCAGGAAGGCGCGCGCGCCGAAGGTCGACCAGGCCGCGCCCACGGCGCCCAGCGCCGGCAGCCCGGCGGTTCCCGGCGCCAGCAGGACCAGCAGCACCAGGTTCACCACATTGGCCGCCCACATGATCAGCATGGCCGGGGTCGGCTTGGCGAGCGCCTCGAGCCAGAAGCTGGCCGCGCAGGCGATCACATAGGTCGGCAGCGACAGGCTGAAGACCAGGGCGGCGCGCCCGGCGCCCTGAGCCAGCTTGGGCTCCAGCCCCAGCGCCTTCAGCATCGGCGGGCCCAGCACGGCCAGGACGATCATCGAGGCCAGGCCGATCCAGAGGCCGTAGGTGACGCCGCGCCGCAGGACCGCGCCGGCTTCCTCCGGCCGTCCCTCGCCGATGGCGCGGGCGGTCATGACCTGAATTCCGCTGAGCAGGCCGATCGCCATGGTCAGCACCACCGAGGTCGGCGCCCAGGCCAGGGCGTGGAACCCCAGCTGCTCGGCCGAAAAGCGGCCGACGACGATGGCGTCGGTGAGGCCCATGGTCATGATGCCCAGGCGCGCCAGCACCACCGGCCCCGAGAGCTTGAGAAGCTGGTCGAGGTCCCTGCGGACGATGCTGAAGCGCCCCCCCTCGAGGGAGGCGGCCTGGGCCACGCGAGCCATGGGGATCACCGGATTTCAAAGAGTTGGCGAAGGTGGCTCACGTCGTCCGGGGCGGCAAGCGCCGGGCCGGTCACGGATGCAACTTGCACCGCCGCGTGGCCGGGAAGGCACAGGCTGGAGCGCCTCCCCCTACCGCGAGAACACCCCCACGAGCTCGATGTGCGCCGACCAGAGGAACTGGTCCACCGGCAGCACGCGGTCGAGCCTGAAGCCCGCCTCGATCAGGGTCTTGGCGTCACGGGAGAAGGTGGCGGGATTGCAGGAGACGCCGATGACCCGCGATACCTTCGAGCGGGCGATCTCGGCGGTCTGTTCGGCGGCGCCGGCGCGCGGCGGGTCGAAGACCACCAGGTCGGTCTTCTTCAGCTCCATGGCCAGGACGGGCCGGCGGACTAGGTCGCGGGCCTCCGGCGTGATCGACTTGAGCCCCGGCGCGGTGGCCATGGCCGCGCTCAGCGCCTGGATCGCCGGGCCGGCGCCGTCGACGGCGTAGACCGGGGCGATGGCCGCCAGGGGGAAGGTGAAGGTGCCCACGCCGCAGAAGAGGTCGGCGATGCGGCTGGCGCCGGCCGCGGATTCGACCACGAAGGCGGCCATGGCGGCCTCGGCCGCGGGGACGGCCTGCAGGAAGGCGCCCGGCGGCAGGGCGACTGCGGCGCCGCCCAGGCGGACCACCGGCTGGCGGGCCAGATAGGCCATCTCGCCGTCCACGGTGACCCGCGCGAAGTTCGCCTCCGCCGCAACCTCGGCCAACCTAAGCCGTGCATCCGCCGACAAACCGCCGCTTTTGCGCTCCACCCCTGAGATGTCGACGTCCAGGCCCTCGCTGGTCAGGGTCACGTGCAGGGTGGGAGCGGATTTCGGATGTTCGAAGAGCGGCGCCGCGAGCCGGCGAAGGGACGGAAAGGCCGCCTGCAGGCGAGGATCGGCGATCTCGCAGACCTCGATCTCCACCAGGTCCCAGGACTTGCGCGCCTTGTAGCCCAGGCGGGCCTCGCCCTTGCGGCCCTGACGGGCGTGCAGCGCCAGGCGCCGGCGCGAGCGGGGCGGCGCGGCGAACGGCGCGAGGATCTCCGTCTCGATGTGCTGGCGCGCGAGCGTCTCGCGCAGGCGGTCGACCTTCCAGGCCAGATAGGGCGCATGGGCCCAGTGCTGCAACGCGCAGCCCCCGCAGACGCCGAAATGGCGGCACGGCGGCTCCACGCGCTCGGGGCTGGCCTCCAGCACCTCCGCCAGCTCCCGCCGCTCGCCGCGGCCGGACAGCCGCACCTTTTCGCCCGGAAGGGTGAAGGGCGCGAAGATCGGCCCAGGAGCCACACCGTCGCCCTCGCCGCCCATGGCCTCGATCACCACTTCGACGAAGGTCTCGGGGCCGGCGGCGGGCGCACGTGGCGCAGGTCGGGGTCTTCGCATGCTCAAGCTCATTTCTCAGCGGATGCGGTCCGCCCTGCCGCCCGCTCCGGCCAGATGAACGAAGATGAACGAACCGCTCAAGCCTCGTTCAGCTTGGCTGGCCCATCCTTACATTCGAAACGCGGCGAGGGGCGCCGCCTATACACCAAGGAGAGGTGCATGAACCGCTTAATCGTTCTGGCCACCGCCGCCGCGATCGCCGCGCCGGCCCTCGTCGCCCCGCAGTTCGCCGCCGCCCAGTCCGCGCGCAACTACGGCGACGGTGACGTCTGCCGCGCCGAGCAGCGCCGCCAGGCCAACACCGGCACCGCCGTGGGCGCCGTGGCCGGGGCCCTGCTGGGCTCGGCCGTCGCCGCCAAGGGCGCCAAGACCGAGGGCGCGGTCCTCGGCGGCGCCGTGGGCGCCGTGGCCGGTCACCAGATCGCCAAGCACCGCGTCAAGTGCGTGGACTATCCGAAGCGCGTCTCCGCCCGGTCCAACTGCCGCTGGGTGCAGGAGTACTACGACGGCCGCAATCATGGCTTCGAAGTCTGCCGTCAGCGCGACGGCGTGTGGCGGCCCAGCGGCCGCAGCTGATCCTGAGCCCAGCCAGACCATTCGATCTTCAAGGAGAGTCCCGATGTCCCGTTCCACCCTCGCCAAGAGCGCTCTGACCGCGGTCGCCGGCGTCATGGCGCTGACCGGCGCCCTGTCGGTCCCGACCTTCGCCTCGGCCCAGTCGTCCGGCTACTACGACAGCAACAGCGGCAGCTACTATGACCCCTGCCGCCGCAGCACCACCACGCGGGGCGCCACCGGCGCCCTGATCGGCGGGGCGATCGGGGCGGTGATCGGCTCCAACGCTGCGGCCCGGAACGCACGGACCGAAGGCGCCCTGCTCGGCGGCGCCCTGGGCGCGGCGACCGGCGCGGCCGTCGGCTCCCGCTCGGCCGGCTGCACCAGCAGCTACGCCCCTGCGCCGCGGACCAGCTACTACCAGCCCGCCCGGCCGCACTACGACCACCGCTACTCCGACCGGTATGGCGCCAACAGCTACAACTACGGTCGCTATGACGACGATGACGACGACGCCCGAAACTACAACGTGACGGAGCGTCCCGGCGCGGACGGCTGCACGCTGGCCGAAAGCCCGATCTACCTGCCGGATGGCCGGGTCCAGAAACGCTTCGTGCGCGTCTGCCAGGACTCCAGCGGCCGCTATCAGGTCGTCGACTAAGCCCCCCGCTATCGGCGACCCGGAGCGTCCCCTGGTTCACTTGAACCAGGGGACGCTCCAACCTTTTCTGTTTTGGACCATTTCCTGCGCCGAACCGGCCACCACTTCGGCGGGAAATGGTCACGGGCCGCCGGCGTTCGCGCCGGCGGCCTTTTTTCGTGCGCCAGACCTACGCCTTGCGCGCCCAGAGCAGATGTTCGCGCGCGCCGTCGCCGCCGATGATCGGGCTTTCGGCTGTCGCCTGGACTCGCCAGCCGGAGGCTTCGAGGAAGGCGGCCACATCGGCGACGGCCTTGGCCCGCACGGTCTCGTCCTTCACGTGGCCGCCCTTGCCCACATGCTCGCGTCCGGCCTCGAACTGCGGCTTGACCAGGACGATCAGGTCCGCGCCCGGCGCGGCCAGGGCCAGGGCGGCCGGCAGGGCCTTGGTCAGGCTGATGAAGCTGACGTCCGAGACGATCAGGTCGGGCGCCTGCGG
>Ga0153916_10002784_pt1 | contig 12805 bp, 8 predicted proteins | sample Opewatmetagenome_FD_109642 | JGI IMG/M metagenome (GOLD analysis project Ga0153916, IMG submission 109642) | Freshwater wetland microbial communities from Ohio, USA - Open water 3 Core 3 Depth 4 metaG | ecosystem: Environmental > Aquatic > Freshwater > Wetlands | place: USA: Ohio, Lake Erie, Old...
CATCGCTGGCAAAGTCGATCGCGCGTGCCATCGGGCGGAAGCTGGTCCGTATCTCGCTGGGCGGCGTGCGCGATGAAGCGGAGATTCGCGGCCACCGGCGCACCTACATCGGTTCCATGCCCGGCAAGATCATCCAGTCGATGAAGCGTGCCGGGGTGATCAATCCGGTGATGTTGCTCGACGAAGTGGATAAGATGAGCATGGACTTCCGCGGCGACCCGTCGGCGGCCCTGCTGGAGGTGCTGGACCCTGAACAGAACGTGACGTTCAACGATCACTATCTTGACGTGGATTACGATCTCTCACACGTCATGTTTATCACCACTGCCAACGTGCGGTATGCCATTCCCCTCCCCCTGCAGGACCGGATGGAAATCATCGAACTGCCCGGCTATCTGCACCACGACAAGCGGGAGATCGCGCGCCGCCACATCATTCCGCGGCAGCTGGAAGAACACGGTCTTGCGGGAAAGAAAATCTCCTTCGCCGATCAGGCCATCGACAAGATTATTGCCGACTACACGCGCGAAGCTGGTGTGCGGAACCTGGAGCGGGAGATCGCCACACTCTGCCGGAAGGTGGCAAAAGACGTCGTGCTGGGGAAGAAAAGTGCGCGGAGGCCCTCCTCGCTGGAGGTCACTCCCCATCGGGTAGAAGAGTATCTGGGTGTTCCGCGGTTCCGGACCCGCCAGCGGCGCGGGGAGAACAGGGTCGGGTCGGTCACCGGCCTTGCATGGACCAGCGTGGGAGGGGAAATCCTCAACGTCGATGTCACCGTGATGCGGGGGCATGAAAAATTGACGCTCACGGGTCAGCTGGGCGAAGTCATGAAGGAATCTGCCCAGGCGGCGTTGAGCTACCTCCGTGCGGAGGCCAAGAAGCTCGGACTGCCCCCCTCGTTCTACCGGGGGAATGAGATTCACATCCATCTGCCGGAGGGTTCGATCCCGAAGGACGGACCATCGGCGGGAATCACCCTGGCGATGGCGCTCTTCTCGGCGATCAGCGGCAAGCCGGCGCGCAGCGATGTGGCGATGACGGGAGAAATCACGCTGCGCGGGGAGGTGCTGGCTATCGGAGGGCTCAACGAGAAGCTGATCGCCGCTCAGCGGAGCGGTATTCGTGTTGTGCTGATTCCCCAGGAGAACGTCAAGGATCTCACCGAAATACCGGAGCGTGTCAAAACGGGTCTCACGATCATTCCGATTGCCAGGATCGAAGATGCCCTCCCGCACGTTTTTGTGCCGCGGCGCTCGGTGCGGAGGAAACGTCCATGAGCGAGTATATCGTCACGGCGCGGAAGTGGCGCCCGATGCGTTTCGAAGACGTCGTCGGGCAGAACCATGTGACTCAGACGCTGCGAAATGCTATCCGGAGCGGGCGCATCGCGCACGCATACCTGTTCAGCGGCCCCCGGGGGGTAGGGAAAACAACAACAGCCCGTCTGCTCGCCAAGGCGATCAACTGCCTGCATCCGGTAGACGCCAATCCCGACAACGTCTGCGACATCTGCCGCGAGATCACCGAGGGGACAAGCTTTGATGTGCAGGAAATCGACGGCGCCTCCAACCGGGGTATCGAGGAAATCCGCAACCTGCGGGAATCGGTCCGGTACGCCCCTGCAAAGGGGGGAGTGAAAGTCTACATCATCGATGAAGTGCATATGCTCACGAAAGAGTCCTTCAACGCGCTGCTCAAGACGCTTGAAGAGCCTCCCTCACATGTGCTGTTCATCTTTGCAACGACGGAGATTCACAAGGTTCCGGCCACCATTCTCTCCCGGTGCCAGCGGTTCGATTTTCGCAGGATCGCCCTGGATGCCATCATTGCGAATCTGCGTGCCATTGCCGGGGAGGAGCAGCTGAGCATTGACGAAGAGTCGTTGATGATCATTGCGCGGAAAGGGGATGGTTCGCTTCGCGATGCCCAGAGCATCTTTGACCAGGCAACCTCGCTGTGCGGGCGCACGATCACGCACGAGGCGCTGGTTCAGGCGCTGAACATGCTGGACCAGGAAGTCTTCTTCCGGGTGACCGACCTGATCCGGAGCCGGGATGCGCGCGGGGCGCTGGCGCTTGTCGATGATCTGATGAGCCAGGGGCACGACATGAAGGAGTTCCTGGGGGGACTGCTCGAGCACTTCCGGAACATCATGATTGTCAAAGCAACGGGAAAGAGCGCCCTGCTTGAAGTCTCGGATCAGTACAGGAAGAGATACGAGACAGAGGCAGCCTCCTTCAGCGTTGCGGACATGATTCGTTACCAGCGGCTCATCAACGGCACGGAGTTTGCGCTGAAAAACACGATCCAGCCCCGGTTCCGCCTGGAGGCGGATATGGTGCAGCTTGTGACGCTTTCCGGCGCGGGAGAGATCGCGGCGCTGATTGATGGGATTGAAGAGCTGAAGAAGAAGGTGGGAGGTAGCTCCTCACGGGCGGATGTGCCCTCTGCCGATCCGCTTCCTCGCCGGGGAGTGACGGGAGGAACGGCCGGCAGGGGATTCGGAAAGTCCTCCGGCGACGCCGCGCCGACGCTGGAGAATGCCCCCCCTCCTGCCGGACCGTCCGTGGAGGAACGGGAGGTCCGGTTGCGATGGGACGAGATCCTTGCCGAAGTCGGCCGGCAGAGGATCTCCCTCAAGTCGGCCCTGGAAGCGGGTGTGCTCCTGGGAATGAATGGCAATGTTCTCCGCATTGGATTTGCGGATGAATTTCAGGCATCGCATATTCGAAGGAACCGGGAGTTCCTGTCAGGACTTATGGCGAAGGTGCTCAACGCGGCCCTGCGTGTGGAGGCGGTCGTCCAGCCCGGGGCGGATACACGGAGGGCCGAGCCCCCCGCTTCCCCTGCGGCGGAGGGGGAAAACGACCCGATTATTGCCGCCCTGCGCAAAGAGCTGGGCGCCGAGCCGATGGAATAGAGAGAGAGACCATGAAGGGTCAGACCATGAAGAGAACGGTGGCGGTGGTACTGCTTTTCCCGGCGGTGCTGATGGCCGGCTCGGGCAAGTACGCGGGAGAGTTCCTGGCCATTGGCGTCGGCGGGCGGGCGCTCGGGATGGGGGGTGCTGCGGTGGCTCTTGCCGCGGATGCAACCGCGGGGTTCTGGAACCCCGCCGGTCTGGCCCGGATAGACTACCCGCAGATTGTCCTGATGCACAACGAGCAGTTCGGAAGCCTCCTGAACCACGACTACGGTGCAGTGGCGATTCCGTTCGGTCCCTCGACAAGTCTGGCGCTCAGTGTAATCCGCCTCGGAATCGACGATATCGCCGATACTCGTGCCGCGGGGATCGACGCTGCTGGAAACCTCACCTACGACCTGGCCCAGTTCAGCCGCGTCGATCCTTCTCGCGTCACCTTCTTCAATGCCGCGGACTGGGCATTTCTCTTCTCCTACGCCCGCCGCGTGAGTCCCGAATTCTCCTATGGCGCAAACCTGAAGTACCTCCGGCGGGACCTTGGCGAGAACAGCGCCAACGGGATAGGCGTGGACATCGGGATCTGGTACTCGCCCCTGGAAGATCTCTTCCTGGGCGCCAGCGTGCAGGATGTCACCACAACGTTTCTCGCGTGGGACACGGGGACCAACGAGCTCATCACGCCGACCGTCAAGCTCGGGGGCGCGTATCAGGTGGTTGCACTCGGCGGGAGGTTTGTTCCCGCGTTGGATGTTGATGTGCGGTTTGAGAACCGTAAGAGCCTTTCGATGATCCATGTAGGCCCGGTCGGGGCAGACATCCATGCAGGCCTCGAGTATCAGTTCAAAGACCTCCTCTTCCTGCGCGGTGGTTACAGTGATGTCAAGCAGCTGACGCTCGGTGCGGGCCTCCGGTTCCCCAAGCTGGCAGTCGACTACTCCTTCGCCAAGTTCGGATCGCAGAACGACATTGGCGACAGCCACCGGATCTCGATTCTGTTCACGCTTGAAACGGAAGAGTTCCGGCGCATGCCCCCTCCGGGCGGCACAGAATGAACGGACGGGTCTCCTTTCTTTTCCTTCTTCTTGCCGGGGTGCTCCTGGTGGGATGCGCCGGGGGACCTGACACCGCGCTCCCTTCCTCTCCCGTCATTCCCGCTCGCAACGGTGCCTTTGCCTACCGCATTCCGCCGGGCTGGTTCGATGCATCGGCGGATTCCCAGGCGCAGGGGCACATCGTGCTGCTCATCCGGAACGATTACGGGGCGACGATTGCTGTTGATGAAGTGCAGCTCGATGAGGCGGCACGCGGCGAGATCCGCCGCGACGGTCTACTGCCGGCTGCACAGTTGCTGCTTTCCCTGACGTCGTGGGAGCAGCACGCCGTTCTCACTGATGCGCCGCATATGGTCAGCCTTGGGGACCGCGCGGGATGCCGGTATGGCATGGTGACGGGCGATGCGGGGGACGCGCTGGATGTAACGGTCGTGGAAACGCAGGGGAGAGTATTCGCCGTCACGGTGCTTCTTGCACGGAAACGGTCCGCCGGAGAGGTGCAGATGGTGCGGGATGGTTTCCTGGGGGCCGTGCGCTGGTAGGCCTACTTTGATTTCATCACGAACACGCCATCCCAGTCGGCGGGCGGCGGGGCGGCGGCAAGCGTCTGTGCCCGGACAAGGAAAATGCCTGACGGGGTATCATCCGGGTGCAGGGCGAGTGCTTCGCTGAAGGCTCCTCTGGCGGCGGCAAAATCCCTTCCGAAGTAGAGCTGCAAACCCTCCTCATACTTCGCAAAAACCTTCTCCAGGACGGGAGGAAGCGGCGCAGAGCGCGCCTGCAGGATCTCGTAGATCGTCACGGGCACCGAACGTCCCTTGACGGCAATCCTGTCCAGCTTTCTTCCCCGCACACTGGCGCTGACGAGCTCGTAGGTTCGCTCGCTGGCCATAATGCACGTCCGGTATTCCTTGTTCGCTCCCTCCAGGCGGGATGCAAGATTCACGCTGTCGCCGATCACCGTGTAGGCGAACTTTCCTGCGGCGCCCATGTTGCCGACCACCATGGTTCCCGTGTTGATGCCGATGCGGATGTTCAACCGTGGTTTCCCTTCGTTCCGCCACCGCTCGTTGAGAGGGGCGAGCGCGTCCCGCATTTCCAGCGCCGCGCGGCACGCAAGAAGCGCATGATCGGCCTGCGGCAGAGGTGCTCCCCAGAACGCCATGATGGCGTCCCCCTCATATTTGTCGAGCGTTCCACGGTTCCTGAAGATGATCTCGGACATGACGCTCAGGTACTCGTTCAGGAGGCCAACGAGGCGTTCAGGCTCCATGTCCTGGGAAATCGTGGTGAACCCTTCGATGTCGGAGAACAGGACCGTCAGTTCTTCCCTGCGGCCTCCCAGCACAAGTTTGGAAGGGTCGTTGACGAGCTCTTCCACGAGCTGCGGGTTGACATAGGTGCTGAACATCGACTTGATCAGGAGGCGTTGTTTCCGTTCCGCAACAAAATGGTACGTCGTACTGGCAACGTACCCTAATCCGACGGCGAGCAGGGCTGGCGCGACGGAGAGAACGATGCCGCCGGCGGAAAAGAGCCGCACGGAGGCAAACCAGATGAGCCCGATGACGGCAAGGGCGACGGCGGCCGCGAAGATCTCGATCAGGAAGGTCCACCGCGTCCGCACTTCCTTGATCAGCGATGTCGAGAAGAACGCAATCAGAGTGAGGCCGATGACCATCAGAATTTCCGTTGCGGCCGGCTGGCGGCGGAGGAAGGAATTGCGGAGGATATTCTGCACGAGGTTGGCATGGATCTCCACGCCGTACATCAGGTTGTCTCCGCGGCGGATCCCCTCCCCGATCGCAACAGGAAAGAGATCTTTGTACTCCGGAACGGTGACGCCGACCAGGACGATTTTGTCTCGGAACGTGCCGTCATGGAGATATCCGTACTCGGGATCGCTAAAGGTGTTGATTTCCTCTCCCGATTCTTTTTCCTCGGTTGTGGTGAACGACGAATCGTCAATGACATCCTGGAACTTGATACGGGGGAACGTGCCGCTGGGGCCGTAGTAGTTGATGAGCACGGAGGAGGCATCGGAGGCCGGCAGCGTGCGGCCGGAATAAAGGAACCCGCTTCCCTGCTGGCGAGCAGAGGTCGAGGCGGGAAAAGCGAAGTAACGATTCAAAACGGCGAAGCCGAACGTGGGGACCAGTACGCCGCCCGAGGCCGAGGTGTCGACGAAAAATGCGGTGCTGTAGGAGCGATAGATGCCGTCCTGGTCGGGACGGAGGTTGACGAGTCCCAGCGAGCTGTCTGCGTTGTAGAAGATATTGCTGAAATTCTGTCCGGCGGAGACCAGTGTAAAGAGGGGGTTGTCCTCCTCACGCTTCCCTGCCAGGACACCGATGCCGGTCGTACGAAGTGCAGCGGCAAAGAGGCTGTCATTCTCCGGGCCGTGGGGATCGGGACCGCTGAAGATCAGGTCGAAGGCGACCACCCGGGCACCGGCATCCTTGAGATTCCTTAGAAGGTGCGCATACCGGGAGCGGGGCCAGGGGAAATTGTCGGGGATCGAGCGAAAAGAATCTTCCGCGATCTCGACAATGACGACGTCGGCCGGGTCGAGCGGAAGCGGGCCCCGCAGGGCGAACCGGTAATCGAGCGTGGCCAGCTCGAGTCGGTCCAGCACATCGAGGCGGAAGAACGGCTGCCGGGTGAAGAGAATGATGCCTGATGCAACCGCCGCGACAATCAGAATCTTTGCTGTCCAGCCGCGGGTCATGGTCAGAAATCGTACCGGTAACGCAGGCTCAGGAAGTGCTCAGACGGGTAGTCGTCGCTCCTGAAGGTGCTGGCCTGGAGGGCGAGCGTCATTGGCGGTGTGATCCGCCATTCCAGGCCGGCGTCGAGAACCGTGCGCGTGAAATCTCCGAAGGTTGGCGCGATGCTTGCGGTGCAGGTCAGTGCGTCGGGAAGCAGCTCGTACCGCCCGTAGAGGGCCAGCACGGTGTAGTTAAATCGCCGGGAGCCATCGCCCGTGATCGGGAGATCATTCAGGTTAATCGACAGGGAAAGCTCCGTGCGGAGCCGGAAGGGGAACTGCGAGCCAAGTCCGAAGGCAAACGTCTGGTTCCTGACATCCTGGCCGCGGAACGTGCGGTCGTCCCGCACCGACGACGAGATGCTGAGCATCGCACTGTGGGGGACACCCATGTGGAAGGTGTACGTAGATTGAAGGTAGAGCCGTGTGGTGACGTCCCGCACGGAAGAGGCGGAATCGGTCGGCAGTTCGTTATCGTTGTCGTACCGCGAATATCCCAGGGTCAGGCCGGGGAAATCGGTGAGGAGATAGAGGCTGACAGCGGCATTGAGGTTCGCAAACGTCGTTGTTGCTCCCTTGGTCCCGGCAGTGTTGTCCTGCAGGTGCTCGAAGCCGATTGTGGTAATGATCTGGTTGCGGAGCAGATGAATGCGGTCCACAACGTTGACTCCCTGGATATCGGTTCGCAGAAAGGTCTGGCCGAAGGAATTGTAGTCGTTTCCGCGGTAGAGATAGGTCACCTTCATCGCGTTATCGAAGTAGTTCAAGGCCAGGCTTGCCTGGCCTGCCAGGGTGGCCAATTTCTTGAAGGAGAGGGGGCGAAGATTGTCGTTGACGGTGATGAACGGATCGAGGAGATCACGCACGGCGCGGATGGCCGATTTGTCATCCGGGTAGACGGAATCGATATACGCGTCTGTGAACGGTCCGCTGGAGACATCGCTGTTGAACGCGCTGAATGCGGCTTCACACCCGAGCTCGACTTTCCCGTCGTCAAAACGGGTGAGGAAATCCGTTGCCAGCACGATATTCTCCTGTGGCCGGATTCCGTACTGGATGGATTCCCGATCGTCCTGGCCGCTCAGCCAGGTGAAACCGAGGCGCCATGTCTCGCCGGAACCGAAACTGGGGCGCAGCGCAAAGAGTGTCCGCTTGTACGTGCCGTAGGAGAACTTGCCCCAGGTTCCCGGATCAATCTGGCCGAAGGCTGCGCCCGGATCGTGCGTCTGCTCAGCGGTCAGGCTGTCGAGCGGGAACCGCTTGAGCAGCGCTCCGTCAATCGCGCGGGTGACGGAGCCGTAGGCGACATCCAGAGTGAAGGCTCCCAGGAGGAGTGACGAATTCACGCCGCGCACACGCTTGCCGCTCAGGATCAGGTCTGGGAATTCCGGGTAGGAGTCTCCGATTCCCACCTTCAGCCAGGGAAGCCCCGCGCCGAGGTAGTAGCGATTCTGCGGCTGGCGGTCGGACTTTTCGTCGGATGTCAGGAACAGGTTCGACTGGAGTTGGAGCGTGCCGGTTTGTCCGCGAAAGAGAATGCGGGCCCGGTTGTACCACTGGCTTGAAGTTCCCAGGTCTTCATAGCGCGATTCGAACTGGAGCGAGGTGTTGTACCGGAATTCTGCGACCGGCGCCTCGACGGGAAACGGCTCTGCCTCGCTCCGGACGACGAACGGAACCAGGGATTCATAGCGGACGGCGCCGCTGCGGTCAAGGAGCCGGAGAGAGACCGTGTGGTTTCCCGCGTCGAGAATCATCCCCACATTTGCGGGGACGAAGACGACGAGATCTCCGCTGAAGAGAGCCTGCTGTGTGACATCGATGCCGTCGATCAGGAGCTGCGTCAACTCCCGCGCAACGGTCGAGTCGGCCCGGAGGAGCGAAACGGAGATCAGGACATCCTGGGGAGAGTAGATCCCGAGGGGTTCCGGACTGAGCATAATGACCGGGGATTCCTCCTCGAGCCGTTCGCGGATTTCCAGTCGCTGCGTGCTCTGCGGGGGCGTTGCCAGTGGATCGGGAGAATCGCTGAGCGGGTAGACCTCGAAGGTCCCCTGCAGGTCGCGCAGCACGATATAGTACTCGACGAACGGCGGTCTGATCGCTGCAGCGGGGATCTGGGCGGTTGCCCGGTTCCCGGTGACGTCCATCTCGATGCGCCGGTACTCGCTCTCCCCGAACGGCCGGTACAGAAGCAGGATCGACTGAAGGCCTGCAGTCTGGCGGAGATCCAGGGTGACCTGAACCGGCACACCTGCGACGGGCTCGCCGGTTGTGACACCGGCCACCCGGGTGGAGATCTGGCCGCTCGCTGGAATGGAGAGAAGCGCCGCACAGACGATGAGGACGCCGAGACGGACCGGATGTGCCATGGAGATCGGGGAAGCCTTTACTCGTCGTAGAGATCGATGATGAGCTGGCGAGTCTCACCCCTGGGATTTTTCAGTTCGAGCCGGAGCTGGCGCTCCCGTTCCTTCATTTCCGACGCCCTGGCGGCGGCGTTCTTTTCGTCCTCGGTTGCCACGCGCACCTCCAGATGACCGTCCTGACGGGAGATTGCCGTGAATCCTGCCGGAACATCCGCTGCCGAGAGGGAGTTGAGATTGGTGATCCTTCCCAGGCCGGTGAGGATCGTGAAGACATCGGCGCTATCAAAGCGCGCGAAGAGGCCATCCGTACCGCGAATCGAGGCGACCGAAGTCGGCGTGGTGAAGCGGAACTCTTCCCCCGCGCGCTGCCGCTGGATCGCGAACCCAACCACGCCGCCGTCGACCGATACCCCCTTCTGGAAAGCGTCGTTGACGGTAGTGCCGGTGAGTGTGAGTTGCGACTTTTCGCGCAGGCGGAGAAGGCTGTTGTCTTTCAGCTTGAGCACGGCTAGCGACCGCTCGCCGGTGCGAACGATGTGGCCGGAATCGAGAATGTCGCCCCGCTGTGCCTTCACCCAGTCTACGGTTGGCGTCCGCCGGGTGACGTCCAGGATGACCCTGCTGACAAGGCCGATGGCCCGTTCCTCCTGCACCTGCGCCACAAGTGAGCTGCAGAGGAGGCCGGGCAGAAGGAGCGTGGCGTACCGCCGACGGGCTGCTTTCATGGCATGCCTCACCTGTTCTCCGTTACTCAACACGAGCACCCTTGACAAGACCGGGATTCTGCCGGATCAGGGCGATCAGCTGCTCGATCTGGGCCGGAGTGATCGCGGTGTTGTCCAGTGTCAGAACGCCCGCGGACGTGAACTCGTTTGCCCGGATCTGATCGAACAGGGCCTTGTAGGCGGGTCCGAGGGCCCGCTCGAGGCGGTCAAGCAGCGATTCCTCGGGGACAGGAGATCCATCGCTTGAGACTGTGAACGAACGCAGCGGGCTGCGAACGGCCTGGACGGTTCCCCCCGTGCTTCGCAGGAGGCCCTCGACGAACCAGACATACGATTTGCCTGACTGGAGAGCCCGCACCCCGGAGGTGGGGTACTGAAACGAGAGGCCGGAGACTTCCTGCACGATGTGGGGAACCCCTCCGGCGGCCTCCTCAAGACTGACCTGCCCCGGGAGCCGCTCGAATACCGAGATGCGGGAGAGCGGTCCGTCGTAGAGCCACTGGAACAGGGGAAAGAGCCCCACGGTCTTGTCGCCGTCCGGAGGGAAGAGTAGTTCGATACTGGAAGGGTTGCCGATCACGAAAACAATCTTTCCCCGGTCCTTTTCCGCGGTCGGGACGCCGTTCTGGTACTTGTAGATTACGATGTTCAGCGTGTAGGTCCCGGCGGGAAGCCGCGTGCCGGACAGGGCGATGTCCTTCACGCCAAGGGCACTCAGCTTATCGGAATAGAACGTGTATTCTCCCCTGACGCCGGGCCGGGCGAGGTCCAGGTTGGTGTACGTGAGCGATTCCGTGACGGTAAACGGAAGTGTTCGCAGCACAGTGATACCCGTAGCGCTCCTGCCGTTGGCGAGCGCGAGGTCGCCGGTGATCTCGAGGACCAGGTCTTCAACGGGGTTGCCGGGGGAGGCAACCCGCAAATCGATCGTGAAAAGCCATTTCGGTGTGGTCGAACGGACGAAATCGACGTCGGCGATCGTCGCCTGGTCCAGCACGGCCGACGATGTGGTCATGACGACATGCTGCGCCGCTGCGGGGGCAACGGCCAGAAGGGCCGCACAACAAAGGGCAAACCTCATAGATCCCCCCGAGGATGTACTTCTCCAGAGCACGGGAATGGTAACGAATAGACGCGACTTGTGCAACCGCCTCGACGGTCTCCCCGGCCGGCTGTGCGGCCGGTCAATGAGCAGAGATCGGTGAAGAGTGCAGGAGCGGAAATCGGTCAGAAATGAAGGATGTCGTTGAAGAGAACGACAGCCATGAACGCGAACAGAAGAATCATGCCCGCCTTCTGCAATCCCAGTTTGATTTTCACTGGGATCTCGCGGCGGAAGACCGCCTCGTAGATCAGGAAAACCAGATGGCCTCCGTCCAGCGCCGGGAAAGGGAGTATGTTCAGGATTGCCAGACTGACGCTCAGCAGCGCAATGAAGCCGAGATAGGTGATCAAGCCGAGTTCGGCGGTCTGTGTCGCGATCTGGGCGATGCGGATCGGGCCGCCGACGGATTCTGAGAGAGATGTTCTGCCGGTAATGAGCTGTCCGATTTGCTGCAGGAAGAGACTGCTCGCACTCCCGACGTCGCGGGCGCCCTGAGGGAGAGCCTCCAGAAGCGAATACCGGAGGCGTGTAACGGGTCCGTTGTACGATGCACCATAGGAGATGCCGATCTTTCCCTCGGCGGTGGGAACCACGGTTCCCTGCATCAGCGAATCATCGCGCAGCCACTCGACGGCAAGCGGGCGGTCCGCGTGGGCGCGGATGATTTCCCGCACCTTCGCGTCATAGCGGATCGGTGTGCCGCCGAGCGAGAGAATGATGTCCCCCGGCCTGAGGCCGAGCCTGTCGGCGGGATCCCCGGCCGACACGGTGCTGACCACCACCCTGGTCTGACCCGGGACAATCCCGAATGGGTGCTCAGTGGGATCGGGGATTGCTGTGCGGGGAATATCGAGATCGATCTCCTGTCCCCCGCGGAGCACCGCCATGTGAATGTCGCTGCCGGCGAACTCGACGTAGATGTCCGAGAGGATCTGATCCCAGTTGCCGACGGGCGTGCCGTTGATCCGGAGTACCCTGTCGCCCTCCCGAAGACCGGCGGCGGCCGCAGGGCTCTCCTCCTGCACATACCCGATCTCGGTGGTCTCCCGGATTGTCTTCCCCTGGTGGTAGTTGATGCCCCAGAAGATGGCGATCGCGAGCAGGATGTTCATGATGACACCTGCCGAGATCACAACCATCCGCTGCCAGATCGGCTTCGAACGGAACTCCCACGGTTCCGGCGGCCGTTCAAGGTGTTCTGTATCGAGGCTCTCATCGATCATGCCGGCGATCTTGACATACCCGCCGATGGGAATCCAGGAGACACAGTAGTCCGTCTCCCCGATCTGCTTGCCGAACGCCCGCGGGGGAAAGCCTATTGAGAAGCGGTCGACCCGCATCCGAAAGACCTTGGCAGCGATGAAGTGGCCGAACTCATGGACGAAGACCAGAATGCCCAGGGTGATGATCAGATAGAATATGGTGTTGAGGATCTGCATAGACCTGCGTTTCTAGTGTGCGTGGGTATTGGCATTCTGCCGGACCAGTTCCCTTCCCTCGCGGTCCGCCCTCACGAGGTCTTCCAGCGCCGGGTGGCTGATTGAAGAGTGGGCAGCCAGGGCGGCCTCAATGAGCTCCGGAATGGCCGAAAACGGGATCCGCTCTTCCAGAAAGAGTTCCACGGCCACTTCGTTGGCGGCGTTCAGCACTGCCGGGACGGTCCCCCCCGCCTCGAGGGCCTGGAATGCCAGCGCGAGACAGCGGAATTTCTCGAGGTCGGGGGCAAAGAAGGTCAGCTGTTTCAGCGCCGCGAAATCGAGCCGGCGGAACGGTGCCGCCGGGCGCTCCGGGTACACGAGCGCGTAATGAATCGGTATTTTCATGTCGGGAATGCCCAGCTGCGCCTTGATCGAACCGTCAGCAA
>Ga0153916_10002785_pt1 | contig 12799 bp, 7 predicted proteins | sample Opewatmetagenome_FD_109642 | JGI IMG/M metagenome (GOLD analysis project Ga0153916, IMG submission 109642) | Freshwater wetland microbial communities from Ohio, USA - Open water 3 Core 3 Depth 4 metaG | ecosystem: Environmental > Aquatic > Freshwater > Wetlands | place: USA: Ohio, Lake Erie, Old...
ATCAGTCCAGTCATCGTCAAGTTGGAGATCGTCAACATCGGGGTCTTTTTTGAACAGTTCGCCATCATAGGGGGGAATTGGGGGCTCGAGTCTGTCATTTCCCTCGTTTATACTTCGAAACAATTCGAGAAAGTTCTGCCACTTTGGATTTATTACTTTTCGAAATGGAGGTATTTCCCTCCATGCCTTTAGGAGAGATTGTTTAGGCAATAATCCGCGGTCTTGGCAAAATGCGACGAAGATTATTCGGTCGAGCAATTTCTGCGTGACACGGATGGACTTATCCAGCGGGAAGTTCCATTCATCGCCGCAGAGATAGGTGATAAACCTGAGTCGCTCATCGTGATAACGGGCATAGAGTTCATCGCCGACCTGTCGTTGGCGTGTAAGGCATTTTTCAAGGAGAGAATCTGCACGCGGTGTTGGTGGTATCAGGCCACCTTTTTCAAAGAGGTAGTAAAATTGAAGGAATTTTTCTTTTTTGCGGAGGTCCTTCAACGTAAAAAGTTCATAGACTCTTGGAGTGTGGCTGCGGTGATAAAGTCGAAAGCTGACGTAGTTACACACGATGCCCCACGGGCACTGGGGAATTTCATTTAGGTAGTCCCAGCATTGCTGGACAGGAGTACGGCCGTTGAAGCGGTCTTTGTCGACGTTTACTGTGGGGCCTTTAAGCTCTATTACAGCGTAAACCTGCGGGTTTTTGTCTGCGCCAAAGATGCCAATTGCGGCGTCTGCCTGTCCTCTGTTTACAGTGTATTTTTGCTGGAAATTCCAGTTTTCTTTATTGTCTGCGAACAGGGTATAGCCGAGGGCATCGCCAAAGATTTCCTTGCAGAACTCGCCCTCAATGGCCGTTTCTTTCATCTGGTCGAGTTTGCCGTTGGATTCGATATCGGCCCATTTGCAGATTATTTGGTATGCGCGATCCTGGTTAGGGCCTTTGAAAGCCTGGGTGCGTAATTCCTTTTCAAATAAGACGGGCAGGAACAACGGTTGGAGGCGACGGTTTTCGCCGTAGCGGGCTTTGTTCATTTCCGCGAAGAGATGTTCGCCTTTTGGAGTCACTGCCTGCCTTTCGCAATTCGATAAAAAATTCTCCAACTATTGTCCGGCAAAAAGTGAATTTTGTCAAAGAAATCGCAACGAAAGGCGGAGGTTGACAAAATTTGCAATGCGCAATATACTTTCAAACCCACGATATGGCAGATGCTCGACGCTTGATGTTCGTCTGGGGATCGCGTATCGGGGATCGAGAATCCAGTAAAAGGAGATCTTAGAATGGCAGCAAAACGAGTGTACTTTTTCGGCTCTGGCCGAGCCGAAGGCAACGCAAAAATGAAGGAACTCCTGGGCGGCAAAGGTGCCAACCTGGCTGAAATGTCCAATCTTGGCATCCCTGTCCCTCCGGGCTTTACTATCACCACCGAAGTCTGTACGTACTTTATGAAAACCGGCGGAAAGTACCCAAAAGGCCTCGACAAGGATGTGCAGACTGCCATCAAAAAGGTCGAGAAGATTATGGAGAAGCGCTTCGGTGACCCACGAGGTCCTCTGCTTTTCTCCGTTCGCTCCGGCGCTCGCGCATCAATGCCAGGAATGATGGAGACCATTCTTAACATCGGGCTTAACAAGGCTACGATTGAGAGCCTGATCGAGCGGACCGGCAATGAGCGATTCGTTTATGATGCCTACCGCCGGCTTATCATGATGTACTCCGATGTAGTTATGGAAAAAGCCGCAGGCATCGAACCCGAAGAAGGCATGGGCATTCGGCAACAACTCGAACGCGAAATGCACAGAATGAAAGACGCTAAGGGCGTAAAGTACGACACGGAGCTGGATGCCGACGACCTGAAGGAACTTGTCGGTATTTTCAAAAAGAAGATAAAACAGGTTCTTAAAAAAGACTTTCCGGACGACCCTTACGAGCAGCTCTGGGGTGCTATCGCGGCGGTGTTTAAGTCGTGGAACGGCAAAAGAGCCATATCATACCGCCGGATCGAAGGAATTCCCGATGACTGGGGCACGGCGGTAAACGTGCAGGCAATGGTCTTCGGCAATATGGGCCAAAAAAGTGCCACAGGCGTAGCGTTTACCCGCGACCCTGCTACAGGCGAAAATAAATTCTACGGCGAATTCCTGGTCAACGCTCAAGGAGAGGATGTTGTGGCGGGCATCCGAACGCCCCAGGCAATCAACGAGGTCTCCAAGTCGCAAGCCTCCAAGGGACTTCCATCTTTGGAAAAACTGATGCCCGACCTGTACAACCAGTTAGCTGAAATTCGCGCGCGCCTCGACAAGCACTATCGCGATATGCAGGACATCGAGTTCACCATTCAGGACGGCAAACTCTTCATGCTCCAGACGCGCGTCGGCAAACGCAACGGAGCGGCAGCAGTCAGAATGGCTGTGGAAATGTGCGAGGAAGGTTTGATTTCGCAAAAAGAGGCAATCCTGCGCGTCAGGCCTGAGCAGCTCGATGAGCTTCTGCATCCGATGCTCGACCCTAAGTCTGAGAAGGCATCCAAGAAACTTGCCCAGGGACTGCCAGCAGGGCCGGGCGGCGCAGTTGGCCAGGTAGTTTTCACGGCTGACGATGCCGAGGCCTGGGCCAAACAGGGCAAAAAGGTCATTCTTGTTCGCAACGAAACAAGCGCCGAAGACGTACACGGCATGAAGGCTGCTCAGGCGATTCTGACCGCTATGGGCGGCATGACAAGTCACGCGGCCCTGGTTGCCAGAGGCTGGGGCAAATGCTGTATTGTAGGCTGCGGAGCCTTAAACATTAGCGTTTCGGCCAAGACTGTCTCCGTGAACGGCGTAAGCCTCCACGAGGGCGACTGGGTATCTCTGAACGGTACCAAGGGGGTAGTCTACCAGGATAAGGTCGGCCTGCTGCCGGCGGACCCTGAGAAGAACCTATACTATAAGAAGCTCATGCTATGGGCTGATAAGCTCCGCAGGCTGGGCGTGCGAACAAACGCCGACAATCCGCATGATGCCAAAACTGCCAGGAACTTCGGAGCTGAAGGCATCGGCCTTTGCAGGACTGAGCACATGTTCTTCGGCCCGGACCGCATCGCGGCGATGCGCGAGATGATCCTGGCCGATGACGAAGCCGGGCGGAAAAAGGCCTTGAAGAAGTTGCTGCCGCTGCAGAGAAAAGATTTCATCGGCATCTTTAAGGTGATGGATGGTCTGCCGGTTACGATTCGGACGCTGGACCCGCCGCTGCACGAGTTTTTGCCCAATGAGCAGAAGCAGCAGGAGGAAATGGCCCAGCAGATGGGCGTCTCGGTAGAAGCGATCAAGGATAAAGTCAAGTCGCTGCACGAGGCCAATCCGATGTTAGGACACAGAGGATGTCGGCTCGGCGTTACGTATCCTGAGATTACGGCCATGCAAGTGCAAGCGATCATAGAGGCGGCGTGCGCTGTTGCAAAGCGAGGGATAAAGGTTCATCCGGAAATCATGATTCCACTGGTGGGCGCCAAGGCAGAATTGGAAGACCAGAAAAAAGTGGCAGTCGAGACCGCTGAGAAGGTCATGCAGAAAGCCGGAGTCCGCGTAAAATACATGGTTGGGACAATGATAGAAATCCCAAGAGCCGCGCTTATGGCCGACCAGATCGCTGAGGTCGCACAATTCTTCTCGTTCGGGACAAATGATTTGACGCAAATGACCTTCGGATTCAGCCGGGACGACGCCGGCAAGTTTTTGCCCTATTATTTGTCTAAGAAGATACTTCCAGCGGAGCCGTTCCAGACGCTCGATCAGGAAGGCGTTGGGCAATTGGTCGATATGGGAATCCGCCGGGGAAGGGCAACCAGGCCGGACCTGAAGGTCGGAATTTGCGGTGAGCATGGCGGCGACCCTAAGTCTGTTGAGTTCTGCCATAAGGTCAAGATGAACTATGTCAGTTGCTCGCCGTATCGCGTGCCGATTGCCCGATTGGCTGCTGCGCAAGCGGCGATCGAATAACAAGCGTATAGCGAACAGCGTTTAGCGTGAAGCGTATTTTGAATTGTCATTGCCAGCAGTAAGTGGCAATCTCCATACGCTTCACGCTTTTTAATGCGCGCCAACCCTACCTAATTGACTAATTCTCTAATCCACTATTGCTCCCATCACTGAAAATTCCTTTGCCTTTTCTCTTCTTGAGTCATACTTTAGTCCCGTGAGATGGAATAGGAGAATATCGATGAGAAATAAGTGGCCGTCCCTACTTTCTAAGAACAATAGAATTATGAAATGGATGCGCGCATGGATGCAGAAGTGGCGTGTATCGAGATTGCGCAAAGTATCTGGTGCCATTGGAATCCTCCTGCTTCTGCTGGCTTGGGGAATCGAGAAGTATTTGAGCCAAATTGATGCACAGTTGGGTTTAGTTCGCCAAATGAGAGGCGAACTCGAGATTCATTGCCGACATGACAGATTACTCGACGTTCAACAGGCAGTCGCGGAGCAATTGTACGCCATTCAGGCTGAAATGCATTTTAGCTCCTACCCGTCAGACTTGACAGCCGTTCAGCGCGCAGTGCGCCAAGAGATTTATCACTGCCAGCACTTGATCGATTTATATGGCCAATACCTTGCAGCCATCAACTCGAGGCAGGACTGGGTGGAGACCTTTCCCTATCGAGTTGGCATCGTAGCGTATGGACCAGATCAGAGGGAACGAGAGAGGAGGTATTTAAGCAGGAGGGGGGGGACCACGTGAATGGAACGCCCCCCTAATTCCCGATGCTAATGCCAACACCATCAAGGACTTGCTCCACAACTTGCGGGCGTACAACGCAAGAATTGATAGAGCGGACTTTACCGTGAATTTCTTAGAGTCCGGGAAAAACGACTTACTCCAGAAAGGACGGGCTCTAATGGGGGATAATACTCTTGAATCATTGCCAGATGCGAATGCAGTTCAACTGAAAGGACTTCTTCAAGGTTACTTGAAAGAGGCGTCATCGCGTCACAACGAAGTCAGGTATTGGAACCTACAATTGATCTTTACGATGAAACGCATTATGGAAGATAAGGAGGTCGCCCTCTACAACAAAATTGAACGTGTACAATGGGTGTTTTGGGCGGCGATAATCCTTTTCGTTATGGGAACGCTTTTGAACATTGTTGAGAAGCTACGGGAGTCAGAACAACGTGCACCCGCAGGCTCTGGCCAGTCCGCGGCTAATTCGTCGGCTGATTCTTCAAAACGAATGGCTCTCGAATGAGAATTGAGAGAACACTGCGAAATCGAACTGACGTCACTAGTAACTATGGTAACTAGGGACAGTCACGAATGGCGGTTTCTTAACCTGATTAAGAAACAAGGTCGGCCGTAACGGATAAGGAACAGAATTACCCGCATCATCTCTACAATTCACCGTCCAACTAATCCACCAATGTCTAATCTGTGTTAATCCGTGTCGAAAATAATAGATCGCTCGGCGGCGTCCGTAGTTCCGTGTCAATCCGCGTGAATACGCAATTAAATCCATCATTCTCAAAACCTTCATTCCGAAACCTCTGGTTCTTAAAGCAGTCCATAAGTATATACGCATATACTTATATAGACGGATCATTTCCTCAAATCTGTGGACACCGTACATAATTCGTCGCTTGATACTCGTGTTTGGTTATTGGTGGCCAGAACCTGACTTGTTAATCACGGATTAACTGATCCGCTAATCGCTAATCCGTGTCAATCCGCGTTTATCCATGTCTGTGGAAAGTTGAGTGCTGCAAATTCTCCATGATATTTTCGAGCCGTTCGGTTCCGCCAGAGGCGGATAAACTCCGGCTTTTGCGGCGTAAATCCGCATCTATGGTTGTATTATTCAATTAAGCAAAAAGGTTGGTGGTTACCAGGAATTTGCTTAATGACATTCCATACCTCGGCCAATATACTTTTGGCCATAAGCGGCCAGATGAGCTGTTTGAACGTGACGGATGATGCAGTTTTAAGGAGATACAAAATGTGTCAGGTATGCGGTTGTACACCATGCAAGAAATGCGGAAGGCCGATTGAAAACAAAGTCTGCTCCGGCTGCGGGAAAAAGGCATCAGAGTGCACCTGTAAGCCCCAGAAATAACTTAGGCCGCGGTCCGCCTGCGTTTGTTGTGAGTCTGGCAATTAAGGTTCGACAATAAAAGTCGAATAAAAGGGGTTTTTTTGTATCACTGATGGAGTATAAAAAATATGAACGAGAAAATGTTTGGTGATTTCACGCGTCGGGAATTTCTGAATGTAGCCAAAGGTACAGCCGTTGCTCTTGTGGTGGGAGGACTGACCAATACCGGTAAGGCAGCGACTGAGCATGCTCTGCCGCCGCTTCCGTATCCGGCCAACGCCTTGGAACCGGTGATCTCGGCTAATACAATTAGTTTCCATTACGGCAAACACCATAAAGCCTATGTGGATAATCTGAACAAGCTCATCACCGGGACAGAACTGGCCGAAATGCCTCTGGAGAAAATTATCATCACCACCTCGGGCAAAACCGATAAAGTAGCAATCTTTAACAATGCGGCACAGGCTTGGAACCACGGATTCTATTGGCACTGTCTAAAACCAAATGGCGGCGGTGAGCCGGCGGCAGTACTGAAGCAGATGATAGAGGCGTCGTTCGGGACCGTTGAGGTGTGCAGGAACGAACTGGCAACAGCAGCGACCAGCCAGTTTGGCAGCGGATGGGCATGGCTCGTACTGGCCGGTGGCAAGCTAAGAGCCGTCAAAACGGGCAACGCCGATAATCCGATGACACAGGGAATGAAGCCCTTGTTGACAATCGACGTCTGGGAGCACGCGTATTATCTTGATTACCAGAACCGGCGGGCCGATTACATCAAAGGCGTTATCGAGAAATTGATTAACTGGGGATTCGCCGCTGAGAATCTCGGCAATCTATAGCCTGATTAACTCCGGCTTTTCCGGCTTGTTGAGATTGGGAAATTCAAGGAACCAAATGTACCATGGAGCCGGGTGGCTGCGCTATCGTATGCTTTGGCGGCGTCTTTTTCGTCGCTGAAGTAGCCGGGGTGGCTTGTGCTACGCAGAGTAGCATAGGTTCTGTTGTTGCAGCTTATCGCGGCGGCCCATTTCTTGTTCCTTTTGTTCCAGCAGACGCCTTTGTATTTTGAGGTTTTGCGGCGGACGTTGCGGAGGTTGCGGCAGTTCTCAGCGAAAGTGCAAACTCGCAAGTTGCTCTTGCGATTGTTCAGGCCATCCTGGTCAAAGTCAACAGCGGCGACTTGTACCTTCGCGGTTCAAATCGGTTTGCAATCTGCGATACCGACGTGGTATAATAGAGGTAGACGCTCGAATCCGAACAGGCAGGGCTGAAGGAGGACCCGCGATGGCACACATGCAGATCGCCATTCTCTGTTTGCTGCTGGCGGCCGGCGGTTTGCCCAAGACCGTCTATAACAGCACGCCCGATTGGATTTCCGGCGACACCTCGCGCGGCACCGGCGGGGCGCTGGTCGATCTTGACCACGACGGCTGGGTCGACTTCGTTGTCGCCAACGGGAACGACATGGCCCAGCAGCGGCTGGCGGTCTATTACAACCAGGGCGACGGCACATTTGCGTCGCTGCCTGATTGGCTGTCCACCGACCAGGCCTTCAACGGTCATCTCGACGTGGCGGACGTCAACGGTGACGGCTGGCCCGATGTAGCCGTGGCGGTGCTGGGATCCGACTCCAGAGTCGACAACGCCGCCAAGCTGTACCTAAACAACCAGGGCGTGCTGTCGTCGCTGCCGGATTGGGAATCTACAGAGGTGGCCAACGCATTCGGCTGTGCGTTCGGCGACGTGAACAACGACGGCTGGCCTGATCTCGCGGTCGGCACCGGGTGGAGCTACAGCCCGCAGCGTTTTTTCCACAACTACGTCTACCTCAACAACGGCGGCACGCTCGAAGAGAGCGCCAGTTGGGTTTCAGATGACACATGGCACTACATGGGCGTGCTGTGGGTCGACGCGGATGAGGACGGCTGGCTTGATCTGGTCGGCATCGGCAGCCTGAGCGATACGCGGATCTACCGCAACCTGGGCGGTGCGATGGAGACTACCGCCTCATGGCAAACCACCGACAGCAGCAACCAGGACGCGATCATGGGCACCGTGGGCGATGTCAACGGCGACGGCTGGCGAGATCTGTTCGTCACGGACAACATGCAGTTGGGCGGTACCGCCCGCTTCCGTCAGTACAACGGGCTTGCCAGCGGGTTTTTCCAGATGAAGTATAGCTGGAGCTACTTCGACGGGTACGGCTCGGCGGTGGCGCTGGCCGACGTCAACGGCGACGGCTTGCTCGACCTCGCCACGGGCGCGTGGTGGGATCACGCACGGCTGTTCTTCAATAATGGTGCCGGTTTTGACAGTTCGCCGAACTGGAGTTCCAATGTCACGAGCGTCACTGAGAAGATCGTCTTCGCCGACATCAACAAAGACGGGTTGCGCACCGTGGTTGAGACATTTCCCGGCGACGGGCAGCGCCGGTTGTTCTATCTGGGGCATCAGCCGATTCAGGAGGTCACCTTTGTCGATGTGGACGGCCTCGATATGGTCATCGCTTACACGTATAGCCGCGAGCACGGCTGGATCACAGTCCACGTCGCTCCGACGGATTACCTGAAGGTGCGCTACACTTGCTCGACCCGCCTCGACATGGCGATCACGAATTGGGACTCCGACGTGGGCAACTACGTCTACTACAATCAGCTCGGCTGCATCGGCGATATGGACGGCGACGGCGATACCGACCTGAACGATCTCGCGTTTTTGCTATCGGACTACCTTTGCACGTCAAGCTGTACTGGCGATCTCGACGGCGACGATGACACCGACCTTGTTGATCTGGCGTTGCTGTTGGGTGACTACGGGTGTAAGTGATTCTTGTTAAGGATTGACGTAAATGAGCGGGCCTGATAAAATGTACCTTCGGCGGTGGGAAGAGTTATGGTGAAAGTAGCTCAGTTGGATAGAGCACTGGACTGTGGATCCAGGGGTCGCGGGTTCAAATCCCGTCTTTCACCCTTATGAATAGGAGAAAGCCCCTTCGGATGTTGCTGACCAGCATCTTGTTTTGCCTCGCAGTTGTTACCTGGGCGGCTTGGGCAGATGACCAGCCGCAGTGGGGCGAGAGACATTCGCGAAATATGGTATCGGGCGAAACCGGCCTTGCCGATACCTTCGACCCGGCTACCGGCAAGAACATCAAGTGGGTCGCGCCATTGGGCAGCGAAACCTACGCCACGCCCGTGGTGGCGGGCGGCAAGGTGCTGATCGGCACAAACAACAATAATCCAAGAGACGCCCGGCACAAGGGAGACCGCGGCGTACTTTTGTGCCTGGATGAAAAAGATGGAAGCCTTTGCTGGCAACTGGTTGTGCCCAAATTGGGCACTGATCCGTACCTGGATTGGCCCAGGGCCGGCATAGTATCGGCGCCTACGGTTGAAGGGCAGCGGGTCTATGTGGTAAGCAACCGAAACGAAGTGATGTGCCTCGACCTGGCGGGCCAAGCCAACGGTAACGATGGTCCGTATCAGGACGAAGCCCGCCATGCAACTCCGGAAGGCGCCGAGCCGGCAGCGCTGACTGAGAAGGACGCGGACATCATCTGGCTGTATGACATACGTGCCGACCTCGTGCCCCCGCACGATGAAGCCCACAGTTCGATCCTCATCGATGGGCAGTTCCTGTACGTCAACACAAGTAGTGGAAAGGATAGTTCCCATCGGCGAGTTCGTGTCCCTGACGCTCCGAGCCTGATAGTGCTTGATAAGACAACCGGTCGGCTTATCGCCAAAGATGATGAGAAGATCGGGCCAAAAATTTTCCATTGTACGTGGTCGTCGCCAGCGCTTGGTGAGGTCAACGGGCGAAGGTTGGTATTTTTCTGCGGCGGTGACGGCGTGGTCTATGCGTTCGAGCCGATAAAGTCCGCTCCGCCGATGGGGGTGGTGGAGAATCTAAAAAGAGTCTGGCGATTTGATTGCGATCCAGCGGCGCCAAAAGAGAACGTGCACGACTATATTGGAAACCGCCAGGAAAGCCCGAGCAATATCAAGAGTATGCCGGTGTTTTACAAAGATCGGCTGTATGTAACCGGCGGAGGCGACATCTGGTGGGGCAAAAACCAGGCCTGGCTCAAGTGCATCGATGCGACAAAGACCGGCGATATAACCGCCACCGGCCAGATTTGGTCGTACCAATTGGAGCGCCACTGCTGTTCTACGCCGTCAATCTACGAGGGCTTGGTTTTTGTCGCTGATTGTGCAGGTAAAATCCACTGTGTAGACGCCGAGACCGGCAAGCCTTACTGGACGCACGAAACCAAAGGCGAGATTTGGGCATCGACTCTTGTAGCCGATGGTAAAGTTTATATTGGCACCCGCCGGGGGGATTTCTGGATATTGGCTATGAGCAAAGATAGAAAGGTCATAGGCTCGATTGATTTGGACAGCCCCATAGTTGGCTCACCCGTCGCCGCTAACGGCGTGCTTTACATCGCCACGATGAAGAACCTCTACGCAATATGTGGCGTGCGATGAATCGCACCCTACATGCTGCACGCTAAACGCTCTACGCTGTACGGTGTTTCTACGTTGACATTTCATCTCCGCCAAATTATATTGCTGACAGAACGTGGTGGATATTATTATGTTATGCTTAGAGAAGAAATTATCGCGTCTCATAAATAGCACGACCGGCGAGCGCGGCGTTCTCCGATTTTTGGCAAAACATCCCAAGATCGTCTATTGGGCCTTTTACCAGCCTGCTGGCCACGGTACATACGTCGTCAAGGAATTCCCCTTTGGAAGCCACTATAAAGCCGACTTTGTCGTTCCAATGGCATACTCTGGAATCTGGGAAGTTCACATGATCGAATTAGAACCACCTAATGACAGGGTAATCAATAAAGACGGAACACCATCGCATAGATTCAATAAAGCTGTATCCCAAATTCACGATTGGGCATCCTATGTTGCAGAGAACCTCTATTCTTTCAGGAAAGACCTATCTGACTGGTGTATGAAACACGATCTCCTCGGCCTTCCAGGCAGTTCAGGTCCGCCCTGTAACTTCACGGGTAACTATCTGAAAGATTCAGATATGCACATCTGGTTCTATTATTACATCGTAATTGGGCGTAGAGAACTCATCAAAGAAGAGCAACGCAGGAAGATGAATCAAATCATGCATGGAAACCATAATCTTAAAGTATATACATATGGAAGGCTCCTCGACGTTGCCAAGAACCTTGACAAACGCGAAGCAAATCCCAAAGATCCAGTTCGCTTGGAGGATACAGAAGAAGATGCATAATGGTAGCATAAATCCGCCGCAGGCAGATAAAATCCGTGTTTAACCCGTGAGATGCTTACCGCGTGGGATATCGCTTTTCTTATCTGGCGGTGGCCAGCTTTGCCTATCTTACGGCCTGAATCGTGTTGTATATTGTCATTTTAAACGCGATCAAATAAAGTATGAAGCTCGAATCTGACATCAGTTTTGTCGGTCCTGGCTTTATTCCCACAAACAGGAGAGTAATCCGGGACATTCGCGAATATGTTGACGCTATTGAATGGCTGAAGGATACTTATGACCAGACAATCCTCTGGTTCAGAGGTGTATCCCATGCAACACACCGTCTTGTTCCTTCTCTGTATCGCAACAAAACGCTCAGATTTGAAGAGAACATAGAGCAGGAACTTATGGGTCAATTCGTGAGAGCCGCCGTACCATACGTGGCGGATCACTCTTCATGGACAAAATGGGAATGGTATTGGACTATGCAGAACTATGGGCTCCCGACTCGCTTGCTGGATTGGACTGAGTCATCTCTAGTTGCACTATACTTCGCGGTTCGTCAACACGAGAACGTCGCTACACCAACAGTATGGGTCATGGATCCGTGGTGGCTGAACAAGACCTCGAAACCAGGTTATGAAATGGTTTATATGCCCCATCCTTTGCTTGATGAGCCCAACGAGAGTTGGATTAAAGAGTCTTACCTCGGCTCACGCGATAAACTTTCAGTGACCCCGTTAGCAATCATGCCTCCTTTCACTAATACCAGAATTTCAGCTCAACAAAGCGTTTATACCATTCATGGCAAGTTGGTACGTGGATTTGAAGCGGCGATAAAAGATATTGAAGAACTCCCTCGAATCTTTAAACTCCGAATGAGCACTTCGAAGGCACTATTATTCAAACAGGCCCTTCAGACAATGGGAGTCACTGAATCCACTCTTTTTCCAGATCTAGAAGGTGTAGCCAGGACCATCAAGTGGGATTTCGGATTTTGAACAGTCACATGACTATCCAAAAAGTGGATCAACTCGGCCGGCCTAAAAGCCGCCGATTAGCCGGTGCATTGATATTGGCCTAATGGTACCATAAAATCAGTGGTTCGACTTGGCTCACCACAGGTGGAAATCGTGTTGGATGTTATTATGTTGTGAGCAAAGGTTGTATTATGACGGCAGAAACCGGATTGAAATGGCTGTTGCGTTTTATCGCGGTCGCAACAATACCTGCATTCATTGCGGCAGTGATGCCTCAGTCCTGGCTTATTTTCCTGATCCATAAGGCAGAACCTGGGATGTCAACAGGGATTCTGGTGACGTATTTGGCACGGATACTGATGCTCATGTATGCCTTTGTTGGCCTACAGTGTTTTATCTTCTCTACGGACATAAGACGTTACCTCCCCCTGATTTGGATCATAGGTGTTGGAACTGTAGTCGTTGCTCTTATTGGTATAATTGCCCTGTTTGCTGGTGTAG
>Ga0153916_10002787_pt1 | contig 12798 bp, 9 predicted proteins | sample Opewatmetagenome_FD_109642 | JGI IMG/M metagenome (GOLD analysis project Ga0153916, IMG submission 109642) | Freshwater wetland microbial communities from Ohio, USA - Open water 3 Core 3 Depth 4 metaG | ecosystem: Environmental > Aquatic > Freshwater > Wetlands | place: USA: Ohio, Lake Erie, Old...
AATCCTCGGTCGTATTGAAAAAGATGGGCGCGATGAGACCGCCGATGACGACTCCCGCGCGGCGCTTGTTCGGGATATAAGGGATGTCTTCACCGATGTGCCACATCACCGAGTTGCAGGCCGATTTGCGCGAAGACCCGGTGCCGACGACATCGCCGACGAAGACAACCCGGTGGCCTTCCTCGCGGAACTTCCGAATCGTCTCGATACCTCCCGGGAAACGCGTCTCCCCCATCGCCTGGGCGTGGAGCGGGATGTCCGGCCGGGTCGACGCGTGCTTGGCCGGAGAAAAGTCGTCGGTGTTGATCTCACCGTCCACCTTAAAGACCTTGAAGGTCATTCGCTCGGGGAAGCTGGGACGCTGCAAGAACCAATCGCCGTTGGCCCAGGACTCGAGGACGCTCCTGGCAGGGGCGTTGCTCCGGGATCTCTCAACGATCTTGTCGAAGGCGCCGTAGACAAGGATGATCTGTTTCAGGGCTTCGGTTGCAGCCAGCGCCAAGTCGGGGTCGTCGAGGAACTCGACCAGCGGGTCGACATTATACCCGCCGAGCATCGTGCCGAGGAGGAAGACGGCATCCTTCTTAGAGATCAGGGGCGAGGAAGTCTCACCGCGGCCGACGTTGGCCAGCCACTCCCCCTTGACCTTAGCCGCCGGGTCCACTCCCGGTGAGACGCGATCCTTGAGGAGGTTGAGCAGGAAATCTTCTTTTCCCGCAGGGGGGCTCTCGAGAAGCCGGCAAACCTCCGCGGTTTCGTCTGGGTTAAGGGGGAGCGGCGGAATCCCCAGCTTTCGCCTTTCGGCTTCTTGTTTGAGATATGATTCCAGCATGGCACACTCCATTCAACTCCAAAATCTCGAACCCACATAGAGGTATAAGGTTTTTCAGGCCCTTTTGTCAAAATCAATTTGGGCGACAGCGGCTCCGCTCGAAGCACTGAGCATCCGCTGATCCAAGGGTCATCATAAGTGTTGATTTTCAGCCCCAATCATTATAAGATTCTCTTCCGTTTTTGACCCGAATCCAATTCAGGGAGGAATCATCATGGATAAGGCTGCCATCGAAAGAGCCAAAGAACACTTCGGGAAAATCCTCGAAGCCCAGATGCTGCGGATGGAAAGAGTGAAGTCCGCGCCCGACTGGCTCGACTACGCCAAGGTCTCGCCGATCAAGATCGGCATCATCGGAGGGGACGGCATCGGTCCCTTCATCGCCAAAGATGCCAGCCGCGTCCTCCTGTTCACGCTCAAGGACGAGCTCAAGTCAGGCAAGGTCGTCATCAACGACATCCTGGGCCTGACCATCGAGAAGCGGGCCGCCTGCAACAAGCCCATCCCCGACGACGTCCTGGCCGAGATCAAGAAATACCACGTCACCCTCAAGGGCCCGACGACGACCCCCCGCAAGGGCGACCCCTGGCCCAATATCGAGAGCTGCAACGTCGCTCTGCGGAAGGAACTTGACCTCTTCGCCAACGTCCGGCCGGTCCGGATCCCAAAGCAGGGGATCGACTGGATCTTCTTCCGGGAAAACACCGAAGACCTGTATGCCCTCGGCCCCTACGGGATCGAAGTGGACAAGGACATCGCCATAGATTTCCGGCTGATCAGCGCGCCGGGCGCCGACCGCATCTGCCGTCTGGCCTTCGAGCACGCCAAAAAGAACGGACGGACCCGGGTCACTTGCATCACCAAGGCGAACGTCGTCAAAACGACCGACGGCCGCTTCCTCGAAAACTTCTACCGGATCGCCAAGGAATACCCGGGCATCGAGGTGGACGACTGGTACATCGACATCATGACGGCCAAGCTTGTGGACGAGAAGCGGCGCCGCGATTTCCAGGTCATGGTCCTTCCCAACCTCTACGGCGATATCCTGACCGACGAGGCCGCCGAGTTCCAGGGAGGGGTCGGAACAGCCGGCTCGGCCAATATCGGCAAGCAGTACGCCATGTTCGAGGCCATCCACGGGTCGGCTCCCCGGATGGTCAAAGAAGGCCGCGCTCCCTACGCCGACCCAGCCAGCATGATCCGCGCCGCCGCGATGCTCCTCAGCCACATCGGCTACGCGGATAATGGCAAAAAACTGGAGATGGCGCTCGACATCTGCGGCCAGTACGAGAAAAAGCTCGTCGTCACCGGCCGTCCCACCGGCGCCACCGGCGAGGCCTTCACCAATTACCTGATGGAGACGCTCCAGGACCCGAACCTTAAAAGCCGCTGGGAAGGCTACGTCAAGGGTTGAAAAGCCGGCTTGACTCCCCTGGTGAATTTATATATATAGGGCCTTTGGCAGGGGCCTCGGTGGTCTTTGGACCGGGGCCGAAAGCGCCATAAAATTGCGGCAGCGGCGGGCCTTTCGGCGGCCGCTCCCGGGCAATTTTAAATACGAATCATGAGGAGGTAAATATGGGTTATCAGAGAAGGAAGATCGCTCTTATCGGCGGCGGACAGATCGGGCAAAACCTGGCCATGCTGGCCGCCATGAAAGAGCTCGGGGACATCGTCGTCCTTGACATCCCCGAGTATGTGAACCCGGTCAAAGGCAAAGCCCTCGACCTGATGGAGATGGCGCCGCACGGGAATTATGACGCCAACATCATCGGCACCAGCGACTTCAAGGACATCGCAGGCGCCGACGTGGCCATTATCACGGCCGGCAAGCCCCGGGTCGCCGGGATGACCCGCGAGGACCTGCTCGCCACCAACATCGCCATCATCAAGACCGTGGCCGAGGGGATCAAGACCTACGCTCCCAAGGCCTTCTGCATCGTCGTGACCAACCCCCTGGACGCCATGGTCTACGCCTTCTACAAGCTGACCGGCTTCCCCAAGCATCAGGTCGTCGGCATGGCCGGGACGCTGGACACGGCCCGCTGGCGCGCTTTCCTCGCCATGGAGCTCGGAGTATCCGTGAACGACGTCGCCGGCACCGTTCTTGGCGGACACGGCCCCGACATGGTCCCTCTTCCCCGGTTGACCACGGTCGGCGGTGTTCCTCTCACCGAGATCGCTTCCAAAGAACTGATCGACAAGGTCGTCCTGCGCACCCGCGAAGCCGGGACCGAGATCGTCAAGCTCTTCGGCAAAGGCTCGGCCTTCTTCAGCCCGGCCTGGAGCGCCATCATCATGGCCGAATCCTTCCTCAAGGATAAAAAGCGGGTTCTCCCGGCCGCCGCTCTCTGCGAAGGCGAATACGGGATCAACGGCTTGTTCATCGGAGTGCCCATCATGATCGGCGCCAAGGGCCTCGAGAAGATCTTCGAGATCAAGCTGACCCCCGAAGAGAATGCCATGCTCCAGAAGACGGCGGGAGTCGTCAAGAACACCGTCGCCGAGACCAAGCTGTAAGCGATGGCCGAACACAGAATCACGACCCCGGTATCTGACGAGGACATCGCCAAGCTCCACGCCGGGGACAAGGTCTACATCAGCGGGTACATCCTGACAGGACGGGACGCCGCCCACAAGAGGCTCATCGACCTGATCAAGGAGGGAAAAGAGCTGCCCATTGACGTCAAGGGGCAAATCATCTACTACGTCGGACCGACGCCCGCCCGGCCGGGAAAGCCGATCGGCTCGGCCGGTCCGACCACGAGCTACCGGATGGACTCCTACGCCCCTACCCTGCACGGCCTCGGTCTCAAGGGATCGATCGGCAAGGGCCAGCGCTCGAAAGAGGTCAAGGAAGCCCTCAAAAAGTACAAGGCCGTCTACCTGGCCTCGTCTGGCGGGACGGGAGCTCTCATCTCCAAGAGCATCGTGGCCTCGGAAGTCGTGGCCTATCCTGAGCTGGGGCCGGAGGCGATCAACCGGCTTAAAGTCAAGAATTTCCCCTGCATCGTGATCAACGATATGTACGGCGGCGACCTCTACGAGGAAGGCAAGAAAAAGTACCGGATCGAATAGGAAACGTGAAGGATCACGGGCCCCCGTCACGGCGCCCCCGACCGCGCCGAAGACGCTGACCGCTTCGACGCCTCCTAGTTCTCTGGGAGGGGTTGGGGAGGTTCCGCGCCACCCGTCCTCTGTGCCGTTCCTATGCGATCTGCAAAAAGAAGGAAATTGTCGGAGGCATGAGCGGATGAAAATTCATGAATTTCAGGCCAAGCAGATTCTCAAGCAGTATGGAGTGGCGATTCCCCGCGGTGAAGTGGCGGAGACAGCCGCCAAAGCCGCTGAGATCGCCCAAAAGCTCGGCGGAGCGGTCGTCCTTAAAGCCCAGATCCACGCCGGTGGACGGGGGAAGGGCGGCGGCATCAAGGTCGCCAAGTCTCCGGAAGAGGCCCAGGCCCTGGCTGAAAAAATGATCGGGATGACGCTGGTCACCCACCAAACCGGCCCTCTGGGAAAGCGCGTCAAGCGCCTGCTCGTCGAGGAAGCACTGGGTGTGGCCAAGGAGCTTTATCTCGGGATCGTCATCGACCGGGCCAGGGAGTGCCCCGTGGTCATGGCCTCAACCGAGGGCGGGATGGAGATTGAAAAGGTCGCGGCCGAGCATCCCGAGCTCATCTTCAAGGAATGGATCGACCCGGCTGCCGGGTTGGCCGGCTTCCAGGCCCGCAAGCTCGCCTTTAAGCTGGGTTTGAGCGGCGAGACCTTCAAGCAGGCGGTCAAATTCCTGTTGAGCCTCTATAGGGCATTCCAGTCAAGTGACGCCTCGCTGACCGAGATCAACCCGCTGGTCGTAACGGCGCAGGGCAACGTCCTGGCGCTCGACGCCAAGATGAACTTCGACGACAACGCCGTGCCCCGGCATCCCGATATCCAGGCGCTCCGGGACCTGGATGAGGAGGAGCCGCTCGAAGTCGAAGCCTCCAAATACAACCTCAACTACATCAAGCTCGACGGCAACGTCGGCTGCATGGTCAACGGCGCCGGCCTGGCCATGGCGACCATGGATATCATCAAGTATTCGGGCGGCATGCCGGCCAACTTCCTGGATGTGGGAGGCGGCGTGACCGAGGAGGCTGTCACCAACGCCTTCAAGATCCTGGTCGCGGACAAAGATGTCAAGGCGGCGCTGGTCAACATTTTCGGCGGGATCGTCCGCTGCGATATGATCGCCAGCGGAATCGTCAAGGCCGCCAGGGAACTCGGCACGAAAATCCCGATCGTCGTCCGCCTGGAAGGGACCAACGTCGAGCTGGGCAAGCAGATCCTCAAGGATTCAGGGCTGGCTTTCACCCCGGCCGCGAGCATGAAGGAAGCGGCAGAAAAAGTCGTCGCCCTGGCCAGATGACGGAAGGACGAGGAGAAGACCATGAGCATCCTGATCGATAAGAAGACACGGGTCGTTGTCATGGGGATCACGGGCGGCGAGGGGACGTTCCATGCCCAGCGCATGATCGAGTACGGGACCAAGGTCGTAGCCGGGATGACCCCTGGCAAGGGCGGCCTGACCCATCTTGGAGTTCCGGTTTATAACACTGTGGCCGAGGCCGTGGAAAAGGAAGGGGCCAATGCGGCGGCCATCTTCGTGCCGCCCTTTGCCGGCGCCGACGCCATCATGGAAGCGGCCGATGCCGGCCTGAAGGTCATCGTCTGCATCACCGAAGGCATCCCCACCTTTGACATGATCAGGGCCAAGGCCTACCTTAAGTCCCGCCCGGTATCACTCATCGGCCCCAATACTCCGGGGATCATATCACCTGGGAAATGCAAGATCGGCATCATGCCAGGGCACATCCACACGCCGGGCACTGTCGGGATCATCAGCCGTTCGGGAACACTCACCTATGAGGCCGTCCAACAGGTCGGCAAGGTCGGGCTCGGCCAGTCCACGGCCATCGGCATCGGCGGGGACCCCATCGTCGGGATGAAGTACATCGAGCTCCTGAAGCTCTTCGGGAAGGACAAGGGGACCGAGGCCGTCATCCTGATCGGCGAGATCGGAGGAACGGCGGAAGAGGAGGCGGCCGAGTACATCAAGAGGGAATTCCCTAAGCCGGTCGTCAGCTTCATCGCCGGTCAGACCGCGCCTCCGGGGCGCCGGATGGGCCATGCGGGCGCCATCATCGCCGGGGGAAAAGGGACGGCCAAGGAGAAGATGGAAGCGCTCGAGGCGGCGGGAGTCTTTGTCGCGAAGAGCCCCGCCGAGATCGGCCTCAAGGTTAAGGAAGCCCTCAACAAATAGGGGTCAAGTCTCAACAATCGACAATTCAGCTGGTATAATATCTCTCTTTGTGATGTTTTGAGACCTGACCCCATGGGATTCAAGCTCAAGGTCGATTTTCACACCCATACGAGCGACGATCCCAAAGACTATATCGACTTCAGCGCCAGGCAACTCATCGACCGGGCCGCCGAGCGGGGTCTGGACGCCCTGGCCATAACCAACCACGATATCGTCACCTTCGATTCCGAGATGGAAGGGTATGCCGCGGCTTGTGGAGTCATCCTCATACCCGGCGTCGAGCTGACGCTCTCCAAAAAGCACGTCGTCATTATCAACCCGGACTTCCGGAAGGCCGAGGGATTCCGGTCGCTCGCCGACCTGCCGGCGATCAGAAACGGCAGCAACCTCATCATCGCGCCGCATCCTTTCTATCCCGGCTCACGATGCCTCAGATCGCAGCTGGAGGGGCACATCGAGTCTTTTGACGCTATCGAGTTCTCGTTCTTCTATAACCGCGTTATCAACCCAAACAGGAAGGCCGTCGAAGCCGCCGGGGCGAGCGGCAAACCTCTGGTCGGCTCATCGGACTGCCACAATATCTGGCAGGTGGGGCGGACCTATTCGCTCGTCGAAGCCGAGAAGACGATCCCCTCCATCATTGCCGCCGTTAAGAAAGGCCGGGTTGAAATCGCCACCACTCCCCTTTCCATGTGGTCTATGTGCCGGGTGGGAATCAATTGGGTGTTAGGAGACAAGCTGAATGTCCACTTGAGGATATAGGTTGAAGGCCTGATGCTGGGCAACGATTTCAGGAAAATTTATGTTTGAAAATCCGGGTGACATGTTTGCGATTTCTCTTGAATTCGGTACGTGTCACCTGAATTTCTGTGTCATCCGAGTTCTCATGGCACCTGATTTTTTTTCTAAATATCCAAGAACAAAAGGAGGCTAGATGAAAATCTGTCAAAAAATCGGATGGCTAGCGGCGTTATCGATGGCGGCAACATTCGGAACGGCTTCCGCTCAACAGACCCAGCCGACTCAAACCACCCAGCCGCCCCAGTACCAGCAAACCCCCGCGCCCATAACGCTCGAGAAGATCACCGACCATATCTACGAGGTCAAGGGCGGAAGCGGAGCCAGCTGCGGCGTCATCATCGGCGAAAAGGAGATCATGGTCATTGACGCCAAGATGAGCGAGGAGTCGGCCAAGCAGATGCTCGCCGAGATCCGGAAAATCTCCTCTGTCCCCATCAAGGTGCTCGCTTTGACCCACAGCGACGGCGACCATGTCAACGGGATCACCGGTTTCCCGGCAGACATCAAGATCTGGGCCCAGGAAGAGACGAAGCGATACATGGATGACGCCTTCACGGACGAGAAGCAGAGGGCGTATCTTCCTCTAATCAAGACCTTCGCCTCGGGAGGCCCTGAATACGACTTAGGGAACCTGAAGGTCCAGCTGCTCTATTTTGGACCCGCCCACACGAGCGGCGATGCGGTTATCTTCTGTCCCCAAGAGAAGGTCGCTTTCCTTGGAGATCTCTTCTTCTCCGGCCGGGACCCGCTCGTCCATCGCCACAAGAACGGGGATTCCTTTGGACTGGTCAAGGTGCTCAACTCCGTTCTCAAGCTGGATGCCCAAGTCTTCCTCAGCGGCCACGCCGATAAGGCCAACCGGGCCGACGTCGAAGCCCTGATCAAGTCGATCGAGGAAAAGCAGGCCCAGATCGAGGCCATGTTCTTGGAGGGCAAATCCCTGGAGGAAGCTAAAAAGTTCTTCAAAGTCGAGGACAGGCCGGCGGTGCCAGGACGACCGCAATTCCTGAGCCTGCCCGAGGTTATCTGGCTGGAAGTCGCGCAGAAGCGAATGGGTATGAAGCCCAAGAAAAAGTAGTTTAGAAAAGGCTGGGCTCGCTTCGCTCTCTCGCAATGAGATTGCGACACAGCCTCTAATGAAGGGTGGCGCTTGGGGGAACGTCCCCGGTAAAGACAAAATAATCGTAGACGAGCCGGGCGATCTCGGCGATGATCCTCTCCACATCCTCTGCCTCATCCTCGAAATTCTTGGTGAATACGGTGAGGGCCACATGCCCGAAGCCCTCGGGAAGCGTGATGATCCCCGTGTCGTTGAACGTGCCGGCGATCGTCCCCGTTTTATGGGCGACGGGGGTCTCGGGCGGCAGCTCTCCCTTGATCCTCCCCTCCCCCGTCTGACACCGGAGCATGATGAAGAGGATGAGGTCGCAGCTCGCCGCGTCGAGGATCTCCCTTTTGTAGATCTTCTCCAAGAGCAAGTTCATGGCCGCCGGCGTGCTTTGGTCCCGGGGGTCCAGGATGAATTTCTGTCTGGATTCGCGTCTGGCTTCAGGACCCCGTTCGGGCATCTTCCTGGACTCGGCTTCGATCTGCTCAAGGGTGTATCCCTCGAATTTCTGATGATCCACGCCCATCCAGTCCATGATCAGCTGCTGGCACGACCTATTGACGGAAATCCCCTCGATCCCGTACTGCTTGAGGCGCCTATTGACATTCTCGGCGCCCACTTTGGCCAGCAGGAGGTCCGCGGCCGAGTTATCACTGACCATCATCATCAGGTTGGCCAGGTTGCGCACGGTAAGCTTGATCCCTGGCGCAGTGAGGCTGGAAAGCATTCCGCTTCCCAGGTGTTGGTCGGTCTTCTGGATGCTGACCTCGTCCTCCAGGGAGAATTTCCCCTCTTTGACCTGAGCCATGACCTCGACAAGGACAGGCAGCTTGAAGGTGCTGGCCATGGGAAAGCGGCTGCCGGCATTGACCTCCAAACCCTGCTCAGATTCAAGATGGCGGATCGCCACTCCCACCTCGCCTTCGGCCCTCTTGCTGACGTCCTCGATCCGCTTCTGCAAGCGTTCAAGACGGCCGCCGGCCGTAGCCGCAATCGGGGCAGTCTTCATCCTGTCTGTCGGTGCTTTCTTCCCGTCATCTTGCGTTTCCCCCTGGGGCTGGAACTTGAACTTTACCGTCACCTCCCTGGCCTCGCCATTCCGGAGAAGCCGGAACTTCGCCTCTCCATCCCAGGGGATCCCGGCCAGGTATGTCCGCATTTCGTTGATATCATTGAAGCTGCGACCGTCAACCGATAGGATGACATCTCCCTTTTCGATATCGCTGCCCAAGGCCACCCCGTCGATAGGCTTCCTCTCGACGATGATGTTCTCCAGCCCGTCCACTTTCTTGAGGGCGAGGCCGACCGCCGGGAAAGCCGGTCGCTCCTGTTCGGGTATCCCCCAGATGAAGTCGGCCAGGCTCGCGGAGACGGCCAGTTTGGGCTCGTTCGCCGCCAGTTCGACGGCTACGAGGGTCCGGAACGGCAGCCGGTTTTTCTCCGCTACTCGCCTGTTGATACCCAGGTTATAAAGCAGATGGCCGGAACCGGCCAGCACGACCATCCTCCTTTTTTCCCGCTCGGCCCCCCTGATGGCGTTGACCGCCATGACCTCGTCCCAAGCGGATTGGGCCCGATAGAGACCTTCATACATCTTTTCCAAGCCCTCGCCTTTCATGGCGTGGGGAATCTCGCTCGACTCGAAGATCGTCCGGATGAGTGTCCGGTGGTCCTGATTGGAGAGGTCGGGCTCCGGGACCAGGGCTTTCTCTCTGTCGGACAGTCCCTCCCAGCCTTTCAGCCTGATCTTGGTGATGACATCACGGGGGGAGTTCAGGGCAAAGACGGGGATTTTGTGATCCCTGACGAAATCAAAGATCTTCTCGTAGTAACCGAAATTCAGGCTCCAATTGACATACCATCTGACCTCGCGGACAAGTTCGTCCCTAGAGAGAACGCCCTCGCTCCACCTGTCCAGCGCCGGTTGGGTCTCAGCCGGGAGCATTTCCAGACCGATGGAGAGATGCGGGTCCTGGCCGAAGAGCCCCCCAATGACCTTGAGCTGGATGTCGTGCATGGCCGCATTGTCATGGCTTTCCCCGACATAGATAAACCGGCTGTCCTTCATCTCCCTGACCATTTTTTCGAAGGACAGCGGCTTGCCGGTCCGGGCCGAGAGGATCGCTCCCGGACTGACCTCTATGACCGTATTTTTCAGCCTGGCATCGCCGATCGCCAGGCGAAGCGTCTTGTCTTCATCCCCGGTTTTTTCCTGACTCGCTAAAACGGAGGCGAAGATAAGCCATCCCGCCAAGAAAAAATAGGCAGCTTTTCTTCTGGCCGTCATCGTGTCCTCCTATCCGTAACGAATTCGTATCATAGCCCCGCTTCCGCCCTGCGTCAAACAGCCTTATCTTGACACCTCGAGAGCGAGCCCATAGAATTCGATGGCGATGAAAAACGGTGCCGATCCGGCCAAGAAAACGGTCCGCGTTTTTGCGGCCGCCTCTTTCCTCAATGATCTAGGCTCGGACATCATCTACCCCGTCTGGCCGCTCTTCGTAACCGAAGTCCTCAAGGCCAACATGGCCGTGCTCGGGTTTCTCGACGGCCTGGGCGAAGCCCTTGTTTCTCTTTCCCAAGCAGCGTCCGGATATTTTTCCGACCGGCTCGGACGCCGCAAGGTCTTCATCTGGACAGGTTACCTGTGTGGCTCTCTCTCGCGGGCCGGGTATGCCGTCTCCAGCGCGTGGCCTTATCTCATCCCCTTCCGCATCCTCGACCGGGTCGGGAAGATCCGGAGCGCGCCCCGCGACGCCCTGATCGCCGATGCCACGACCCAGGGAACCCGGGGCCGCACCTTCGGCCTGCTCCGCGCCATGGACAACCTAGGTGCGGTCTGCGGCATCCTCCTCTGTATCACCCTCCTGCCTCTCCTGGGCTACCGGTTGCTTTTTGCCGTGGCCGCACTCCCTTCTCTCCTCGGGGCCGCCCTGATTCTCCTGATGATCCGCGAGGACAGAGGATCAGGCCACAAGATCTTCAAAGGTCTTTCCTTCCGGGACATCGGACCCAACCTGCGTCTCTATATGCTGTCGAGCGCGATCTTCGCCCTCGGGTCCTTCAGCTATTCTTTCCTTTTGCTATCGGCCAAGAGCTTCGGGTTCAAGACGGCTGTCCTTCCGGTTCTCTATCTGACGTTCACGGCAACTGCTTCTTTCCTCTCCCTTCCCTTCGGCCGGCTGGCCGACAGGATCGGAAGGAAGCCGGTTCTCATCCTTGCCTTTCTCTTCTGGGCGGCGGTTTGCCTCGGTTTCTTGACCGTTCACCGGCTGGCCTTCCTACCGGTGTTGTTCGTGCTTTACGGGGCCCACAAAGCCGCCCTCGACCCGGTGCAAAAAACCCTGGTCTGCGAGCTCTCCCCTCAGGCCTTCCGGGCAAGCTGCCTCGGGGGCTTTCAGATGGTCATCGGCCTGTGCGCTCTTCCCGCGTCCCTCCTTGCCGGCTGGCTATGGGAACATGCCGGCCTGTCCGCGCCATTCTCTCTCAGCCTCGGGCTCACCGGCGCCGCGTTCCTTCTCTTGTTCTTTGTCAAAGAAAGAGGTGCGCATGTTGGAAAAACAGGCGCAGCTTGCCGATGATCTGTTCCAGAGCAAATCGCAGCCTGCCCAAATATCATGCTAAAATGGAGTCCGGCTGATGGCGTCCGAAGCCCCGGCAAAGGCCGGTCGGAGAGGCTCGCCTGAAACACACAACTTGTGCCCTAATCACCTTGGCCGGTTTGATCGGCCTGGGAGCTCAGGCGGGCTGCAACAGGCCAGAGATCCGAACCGAGATTGCCAAGTGGCAGGACGGCAAATCCGCGGCGATCTCGTTGACCTATGACGACGGGAGCGCCAACCAATTCCGCATCGCCGTGCCGCTGATGAAAGACGTCGGCTTCCCCGCCACGTTCCATATCATCACCGGGGACATTTCTGGGTCGCACTACCAAGGCACTTTCATCGGTCGCTCAACAGAGGCGATCGTCCGCGAGACGACCCGCGTTCTGACCAGCCCGGCCAATTTCTTCGAGCGGGCATCGGCGATCGCCCATCTTGGGCTCAAGGGGGCTCTCGAATGCCACACTCGCGCCGGAGAGCTTTTCGAAGAGGGCGACAAGGACGCGGCCTATCGGCTGATTGACGAGGCCTATGCCAAGGTCCGCCGGGGCGATTTCAAACCCGAACAGTCGCTTCAGGACACAAGTGCGAAGGGCGCTCTGACCTGGGACGCGCTCAACATCCTGGCAGCGGAGGGCTTCGAGTTTTCCAGTCACACGATCACTCACCCCCGCTTGGCCGTCCTCGACGAGGCCAACCTGGTTTATGAGCTTGAGAAGAGCCGCGAAGACATCCTCAACCACCTCGGCCCGAAGCACACGTTCACGATCGAGTGTCCCTACGGGACCGAGGACGCACGAGTGGTCCGGTACGCGCTGGCCCGTTATCCGGCCTCGCGCAACCGGCTGCCCGAACCTTTCCTAGAAGAGTTAAACCGGTGGAACGACAAGGACCCGGGCATTTCTCCTAAGGAATACGTCCAATGGCAGAGGGGGGTTCTGACGGCGACTCCCATGAGCTTGATGAACTCATGGGTTGATACGATCGCCAGGCACGGCAACATCTGGCTGGTCCTTGTTTTTCACGGCATCGACGGCATCGGCTGGGAACCGAAGACGGGCGCAGAGCTCAAGGAATATTTCGGCTATATCGAGTCGCTCGAGGAGCGCATCTGGGTGGCCACCTTCCAAGACGTTACGAAATACATCCG
>Ga0153916_10002788_pt1 | contig 12797 bp, 11 predicted proteins | sample Opewatmetagenome_FD_109642 | JGI IMG/M metagenome (GOLD analysis project Ga0153916, IMG submission 109642) | Freshwater wetland microbial communities from Ohio, USA - Open water 3 Core 3 Depth 4 metaG | ecosystem: Environmental > Aquatic > Freshwater > Wetlands | place: USA: Ohio, Lake Erie...
CATCTCGAACGGGAGCATCGCGGACTACGTCCAGGTGTACGCGCGGAAGCCCGGCTCGAAGCGGCACGAGGGGCTGAGCCTCTTCCTCGTGCCGAAGGGCACGCCGGGCTTCAAGGTCACCCACGTCGAGTCCAAGACGAAGCTCGGCCTCCGTGCAAGCCCGACCGCGGACCTCGCCTTCGAGGACTGCCGAATCCCGAAGGAGAACCTGCTCGGGAAGGAGGGCGACGGCTGGAGCCAGGCGATGAAGACGCTGAACAGCGGGCGAATCGGGATCGCCGCGGGCGCCGTCGGCGTAGCGCGGGCCGCGCTCGAGGCTGCGACGAAGTACGTGAAGGAGCGGAAGGCGTTCGGCCGTCCAATCGGGGACTTCCAGCTCATCCGCGAGATGATCGCCCAGTCGGCGGTGGAAATCGATGCGGCTCGGCTCCTCACCCTGCGCGCCGCGCACTTGCGGGACCTGGGCCTGGACAACACGGTCGAGGTCTCCATGGCCAAGCTGTTCGGGGCCCAGATGGCCCAGCGGGTCACGGACTGGGCCGTCCAGGTCCACGGCGGCTATGGATTCAGTGGCGAGTTCGACGTCGAGCGGTACTTCCGGGACGCGCGGATCCTGGGCCTCTACGAAGGGACGAACGAAATCCAGAAGCTCGTGATCGCGGAACACATCCTGGGGCCCTCCACGAAACGCGCGTAGGGTCGTGGCATCTCGCGGGACCTGCCACGCAAAAGGTTGAAGGCATGCGCCTTCTTCGCGAGAACCATGACGGTGCAAGCCGACGCGACCTGCATCTTCTGCAAGATCGTCCGTCATGAACTACCGGCCAGCATCGTGTGCGAGGACGAATCCACGCTCGCCTTCCTCGACATCCGACCGATCAATCCGGGACATCTTCTCGTGATTCCGAAGGCCCACGCGGCCCACCTCGCCGACCTGCCCGCGGGCGAGGGCGGGCGCCTGTTCGAGATGGCGAGGGAGCTCGCCGGGGCGCTCCGCCGAAGTGGCGTGAAGGCCGAGGGCGTGAACATCCATCTGGCCGACGAAGAGGTCGCGGGCCAGGAAATCTTCCATGTCCACCTGCATGTGTATCCGCGGTACGCGGGGGACGGCGTAGGGCTCCGGATGGGCCCCCGCTACGGCACCATGCCCAAGCGCAATGAGCTCGACCGCTTGGCTGAGGCGATTCGCGCGGCGAGAGGTCAGCGCTGAGCGAGCCCCTGACGGATTGCGTCGAGCCGGTCCGTCTTCAGGGCGGTCCGCGCGGTCGGGAAGAGGCTCATCTTCTCCTTCCGGAAGTGGTCCCACAGGAACTGGATCGTGAAGACCCCGTGGCGGTTCAGCTCCTGGACCGCGGGCCACGGGTCCTTCGAGGCGTCGAGCTGCCCCCGCGCCTCCCGGAACTTCGCGACCTCCCGGCGGATCTCTTCGTGCTCGTACGCGACGACGTTCACGAGGGTCCCGTAACGCCCGATCGCCGCCTCGAGCGGGGGTAGGACGATCTCGTCCTCCCGACGGAAATGCGGCAGCAACTCGTCCTGGAAGAACCGGAGCGACTCGTCCAGGAGCTCGCGGTTCCCCTCATTTGCCTCGCGGGTGTGCATCATCTCGTCGAGGACTGCCTCGAGCTCGTTGAGCTTCTCGAGGAACTCCTCGTGGTCATCGAGAAGAGGCTTGAAGGGGTCCACGTCCCCGGCCATGTGACGATGCAACCCCCGCGGGCGTAAAAGGGTGTCCGTTCAGGGGTAGGACCGCGCGGGCGTCCGCGGGAAGGGGACCGCGTCGCGGATGTGCTCGAGCTTGCAGATCCACTGGATGAGGCGCTCCATGCCCATCCCGAATCCTGCATGCTGGACGCTCCCGTACCGGCGGGAGTCGAGATACCAGTCGTACGATTTCGGGTCCTCCCCCTGCTCGAGGAGGGACTTCTTGATCACCTCGAGGTCCGTCTCCCTCTCGCTCCCGCCGACGACCTCGCCGACGCCGTCCCCCGCGATGACGTCGAAGCCGAGCACGAGATCGGGATGCTTCGGGTCCCTGGCCTTGTAGAACGCCTGGGACATCCGCGGGTAGTGCGTCACGACGACCGGCTTCGTCTTGCCCTCGGTGAGCGCGCGCTCCTCGAGGGTCCGGAGGTCTTTGCCCCACTCGATCTCGATCCCCTTGGACTTGAGCACCTTGATGGCGTCGTCGTACGTGATGTGCTCGAAGGGGGGCCTGACCGCCTTGAGGAATTCGGGCGTGCGGCCCATCGCGACGACGTCGTCCGGTCGCTCCTCGGCGACGATCTGACAGGCGTGCGAGATCACGCCCTCCGCGTGCTTGAGGACCTCCTCCATGCCGACCCAGGCCTGCTCCATCTCGGCGTGCCAGAATTCCGTGAGGTGGCGCGTCGTGCGAGACTTCTCCGCGCGGAACGAGGGGCCGATGTAGTAGATCTTCTCCATCGCGAGGACGAGCGCCTCCGCGTATAGCTGCCAAGACTGGGTCAGGTACGCCTTCTTGCCGAAGTACTCGACCTCGAAGAGCGTCGAACCGCCTTCGCTCCCCGCGGGCGTGATCATCGGCGGGGAGACCTCCCAGAACCCCTGCCCGCGGAAGTAGTCGTGGACGGCCTTGAACGTGGCGTCTCGAATCCGGAAAATCGTCGTCATCCTCTGGGAGCGGACCCAGAGGTGGCGGACGTCGAGGAGGAACTCTTCGCTCTGATCCTCCTGGATCGGATACTTCTCCGCGAAGTGGACGACGTGGAAGTCCGTTGCGCGGATCTCGGAGCCGCCGGGAGCGCGCTTGTCTGCGACCACGGCGCCCTTCACGACGACCGCGGATTCGATGAGGGCCTTCTCCGCGGCGGCAAAGGACTCGGCGGACACCTTGTCTTTCGCAATCGTGGTCTGGATCACGCCGGTGGCGTCCCGCACGACGACGAACGCCTTGCCGCCCATCGTCCGCGTGCGGTAGATCCAGCCTTTCAGCTCGACGGGCGCACCCGTGTGCTTGCCGTGCAGGATCTCCGCGATGGCCACCATGGGCCTCGGCCATTCCGGTGGCTCTAGATTATCCTTTCGCGGGCGCACCGTTTCCATCAAGGCGCGCTTCCCGGGGAAGGTGGTATCCCCCAAGAGGAGGGAAAAGGACATGAACCATCCTTGCGCTCAATCCCCGCCTTGCTCCGACGCGCAACCCCTCACGACCTCGAGGCCATCTACAATATCGAAGTCGCCTGCTTCAAGGAGCGCCGCTTCCGGCGGGACCATGTGGACTGGATCCTGCGGAATGAACGAACCGTGACGCTCGTCGAGGAAGCGGACGGCGGTCGGCTAGATGGGGCGATCATGCTCCTCTTCGAGGGTCAGTTCTGCCGCGTGCTCTCGATCGCGACGATGCCCGAGCACCGCCGTCACGGACTCGGGACAGTGATGATGCAGGCCGCAGAGGCGGAGGCCCGGAAACGCGCCTGCCTCCGAGTGCGGCTTGAGGTTAGCACACAGAACTACGGCGCCATCGAGTTCTACCGCGGCCTCGGCTACCGAACGGATGGCGTCCTCTACGGCTACTACTCCTGGGGCGAAGACGCCTACAGCATGGTCCGCTCCCTGGCGGAGCCGTCGGATCCGACGGGCGCATCCGCGTAGGTCATCATAAATATGGAATCGTGGATAAAAATGGTGGCTCCGAGACCCGGTTCGTTTCGCCGCCTCCCTGCAAACGCTTAAGCCGCGCGCAGTGATGTGCCGCGTCCGCAGAGCACCATGTTGCCCGTCCCAACGAAGTTCTTCGTCACCTCGGGGAAGGCCGTTTCCAAGGTTTCCGACCTGAACGCGTTCGATGAGGCCCTCCAGAACGCGGGCCTGTCCGAGCAGAACATCGTCTCCGTCTCCTCCGTCCTGCCGGTCGGGATCCGACAGGTCCGGCACCGCGATCTCCCCATGGGCGCGATCACCTTCTGCGTCCTCGCGCAGCAACGGGGAGGCGAGGGCGAGACGATCTCCGCGGGCATCGCCTACGGCTTCCGCGACGACGGGCTGGGCGGCTACGTCGCGGAGGGTCACATGCATGGCACGAAGAAGTCCCTCCAAGAGGTCCTCGAGTGGAAGATGGGGGAGATGGCAAAGATGCGCGGGATCAAGTTCCGCCGCCTCGAGTACAAGATCGAGGAGCTCAGCACGCCGATGGACCACTACGGCGCCTGCCTTGCCGCGGTCGTCTTCATGCTCTGAGCCCATGTACGGCGTCGTCGTGTGTCCCCGATGCAGGAAGGCGAAGGGCGTCGACTTGAAGCAGAAGACCACCACGTGCTCCTGCGGGTTCGAGATCCGGGTCGTCCCCTCCCGAGTCCGGGGACGAGCCGAGACAGCGCGGGAGCTCGCGCCCCTCGTGGGCCAGGTGAACGCCGAGCTTGCGGGGGGCGCCCGTGAAGTGGAGAAAGCCTTCGCGCCGCGGAAGAAGACGCGGCCGCGAGAGGTCCATGCCCGGATCATCGCGGCCCTCCCGAGGCAGGGGGACCGCGCGTCGAGGGTGCGGGCCGCGGCGGTCGAGCTGACGAACGAACTGGAGCTGTTCTCGCGCGAGGACTGGATGCAGGTCCTCGACGGACTCGGCCTGGCGGACGCCGATGGCGCGCTCGCTGTCCTCCTCGAAGCGAACGTGGTGTTCGAACCCAAGCCCGGGTTCTACCGCGTCGTGGACCTCAGGCTTTAGCGCGCCGCGCCCGGCGCTTCTCCCGCTGCATGTCCCGGCGGACGTCATCCGGCAGGGTCGAGGGCAGAAGAATCGTGTAGACGTAGTGGTAGAGGATGGCCGCGAATACGATCGATGTCGCCACGGCGAGGAAGCTCCACGGTTCGTCGACACCGAGGAGGAAGGCCAGGAGGAGCGCGCCGTGAACGCCCCGCACAAGGAGGGCCTTCAGAAACGGACGCAGGGTTTCGCCCCGGGAGGCTCCGAATCCGATGAGGACCCCCGTGTCCGCGTGGACCAGACTCCAGCTCACCGAGAAGAGGGCCAGTAGGAAGAGGTTGCCGAGCGTTTCGAAGGAAGGGGCTCCCGCGTTGGTGAGAACGCTGCCCACGGCGAGGGTGGACGCGATTCCGACGCCCACGGAGACCCCATAGAAGGTTGTGTCGAAGCGGCCGCGGTAGGTGCGGCGGTTCAACCAGACCACCTTGAAGGATTCCTCGAACAGGAAGTACGCGGCCAAGGCTGCGACGGTCCCAGAGAAGCCGGCGAAGGGGAGCCCCTCGACGAAGCTGGCGACGGCCCCGAAGATGAGCCCCACCGCGAAGCCACCGAAGAGCCGCCGGTCGTCGAACAGCCGGTACTGGGTGAAGGGGATGTCGTAGCGGCGGATGGACCAGTACAGGACCGCCAGCGCCGGGGCCAGGCCCAAGGCGAGGGCGATGCTGAAGTCGAGCTGGGACACCGCCATGGGATGCCCGAGCAACCGGCCCGCGCTACTTAAGCGGTCCGTCCGAGGGTTATCGGGGCTGACAACGGGGTCAATGGCTTTATGGCCCGAGGGCGAGGATGGATGGGGCGATGCCCGGGAAAACGGCCCGGGCCCTGTGCCCCGTCTGCCAGGAGCCGATGCCCCCGGACGAGACGGAGTGCGACAACTGCGGGGCCTTCGTCATCGACGAGGCAGTCGTCCGCCTCTGCCGAGCCCTCGGCATCCCCCGCGAGAAAGCGCTCGCCCTGTTCGAGAAGGGCTTCCGCCATCCGAACCAGCTCCAGGATCGGAACGTCGACGACGTCCTCGAGAAGGGCGAGAACGGCCTCCTGTTCCTGTGCACGAACTGTGGCGGCTTCGTTGCCACGGGAGACTCGAAGTGCCCCCGGTGCGCCGCCGAGTTCGAGTCCGAACCCGCAGGACCCGAGGCGGAGAAGGACATCCTCGACACGGTCCTGTGCCCGGTCTGCGGAGCGGAGAACGAGGCCGTGTGGAAGGAGTGCGAGATCTGCGGCGAGCCGCTCGGCGGGACCGAAGAGCCTCCCGGAGGAGAACCCGCCCTGGCGCCCGAGGTCCCCGCTCCCGCCGCGCAGGGTGTGTCGCCGATTCAAACGAAAATGAAACCGCCCGTCGACGCTCCCAGCCTGGACCGGATCGACGACATCCTGAAGGATCTGGACCAACCGACCCCGGCCACGCCCGTCGCGAAGATCCGACGGGTGCCCAGACTGCCTAAGATCCCAAGACCCGCAAGACCCAGGCCGACCGCGCCAGCACCCGCCGCCTCGGCCCATCCTCAGCCCAGACCCATGCGTGCGCCATCAATCCGCACGAAGGACGCGGCGGCCATACGGACTCCCACGGCGGCGAAGACACGGCCGCGGACCCTCTCGGGAAGCACGCGGGCGGACCGTCCTCCGCCTCCCACGCCGCGCCCTTCGCAGCCTCGACCCACTCCGGGCGTGGCACCGAAGGAGTCGCCGTCGCACCGACCCGCCGGCCCGCTCCCGTCCGAGTTCCTCGGGGGATTCGTCGTGGCCTCAGCAGCCAGTCTCTTCCTGTCGGCCTTCCTCGGCGAACCGAACATCGGATGGGCCACGGCGTTCGTGGTCACCATTCTCGTGGCGTACGTGATCGCAGTCGCTGTCCTCCGGGGACCGAACCCGAGTCGGATGGACGCAGTCGCCCTCCTCGCGGGTTCGGCGCTCTGCGCGGCCGCACCGGCGTTCCCGCAGGCGCTCGCGCCCGTCCTCTCGCTCTCGGGAGCGGTTGCCCTCGCGCTCGCGACGCGGCGCCTGCTGAAATCCAAGGCTCGCGACCTGTTGGTGGCCGCCTCCGGGATCCCGCTCATCGCCTTCGGCGCGGTGACGGGGCTCGGCCTCGCGTTCGCGGGGACCGCCGCCTGGACGTTCGGGCTCCTGGCGGTCGCGCCCTGGCCCGCGGCCGTCGCCCTCGAAGGGGTGCGCCAGCGGCGCACGGCCCTCAGCGTCAACCGGGAATTGTCAAAGGCGGAGAGGCACCTTGCGCATGAGGACTATGCGCAGTCCGTGAAGGACTTCGACCGCGCGATCGCCCTGGGCGGCAAGGGCACGCCGGGCGAGGAGATGCCGTGGTACGGGAAGGGCGCGAGCCTCGTCCTGCTCGGCCGGTACGACGAGGCCCTCCGCGCGATCGACAAGGCCCTGGACCTGAACCCCCGCAACGAGGTCGCGTGGCTCAACAAGGGGAACGCGCTCACGAAGATGGGGCGGCTCGTCGACGCGCTGCGCTGCTTCAACGCCGCGATCAAGGTCAACCCGAAGTACGAGGTCGCCTGGAACAACAAGGGGAACACGCTCGCTCGCCTCGGACACTACGAGGAGGCGCTCACCTGCTACGAGCAGGCCCTCGAGATCGACCCCGGGTACCGCGGGGCGTGGGTCAACAAGGGCTACGTCCTCACGAAGCTCGGCCGGTACGACGAGGCGACGTCCTGCGCGGACCACGCGCTGCGACTGAACGAGGGCGTCCGCACGGGGACGGCGTGAGGTCGCGGAGCTTCGACAGGTGTTCCATGGCCTTAATAAGCCAAGAATGCGAACAGGTAGACGGCTCAGGGACGGAGGCAGCCGTTTGCAACCCATCGTAGACAAGGTGACGCTCGACCGACTCAAGGACCGGGATCTCCTGGTCAGCTTCCTGTGCCCGTACTGCAAGTCCACGCGAATCTCGCTCGACTCGAGTCGCGCGGCCGACTCCTGGAATGGGGTCGACTGCCCCAAGTGCGGGGCGCATCTCCTTCTGGACAGCGTGAGCGTGGTCGTGATCAAGGACGCCGTGGCGACGACCCGCGCCTCCTGATCACTCCGGGCCGAGCATGAGGCCCGCGAACACCTTTGAGTCGGCCACTAAGTTGTCGACGCGCGCGTATTCGTTGACCGTGTGACCCGTCTCGTCCGTCGTCGACCAGACGGCGCAGGGGAACTTCTCCTCCCGCAGGGGTCCCGCCACGGTCCCCCCGCCGATCCCGACGGGCTTCGCGCGGAGGTTCCGAACGTCCCGCAGGACGCGGAGGAGCTCACGGACGATGGGCGCGTCGGCGGGCGTGGGAGGGCTCGATTCCTGGTTCGTCACCTCGACCTTCACTTGGACCCCGAAGGTCTGGTTCGTCTGCATCGCGAGCTCCTGGACCGCGGACACGACCTCCTTGGGGGCATACTTCGGCAAGATGCGGCAGTCGAAATAGAACACGTCCTCCCCGGGAATCGTGTTCACGTTCGGGACGTTCGGTTCGTGCTTCGTCGGCTCGAACGTCGAGATCCAGGGACGGAAGATTGGGTCCGTCGCAGGGAACCGCCGCGGGAGATTCGCGTCAATGGCGGTCAGGAGGAACGCCCCAGCGCGGTGTGCGTTCACCGCTTCGTTCGGCGTGCTCGCGTGCCCCTGCTTGCCCGTCACGGTGATCTTGAGCCAGAGGAGGCTCTTCTCCGCGACTTCGACCTCGTCGCCCCCCGCCACGCCCCAGTCCGGGACGACGAACGCGTCCTTCGCCTCGAAGAGATCTCGGGCGAGAAGATGCTTGAGGCCGAGGGCGCTGCCAGTCTCCTCGTCGGAGACGAGGGCGAAGCCGAGCGCACGTCCGGGTTTCTCCTTCGCCTTGGTGAGGGCTTGGTATGCGGAGAGGACGGACACGAGGGCTTGCCCGTTGTCCTCCGTCCCTCGACCATAGAGACGACCGTCCATCAGCGTCGGATCGAAGGGGTCGCACCGCCAGCCTTTGCGGTCCCCCGGGGGCACGATGTCCAGGTGGCAGAGGAACCAGAGCCGCGGCCCTTTTCCCACGCGGGCGATGAGGTTCGGCCGCTTCCCGCCCGGCACCCGCGTGTCCGGGGCGTCGAACCGTTCGACCTTGAGGCCCAAGTCCTTCAGGAGCCCTTGGACGAAGGCGGCCTTCTTGGCCTCGCCCTCCCCTCCGTTGGTCGGTCCGATCGCGGGGATGCGGCACAGGTCCGTGAGGGTCGAGACCATGTCGTCGCGCATCCTGTCGAGACGGGCCAGGACCTCATCGATCGCCATCGGGGTCTACCATGGACCGTCGCGCGATAAAGGTTGCCCAGGGCTCAATCCGCCGCGGGCTGCTTCAGGTCGAACTCGTTCCCGTCCGGATCCACGAGGGCGCAGAGCCATTCGCCCCACTCCATCTTCTGCGGCGGATACAGGAAGTGGACGCCCTTGGCGCGCAGCCGGTCGTACTCCGAGCGGATGTCGTCCGTCAGGAACGTGATCCCGGTGGGCCCGGGTTCGGTCTTCCCATCCAGTTCACAGAGGTGGACGCGAGTCCGGGGGCGACGGGGACCGAGTTCAATCCAATGGCCGGGATGGTCGGGTGTCCCCTGGATGAGGGGATCGACTCGAGCCGTGGGCGGTCCGATGTAGGCCACCTCCAAGCCGAGGACGTCACGATACCAGGGGATCGCCTTCTTCGCGTCCGCCACGACCACCGCGACCGTGTCGATCGCGAAGACGGTCATCGCTCCGCGGCACCCCGTCCGTACATCTTCGCGAACCACTCCATGACCTCGTGGTCCGAAATCCGGTCGACTTCCTCGTGGACCGCGAGCTCGTTCTCCTCCTGCCACGCATCCACAATCCGGCGCGCGTCCGGCTCGCCCTCGAATTCCGTGATCACGAACTCGGTCTTCCTGCGGCGCGCCTTGAACGAGCCGGCCATCTCCGTGCCGCCGAACACGACGTAGCAGTAGCCGGAGTGGAACCGGTTCACGATTTCCTGTCGCAGGTAGAGGAACAGGTTGTCCATCGGCGTGAGGACGAACTTCCTCCGGAACGACGCGTGTTCCACGCGGTCGATGTCCTCCTTGAGAATCCAGTAGACCGTGCGCTCGCCGCGCGCCAGGAAGCCCTTCGTGAGCCAACCTTCCCGCTCGAACTCCCTCAGCCGCTGCCGCGTCTCGCCCATGTTGAACTCGAAGCGCGTGTAGGCGGCCAGGGACTCGGCGGAGGTCACCCCGAGGCTGCGGATGATCCGCCGCAGGACCTCCTTTCGAGCCTCGTCCTGGGAGATCTTCAGGTCCGGCACGTGCCGGTACCGGTTCCCTGCGTCCCGCGTGACATGGTTGCCCTTGTAGAGCTTTCGGAGGGCCTCGGTGGTCGTGGAGTAGCTCAGGTCGGACAGGGCGAGGAGCCGCTGGCGTGAGATCGGTCCTTCTTCTGTGACGATCTTGAGGACGTGCTTCTCGTCCTTCGTCGGGCGTGAGGCCTTCGCGGCCTTGTAGAGCCGAAGGTCCTCCTCGAGCAGGTAGGACCAGTACTCCGGGATTGCGAGTCCCTTCGCCAGGAGGCCTTGGCGGTGCAGGCGCTCCAGGGCGACGAAGTCCTTCACCCGAAGGCGCGCGGCGTAGTCCGAGCGCAGGCCGCCGAGGGCCTTCGATGCTTCGAGTGCGTCCGGGAACTGGTGGTCCGGTGCGAGCCCCTGTTTCTGGAAAGCGTACGCGAGGAGGTTCTCCTTGTCGAAGTCCCTCGGGACGATCGGACCGTGTGCGAGGAAGTCGCCGAGACGGACGAAGCCGGCCTTCGTCCAGCGTGAGACGTCCTCCGCGTCGGGCACGTCCTTCCCGAGGAACCGGGTGACCCGGAGCACGTCGACGCCGCGCACCGAGTAGAACTGCATCATGCGGCCGAGCGCCGCAATGGCGGGTTCAAGCATGTCCGGTCCGACGAGGTCGAGCTCGCGGACCTCGATGCATCCGCTCATCTCCCAGATCTCCGCCATGCCGGCGAGGTCGCCGTCCTGCACGAGGGGGAAGAACCAGCCCTCCCCGTAGCGGCTCGCCACCTGGGCCCAGAGCGGCTGGGTCCACGGGTCCATGAGAGAGAGGACCCGCATCGGATCCTCGGCGCCGGCGGGCGCGGCGCGGAGCGACGGGAGTTCGTCCGCGAGGACGTACATCTCCGTCTCGCCCTTGCCCGTGATCAGGATGCGCGTGACGACCCCCTGGTCCTCCAGGCGGTCGAGGAGCATCTCGAGCTCGTCCCACTCGAACCGGGCCCACTCGCGGATGCCGGAGAACGGCACGGGGCCGTACGCCGCCAGGAAGGACCGCACGAGCTTCTCCACCGCGTCGGGGACCGCCTCCTTCGGCGGATCGTACGCCATGTAGAGGTTCCGCGCGCTCCATCCGTCTCCCTGGAACTTGCGGATCACGTAGACGTCGTAGTCGAGCTTGTCCAGGGCCTCCTTCACCTTCTCCTTCTCCTCCCGCACGCGTGCGACGATCCGGTAGAGGTCGACGCCCTCCGTGGACCGGATGACGTCCAGGACGCGTTGCTCGAGGTCCGTGAGAGGGCTCCGGGGGAACGCGGAGAGGAACAGGGGAACGTCCTTCGCCCGGACGTAGCGCACGCGACCATTGAGGAAGCGGCCCTCGAGGATGTCCCCCTTCTTGCGGCGCTCGAGCCACTCCGCGTAGTCGAACGCGGACGCATGGTTCCAGAGGTCCAGGATCATGCCGACCTCGAGGAAGCGGTCGAAGTAGTCGTCGATCGTGCGGATGTCCGCGAACTGCTTCTGCAGGAGGAATGCCTTGAGCTGGCCTTCCTCGAACACCTCGCGAGTCTCGCCCTTCCGCTGGAGGTGCTGGAGGTCGCGGGTCATCATGTATTGGAATTCCTTGTCGACGAGGAAGTGGCCCGAGGTCACGACGCTCTCCGCCTCGAGGTCACGGAGGGTCTCCTCGACGAGATCGGCCTCGAGGCCCATGGCCACCGCGAGCTCCTGCGCGGATTGCGGACCGTCCGCCTCGAGGCGTTTCGTCAGGAGGCGGTCGAGGGCCTCCTCGAACTTCGCGCGCTCGACCTCCCTCGCGCCGTAGACGGTCTCCTCGACGCCCTTGCGGCTGACGAGGTAGGCGCGTTCGAGCTTCCGGAGCGCCTCGTTCAGGTCGTCCTTCTCGAGCTTCGAGAGGCGTGCGAGCTCCTTGTGCGTTCGCGGCTTCTCCTGGATGAGCTTGAGGAGCTTCTCCTCGGGGGGCCGCAGGCGCGAGCGCTGCGCGTAGACCGCCGCGTACGTGGGCACGAGCTCCTTCGGCGACCAGTGCACACCCTGCGGGGTCCAGACGCTCTCGACGACGCCTTCGTCCATCAGCGCCCCGGACCACTTGCGCACGTCTGGGAAGGAGGCGGTCGCATGCTCCAGGGGATTGCGGCCCTTCTGCTGCAGCAGGTTGGCGTCCCCGACGCGGTCGAGGAAGGAGAGGATGTCCTCCTTGCGGGCGATCCGCGGGAGCTTCTTCCGGAAGTACTCCTGAACTTCAACCGGCTTGAACTGGATCGCGGTGATCTGGTCCGCGGGCATCACGCGCTCGAGGACCTTCCGGTGCAGCTCGCGCAGGAGCGCGGAGCGGTCCTCCATGAGCACGAGGTCCGAGACGCCCTGCAGGACCACGTTGTGGGCGAACGGGGACGGCAGCCCGCTGAAGTCCGTCTCCTTCACGCGGATCGTCCCGGCCTCGATGGCCTGGAGGACCTCCCGGGCGTGGTCCAGGTCCATGACCGAGTGGAGGATCTCGCTGTACGTCTCCTTGATGACCGGGAAATCCTCGATCTCATGGAGCCAGTCGAGGACCCGCTGGGAGCGGAGCTGCTGCCGGCCGATCGAGACCTCGCGGCCCTTGTAGTTCCGGAGGACCATGAAGGACCGCGTCGCGCAGTGCCGGAAGCGCTGCTTGAACAGCTCCGTGTTCTTGATCGCCTTGCGTAGCAGGTCCTCCAGGCTCTCGCTCGAGACGAGCTTCACGAGGTCGTGAAGCTCGATCCGCTTCGGGACGGTGAGCATGAAGTTGTCATCCGTCACAC
>Ga0153916_10002789_pt1 | contig 12797 bp, 7 predicted proteins | sample Opewatmetagenome_FD_109642 | JGI IMG/M metagenome (GOLD analysis project Ga0153916, IMG submission 109642) | Freshwater wetland microbial communities from Ohio, USA - Open water 3 Core 3 Depth 4 metaG | ecosystem: Environmental > Aquatic > Freshwater > Wetlands | place: USA: Ohio, Lake Erie, Old...
GCGATTTATCGCAAAGAATATTCTACGATTAAAGCCAGGATATTTCAGGCTACTCTCTAATTTCGAGCTTGATGTGACAAGGGATGGGAAAACCACACAAGAGACCGGGATAACCCTGCATGAAATTGTCCTATTCAAACCGGTAAATTAACGCCACCCGGAAAATTTCCCTGGATCTTATATGAGTCTAGAACGATTGGAAACCCTTCGGCACGAGATGAAAAAATGTGTACGTTGCAGCTTATGCAAACTTGTGCCGATGCCAACTATTCAGCAAACAAAGTTCACCAGTGCCTGCCCGCCTGTGGATGAGTATCATTTTCACGCCTACTCTGGTGGCGGGATGCAGGTAATGGCATTAGCACTGCTCGATGGTCGCATCACAGTTGACCGCGACTTGGCGCAAATTGCATCTGCTTGTACCACCTGTGGCTTGTGCGATGTCTCATGCAAATTTATTATGGCAGCCGAACGCCAGGACGTCATCATTGCACTAAAAGAGCATATCATAGATTTGGGTTTTGCCCCTCAACCAAAGATGAAGAGCAAACCAACCCAAATGACTTGGACGGATGGATTGAAACTGAAAACACTGCCAGAGTCGAAATCCGATGTGCTGCTTTTTGTGGGTGTTGGAGCTAATCATGATCCTCTCCATGCCGCTACAGCGCGTAAACTGGCGCAGCTTCTCCAATATTCCCAAGTGGATTTTGGCATTCTTACCGATGAGGCAGAAAGCGGCATCGAAGCCTTTTGGACAGGTCAGCATGAGTTTTTTGAAAGCCAAGCCCAACAAACAGTCGACCAGTTGGATCATAGTAAAGCGAAGATTATTGTCACATTATGTGGAGAAGATCTTGGGATGTTGCGCTCAAAATATCCGCGAATCGGTCACACGCCAAAAGCAAAGGTGGTGCATGCCAGTGAATTTCTCTCGCAACTCATCCAAAAAAGAAAGCTACGCTTGGTGAGCGCCCTCCCTGAGCGCGTGACTTATCATGACCCGTGTTACCTCGGGCGGCAAAGCGAGCCACCATTGCTCTGGCAGGGTGAAGAGCGCCAAACGCATGGTGTAATGCGCTATTTTGTGCCACCCAAGCCAATCAATTATGGTGTCAACGGCGTGTTTGATGCACCACGCCAAGTTCTGCGTGCCATCCCCGGTTTGCAATTTATTGAGATGTACCGTATCCGTGAATACGCCTATTGTTGTGGTGGAGGCGGTGGTGTGCCAGATGTGCATCCGAATGTTGCTCGTTCAGCTGCCATTCAACGTGTGGATGAGGCCCGCGATGTCGGCGCGGCAATACTGGTCACAGCCTGCCAACATTGCCGTCAAAATTTAATCCGTTGGCAGGAAGGTAATTCGTTACCAGTAGTTGATTTGGTGGATTTGGTTTATGATGCTGCAGGTTTGAGGTAAGCTCATGGCTCATACTGACACGATCGCTTGTTTACGAGAATTAATACCAACCGGTATGCTTATCACTGATTTGGATAAACTGAACTTATCCACAAAATATGGAATCTCACAGCAGGGGCATCTCCCAATTTGCATCCTGCACCCAGGTAATGAAGATGAACTGGCAGCAATTATCCAGTATGCTCGTCAAAGCAACATATGCTTAACCGTAACATCGTCCACTGGTGCACATCGCAAAGGTGGCATCACAAATCAAGGTGAGCACATCCTGATCGATTTATCTCAATGGAAGAAAGTTGATTTGATTGATCGTCGCAATCGCGTCTGCCGGATCGAGCCGGGAATCACCTATGCGGAACTCACAGATGTTCTATCAGCGCATGCTATGACCATACCTATGCCTTTATCACCCAGGAATGGAAAGAGCGTGCTGGCGGCTGTAATGGACAGGGAACCAACCACCTGGGCGAACAAACAATGGGATAGCGGTGACCCCGCCGGCAGCACTGAGTTCTTTTTTGGCAGTGGCGAGCGCTTTCGCACAGGCGCAGCGGGAGGTCCGGGGACCATTGAACAGCAACGTCTATCAGGAGGTGCGCAGAAACATTCCGCTGGCCCATCGCAAACAGATTTTCATCGTGTGCTACAAGGTTCACAAGGCACAATGGGGATCGTCACCTGGATTACTCTGCGGACGGAAATCATGCCGACAGTACAAGAGACTTTTCTGGTGGGTACTGGGAAGTTGGATGATTTGCTCGATTATATATATGCAGTACAACGCAGGCTGCTTGGCGAGCAATTCTTTATCTTAAACCGAATCGCAGCTGCGCTGTTAATTTCGGGTGAGGATATTCAAACCTTTGAAGATATGCGAAACTCATTACTAGAGTTCGTTTGCCTTCAAAACATTGCGGGTTTTGAACGCTTACCGCGAGAGAGGCTGGTCTATCATAAACAGGATATTGAATGTATCGCCCACCAGAGTAATTTGCAACTTGAACCGCAAATTGGCAGACTGAACGCTGCAGAGTTGCTCAATAAAGCTACACATCCTTGCAGTGAAACAGACTGGCGGGAAGCCTTGCTTGGTGGATGCCTATCAATCTTTTTTCAGTCTACACTCGATCGTATGCCTGCTCTGCTTAAAGCTTTTACTGAAACAGCTGCAGGGTTTGGTATCGTCGAGTCAGAGATTGGTGTTTATATTCAGCCAATGGTGCAGAACCACGTCTGTCACATGGAGTTGATGATTCCATACAACCCAGGCTCATTGGAACAGGTAAACCGATTGCGCCAGCTAGAACGACAAGCGACTCTCCATCTAATGAATTCAGGCGCTTTTTTCAGCCGTCCATATGGCTCCGCTGCTGAGCTAGTTTGGGCGCAAAATCCAGCCAACACGCGGTTAGTCAAAATCATCAAAGGAATTTTTGATCCTCATCAGATATTACAGCGCAGCAAGTGGTTTGTAGTAGAAAAACAACAACCAGCTTTAGCACATAAAGACAGGGATATTTCAGAACTTGTGAACATCGTCGGTAAGCAATGGGTTTCCACTGCACCCTGCGTTCTGGATACTTATGCCTATTACATGAATCCGGAAACGATGAATAAGGATGGCTCGCAGTGGCTGCCGCGTCCGGCAGCGGTAGCGCTGCCACAGTCCACGACAGAGGTTCAGGAAATCATGCGCTTTTGTTCGAACAGCCATTATATGGCAAAACCGCTATCAACTGGATTCCACACCGCCGCTGCGGCATCGAATAAAAATGTCATCATCCTTGACTTGAAACGCATGAACCGCATTATTGATATTGATCTCAAGAATCAAATCGCAGTGATAGAGCCTTATGTCCGCGCCATAGATCTGCAAACCGAGATCGTGAAGCATGGGCTGAACTGCCACATTGTCTCATCCGGCGCTAACCATTCCCTTCTGGCGTCGCATGCCGCAGCCTGGGGCTATGGGGTCACAGGCGCCTCCACCAGTTTCTCGGGCAGAAACCTGCTGGGAGTGGAATGGGTTCTTCCAGGTGGGGAGGTAATCACATTGGGAAGCGCAGGGGCGGGTTGTGGCTGGTTTTCACCCGATGGGCCAGGCCCATCTATGCGCGGTATAGTGCGCGGATTTCAGGGAACCTTCGGAGGACTGGGTGTTTTCACGCGTTGCGCCATCAAATTATATAAATGGGATGGCCCGCGCGAATGGGAAATGACAGGACAATCCCCGAAATATGTTTTGAAAAAAGTCCCCCCTCGTAGTGCATTGAACGCAATCGCATTCCCTTCGCGATCGGCAGAAAAAGAAGCTGGCTATAAAATGGGTGAAGCAGAATTGAATCATGGCGAGTTCCGCACGCCGATGTTCTTTGCTGCACTAGGATTGACTGAAAATAACGAAGAGTTGAAGATTGCACTCGAAAGTGGCATCTTTCAAAAGATTGGGCAGGACATCATCAGCACTGCTATCTTTGCTGGTTCGGATGCAGAATTCACCTGGAAGATGAAAGCACTGAAAGAAATTCTGCGTGAGACAGGTGGTGTCATCATCCCGATGAACCTGCCGATGCGGCCAGTAGTTTTAAAGCTGGCAGGGAGGTTGACTAAAAACATCGCCGACCCACTTGCCTTATTACGTCACTTCCCAATACTACAGGATTTGATTCAACATTTGCCCGTTTATAAAAAACTCAAGCTCGAGAAACAATCCACATTGTTCTGGTTGTTATTCCGCAATGCAAACAACACTCAAGCAGCGTTTCGTCCATCTCAGGGCATGGCAACCATGCTGGGTGCGTTCGATACCTGGGATCTGGCCCACACCCAGGCTGAGTATGTGGCAAAAATCAAACAACCTTATATTAAGCAAGGCTTGATTCTCGATGATGGCGGCGACCTGGGCTCTGGTGGAGCATTTGAAAGCGGTCATCTCGGATACCTGGAAGGTATCATCCTATATGATCCGGGCAACCCACAATCATCCATGGCGGCGCGTGAGCTGGTTCAGACCGGGGTTAAAGCGGCGATCGACCATGCCATGGGTGTTCCCATTGCGGCGTTTGGCGTGGAGGCAAATCGGGTATTTGGTCCTGCCTGCGGCAATTACCATATATGGCTGGCGCGCATCAAGTGCGCTCTCGATCCACACATGGCATCTGATCCATTTTTTTACGCAGAGGCTTTGGATGAGGGAGATCTTAAGTGAGTAGATGATTCTGGTACCATGCCCAGAAGAGAATGATGAGCCGAGCTCCTCAACGTCCATCCCATACATTTGGCAATGGATTATCCGATATATCCAATATGGGGTGGATAATTTTATCAAACACGTCTTCTGAATCCACTTCTTAACATCCCACCTGCACCACAACTGCACCATTAAATATTGAACCTGCCTAGTGAGCTGGTATAAATCCTATATATTCAGGACTTAGGGACGAAAATACCTTTATCTAGGCAACCAACGAAATACTTGAACCCATGAACTCATGAATCAATTGATTAAGAGTCATCCGATTAATTCCACCCATAGGCCATCATTTATTCCTTTTAAATCAGCTCTACATTGTGTGGATGTGATTCTTGCACACCTGAAGGTGTAATGCGGATGAACTCGGCTGCCTGCCAAAGCTCTTCAATCGAGCAAGCACCAGCATAACTTAACCCTGAACGTAACCCGCCCACAAGTTGGTAGATAACATCCCCCAACGCACCTTTATAAGGTACGATGGCTTCCACCCCTTCTGGCACAACTTCACCCCACTCTTCAATGGCCAGCTCGCTTTTTTTGAGCTTTCGCCGGTCCATATTGGCTGACAACGAAGCCATTCCGCGCACGATTTTATATCGCCTGTCTTGGCGAATGACGGTCGCACCAGGGCTTTCATCCGTGCCAGCCAACAGGCTCCCTATCATGATGCTGCTGGCACCAGCTGCCAGCGATTTGGTTAAATCTCCCGAGTTTCGGATGCCGCCATCTGCGATGATGGGTACATTCAATGCTCGTCCAACATCAGCACACTCCATAATAGCGCTTAGCTGTGGGACACCAAAGCCAGTCACGATTCGAGTTGTGCAGATTGAACCGGACCCCACCCCCACTTTAACCGCATCTGCCCCTGCTTCAACCAGATCTCTTACCCCTTGGGCTGTGGCAACATTTCCGGTAATTATGGGCATGCTGGGGAAGCGCTGCTTCAAATTGTGTACCATATTGATCACATGGTCTGAATGTCCATGGGCAATATCCACTACCAGGATATCAACGCCGGCAGCCACACAGCTCGCCGCGCGCTCCAGGTCCTCCGGATGAGCCCCTACTGCAGCACCAACTCGCAAACGGCCCCGGTTGTCTTTTGTAGCGTTAGGATGTTTCTGGATTTTAACAATGTCCTGAGCAGTGATCAGCCCCGCCAGACGGCCTTCCGCATCCACCAGAGGCAGCTTTTCAATGCGGTGCTCATACAGCTTTCGCCGTGCTTCCTCCAGAGTCTCATCCTGAGCGGCAATCACCAGCCTTTCGCGGGGGGTCATTACCCTACTTACGGGGATATCATTATCCGGCGCCAGTAAAACATCGCGGTTGGTGACAAGTCCAAGCAGATGGTTCTCGTCATCTATCACCACCAGTCCACCGACATCGGCCTCTTCCATGCGTTGGCGAGCCTGCTCCACGGTTGCCTCGGAAGAGATCGTAAGCGGGGATTCCACAATCAGGCTTTCAGAGCGCTTTACCCGTAACACACAATCCGTTTGTTGTTCGATCGTCATAAAGCGATGCAAGATCCCGATCCCACCCAGTTGTGCCATGGCGATAGCCATGCGTGTTTCAGTCACCGTATCCATATTAGAAGAGAGGATCGGGATCGATAAGCGAATTCCCGGCACAAGCCAGGTGTCGGTGGAAACATCTTTACGGCTTTGGATAGAGGAGCGGTGTGGCACCAGTAGAACATCGTCAAATGTCAATCCGAAATCAGTGCGAACCTTCATTAGCCCTCCTAACTCTAAGAAAACATATGACAATAATAGTATATATCACGATATCCTTTTACTCTTCATCTTTTTTTCCAGCGATTTCCAGATGAATTCTTGATCAACCGGCAAGCGATCTACTCGAACACCAGCCGCGTTGTAGATGGCGTTTATGATTGCCGGTGCAGTGGGGATACCTGCAATTTCACCCACCCCCTTGGCACCATAGGGACCCTCAAGAGTTGGATGCTCGACGACCAAGCTAACAATTTCTGGGGTGTGAAGAATAGTTGGAACACGATAACGCGCCATTTTGTCGGTGAAGATCAACCCATCGTCGACAATGAAATTTTCCATCAACGCTCCCCCAATCCCCATCATCACGCCCCCTTCAGCCTGGCCCTGCAAACCAAGCGGATTCAGGCATTTACCAACATCATTCGCAGTGATAACTTGTAGCACCATCACTTCCCCTGTGCGCGTGTCCACTGACACTTCAGCAGCTTGTGCCGCGAAAGAATATGCAATATGCATATCGCCTCCTTCGCCCAGCGGTTTGGTTGCGGGTGCCCGGTACTCATAACTGACACAGGCTTCACGACCTTCAGCTTTCATTAGGTCCACAACGCTCGCTAAGGTAATAAGATGACTACCTGCAAGTACCCTCCCTCCTGAGAAATGAATTTTATCTGGCCGCAGGTCAAATTTTTCGGCCAGTACACCGCTGATTGCCTGACACAAAGTACCAGCAGCCAGGCGCACGGCATTGCCGCTGACATAGGTCTGCCGGGAGGCTGTCGTTGCCCCACCATCCGGAGTCAAATCAGTATCCATGAGCAGTACATGGACTTGTGAGAGGGGTACATCGAACTCCTCTGCTACAATCAGCTGCAACACAGTTGATAACCCTTGCCCCACTTCAGCAGAAGATGTTCGCACTTCTATTGTGCCATCGGCAAATAATTCGACTTCCGCACTGGCAGCATCCTTAGCGCCGCCCCCAAAACCGGTGTTTTTGTAGGCGACTGCAAATCCCCAGGCTTTGCGGAAAAAACCATCAGTGCGTGAATCAAATGGATGATCCCCACCTCGTTTTTTCAGCTCAGCTTCAACTTGATCGATGCAATCCAATAACCCCACACTCTCTTTCAGCACCTGACCAGTACTCGTCATACTTCCTTCGCGTAGCGCATTCTTGCGACGAAGCGCCAGTGGATTTATGTGCAGCTCTTTTGCGAGCATATCCATCATGCTTTCAATAGCAAAGGTGGACTGGGTGACCCCAAAGCCTCGGAAAGCACCCGCAGGCGGATTATTGGTATACATGGCATAACAATCTGAGCTCACATGCGGTATTTCGTAAGGTCCTGTGGAGTGGGTCGTTGCACGCTCCATCACGTTCTCACCCAGAGAGGCATAAGCACCGGTGTCACCGTACAATTCGGTCTCTACAGCGGTCAAGCTGCCATCCAGTTTGGATCCGACTTTGACACGAATCTGGGTGGGATGCCGTTTGGGATGGACCAGCATGCTCTCATGACGTTCGAAAAGTAGTTTAACCGGTCGACCGGTGACCTGAGCCAGGAGAGCCGCATGGATCTGCCCGGCAATATCTTCTTTGCCGCCAAAGGCACCTCCCACAAACTGACCAACAATACGCACGCGTTCGTCTGGCCAACCCAACGCCCGAGCCACCTGCCCGCGATCGGAGTATGGGATTTGCGAACCAACATAGATTTCCATCTGCCCATCTGGAGTTGTTCGTGCAATGCTGCATTCTGGCTCCATGAAGAGGTGCTCAGCAGCCGGTGTGTGAAAAGTGTGCTCAAGGACCAGGTCCACCTCTTCGAAACCTTTTTGGACATCCCCCTTTCGAACCCGAATGTGCTTAAGTAAATTGCCCCGATCATGAAGGGCGGGTGCATCTGAGTGACAAGCTTCAATCGGACCTTTAACCAATGCCTGGGTTTCAAAATCGATCGTGATAAGTTCCAACGCTTTGGTCGCAATTTCTCGTGTTTCCGCGGCCACAATGGCGACCGCATCGCCAACATAGCGGATGCGCTCCCCGATACCAACCAGGATGGGCCAATCCGAACTGACCAAGCCGTGATTCCGTTCACCCGGGAGATTCTCAGCGGTCAATACCGCATATACACCAGGTAGGGTTCGAGCATGAGTGACATCCAGGTGGCGAAGGATGGCATGCGGAACCTCTGCCCGCTTGACCCGCGCGTAAAGCATGCCGTCAAATTGTAGATCATCTGTGTATTTTGCCTGACCGGTTACCTTTTGGAATGCATCCTGCCGGATGTTTACTCTACCAACCTCATGGTGATTATCCTTAAAAAGTTGAAGGGAGGGCGAGGCAATTGGTATACCATGATGGATTGAATCAACGGCGGCTAAAATCGCACGTTCGATGGCCGGATAGCATCCACAGCGGCACAGAGCACCTTTCAGTGCTTCGCGTACTTCTTCTCGGCTAGGATTGGGATTGTTTGTCAGCAGTGCATAAGCGGTCATGATCTGGCCGGGGGTACAGAAACCGCATTGCACCGCACCATAAGCTATAAAGGCTTCTTGCAAAGGGTGTAAGCCGTGGCTTTCATTTCCAACAGACGATAGCAGAGCCAGTCTTTCAATGGTCGTAATCTCTTTCCCTTGGGCACGCACGGCAGGGTAGGCGCAGGATAAGACAGGTTCCCCATTCACTAACACGGTGCACGTACCGCACTCGGCTTCGTTGCAGCTGATCTTCGTCCCTGTCAAACCCAGGCGTTCGCGCAACAGCTCCGCCAGTGTCTCACCGGGGATGAGAGGGAGAGTGAATGAGCTTCCGTTTACGACCAATGAGAGCATATTGTTAGGTTTCATCACTATAAAAATCTTATTCAGCTCTCTGCCAGGCTTTTGAGAATGCTTCATTCAGCAGGATTCCTGTGAGATGATGTCGATACTCTGCGGTTGCACGATGGAGACTGGTGCGGAAATGCGCTTCTCTCAGCAATTGTTCCAGGGCATGCGCCTGAACCTCTGGAGATGGAGTCTGGTCTATCAAAATCTTTTCAGCCGCAATCATCCTCAAAGGGACTGGACCCGAAGGACCGACCGCGATTCTGACATTCGCAACCCGGTCCTCTTTGCGCTCCAGCCATACACTTAGATTAAGGATTGCCAAGGCAATACCCTGAGGATTGACGCGACGCGAAAACGCAGATGCCTGTCCCTTTTCGTGCAAAGGAAGATAAAACCCGACCAGCAGATCGCAATGGGGATCCAGCGTGGACTCACCAGGCCCTTTGAATAATGCAGAGAGTGGGACCCTTCGCCTGCCATCCATACAGGCAACTTCGGCCTGGGCATCAAGGGCTAGAAGTGAGATCGAACCGTCAGCAGCCGGTAAAGCGTGGGCAACATTGCCTCCAATGGTTGCCACGTTGCACACCTGCGGGTTACCCATCAAGGAGGCTGCTTCCGCCAATGCCTGGGCGTGTTGCATTACTAGAGAGGAATTAGACAGCCGGTTGAGAGTGACAGATGCGCCAATGAACAAGGATCTTTCGCGTATCTCCAGCGCACACATTTCCCCTACTTCGGTCACATCGACCAGCATCTGGACTGGCGGATGACTGCCTCGTTGTATCTCCAACAGCAAATCCGACCCACCGCTCACAATCCGTGCCGCGCCATGAGCTCCAGACAGGAACTGCAAAGCTTCCTCAACAGTGTGGGTAAGGATGTACTCTTCACACAGACTTTTCATAGGGTATTAGGAATAATGATCCTGGTGGGGGCATGGTGGCTGTAAATTATATCAGTTGCGAACCAACTGGAACCTGAATTACTGAGCGAATGTGTCCACTAACAGATTCACATCCCCGCATACGGGATACAAGATCGGACACGTGCAGCCATGCTTGCGGTACTCATTAACACACACTCGCGCTTCCTCGGGTGTGCCAGAGGCAGTGATACGATCGATGAGATCATCAGGCACAAAATGCTTGGCTTTGTCAATTTGCTCCTCGGTGGCAGGCCAGCCTAAAATGGTCTGAATCTGCTTGACGATTTCTTCAGAAACGCCGGAGGCTTTAGCGATGTGTGGCTGTTGAGCCAAGTATTGGCACAGCAGCCCACGCGTAGAGTCAATCGCTGTGTCGTGATCGAGATCCACCGAGCACACGATCAGCTGCGGACGGTCGATATCTTCCAGGCTGCGCCCACTCTTCTTGGCGCCTTTCTCGAGCAATTCGAGTGTATGGTCATTGTGTTCGGGAGGTGCACAGTAATTCAAGACCACTCCATCGGCGATTTCCCCTGCCAGTTCCATCATCTGGTCACCAGTCGCGCCGATCATGATCGGTACGTGACGCGGCTCACGACGCCCGTGCACCACATCTAGCTCGATGCCGTTAACGTGGATAAATTCTCCATTAAAGGTCATACGTTCCATGTTCAAGAGTCTGCGTAGGACATGTACTGTCTCTTTCATAGCAATTAGTGGCTTCTTGCGATCAATACCCACGTTTTTCGCCAACGGATCCCACCAGGCACCAATACCACAGATGATGCGGTTTGGAGCCAGGTCGTCCAAAGTAAGGAAGGTGGCTGCTAAAAGGCCAATGTTGCGCGACCAGTTATTGATGACCCCCGAGCCGACCTTGATGTGTTCGGTTACTGCTGCATAGGCTGCCATCGGCACAATGGCGTCTCTCACCAATCGGCTTTCTGCTTGCCAGACAGCTTCAAAGCCTTTATTCTCCGCATATCGGACGTATTCCAATCCATCGCGGAGATCGTGCGTATCTTGCAGGTAAAGGGCAACGCGTTCCATATCTATTCTTCCATTATCACTCGAAGGTCCTGGGGTTACATAGGAAATGGGCGTTCTATAGCTCTTGCAGCCGCTTCCACATCTTCGGGGCTAATTCGCGTGATCGTGCAGCGATTCGCGCCTCGTCCATACTCAGGATCTGCTTTCCCTTCATCAAGATTTTACCTTTACAAACTGTCGTATCAACTGTCGCATCCACCAAGCCGAAGATGAGATGCCCGAGGAAATTCGCTTCACTAAGTGGTGTAGGAGGCTGGTAGTCAATGATAGCGAGATCAGCCGGCCTGCCCTCGGCAATCTCACCTAAGTCTAATCCGAACTGTCGTTTGGCAATCTCGGCGTTGTTCTGCAAGAGGAGTTGCGGGGCCTCTAGGAAAGCCACCCGCGGGTCATGGTTGGCAAGCCTGTGCAGCAGGTAGGCACAGCGCATCTGGACCAGCATGTCTGAACCCATTCCATCGGTGCCCAGTCCAACCAGCACACCTTTTTGTAGTAACTTCAACAGCGGCGTAATCCCGACCGCATTGTTCATATTCGATTCGGGGTTGTGGACCACACTCGTCCGCGTTGCAGCCAGGATGTCCATCTCAGCCTCGTCAATGTGAATACAATGGACAAAAATAGACTTTTCGCCTGTGACACCCGACTTCTCCAGCCTCTCCACAGTCGGCATTTTATATTTGGAAAGGGAATCTTCACGGTCGGCGGCGTCTTCGGCGACATGGATGTGACAACCAACGCTGGCCTCCCGAGCGATGTCGACGCATTCTTCTATGGTCGCATCTGATAGGGTGAACGAGGCGTGCATTCCCATCATCGCGGCGATCTGACCATCGCCCTTGCCCACCTTCTTGCTGAAGCGTTTGTTTTCCCCGATCCCACCACCAGCAACGTTACGGTCGGAGACTTCATAGCAGAGGGAGGCACGGATACCGGCCTGTCGAACAGCTTTCTCGATCAAGTCAAGCGAACCATCCCGCATGGCCGGGGAGGCATGGTGGTCAATGACTGTGGTTGTGCCATTACGGATACAATCGATCAGGGGCAGCTGAGCTGAAAGGGTGATATCCTCTTCGTCCAGCGCCATATCTACTTTCCACCACAGTCGCTCAAGGATCTCAACAAAGTTCGAAGCGGGTTCACCAGGGATGCTCATCCCACGCGCCATGGTGGAGTAAAAGTGGTGGTGAGTACAGATGAAGCCGGGCAGGATGATTTTCCCAGAGCAGTCAACCGACTCGGCGCCTGAGAAGCGTTGCTTCATTTCGGCAGCATCACCCACCGCAGTAATCCGTTCCCCGTCGGTAACGACGCTTGCATTCCAGAGCACACGGTTCTTTTCTCCAAGCGTGACAACTATTCCGTTTTCGAAGCGAGTAGTCATATCTTTCCTTTCGGTTCTAATTCTCTCTCAGCATTACAAGTTCTTCTGCGCTACGCGTCCGCATGCTAATGGCACCCACAAAGCATTTCTTAGCGCAGATCGAGCAGCCTATACATAGAGCTGGGTCAGTGTGCGGGTAACCCTTCTCGTCCAGTGTGATCGCCAGATATGGACAA
>Ga0153916_10002790_pt1 | contig 12793 bp, 13 predicted proteins | sample Opewatmetagenome_FD_109642 | JGI IMG/M metagenome (GOLD analysis project Ga0153916, IMG submission 109642) | Freshwater wetland microbial communities from Ohio, USA - Open water 3 Core 3 Depth 4 metaG | ecosystem: Environmental > Aquatic > Freshwater > Wetlands | place: USA: Ohio, Lake Erie...
CATCGCCGACATCCTTCTCAAGAGAAGTGGCAAAATACTGTTTATGGCCCCAACGAAGCCTCTGGTCCAGCAGCATGCGAACTTCCTAGGCGAACATCTTCTAAGGTTCGAACCCGCGATGTTCACCGGGGAAGTTCATCCCGCCCAACGCGCGGAGATGTGGAAGGAGAATAGGCTCATTGTCTCGACCCCGCAAGTCATCGAGAACGACCTTGACGAAGGGAGAATCGATCTCGAGGACGTCGACTTGATCGTTTTCGACGAGGCGCACAGGGCAGTTGGAGACTACGCCTATGTATCGATAGGCAAGAGGCTCCAGGACAAAGGGCGGCTCGTGCTCGGAATGACTGCTTCGCCCGGTTCTGATGTCGGCAAGATTGCTGAAGTGTGCGAGAACCTTGGCATCACGAACGTCGAGATCAGATCAGAGTACGATGAGGATGTGATCAAGTATACTCAGGACATAGACATCCAATACGTCGGCGTCAACGTCCAGGAAGGCATGAGTCCTGTCGTCTACCTTCTGAGGCAGATTTTTGACGAGCAGGTCAAAAAGCTGAGGGAGCTGGGGGTCCTGGACCCCAAGAAACCCGTCACGACCAGAGACCTTCTCGAAGCGGGGAACGTTATCAGGGCGAGGCTTCAGTCAGGGAGGAAATCGTTCCAGTTGTTCAGAGCTGCGAGCGTGCAGTCGATGGCCATGAAGGTCAACCATGCGATCGAGCTAGCCGAGACTCAAGGCAGCGGAGCGCTCGAGAAGTACCTTGCGAAACAAGTTGCGGAAGGGTCTGAGAAAGATGGTTCGAAGGCGTCCAGGGACCTCGTGAAGGATGCGAGGTTCCAGCAGGTCCGGACACTGGTTTACGGCATGGACCGGGACCACCCGAAACTAGAGAAGGTCGTCCCGATCATCAAGACGCAGTTCGTGTCAAAGCCCGACTCGAGGGTCATCGTGTTCACGCACTATCGTGACACCTGTGAGCTCATGACTCAGACGCTTGAGAAGATACCTGGCTTCAAGCCCGTTAGATTCGTGGGGCAGGCCAGCAAGGGTGAGGACCTCGGCATGAACCAAAGGGAGCAGAAGGAGATCATCGAGAAGTTCCAGAGCGGGGAGTTCAATATCCTTGTTGCGACCTCAATAGGCGAAGAAGGGCTGGACATACCGGCTACCGACCTCGTCGTAATCTACGAGCCAGTGCCATCCGAGATACGGACCATCCAGAGGCGTGGGAGAACCGGCAGAAGACGAGCTGGCAAGGTCGTGATGATGGTCACCAGGCACACCAAGGATGAGGCGTACTTCTACTCCAGCAGGAAGAAGGAGGCGCAGATGAGAAAGGAGCTCGAATCGCTCCGCAGAAAGCTAAGAGCGAGAAAAGGGCTTCCGGACCTTCCGCCGAGCGCAAGAGGGCCTCTCTCGAGACCTCAGCTGGAGGACATGATGAAGGAGGAGCCACCGTCAGAGAAGGAGGAGCTTTCCAAGAAGATCTCAGAGAAGAAGGGCCAGAAATCCCTGGTGCAGTTTGACAAGGATCCTGGACCGCATGATGTTGTCCTCGACGTTTCACCCAACGCCGTTTCAATCGGGCTGAAGGATGGACTCGCAAGCGCGGGATTCGACGTAGCTGTCAAAGGAATAGAGAATGCGGACGTGATTGTCTCCCCAAGGGTGGCAGTGTCTGTCCGAACAGTCGATCAGTTCATCGATGCCATTTCCGACGGCAGCATCTTCTCCACGCTGGCAAAGATGAAGCACGAGTATCTGCACCCCATTCTCATAGTCCAAGGAGAGCCCCAAGGAGCTGGAGTCCAGGCTGGCAACGCAGCGGTCTACGACGCTCTCAGCTCCGTGCTTTCCGAGTACCACATGCCCGTCCTACCGACAAAGAACGAAGCTGAGACATCGGCGCAGATAGTGTCCCTCTACAAGCAGGAGCTTGCCAAGAAGGCTAAGACTGGGAAGGGAGTCCAGACGACACTGGATGTGTCGAGCAGGCAGAGGTTCCTGGTTCAGGGGCTGCCGAATGTGTCCGCCACGCTTGCGCAGAGGCTGCTTGAGAGGTTCGGAAGCGTCAAGGGGATCGCGGATGCGGACGTCGAAGAACTTATGAAAGTAGAGGGCATCGGTAGGGTCATAGCCGAAGGGATTCATACTGTACTGCGCAAGAAATACGGAGAGGAGGAGGATTAGATGGCCATAAGCAAGTGTCCGCTCTGTGGAAGCCCGTGTATACTCAAGATAATCACGACCGATAACGAGGCCTGGTGCAAAGTCGATGTCTGCGAGCTCTGTCAGACTATGTACCCGAGGGGGAGGACGGAGGTCAAGGTGACCTCTGCGAAGAAGACGGCGAAGAAGCCCTCGAAGGCCAAGGCGAAGCGCAAGCCGAAGAAGAAGGCCAGGAAGCACTAGCGACCGACTATTTAGCCTTACCAGCAATCTTTCGAGGGCTCAGATAGTTTTATGAACGTATTGCCCATACGAGTGAACCCGAGAGATATGGAGTTCAAGCTGCTGGAAAAGAAGAAGGACACGATAAAGGTCGAGATCGTGGACGCGGACGAGACGCTCCTTTACCCATTGATACACGAGTTGCTCCAGGACAAGAACGTAGCAGACGCGAGGTTCGCGACGGGCCATCCTCAACTCGACAAGTCGATTCTCATAGTCGAGGTGAAGGAGGGCAAGCCCCAGGCAGCACTGAAGAAGGCTGCCAAGAGCCTCGCGAATCAGTTCTCGGATGCCCGGGAGCTGGTCGAGAAGCAGCTCGGCAAGTGATGGCCGAAGCTTATTAGCCCAACTCCTGATTCTGTTGATGTGATGAGAGAGAGCGACCTCGGACTGGAATTGTTCTACACCCAGGACTTCCCGGGAATAGGCGGAAGACTTCGGAGGGCTCCTGAGGACTTCGCAGTCGACGAAGTTTCGGTATTGCCGCCAGCGTTCGAGGATGGCAAGTTCGTCATTGCGAAGGTGTGGCACAGGAACTGGGAGATGAACCGGCTCGTACGCAGGATAGGGACGAACCTAAGGGTCGGAAGGTCGAGGATTGGCTTTGCGGGGACGAAAGACGGCCGTTCGGTTGCAACTCAACTGATGTCGATCAACGCGCCGATTGATGAAGTGAAGGCGCTTGCCATCCCCGATGTGAAGATCCTCGAGACGTACATGGCCCGGCGAATGGTGGAGATTGGAGACCTAATAGGAAACAGCTTCCGAATCAAGGTCTCAGACGTAGAGCCAGGAGTCGACATCCGGAGCACATGTGCTTCTGTGAGAGAGAGACTTGACGAACTCGGAGGTTTCCCCAACTTCTTCGGTACGCAGAGGTTCGGCTCAGTAAGGCCAATCACGCATCTCATCGGCAAGGACCTCATCCGAGGGGATTTCAAGGGCGCGGTCATGCGATACGTTGCGAACCCGATGGACGATGAGGATTCCGATGCGAACGACGCTCGGCGGAGGCTGGAGGAGACGGAGGACTTTGAAGAGGCGCTCAAATCGTTCCCAACGAAGCTCACCTTTGAGAGGACGATGATCGGTCGGTTGGTCGATACCCCAGGCGATTATCGCGGAGCGCTCAGGAGCTTGCCAGCCAATCTATTGATGATGTTCGTCCATGCTTATCAGTCGTACCTCTTCAACAGGATTCTCAGCGAGCGCATCAGGAGAGGAATCTCAATCAAGGAACCAGTCGTGGGCGACCTTGTACTTCCCCTGAACAAGAGCAATCTGCCTGACCACGACAATCCCATCCCTACGACTGAGGACAACTTCGAGAAGGTCAAGAGGAACGCATCGGAAGGAAAGGCGTTCGTCAGTGGCCTTCTGTATGGCACTGAATCGGCCTATGCGGAAGGAGTCATGGGGGAGATTGAGGTTGCGATAATCGGAGGCGAGAATATTGAGAAGAAGGACTTCCAGATAGTAGGCCTCCGGGAAGCGTCCTCCAAGGGCACGAGGAGGGAGCTCCTAGCGCCGTACAGAGGATTGAGGATCGATCCGGGTGATAGCGAAGCCACTTTTGAATTTTCGTTGAACAAGGGGTGTTACGCGACTGCCCTGATGAGGGAATTCATGAAGACGGAGATCAGCCAGTACTGACCGTTGGGCGAATGCAACCTTAACGGAAACGTTAATGGCCGGAACGCTCATCACGATGACATGTTCAAGCGTAAGCTGCCGAAGACTGTTCTTACATGTCCGCAATGCGGGTCGGCTGACCTCTTCTACGAGAACGCCCTGATTACTGGCTACAAGTATCACTGCAAGAAGTGCGGCTACATCGGAGCCTTCGTCATAGAGAAGGACATTGAAGAAGAGATGGCGGGGAAGAAATAGCCCCGCGTGTTTCTGGGTTTCAAGCGAACATCGGACCGGATTCCATTGCCTTGTCGCCCTCTTCCGCGAGGACCTTCGTGATGGCCTTCTCGAAGTCGACCATCGAGACGATGTCCCTGTTCTCGCGTATGGCGAACATCCCGGCCTCGGTCGCAATGGCTTTGATGTCGGCTCCCGTGGCGCCTTCTGAGTGCACGGCGAGTTCCTCCAAATTGACCGTGCTGTCGAGATTCATCCGCTTGGTGTGTATCTTGTAGATGTCGCTCCTCGATTCGAAGTTCGGCATCGGGATCTCGATGATTCTGTCGAACCTTCCAGGCCTGAGCAAAGCCTCATCAAGAATGTCGGGTCTGTTTGTCGCACCAATGATCTTGACCTCGCCCAGCGGGTTGAAGCCATCCAGCTCCGCGAGCAATTGCATCAGGGTCCTCTGGACCTCTCTGTCGCCTGATGTCGCGAGCTCGAGCCTCTTCGCACCGACGCTGTCGATCTCGTCGATGAATACTATCGATGGGGCCTTCAGCCTTGCAAGATCGAATAGCTCTCTCACGAGCCTCGCGCCCTCGCCTATGTACTTCTGGACGAGTTCCGAACCCACGAACCTGATGAATGTCGCGTTGGTTTGTTTCGCTACGGCCTTTGCCAGCAGGGTCTTCCCAGTGCCAGGAGGGCCGACCAACAGAACGCCCTTCGGCGGGTCGATGCCGACCTTCTTGTACAGCTCGGGCCGAAGCAATGGATCCTCGACGGCTTCTCTGACCTCGAGTATTTGGTCCTGGAGCCCGCCGATGTCGTCGTACAGAGTGTCGGGCTTCTCGATGATCTCCGCGCCGACGACAATAGGATCGAGCGACGGAGGTAGAACTCCCATGACTGCAAGCGTCTGCTTGTTCAGTGCCACGCGCGCACCCGCGGTAAGCAGGTCGGGGGAAACGTAGTCCGATGTGCTGACAATGAAGTCAGGACCGGTAGAGCTCTTGACTACAACCCTTCCGTCGGCCAAGACGTCCTTTATCTGCCCAATGATCAGTGGCGGCGCCTTCAATCTCTCTAGCTCAGCCTTGAGCCTCTTCAGCTCCTTTTGGAGCCGAATTAGCTCCCCCTCGACGAACCTCTTCTCTCCTTCTACTCGCCGGGTTTCTTCGACAAGCTCGAGGTTTCTTTCCTCAAGGACCGAAATCTTGCGTTGGATCTCTTCCATCATCACTGGTTGGTCCTGCTCCAAATCGTGCACCCTCGTTTTTCCCGAGCTGGGGGATTATATAGAGTTAAATAGTCTATTTATTCTTTGCTTCCTGGACAAAATCGTGTGATTTTCATGATCTGCGAGATGTGCGGGAAGGATGTCACCTTCCTCAGGAAGGTGACAATCGAGGGTGTGGCGCTTGAAGTTTGCTCCGAATGCGCCAAATTCGGCGTCGAAGCGAAGAAGGAGGCGCCCAAGGAAGTGGGACCAAAGCCCATAATCGCGCAGAGGCTCGAACAAAGGGAGAAGAGAGGGCGCCCGCGGGATGTTCTAGAGAAAGGTGAGAAGGAAGACCTAGTCGAGGACTTCGGAGCTCTCATCCGCACCGCGCGCGAGCACGCAGGCATGACACAGAAGGAACTCGCAATGAAGATCAACGAGCGGGTGACGATCCTCAGCAAGATCGAGTCAAACCAGATGCGTCCGGACGAGAAGGTCATATCAAAGCTACAAAGGGAGCTCGGCATCGTCTTGAAGGAGAATGTGCCAGATGTCGTTGCTGCAAAGGAATCCGCCCGGGCATCGCTTACGCTAGCAGACCACATAAAGATGCGGAAAGAGTGAAAGCGTTTTTTCGGCCCGGCTATTGCTTGGGAATGCTTCCGCGCAGTCTCGGCAATGACAGGACGAGCACAACCGCGCCAATCCAGATCACGAAGATAACGAACAGCAGAGGCACGTTCCCAGGGAACTGCCTGTTGATCAGCCATATGATTCCGATGAGGCCTAGTGTTCCGCCCCAGAAACCCAAGAAGTACGCATCACGCATTGCGCGCCGGCGCTCTCCCTCTCCTGGACCGGTGAGCACGCCGATCATGACGTAGTATATGCCCGCGGCGATCAGGAAGAACGGAATCACCAGCCACCAATCTGCGAACTGCCATGCAAGCAGCACCGAGACGGCAAATGCGATCAACAGGTAACCGACGGATAGACTCTCCAACCCACTCCTCTTTGATATGCTGTTCAAGGTCTCGCCATCTCAGATATGTTATCGAGATGATGGCTTAAGCCTTTTGCAGGTCTTCCGGCATGCGATGCCATCCAGTGGCAAGATGTATTGCTGCTATCTCATGCCGAAATCGCGGTGCAGGATCTCGGAGGTTGCTCTCTCGATGAAAGAGTTGTCGACGCAGATGCCATAGTCAGAGGCCACAAGGAGTGCCGCGGGTTCGACGTCGATTCCCAGGAGCTCCTGTTTCCTGTTCACTCTAGAGACGACCTCTCGTTTAGGAACCGACTTCGTCTTGACGATTCTCTCCACTATCTCAGAGAAGAAGTCCTGCTCCTTCTTCGGCCCATGTTCGAAGATGTCCTTCCCCGGCTTGTAGTCGAGGGGCACTTCGATCGACGATGTATCGAAGGTGGGCATGACGTTGCCGTTCTTCTTCTGCAGCAATCCGCCCGTGATCCCCAAGTCGAGAAGCTTCTGGGCTTCCTTCGGCGAGAACCATCTGAGATCCATTGAAGCTGAAAACACGAACTCTTTCTCTGTCAGGAGGTCCTTCCCCTTTCTCCGGAACAGAACAGCAATGCTTCTCTGCAGGTCACTCATCCTCAACCAATCTCCCGAAATCCTCTGAAACGATGTAGTCAACTCCGAGCGACTCATAGCGAGTGCGCTCGGACACCGGAGCGAAGACTCCAAGAGAGAACCCGAGCTCCTTCTTTGCCGCCACGGCATCCCTGGCTAGCTCAGCAGGGACGACCATGTCGGTCACCCCAATCTCCCGCACATCTTTCGCGAGCGGAAGGAAGGCTCTGCCAGCTATCTGTGGGTCAAAACTCACGATCCCATCCCGGAAGTCTACTTTGAACGTAATATTTTCTGAAAGCTTAAAGGCTCCTCTCAGGTCTTCAAGCGAAACAAGGGTCGCTGTGCCGACGACCGCTCTTTCCGCTCCAGTGATTAGGAGATCAATGACGTTAGCACCGAACCGAACGCCGCCCTCGTAGAGCGTCGGCAGCTCGTCGCACATCTCCTGAACTACATCGAGCTGCGGTTTATTCTTGGTTATTCCGTCGATATCAGCAACATAGACCTTCTCGAACTTGTCCGAGAGCTTCGAGCCGAGTGAGGAGAGCTCGCCTTTCGAGTATGTGGGCATCAGGAGAGAACGCCCTTCAAGCTTGATGTACGGAACAACTATCATTGACAGAGGCGGGCAAACAGAGACTATCTAGATAAAGGGTGCTGTGCGAATCCTCTCTCAGGTGACGTTGACGTACCATCACGGGACAAATCGAATCTTTGGCAGGGGCAATCATTTCCCAACAGGGAGGAAGAAGAAATGAACGATGATACGAAAGTCTACAGTGCGGCTATTTGGACCGTGAAGCATGGGAACGAAGAGGCTTTCACAAATGCGTGGGAGGACTTTGCGAGGTGGTCGTTCAAGAACGTGCCCGGGGGAATAAGCGTGCAACTTCTGAAGAGCGAAGAGGATCCGAGGAAGTTTGTCACGATAGGGCCTTGGAAAGACGCTCTGAGCCTAACTTCGTGGCGCGCAATGCCCGAGTTTAGACAGTTTTTCGGGAAGGCGAAGGAACTGTGTGAGGACATCAGGCCGATGACCCTGAGAGTCATATTCAGCCTGTAATACCCGGGCGGTCGTTCCCAAGCTCTTCTGGCTTAATCCAGACGTCAATCCAAGAGAGGTTTGAGCCACCGGCCGATATGCCGTAACTGTTATATAGAAGCTCTAACATACTAGAGCCCCGCACCGCAGGATTTGTATGCGGCAAGTCTGGTAGTCCAGATAATGGAAATGGAGGCAGGAAAATGATAGGTCAGACACCTGTTCTCATACTGAAAGAAGGAACCAAGAGGGAAAAAGGAAAGGGCGCGCAGTTCAACAACATCACTGCGGCCAGGGCAATCGCCGATTCGGTCAGGAGCACGCTCGGTCCGAGAGGCATGGACAAGATGCTCGTCGACAGCATGGGCGATGTCGTCATCACCAACGACGGCGTGACGATTCTGAAGGAGATCGACGTGGAGCACCCGGCAGCTAAGATGCTCGTCGAGGTCGCAAAGACCCAAGACGAGGAGTGCGGAGACGGCACCACGACCGCGGTAATCATCGCGGGTGAGCTCCTGAAGAAGGCCGAAGCGCTGATCGAGCAGAACGTCCACCCGACAGTCATATCGGGCGGTTACAGGTCGGCCGCGATGAAGGCCAGGGAAATCCTCGAGAGCGTCGCCATCAAGGTCGACCCCTCAGACAAGGAGACTCTGATGGATATCGCGCGCACATCAATGATCTCAAAGAGCGTCTCATCGTCAAGGAATCTGCTCGCAGATGTCGCAGTGAAGGCGGTAAGCGCGGTCGCTGAGAAGAGAGAGGACGGAACATGGTATGTCGATGACGACAACATCCAGGTGGTCAAGAAGCAAGGCGGCTCCACGGACGACACCAGGATGATATCTGGTATTATCGTTGACAAAGAGGCAGTCCACCCAGCGATGCCAAAGCATGTTGACAAGGCAAAGATCGCACTAGTTGACGCTGCACTCGAGGTCAAGAAGACCGAGATTGACGCGAAGATCGAGATCACGGACCCGAGCCAGATGAGGGCTTTCCTGGACGAGGAAGAGCACATGCTCAAGAAGATGGTCGACACCGTGAAGAAGTCCGGCGCGACGGTCCTGTTCTGCCAGAAAGGCATTGATGATCTCGCACAGCATTATCTCGCAAAAGAGAAGATTTACGCGGTCCGACGGGTCAAGAAGAGCGACATGGAGAAGCTCGCGAAGGCAACAGGAGCCAACCTCGTGACGAAGCTGGATGACCTGAATGCAGACGACCTCGGAGTCGCGGATCACGTCGAAGAGCAGAAGATCGCAGACGACCGGATGACTTTCGTGACTGGCTGCAAGAACCCAAAGGCCGTGTCGATCCTCATCAGGGGCGGCACAGAGCATGTCGTGGACGAGATCGACCGCTCTCTGAACGACGCGATTAGCGTTGTATCAGTGGCGTTCGAGGACGGGAAGCTCGTCACCGGTGGAGGCTCGACCGCAATGGAGCTGGCGCTCAAGCTGAGAGATTATGCAGCCTCAGTCGGCGGCAGGGAACAGATCGCGATCGATGCGTTTGCATCAGCGATGGAGGTTGTCCCGACGGCACTTTCCGAGAACGCAGGGTTGGACCCGATCGACATCCTGATCGAGCTGCGGCAGGCGCACAAGGGCGGCAAGAAGTTCGCTGGCGTGAATGTGTTCACGGGCAAGATCGTCGACATGAGGAAGGAGAGAGTCCTCGAGCCAATCCGTGTCGGAAGGCAGGCAATCAGCTCTGCGACCGACGCGGCGGTCATGATACTGAGGATCGACGATGTGATCGCGTCCAAGGGCGGCGGCGCCGGAGGCAAGGGACCGAAGGGACCACCGATGGGCGACGAGGGCGGGATGGACTAAGCCTGCCCCATCAAAACCCCTTCAACCTATTCATTTCAGACCCAAACCTTGAGATAGGAGTCTCAACCGAAGCAAGACTTGCCCTGGAGGCGATGGACAACGGCCGATGAGGAAGCCCCGCAGGAGATACCTGTTGAGGCGAAGGAAGAGCAGGAGCCCGAGGACCCCCTGAGGAAGAAGGATAAGGAAATCGCAGAGCTCACGGACACACTGAAACGTCTCCAGGCGGAGTTCGAGAACTATAGGAAAAGGAACGAGAAGGAGTGGGCCGAGAGAGTAAGACAAGCGAACCAGAGGCTCATCACCGACCTCCTGCCCTTGCTTGACTCGTTCGACAAAGCGCTCGCTGAGGCGAAGGACAGCAGCGATTCGGCCAGCTACAGCAAGGGCCTTGAGGGGCTCAGGAAGCAGTTCCTTCAGACACTCCAAAGGGAGGGACTCAAGGAGATCAGGGCTGAGGGAAGGCTGGACCCGTTCATGCACGAGGCACTAATGCGCGAGGAACGGGAGGACGCGGAGGATGGCAAGATCCTCGAAGTGTTCCAGAAGGGCTACACGCTTCATTCGAGACCAATCCGACCAGCCAGGGTGAAGGTGGCCAAGAGGAAGGAGTCTGAAGAGCCCGAAGAGCAACGTCAGAAAGAAACTAATCAGGATCACGATAACCAACTCACAGAAGAGAGAGAGAACGGGAAACACGAACAGAGGTGACATTACCATGGTATCAAAGGGAAAGATAATAGGAATCGACCTTGGGACGAGCAACTCAGCGGCCGCGGTAGTCGAGGCTGGGAGGCCGACGATCATCCCGAGCGCTGAAGGTACGAGCCTGGGTGGCAAGGCGTTCCCGTCCTATGTGGCATTCACGAAGGACGGTCAGATGCTGGTCGGAGAACCGGCCAGGAGACAGGCGGTATCGAACCCGGAAGGGACAGTCATGGCCATAAAGAGGAAGATGGGCACAGACTACAAGGTCAGCGTCTACGGCAAGGACTACACACCGCAACAGATTTCGGCGTTCATACTTCAGAAGATCAAGCGGGATGCCGAGGCGTATCTTGGCTCCAAGGTAGAGAAGGCCGTGATAACGGTCCCAGCATACTTCAACGACAACCAGAGGCAGGCAACGAAGGACGCCGGCCTGATCGCAGGCCTGGACGTCGTGAGGATCATCAACGAGCCGACTGCGGCTGCACTGGCCTATGGCCTTGACAAGTCTGAGAAGGAGCAGAAGATACTCGTATTCGATTTGGGCGGGGGAACGCTCGATGTCACGATCATGGAGTTCGGAAGCGGGGTGTTCGAGGTGATCTCAACGAGTGGCGACACGCAGCTCGGTGGGACAGACATGGACAACTCAATAGTCGATTACATCGTGAAGGAGTTCAAAGCTGACACCAGCATCGACATCTCGAAGGACAAGATGGCCGTCCAGCGCGTGAGAGAGGCGGGAGAGAAGGCGAAGATCGAACTGTCTTCTACCCTGGAGACCGAGCTCAACCTACCGTATCTGAGCGCGGACGCTTCCGGTCCGAAGCATCTCACAATGAAATTCACCAGAGCCAAGTTAGAAGACCTCGTCAGACCGACAATAGAGCGGTGCAGAAAGCCGATGTCGCAGGCAATCGATGACGCGAAGCTCTCGTCGGACAAGATCGACAAGGTTATTCTTGTCGGAGGTCCGACCAGGATGCCGATCGTTCAGAAGTTTGTCGAAGACATCGTCGGCCAGAAGATAGTGAGAGGAGTCGACCCGATGGAATGCGTCGCGATGGGCGCCGCGATCCAGGGCGGCGTGCTGGAGGGCACCGTCAAGGATATCCTGCTACTAGACGTCACCCCACTCTCGCTCGGGGTCGAGACCCTGGGAGGCGTGTGCCACAAGCTCATCGAGAGGAACACCACCATACCCACGAGGAAGAGCGAGATATTCAGCACTGCGGCGGATGGCCAAACGAGCGTCGAGATTCACGTCCTCCAAGGCGAGAGGCCGATGGCTACCGACAATGTCACGCTCGGCAGATTCCACCTGATAGGGATTCCTCCCGCACCGAGAGGCATCCCTCAGATCGAGGTCACATTCGACATAGATGCAAATGGCATCATCGACGTGAAGGCAAAGGACCTCGGCACTGGCAAGGAGCAGAAGATCACCATCACCGCCACGACCAAGCTTGGAAAGAACGATGTCGAGCGCATGGTCAAGGACGCGGAGAAGTTCGCGGACGAAGACAAGAAGCGCAAGCAGAAAGCGGAACTCAGAAACAGAGCGGAGCAGCGGGCCTACGAGGTCCCCAGGATGATAGAGGAGCTCGGGGACAAGGTGCCCCCGGACCTGAAAGAGAGCCTGACGAAGTTGGCCGAGGAGCTCAAGGCTACGCTCGAGTCCGACGACGATGTGAAGATCAAAGAGAAGTTGGACGAGCTCGAGCGCGCACTGCTCGAGATAGGCAAGCGCGTGTACGGCTCCGCGGGCCACCAGCAGGCACCGCCTCAGGAACCGCCGCCAGGGTCAGAATCAAGCGAACCGTCTGGAGATGACAAGGGATATGTCGACGCAGACTACAAGATCGTAGACGATGACGACAAGAAGTAGCCTTTGGCAAACCTCTTACCTTTGAATCCATTTATCTCACAGCATCGCTGTGAAGAACACACATGTCGGGCGATGTCGCCATCCGAGGGACAATTGAATGGCTGAGAAGCGAGACTACTATGAGGTCTTGGGGGTGAAAAAGAATGCCTCCAAGGACGAGATCAAACAGGCCTATCGCAAGCTCGC
>Ga0153916_10002791_pt1 | contig 12792 bp, 14 predicted proteins | sample Opewatmetagenome_FD_109642 | JGI IMG/M metagenome (GOLD analysis project Ga0153916, IMG submission 109642) | Freshwater wetland microbial communities from Ohio, USA - Open water 3 Core 3 Depth 4 metaG | ecosystem: Environmental > Aquatic > Freshwater > Wetlands | place: USA: Ohio, Lake Erie...
GATGGGAGAGAGAATGACGGGCATCAACTGAATGAGTCCTCTGCCACTCAGAAAGTCATGCATGGCTCTCAGTGCCTCAGTCTGTACTCTGAATATCTGAGAATAACTCCCGTTTCCGTTTTGAGGATGCGTTGTTGTTTTCATTAAAGGCTCAGTCGTCATAGTCATCACAGGTTAGGCTACTCTATAGAAACACAGACAATGAACTTCTCTACATAAGAATTTGCAGAGAAAAATGGAATGATTGTCAAGAAGGACAGGTTTAAGTCTGAAAGATGGAATAATTTTCCATTATGATCCAGCTTGATGATAAGGATTACAGGATACTGGCCCTCTTACGAGAGAATGCCAGACTTACGACAGGTGAGATGGCGAAAGAACTCGGTATCGCTCAGACTACAATTCACAATCGCATAAAGAGGATGAGAGAGAGCGGAATCATCAAACGCTTCACTGTGGATTTGGATAGAAAGAAGATTGGCAGAGGCCTTGTAGCATATATTCTGTGCACTGTTTCATATCACACTTCTCGCGGGCAGAAGATCGACCAGTATGAAGTAGCTCGACTAGTCAAAACATTGCCTGAGGTAGAGGAAGTCTCGATAGTGACCGGAGAGAATGACATTATTGTCAAGGTAGCGCTGAGAGATGTGGATGAACTGAACGATTTCATTATTTACAAACTACGAAATACGGAAGGCATAGAAAAAACCAGGACAAGTGTTGTACTATCAGAGGTGTAGAGGTTTCTTGGAGACCAGTCTCGGAATCATTCACTTGATTCTCAATCTCCTAGATAGTGGAACTGTGCTCATCCGTCCCTAGCGTGCTGAGTACCCTTTGATGACTAGAGAGAGAAGTTGCGGACAGGTCGAGATTTCTCAAGGATGAGCTGATGGACATGCAATAACCCAGCTGACTTATATCCATCTAGCTAATCATCTGATTTCAAATAGACCTGCAACGTGGTTTCCGTGTCGATGGAAGACAAGATTCAGATGAATCCAGTTGGGTTTGTGCAACGTGAGAAACCTGATGAGGATGTCAAAGATAGGAGAATCATATCGAGAGTGGTTCTTGATGCCAAGTTCTCTGAGGGCCTGTCGGGAGTCGATGAGTTCTCACATATCTATATCATATTTTGGTTGAATAAGGTCAAGCAAGCCGATATCGGCACGCTAGAGCGCCATGTCTTTGACGATCCAAAACTGCCGCTCGTTGGTATCTTTGCCACAAGGTCGCCCACTCGACCAAACCCCATAGGTCAGACCTTGGTCGAGCTAGTCAGACGGGAGGATAATGTACTCTGGGTCCGGGGTCTTGATGCCTATGATGGCACACCCGTCTTGGATATCAAACCATATCCGGATTGGGAGCGAGGACAATGGATAGTTGTCAAGGATTTTAGAGCTCCAGATTGGTTGAGGAGTATCAACAAGTAGTGCCATCTGATATGACAGACTCTAATCGCAAATCAAGCAGTCGCCAAACGGAGTGAAGTCTATTAGGGTCTTCAATGTGAAGTGCCCTTCAGCAAAATTCAATTGCCAATGGTAGAAATCGCTAAGGGTACTCTCAAGCATGTTGCCTTCGTTTATTGACAAGAAAAGAGAGGATCATGAGTTCCATGAAGACAAAGGCTTTTGCTGATATGACTGTCGAACAGGCATGTTCCCAGGTGGGTTCAGATTTAACTGGACTCTCACAGTCAGAGGCGGAGTCGCGGCTTCAGAAGTATGGGTACAATGAGATATCAGAGGACAGGAGAAGCCCCCTGATTGATCTGCTTTCTCGGTACTGGGGACCGATGCCATGGTTGCTCGAACTGACAATAATCCTCTCATTATTGCTGAACCATTTAATTGACGCTATCGTAGTCTTTGTTCTCTTGACAATCAACGTTGTAGTGGGCTTCATCAACTCCGATCACTCACAGAAGGCGTTGGAGCTTCTGAAGAGCAAGCTCGCTACTAAGGCCAGGGTGAAGCGAAATGGTTCATGGACTAGAGTCGACGCTCGTCAACTCGTCCTTGGTGATGTCATATACTTGAATCTGGGAGATGTTGTTCCTGCAGATGCCAAGGTGACTAAGGGAGAACTGCTTGTTGACCAGAGCTCTCTAACGGGCGAGTCGCTACCAGTTCATCTTCATGACTCAGATGTTATCTTCTCAGGGACTGTGGTGACTCAGGGGGAAGGAATGGGACTTGTTGTCAATACAGGAGAGGCTACGTATTTTGGCGCAACTGCAGGTCTCGTCAAGCTCGCCAAGCCCCAATCGCATCAGATGGATATCGTGATAGGCGTATCAAGGTACTTGCTTTACGCGAGTCTATCTGTATTGGCTGTAACTGCGCTGTATGTATGGCTTACTAGCGGCGACATGGTTCTGATTGTCACATTTGCAGTTCTCTTTCTCATGGGCTCTATTCCAGTCGCATTACCAGCAGTCACTGCTATTGTTGAGGCGAGAGGCGCAATGGAATTATCTCGAGAAGGGATTCTTGTGTCTAGGTTGGACTCCATAGAAGATGCTGCATCTATCGATGTCCTCTGTTTCGACAAGACAGGAACGCTTACTCAGAATCGCATCTCCGTAGTGGATGTCCTCCCTCAGCGTGGTCATGATACATTTGAGGTGGGGATGCTCGCGGCACTGGCATCAAGCGAGAACAGCAAGGACCTGATTGATTCTGCAATCATAGATTACGCCAAGACCAGGGCGATCGACTATTTCAGTTTCAAGCAGACAGTATTCACGCCATTCACACCAAATACAAAGATTGCCGAGGCTATCGTTGAAAGGGGCGACTCACGTTTGAGAGTCATCAAGGGCGCTCCTAGAGAAGTCCTGTCCCGATGCAAGGACGATCCGGATAAAGTACAAGGCGTGGAAGACCAGATTTCTCAGATAGCTACTCTGGGTTATAGGACATTGGCTGTTGCACGGTCTATTACGCATGAAAACTCAAACCTAAGCTACTGCGGGCTGATAGTCATGTCTGATCCGATACGACCAGAATCGAAGGAGATGATTGAACGAATCAGGTCTCTCGGAGTCAGACCATTAATGCTCACCGGAGATAGTCTCAGCATCGCCAAGGAGGTGGCCATTCAGACTGGAATCGGTGAGAAGATTGGACTAGCATCAATGCTCAGAAAGGAAAGCCACAATCTTCGCTTCGAAATCTTGGACTATGATGGATTTGCTGAAGTGTATCCTGAAGATAAGTATCTAATTGTGAAATCGCTCCAGTCTCAGGGCCACATGCTTGGTATGACAGGCGACGGTGTTAACGATGCTCCCGCTCTGAAACAGGCCGAGATGGGCATTGCAGTGAAAGATGCTACTGATGTGTCAAAGGCTTCAGCAAGCGTTGTCCTCACTAGGGATGGCATCGATGTGATCACACAGGCTCTGATCACAAGCAGAAAGATATACCAACGAATGCTCAGCTGGGTCATCAACAAGATTGCCAAAGTGATCCAGTTCGTAGGACTGCTCTCATTGGGTTACTTCTGGCTTCACGGACTCGTTTTCCCAGTGATTGGAATGGTTCTACTAATCTTCTCAAATGATTTCGCCACCATGTCTCTTGCCACAGATAATGCTGCGGGGTCGACCAGTCCCAATCAATGGAACCTGAAGAATATCAGCATCCTAGGCGGCGTAGTTGGCCTTCTCTTGGTTGCCCAGGGTGCTCTCACAGTATATATTGGCATGACCGTGTTCGAGATGGATTTGAACCAGGTTGGAAGCCTTATTACATTCACATTAATCTTCACGAGCCAGTTCAGGATATTGGTCGTTCGAGAGAGGCGGCGATTCTGGGCCTCTCGCCCCGGAAGAGAACTAATGCTCTCTGTAGTGGGAGTGCTCTTCAGTTTCTCAGTTCTGGCGTTCATTGGTGGTCTCTTGGCTCCTTTGACACTCGTCGAGATTGTTTTTGCAGTGCTATTCTCGGGAGCTTTCACTTTCATAGTTGTAGATCCTGTCAAGTTCTCTCTCGCAAAACGCTTCGGTCTGTAGAGTGAAACGAAGCTACACTGGTATGGGGAATCCTATGGCATCATCATTTGGGCAGCCCACATACGACATTTTCAAAAGAGCCAAGGCAGGCCAACCGAGATTTGAGCTCAGGACCGCCTCCTCTTTGTTCATCTGGAATCTGACATCTAGAGATAAAAGAGGAATTATCATGGATAATCGTAATGTCTTCACGCGACTCATCCAGTTTTCATGATAAGAGAGGTGGAAAGTTCATCTATGTCAGTAGCTGTCTTCTCAATCAGAATCGCCGATTTCCAGGTATCGCAGTCAGTGAAGGTGCAATACCGGGTCTTTTTGAGGAAATCATGAGAAACGGAATTGGTATTGAACAGCTTCCATGTCCAGAATGTCTCGGATGGGGAGGAATATCTCGTGACTCTGTCTTTAGATTCATTCCTATCTTTTATCGATATAGTGGTTCAAGATTGTACCCTCTGATTAAGGCCATGGGAAGAGTATGGTTGTACAAGTACAGAAGGCTGTGCAAGAGGAGAGCACATGGGATTGTCAGAGATATCAAGAGTGCCCGGTCAAGCGGGTATCGTATTCTCTCCATAATCGCTATGAATGACAGTCCTACATGTGGCGCGACCCGGAAATTGAGCATTCTGGATATGGTTGCCAATCTCAAAGAGAGAGGTCTGCGAGTCAAGGATATCGAGTGTCCGCAGTTTGACATGATGAGAAAGCACTTGCCGAATCTGCTGGTGGCAGGACAGGGGCATTTCATGAGTGAACTGATCAATGGGCTTAAGCAGAATGGCATAGTAATACCAGTCTTGGCGTACGACCCTTGGAGTGACCCTCAGAAAGAAACGGATAGACTAACTGAAGCACTTCTGGAATTGTGAAGAGTGAAGGAGTGGTGGACCGGGCGTGATTTGGCATATGAGCTCTCTTGGCCCTCATCTGAGTTTGATTTCAATAGTCATGCTTGTTAGAATATCCTAGTTCCCTGAAGGGAATCTTGTTCTCCGCTAGCTCGGAATATCACTCTCCCTCAAACTGAACGCATTCTACCTTTCCTCTAAGCCCTGCTACAAGGCAACGGTTACAAGAAATGCATCGAGCTGGTTCCTGTTTACTGATCTTCGCTTCTTCAGTCCAACGCTGCAAAAGCGCGGGTTCACTAATCAACGGGCGACTAAGCTGAATCACATCGAAAGCAGCCTTTGGATTTCCGTTCCCTGTCAGTAGCTCAACAACAGTTTCCGGCGACCGGATTCCACCTACCAATCCGAACAAGAGACCACTGTCATGAGCTATCGAACGGATAATCGTTGCGTCATCCAAGAAATAAGCCTCACCTACATCCTTCGGATTCTGACTTGGGTTGGGCCCACTGAATATGACGCAATATGCTCCCGCTTCAGCAAGCCTCTTCGTCAACTCACCTACTTCCTCAGGTCCGACCATTTTCGAGCTTGAGTCCACCTTCACCTGAATGGGAATATCAACCGCATTCTTCACAGCTCTCACAGCATCCACCATCGCCTTACAACGTCCTTCGATTGTTGCTCCGGTATATGGGTCATCCACTGGGCGTCTATTGAACGATGGATCAAAGAATTGCCAAAGCCCATAGTTGTGAGCTCCATGTAGTTCAATCACATCAAATCCGGCTTTAACTGCACGTTTGGCTGCGTCAGCATACGCCTGAGTGACTCTCTCTACATGGTCCACTGTCATAGCCTTGACTCGAACAACATCCCCCCTAGGTTGAGGGACCTCCATATCACTGGGTCCAAATGCTATATCGTTGCCAGTGTATTTTGGCAAGCTCCTGCTCCCGCAATGAACCAATTGAGCTGCTGCCAGACCACCTGAAGCATGAATCGCCCCAGCAAGGCGTTTCAGGCCTTCAACATCGCTTGCCTTTGAATTAGAGATCATGCGCTTAATCGTCTGTCCTTCATACATTACATATTGAAAACCGGTTACCACGACGCCTGCTCTGATCTTGCCATAAGTTTCGATGATGGCCTCCCCGCATATTCCATTCTCTTCCGCCTGACTCATCCAGGTAGCGGCCCGCATGATTCGGCTTGATGCAATCATGCCATTTGGCAATTCGAGTTTCTGGAACACAACACGCTCCCAAGTTTCTTGGTCTACCATCGAATCAGCTCACATTTTCTAATCCCTCGTGCTCGAAACACAGACTTTTCCACTTTCTTTCATTCGAGTATGAAGGAGCTTCTGATAGAATGATATTCGATTAGCATATAGGCTTGGTGTGATGACACGAGAAGGAGTGGTGGACCGGGCGTGATTTGACCCTGTTGTCTTATTCGTGCCCAACGCCTCTTGCAGATTAGAGTGCAGGCGGGAGATAGATCGAGTTTGATTCTTTTCCGTACATCCAAGAGTAACTATCTAATAATCATGGAATCATTTATGCACTACTCGAAATCCAACCACCAACAGAACTACGACGATGGCTGATAGTGATCCTATCAAGATGATTGCCAACATGACATCGCCGTTATTCTGAGATGATTGGCTATGATTAGGATACGGATCAGTATTGTCTGCAGGTCCATCAATTGCATATGATCCCAATCCGGAGTAGTCGCTCCACCAGTTGCCAGTATTGGTATTCATGTCGTACCAGTGATTATTATCGCCCTCATCATATCCTTGACTGGTCAGGGTGCCAGTTCGCTCATTATCAATAACGTATTCGTCAACATTCCCATTATCGATGAAAGTGTTGTCGTAGGCTACGTTGTTACTTGAAGTCCCTACAAATACAAGCCCATGTTGAGTGCTATTGGTTATTCGATTGCTGGTAATGATGTTATTATTAGAATAGCGAATGTTGATTCCCTGATAGGTGGAATCTGAGATGTTGTTTCCTGAGGTTAGACACTGAGATACTTCATTGAGATGGATGCCCTGAGCCCAGTTCTCACATCTATTCTCTAAAACTGTTAAGTTGTCAGTTCCAATGACAATTCCCCCGCCACCTCCCGAACTGGAGATACATGTGTTATTGATTATGGATCCTGTTCCAACAGCAATGTCAGCTACAAGAATTCCGATATACCTTGACATTATGTGGCAATCACGAATGATGAAGTATGCACTAGTATCTCTAATCGAAATTGCGTTACCACGGAGGATACTCGACGTGACATTCAATTGTTCAAGAATGAAGGGATTTCCCTTACTTCCATTTCCAGCAAAACCACCGTCTATGAAGTCTTGATCAGATTCAATACTGATCGGTTCGTGTAGAATATAGTACTCCGAACTCGGTGTGGAGAGAGCGACAGCTATGGTTGAGGAATTCATTTCGACAGGGATTTGTAAACCCCAGAAGCAGAGAATCCCAACTAGAAGATAACTGGCCCATCGCAAGTTCATGGTTCCTCTCCCAAAGGGTCGAATGATTCTATTATTTATTTAAGGTATGATTTACGCAATGGTTCCAAGAAGTGGTGGACCGGGCGAAATTTGAACTCGCGCCCCGTGAAAACTAGATTCACAGAGTTTCGCGACCTCTTCCATGCCAAGGAAGCGATCTTTGCCGGCCGCTGCGACAGTTCGCAGCGACTACCGGGCTAATCTACCGGCCCACAGTCCGTTATGCTGGATGAAGTGGTTAAAAGAATTGTGGAGCGTTGACAGGATATTCACTTAGAAAACCAAACTTAATCCATTGGGTGTTCCCGGTCTATGAGTACTTTCGCAAGACCGCTACTTTGAAGGGACAAGAGACTACAAGATTTGCATCAAAATGAGAAAGAGTGAGGCTCTAACCTAGGTCAGAGCCCGCATTGTGAATCCATGCACGGCAACATCTTAGTTACTGTTCCGTTTTGCGATTCTATCTCTGCTGTACGAACACGCTATTACACCTACGAGTACGAAGACCAAGATTCCGAGTACGGCGACCCAAATCAGGTCAATCGTGTAGGTGCTGTAGTACGTACATGCTACTCCACCTATGGCCACGAAAATCAAGATCCCGAGTACTACGACCAGAAGTTTCTCCTTCAAATTCATTCAGACTCACCTCCCGCACATTTCTTGACTGCATCTACGACTGTGATTTCGCTCATCCTCAGGTTTACCCTAAGGACGCCGCAATTGCCCTTCACTTCAAGTATCTCAGGTTCGACAAATGAAGCACGTTGCAGTCTTCCAAGCGTTCCTTCGATCAAGACGCCGCCATTCGCGCCGTTTGAGGAACTTAAGAACCGGTGCTCGCTAGAATTGAGTTCAATTGAGAAGTCGCGTTCACCGTTTTCATTTTCCCGGGAATTCATCTTTTGCCCCTCGTGACCGTCAATCGCGGGTATTTGTGATAAGTTTTAATTGACGTGGATACGAAACGTTTTGTAAGGATGCGAAAACACTACTATGTCAAGCAAGGAAGAAGACGGGGACATCTCGAAGGTTCTTTTTGAGCTTGCCAGCAACCGAAGAGCGAGCATTCTTTTTGAAGTGCAAAAGCAGAGTCTCAAGATGCAGCAAATAGCAAAATCTCTTGAAATGAATGTCACCGAAACTTTCAGGCACTTACAAAGACTTTGTGATGCGAAACTTGTAGAGAAGAGAATTGACAGTACCTATGCAGTGACCTCTCTGGGCAGCCTCGCGATTGGCCATCTCTCAAGTTTGAATTTCATTTTGAAAAACGGGAATTATTTCCTAGAACATGATCTTTCTTGTCTGCCTTATGAGTTTGTCAATAGGCTTGGTGAGTTATCAAATGGAGAGTTTTGTGGTGACACTGTAACTCATTTTAATCGAGTCAGAAACATGGTATATGAAGCAGAGGAGTACATCTGGGCTATGTCTGAGCAAGTTGAATCGAGTCATATTCAAGCAACAAACGAGAAAGTATCTAGAGGGCTCAAATTCAGATTCATTATGCAACAGGACCTTGCTAAAACAGTCAAAATTGCTCCAGAAGTCGAGCACTTGAAAGAAAGAAAGTATCTCGAACGAATCTGTGTCACGTTCTTGATCAATGAAAAAGAATCAGTTGTTAATCTTCGCAGACGTAACGGAGAAATGGATTACATTGGCTTTTTTGGAAAAGATGAGACATTCCACAAATGGACCCGAGACCTCTTCATGTATTACTGGGAAAGAGCTGAACGATGGTATCCAAGCATCCAGAAACCATAGAAGGCAAATAGGAAGCTGTCAGCGCCAATGGAAGATTGTCCTAGCATCGCATCATCACCTGTCCAAACGATACACTTAGACGAGTTACCGAAAGACGGGCGCATCCTTGACATAGGCGGCGGCGGTGAGGGCTTGGTATCCCGGATTGGTGGGAGGCGCGTCTGTGCCGTTGACTACAGAATGAGTGAGATTCTTGAGGCCAAGATACATGATCCGCCTGCGAACTGGTTCGTTGCAGATGCCAGGAGTCTGCCCTTTCGAAACCGTTCTTTTGACATGGTGACACTATGGTTCTCTCTGGAGTACGTGGCTGACCGGCATACCAAAGAACGCATCCTAGCGCAGTCATTTTCAGTCCTCAAGACAGGCGGCGATTTGTCCATCTATGCCGGCCGAATTGACTGCAGGGAGGACTGCTTCATATTCAATGCTCTGTTCATCCTGCCTGATGGAGCAGTTTCAAAGGTCGGATATGGAGTGCGGGGGAATCAAGGACAGACGATAGATCGCGTGTGCCCACTACTGAGGAGGGTGGGCTATGATGACCTTCAGATTGAAGACAACGATTGGTGGTTCAAGATTCACGCACACAAGGCGTAGCAATATTCACTTGTTCCAAAACCTTAAAGTGCAGACCGATGTCCGCTCTGGCATTCACACACCTGGTGAGAAGCAATGAGCCTAGCAGTCTGGTGGAGACGTGGCAGTAAGCCCGGACTCATAATCATATTTCTGGCAATAGCCGGTTTCGTACAGATTCCGATTCTATGGCATGCTCAAGTCTATGTGAACGTTCTAAGTGCAGAGTTGCAGATCATGGTCTCACTGGGAGCGATGGCTGTTCTTGGGGGAGGATATGTTCTCATGGCAGAGGCAATGTACCGCTGGGCACATATCGTATCCAAGAGAAGGCAACGACGGCGTCAGAGAGCACAGTTCTCGTGGATTGGTAAGCTCTCAGCATTCGCACGTTCCTGGTCAGATATGCCAGCGTTTGTTGGGGTTGGCCTGCTGACCTGTCTGTTCTTCCTATTCTATTTCATCCCGTTTGGCGTGGCAGACTTGGGTAGTCTTCCATCATGGATTGCAACGGCAGCTTTCCTTGACACAGTGTATGTATACCCCCTTGCAGTGAACGCAGCCGCTATTGCAGCAGCCATTGTTGCTAGCTACTTGAACTACAAGATCAAGTAGGACATCCTAGTGTTCTCTGAACACCTATCTTAAGCCTTAATAGAAAGTGAAGAGAGATGTATTAACTATAGTGAGGTTGGCGGATTGACAAAACTAACTGTTGGAAGCGAAGCTCCAGACTTCACCCTCTGGGAGGCGCCTGGAAAGAGTGTGACACTGAGCGAAGAACTCAAGAAAGGTCCAGTGGTCCTTGTCTTCTACCCCGCAGACTTCAGCTCGGTATGTCAGAAGGAGCTCTGTCAGTTTAGAGATGTACTGACGAACTTTAATATGCTTGGCGCGAATGTCCTGGGAATCTCCGTCGATGGGATATTCAGTCATGCCGCATTCAAGAAGGCCAATGGCATCCAATTTCCATTGCTCTCTGACTGGGAAAAGACCACAATCAAGAGCTATGGAATAGTATACAAGGACCTCGCAGGCATGACCAAAGTCGCAAAACGGTCAGTCTTTGTGGTTGATGTGGACAGAACCATCGTCTACTGCTGGGTCAGTGATGATCCTGGGAAACTACCTCCGTTTGAAGAGGTCGAGATGATCGTGAAGAAACTGGCATAGTCGCCCATTGCCACTATCTTTATATCACAAAATCAGCGGAAGACAAAATACAGGCATTGCTGAGGTAGATTAGCCTGGGAGATCGCGCGGCTGAAGACCGCGTCGTCGAGTGTTCGAATCACTCCCTCAGCACCACCTCTTCTTCGAGCAGCTACAATGTCACCGCTAACCTGCTAGTCCAGACATATGATTGGTGCTCATCATGAAGCGTCTAGAACCATCAAAACTCCATGTTCAATTCAGGCCACCTGCACGAGAAGATGGTCCAATTCATCCCCGTGCCTACACACTGACACATTCTGACTCGACTGGAGAACTGTTCTTGACGATTGGGCAAGAGCATGATAACAAACAGATTGGCGGATGGTATACTCGGCTCATGCGAGATGAGGTTCTTGCCGAATGGAGAGAGGTTGAGGGGGCTCATGAGCTTCGTGTGCATTGTGAGATAGAGCGGGGGCTTGGTTGGAGGAGTATGAGAGAGTCCATCTTTCGCAGAGAACTTGACCTAGTTCTGGAGGCTTTTCGTTATGGAGACCGTGCTCTCTATGACAAAATGCTCAATCTTGATTCAGCCAGAGTTGTCGTACATTTCCACATGAAGAAAGAACAGAACGACAAAGTGGAAGACTGGGGTAGAATGGGGGATTATGTCTGAAGCGACTATTCAAATCATGTTGTAGCTCGGGCACAAAAAAAAGAGAGGCGGGGATTGTCTTCCCCGCAAGTATAGTGTCTACTGATTCTCATCAGGTTCTCTGGATCCCTCATGATGCACAGCAGTCTCTTTCTGGAATTGATCGTGCTCTCCGAGAACCCTCTTCCACAGGGGAGTTCTCAGGCTGCGGCGTTCACCCCAGTTGCCTCGCCACCAGAGTCTCTTACCTGCACGAAGATACATAGTGATCTTCATGCTTGACACAATAACTCTCCAGATGGCAACCACGACTGTGACGAACATGATGACTGCCCATATCCAGTCGAATGGCACGAATGGAATGTCGTTGCTGATGAAGAAAGCCTCGAGGTCAAACAGGGTCCATCCGGCACCAGCATTAGCGTAGACGTACCTGATGGGCCAACCTACGTTGATCAATACTACTGCGAGAGCAATCCAGACCACACTGAGAAGCCCCTCTACAGCCAGATTGAAGTTGTTCTCCCCGCCAAAGAAGAAGAGGGCTCCTTTGATTGCGCCTAGGAAGAGAAAGATGACTACGGTCATGTAGACAGCTGCAAAAGCGTCTGTATAGAGAATGACAACACCGGGGAGCATGATGACTATTCCCCAGAATATCCCCATGACCAGGTCGCCAGCAGCATCCCAACGACCCTTGGGTTTGAATCCATCTACTCCAATTCCGAACACTGATTCAAGAGTGGTCTTCTCTGTTAGAGGCTTGTCACGGTCGAGGAGCGATATGCCACCAATGATCACGATGATGATAAACGCATTCAGGACAATCATCAGAGGAATGCTGAATGGCCAGTTCTGGATATCTGCCCCAATCACTTGAGCCAGAGTCACCCCAAGCATATAGAAGCCCACTGTGATTGCAATTCCGATTCCGAGAAGCACCACAATGATTCTACTCACAGGGTTGACGTATTCAGCAGGAACAGGACCAACCCTCTTCCCAGACCCCGCATATTCGTTCGCTACGCTCTTTGGATCACCCATTCTTTCAATGGCCATCATTGCAGAGCCAGCAGTCATTTTACCTCCGCCAATTCTCTGAGCCTCTTCAATCAGATGAGTCTGAAGCTCGACGATGGAGTCTTCACTGTCTAGAGGGAGATACACTCTAACTCGTTCTAGATATTGTTCGATTAATACCAATGGATCA